>Ga0208192_1000030_pt1 | contig 165544 bp, 160 predicted proteins | sample June2015DPH_13_1_2_FD_184711 | JGI IMG/M metagenome (GOLD analysis project Ga0208192, IMG submission 184711) | Peatland microbial communities from SPRUCE experiment site at the Marcell Experimental Forest, Minnesota, USA - June2015DPH_13_150... | ecosystem: Environmental > Terrestrial > Soil >... | reverse complement strand
CGGGTGTTCCTCGCCGCACTGCGTAAAGGCCGCGAGTTCCCATCCTCGCTTGCCGGACTCGACAAGATAATCAATCCAGTCCGGGTACCCGCGAAAATGTCCCTCGGGCAGACTAGCAAGCAAGGCGGTCAGGTCCTGACCTATCTTGTTCACGAATCCCTCTGCGGCTGACAGAACCCTGCCGTTTACCTCCGTGACCACCTGCGTGCCATCCCTGAAGAAGACGTGCGTCGTGCTGTACTCCCACTTTTGCATCGTGACCACCGTGTCCTCTCTTTCAATCGTTGTAGCTGTAGAACTTGCAGGTGGGCTACCCCCCGAATTCCTCGGGCTCGTACTTGGACCCGCCCTTGCACTCGATGCAATTCCAGAGGCAGTTGATGCAGCCGAAGATGCCGTAGCGCACATTCGCGGGCACCTGATTAGCATTATCAATCGCCATGCGGTCCTTGGCGACGAAGACAGGATCACGCCCCGGAGTGCTGGCGTACAGGGCGGTTAGGCCCAGTGGCACCTCAAGCAGGCCCTTGTTGACGGCCTGCAGCCGGGCAATCTCCCGCTGGTCCGCGTCCGGCCCGCTCGCCAAGTTGCTCACGAAGGGACCGCGGCCCTGGCAGGTGCGCAGGTGCCCGGCGGCGACGGCGCGGCTGCCAAGAATCTTTTCAGCGCAGCCACAGTTGAGGTAACGAGGGTTCTTGCTAGTTTGCTTCCGACGGGGGGCCGGTGTTGGATGTTTTGACTTGCTCTGTGCGCCTACAGTGAATTACGAAATAAAAAGCGCGTGCTGTATCCCTATCCCTGATTAGAACACACCTGTCAAGGGCAATCCTCATAATTGACCCCTGAACCGCACACATATCCTTTCTGGCCAAGCAGCGCACCCCTTTCGATTCGGTGCTATCCTGACCTTGTTCTGACATCCTAGACTGTGGAGCCGTCTATGTCAGAAACTGGTCAGGACCTGGCCGCTCTCCTCGCGTCCCTGCCCGAGCGCGGCAAGGTTCAACGTGCCGAACGCCTAGCCCGCGAGCTGTCGGCCCTGGCTGGCCACCGGCCCCCGTGGGTCCTGGCGATACGTCGCATCGGTTGCCAGCGGATCAGTACAACCAGCCCGCGAGTTCTCCGAAGCGGTTGCGGCCGCGCCCTGGTGGAGGATGGCGTCTTGCCCCTCTACGCTGGCACCGCACCCGTGACCGTTCGCGCAAGTTCTGACGCGGCCTTGACCTTGGCCGGGGCATTCATCTGGACGCCGGCGCGGGTGTGCCCGATCTGTGGAGGACGCTTATCCCGAACGTGCCATGGTGATCCGTCTGCCCAGCGTGCCATCCGCCCGCTCCCCGACAGGATGGCCAGGACAGAGCAGCCAGCACACTTGGGAAAACTCATGCTTGACAGCGACGAAACAGAGTTGTACAGTAAGCCTGTACAAGGAAGGAGTGTCCCGGATGACGGTTGAATACAGCTACTCGCACGCCCGCCAGAATCTCGCATCGCTTCTGAGTGACGTGACTGAGGACCGTGAGGTCGTGATCATACGCCGTCGCAACGGCGAGCCCGCTGCCCTAATTGCCGCAGACGAGCTGGTCGGCCTGACCGAGACCGCCCATCTCCTCCGGTCACCTGCCAATGCAACTCGCCTTCTTAAGGCCCTGGCCAGGGCACTGAAGGGCGGGGGGCAGACCATGACCGTCGAAGAACTTGCGAGCGAGATCGGGCTTGACAAGTAGGGCTCGCGAGGCCGTCTTTCAACAGGAGTTCATTGAAGATCTGCAGTTTTGGGTGATCACCGATCGAAAGACGGCACTCCGCATCATTACTCTGGTCAAAACCATCCTTCGCGACCCCTTCACGGGAATTGGAAAGCCGGAACCTCTGAAGTACTTTCCAGCGTCGGGCGCTTGGTCTCGGCATATAACGCAGGAGCACCGCATCGTCTATCTTGTTCGCGACGAGCGGATCGACTTCCTCCAGGCTCGTTACCACTACTAGCGTCTCACCTCCTCCATCTTCGCCAGCAACTCGCCGCCCTTGCGTGCGGCCATCAAGCGGATCTCAACAGCCGTATTCTCCGCATGGCACGCGCCACCCCGAACCAAGCCCACAGGAAGCCCCACAACGAACGGCAGGGACCACGTAGGACCCCCCCTGGGGGGGGCCCATACCCTCAAGGGGGGGCAATTGAAAATCGTGCCGTCTCCCCCCGGCCTACCTCCCGCGAGCAGCGCCCCCCCCATAGGTACCCCCACCCTCTATAGGGTTCCTGGCAACTATTCCATTTCTGGATGACTTGTAGCCAGGCCAGGGAGCTGCACGGCGCACCAATCTCACCGCTCTTTCTCCGCCTCCGCCATAGCCAATAGCTTGCTGTAAATGGCCTTGTTGCTCAGCCGTGTCATAGCGACTTTGATCCAGTGGGGCCCTTCGCCATGGGCACAGCTGTGGCCGAACCACTGGCCCTTGGGCAGATCGGCGCATGACATGTACGTGCACAGCATGGCCCGTGGGAACGCATGGCCGATCCCACCACCCACGCCGGACATGTGGAAGCCCTCCAGCACACCTAGCGGGACCGCGACGATGCCGCCGTCGAACCAACCTCGCTTGATACTGACTGGCGTCTCTAGCATCAATCCCGATGCGAGTGCGCACCCCCTCTCTGGTACATGCACGGCTCCTCCTCGATTGTCTATCTCGGCCGTCGACGCCCGCCGCGCAATCGACTCAGCATAGCAATGCAACCATTACAGTTGGTTAGGAGTCAAACCATACGACCCAATTTCAGTTGAATGTCCCTTCGGTCTACCGCGTTTCGCTTTCATCATTGTCCTTGCCTCATTTCTACCCTAGCCTTTGATGCTGGCCAGCGGTGTCAGTTTGATAATCGGTGTCACGAGGTCAGCTTGGTTCGCCATGACCTCATCTATCGACTTGTAGGCACCGGGGGCCTCGTCCAGATCACCCCGAGTTCGCAAGCCATGCACAATCCCCACCATCTTGGCTTGCTCATCAGCGAGGTTCAGTTGTCGCTTGGCTGCACCACGCCCCATCCTGCGCCCGGCCCCGTGGCTGGAACTGTTCATTGCCTCGGGATTTCCCAGTCCAGAGGCAATGTAGCTTGGGCTACCCATACTGCCCGGAATAATGACTTGCTGGCGAGGTCCAGCGAAGACGGCTCCTTTGCGATGTACATAGACCTCCTCGCCGTTATGCACCTCAAGCCTGGCATAGTTGTGACGCGTTTCAATCGTAAGCAAGGCGTTGCCGCCCGCTACCTCATGAACAGCGTGGAGTACCTCGGTCATCATGGCAGCGCGGCTAGCCTCGGCGAAGGTGCAAGCATATTCCATCGCACTGAGGTATTCCTGACCCAGTCTTGTCCGAATCTGGAGATAGGCTAAGTCCGCAGATGGTAAGTCAGTCCTGTTGGTATCACAGTAGGCAACGGCTTTGTGGTGATAATCGTCAGCAACACGCAGGCCAAAGTTGCGGCTGCCACTGTGGATCATGCACCAGATTGCACCGTCCGACCCGTGCTGAATTTCGATGAAGTGATTGCCGCCGCCAAGCGTGCCCAGTTGCATACGTGCTGCCTGCAGCTGTTCCTGAATTATCTGAACGTCGGGTGCATCACCAAAGCCCACCCACTTTTGCGGCTCATTGTGATGATTGAATCCAAGCGGGACGCGAAGACGAATGATGCCCATGATCTGCTTGAGTGCATCAGTGTCTAGTTCGGTCAGGTCGGTGCGCACAGCACACATGCCACAGCCGATGTCCACTCCGACTGCATTGGGGATAACCGCATCCTTTGTGGCCAGCACACCGCCGATGGGCATGCCGTAGCCGACGTGGGCATCTGGCATGATGGCGATGGCTCGCGCCACATCAAGATTGGATATGTTTCGGATCTGCGTTTCGGTCACGGCGTCCAGGCCCTTGACCCACCGCTTGACTGCAACCCGACCCTCGTGTGTCTCAATCATTGCATCACCTCGATTCCACCAGATAGAGTTCTGACTTGCTGCGAGTTAGCGCTACATAAAGGCAATTTTGCTCCTGCTCTAATTCCCAGTCCTGTCGGGCTTTGGGATGCGGGATCAACTCGGGATGCAGGATGAACACACGATCGGCCTCGAGTCCCTTGGCCCGATGGACGCTGCTCAACACAACGCCCGTCGTATCATCGCTGAAAATCGACTCGATCCGCTCGGCTACATCATCGGGGGTCCGGCACCCGGCGGCTATCGCCGCTACGGTGTCTACCTTATCACGTACCAGATCGGCCTGTAGCTCCTTACCCTTCTCTAGCAAGCGGTCAACCTCCTTCGACTGGTACTCGGCCATCCGCTCGTAGAGTTCCATCAGAGTGTTCGCCTGAAACTTGCGGACGACCTCTGTCGAGGATGGATCCCTCGAGCTGTACGCCGGGACCGAGGCGGTGTCGATCCGAGCAACACCTGACATCGCCCTGACATTGGCCGGCTCATTCATCGGGACGCCGGCGAAGGTCTGCCCCGTCTGTGGAGCCCGGTTCGTCGCCAATGTACCCTGGCGCGTCACTTGCCCCTCGTGCCGCCGCCTCGCACCCCTTGAGATGTGGGGTCCACAACTCAGGCGCACGCTTCTCGCAGCCGCCGCGAAACAGACAAATGAGGTTTACAATCTCCTTAACGAAGCTCATGAAAGAGGCGAACTCTCTCCCGAGCGGGCCGAAATGGGCCTTCGGTCAATGAGCGCCATTCTTGAGACTTGGGTTGATGCAATCAACCCGCCGTGAAACCCGACACTCGCACGACCCGCTGTGCCGCGTGGGACATGGGTGATCAATCCGACCATAAGGCCCATGATCGCGCCGTGCATCTCCCGACTAGTTTGGCAACCAGGCCCGAGTTCCAACCTTGAGCTCCAGCCCCTCAGGCAATTGCACCAGCTAGCTCCCGTTCCAATTTCGGACATCCTGTGACCGAACAACGCCTCCCCGCCCCTCCGCCAGACTCCCATCTGCCACCCAAGCCCCCCGAGCGCTTCAACGACTGGGGGAAGCGCAGGTTCTTGACCGCCGACCCCGCCTTGATCGAATTCGTTGACTCCCAAGTTGCCTCTCTTCGCCTCGAACAACGCGCCAAGAGCCTCTGCCGCGCCGCCATGCTCACCCGTTCCCAAGGACTTGAGTTCGTACTCTTCTCGAGTGCTCAGCTCAACAGCCCGCTAACTTTCCTCGGTTCCATTCAAATCGTTCCCTGCTTCGAACCCATCGACCTGTTAGCGGGCAAGCCCGGTGACCAAAGGGCAATGGCGATGTCACACGCGGGTATCTACATTTACGATGGCTGGGTCCCAAACGATCAGTGGACCTCCGAGGCACTCAAACAAGCCGTCTCTCATCTCGACACGATCACCAACCTCTTCACCCTGTTTGGCGGATGGTTCGCACTCTGGGAGCCAAAGTATCCGGCATCCGTTCGGCCCACCGAGTTCCACCAGCCAACCGGCTCTCACTTGAGCTCATTAGATCACACGCTCACCTTCATTTCCACTCTCGCTCCGCTCGACCAAGCTGCCCTAATCAAGAGCGCAGCATGGCTATCCAATGCCCTCCAACAAAAGGCCCCCGCTCAACGCTTCCTGCTGCTGTTCTTGAGTATAGAGTCCATAGCGACGTACATTGAGAACGATGCACCGCCGGAATCTCCACTGAGGCAGTTCTCTGAAGACCAACTCACTAAACACGACAAGGAAGAGCGACGAGCGCAGTGCATCCAACAGACCCTGGACCGCTACCTCGCACAAGACGCGACCGAGGCAATAAGAAGGGCGTACTTCGATTGCGTGAGCAGTACAAGGGGTTTTCTTCAGGCCCATCTCACCCGCGCCTTCAATGACCCTGGCCCGGCCCAAATACTCTTTGAAGAAAAGGTGAAGGGTAAGACTCTCTGGCAAATCCGAAATGACATTGCTCACGGCAGCCTGGACATCATCAACGAACCTCAACTCGCTTTCATTGAGCGCAGCATCCCCTCCCTAGAGAAGATTTCTCGCAGGTACCTGCGGGCGCTTCTGTCAGCCATTTCGGGGGCGGACGCTTTTCCCCCCATCCCTCGACCCGGGCTCATCTTTCCCTTGGCCCAAGGGGTGGGCGGTCCGGGAACACAATCGAGCGAACCTACGGACATGGCTGAGTACTACGGATCCGGTCGCACTCTCCTGGCATCCCTCGTCGAGGTGACATTCCGCTAGTACGAAAGCGCTGCCGAGCTGTTCCATGCAAGCCACAAATGGCGCCTCAGATCAAGGGGCTTTTAAGCACAAGGTTGTGGGTTCGAGCCCCACACGGCCCACCTCAAGAAACACCCGAAAACCTGCATTTCAGCAGGCTTTCTTGTTGTCAAGACATGTTCAGGTGCCAAACCGTCACATGATCATCCACGTCTCTTCGCTGCGTTCCGCCCGTTCAGACGCGACACTGGGCCGAACCTGTCATGCTCCCCCCTTTAGCTCCTCCGTACTGAACACCGCATAGAATTGCTTTGTGACCGCTATCTGTGTATGCCCCAGGATTTGCGACACCCTCCCAACGTCCCCGCCGTTCAAAATGAGCTCCCGGGCAAACGCATGCCGGAACGCATGAGGGTTTACTCTCCCGCTGACGCCAGCCTTCTTGCCCACACGCTCATCATTCGCGGCCAAAGCCTCAGCCTTATCATTTGAGGACGCGTCAGAAGTCGATTCCCAATAGGCCTCCTGACTCGCAAAGTGGTTTACATCCAGGCGATCATGAGAGGCCCAAAGCCGGCGGCCATTGACAATAATCCACGAACTGAGGCCATTTGAGCCTCGGTCCTCCATTGCCTCAGAACGGCCCCATTTTGCGTTCTTTAGATTGATTCAATCATGGTCGTCAGGGGAGAAACTGACTTGGCCCTATTAGGCAAAGAACCCCGGGATCGTCGGTTCGTACCTCATCCCGACAACACTAGGGTCAGCAGAGGAACACTGGGCCGCCGCGCTCGACGAGCTCCTCCGCAATTCCCGGACTTCCCCTCCCCAACGTTGAGGTTGCCCGAAGAGGGTGTATACTCTGATCCAAGGGTTCCATTGCGTCTCCGAGGGGGGCGACGCATGCGAAATGCAACTCGGGCTCCGGGTCTTTCCTCTTGGTGTGCCAATTCCTCGAGCATTGAGCGCTCTGGGGCTTGGGAAAGCGTGCCAGCCTCGGCACCTCCCTGACTCGCTGCGCAATCCACAGTGATCAATTGCTTCTCGGCCAGGTCTCACCACTCCTGAACACGGCCCCTTTTCCTGCTCGCCGCCCTCCTGACTCCCCCGCCGGCCCTCTCTTCATCAAATCAGCCTGCGCCCCGAAGGCGAAGGCAAGACCCGTCGTCGTATCGAAGGACCTCCCCTTGCTCAATTCATTGCTACCAGTTTTGAAAGGCGAAACCCTTGAGTAGGCGAATTGTTTCCTCACAATTGCAACCGGGTGGTGCAAACGCTGCCCAGCCCATGGTGGACTCCTCCATGGAAAAACTATTCAAGCACTTTCTATCTCAGATGCGTTCTTTTTCGTGAGGCTGAGCTCTTAAGGCTAGGGCTTACCGTTCGTTTTCGAACCCTGTAACTTGACCTCGATGACGACAGAAAGGAGACATAAGCCATGAATAACAAGAAACAGAGTGAGTCTCAAGGGGGGGACTGTAGCAACGGAACCGCCGCCAGCACAAAGAACCACCAGCACATTGGCGTTTTCGCTGGTAGTGATAATGCTGGGTGTACTATTTTTTCTTGTTGGAGCACTGTTGTTTCTTGTCGGATGGAGCCCAACCAATACCGTCCTCGTGGACTATAGCAAATGGGCCTTGACCACCCTGTTGGGCACGTTTGGAGCGTGGATCGGTGCCGGAGCGGCGTATCTCTTTGGTAAAGAGAATTTGGCTGAGAGCAGCAGATCCACCGAGGCAGCCCTGAGTATCCAGCAGAAGGCATTGCAGGGCGCGGCGAATCCGGAACGTATTAGGGAGCTAGCCTTGACGGCCTTTGATAAGGACTTCATATTCAACCCCGACGCAACTAAGAAAGACGTTATCGATAGACTCAATAAAAATAATGACTACTGGTGGGTGCCGGTGGTCGATCAAGGCGGAAAGGGTATCCTGGAGGATATTATCCATGCTCGGGTGTTTTGGGATGATGCCTTCACAGGTGCTGAGCCGATATCAAAAATCGTTACCGACATAGATACAAAAACGGATCTAAAGACGAAGTACAATGCGCTTCACGGCGCATCCTTCTTCGTGAAGGTGGCTCTCGACGACCAAATCGCTGATGTGATTGGCAATATGAAGAAATCGGGGGCAGGCGTTGGTGTTATCGTTGACGAGAAAGGGAAGCCGACATACTGCTTCACTAAACAAGATCTCCTAAATGTGCAGAAGTAATGCCACGTCCTTCCCTAGTCCGACTTATTAGTGAAGTCAGGGGACGAGTGACGGGAAGCACGTAGATGGATCACAGCTGGCCAGGAGCTTCGCGAAGGGGCGAGCGGCATGGGAATGCGTCGTCTAATGCAGCATGCGCGAGGTGCGATGGTAACGGAACAAGAAGCCCTGTATGCAGGCGGCCTGGCCGAGTGGGGAGGCCGGATAGCTCCTGCCTGCGCCGGTGGGTCCCAACACCAGGATGTTTAGGTGGCGTTGGATCCACTCGCCATGAGCAAGCTCCAGGATGAAGCTGCGCTCAAGCCCGCGACTAGGAGAAAGGTCCAAGCCTTCAAGGCTCGCTGACAGGGCAAAGTGGGCAGCTTTGATACGGCGTTCCCGGCTGCTGTTATCCCGGCGGGTACATTGGAGATCCACGAGCAGCCCCAGCCGCTCCTCGAAGGGCAGCTCGGCATAACGGGGGTTCTCCTGGTGTTCATGTAGCTCGAGACGCAAGCCTGGCAGGCGCAGGCGAGCGAATTCCCCAGCAGAGGTCGTCTAAGCACAAGGTTGTGGGTTCGAGCCCCACACGGCCGATTGATACGTCGACTTTCGCCTTGATTCTAGCTGGATTTGCGTCCTCCGACTGAGAGGAGGATACATGCAAAGGAACGAGGAAGGCGAAAGTAACCACGTGCTCTTTGAGGAATCGATGGGTAGGGATGTAGTTACGGTCGGCGCAGTACGTACGGGCGTGCGTCGTGATCCTCTAGCCCATGCCGTAGCGACGTACATCCTCGCCAAGGTGGCTGTTGGCAAAGCACGCAATACGACCCGACTCTACGGCACGCACCTGCATGCGTTCACTCAGTTCATGAAGCAGCTCGGCATCGTTGCCGTCGAGGACGTAACGCCCGAGGCCATACGTGGCTATTTGGCATGGCTAGCAGAGACCGGGCGATACAACGAGGGCGGCATCCACCAACGCTATCGGGTCGTGCGTAGCTTCTTCCTTTGGTATTGGAAAGAGTACGACGTTGAGGGCTCGAACCCCATCTCAAAGGTCGATGCGCCACGGCTGCACGAGAAACTACTTCCGCCCGTTCCACTTAGCGACATTACGGCGATGCTCAAGGCTAACGAGGCTACGCCCAGTGTCGCTGCCAGGGCGAGGAATAAGGCTATTCTGCTTGCGTTGACTGCGACCGGATGTCGCGCGAGTGAGTTGACCGACTGGGACTCGACCGACCTCGATGAGCCTACCGGCCGCTTGACGATACAGCACAGCAAGACGGGCAAGGTGCGTGATGTCTGCTTGGGCAACAAGGCGGGTCGTGCCGTACGAGGTTGGCTACGCCACCGACCCGAACGTGCAACGGCGCTATTCTGTGGGCTGCCCGACGGCGAGCGTTTGAGTTATTCCGGGTTGCGTGAGATCATTCGGCGCCTAGCCATGCGTGCCGGGATTCAAGTGCCTGCGTTGCACGCCTTCAGGCGCACCTTCGCAACCGAGTTTCTACGCTCGGGCGGAACCATGCTGGACTTGCAGAAACTATTGGGCCATAGCACCTTGCATCTAATCATACGGTACGCCACTCGCAATACCGATGACTTGCGTGCTACGATTAGCGCTCATAGTCCCGGCGACAAGGTATCGCAACCCAGCTGCCAATACGACACTTGTACTCTCGCTCGTCTTAGGTGAAGAGCCACCGCTAACAAGGTGGCTCTCGTCGTTCAGCCCCCCCCGCCTAGATGGGGTCCCCGTACGCTTGACTGATCCCCAAATACACGTTCATATAGCCTGGCGTGTGCTCTAGAGATTTTGGCTGTATCATCATCGCACATGGAGATGGAGGCTGAGATGACACCAACCAGGTGGACGACGCACGAGCGGGTCGCAGTGCCCAAGGCGACGGTGTTGAAGCGGATCAAGTTCCTGCGGGGGGAGCTGGATTGGGCGGTGCAGAAAGAGATGCGATCGGCGGACCGTGTGCTGTCGATGAGCTACTTCTTGCCCATTGATGGGAGCAAGCCGAAAGAGACGAGGCCCAGTTACACGTTGGAGCAGTTCCTGCGCCGGATGGGTGTGCTGCACGAGTGGGAGTTTGTCAAGGGCATGCGCGAGAAGTAGCCGGGTCAGTCGTTGGTTTTGCGCAAAACCGAGCCGCCCCAACTGGGGCGGTTTGCTTTTGACCCCACGTCCTCCGAGGGTGTGGGGTTATGAGAGCAGCCGTTTTGACTGCCCCGAGGGTGGGCAAATCTGCTCTAGGCGATTTGCCCGCTGTGTTGCATGTTGTGTGCGATGTTGTCTATCGGGTACTGCCGGCCTAGAATAGAGCGTGCTGATGCCGCGCGGGCGCAGTTTGAGGACGTTGGGTAGCCAACACCTGGCCTCGGCGCACCCCGGTCCGCGCGACGGCGACACTCATCGCCACTTTGCCAGCGCACAACTTGTTACTCCAGCTCCGCGCGAGCTGCCGGAAGGAGCATGGCTGAATGACGCTGAACGCCGCTGACCAGCAGCAAATCGATCGCGTCTTGACCCTCGTGCGCGGCGTTCTCGATTCGGACGCAGTCGCCGCCTACCTTTTCGGGTCAGCGGTGCTCGGCGGCCTGCAAACAGGCAGCGACCTCGACCTGCTCGTGGTGTCGAAGCGGCGCACGACGCGCGCGGAGAAGCAACGTCTCGTCCATGGCCTGCTCGCCGCGTCGGGGCGGAGGACTCCGCATGGGATGTGGCGGCGTATCGAGTTGACGATCGTGGCCGACCGCGACGTCAAGCCGTGGCGCTATCCGCCGAGCTTCGACTTCCAGTACGGGGACTGGCTGCGGAGCGAGTTCGAGAGCGGCAACGTCGAGCCGTGGCCGACGACGGTGAACCCCGATCTGGCCATGCTGATCACGATGGTCATGCTGGCGAACACGCCCTTGCTCGGTCCGCCGCCCGCTGAGATCTTCGATCCTGTGCCTAACGACGACCTGCTCAGCGCGATGGTGGGCGAAATCGACAGGCTGCGAGGCGATATCGATTCTGACACACGAAATGTGATCCTGACGCTCGCTCGCATTTGGAGCACGGTCGCGACGGGCGCGATTCGCTCGAAGGACGCCGCAGCAGACTGGGTGCTCGACCGGTTGCCCGAGGAACACCGGCCGGTTCTCGCTCGTGCACGTGCGATCTACGTTGGCGACCAAGCCGAACAATGGGACGACCTCGAGGATCACATTGGCCCCCACGCCGACTATGTCGTCGCTGAGATCAGACGCCTTGTCCGCGCTACTTCCGAACACCTCTGACCACGTCTGCTCTCTGAGCCGCCGCGACGACCGTCTGCGCGTCACTCCCGCGCCGTCGGCACATTCAGGCCCCATTCTCGGGTAGCACCCCGTGTCTTCTGGCCGCCCAACAGCTCACGAGTGGGGCACGGGACACCTGCCGACTCAGGGTCAGTTCGAACTCGACAATGGCGATTGCGTCCCCCTCCCTGCCGACGCAGCATCCGCCCCCAGGCGAACACTCCCCTGCCTTCCGCAAAGTGAACAAGCCTGCAAGCGGCAGGCCTATTGCCATCAAGTGGCTTTTAAGCAAAAGGTTGTGGGTTCGAGCCCCAAACGGCCCACCTCAGGAAACAGCACAAGACCCGCCTTACGGCGGGCTTCCTCGTTCCAATAGCTGGGCATGGGGACCAGCTACTTCGCGGTGATTCCCAGGTACTTCAGCTCAAAGCCAATCCCACCCTTCGAGGACCTCTCACCGTCGGCGCGACGGGCGTCAAGGAAGGGCACCGGCAGAGAGCCCCCCGTTTGCCGCTCGTCACCAAGACTGACGCGAAGGCCGCGCGCTTTGCAGAGAACCTTAGGTACCTCCCAGGCACTGCTCAGCGACGCTAGTGCAATTTGTTCCCTCCACCTCCGCTGATCACGAACTCCATATCCTCCGGGTTGTTCCTATCAGAAGCGTCCCAAGGCGAGATATCCCACCATACGCAGCCACACCTACAGCCACTGCACACATCCTTGGTCGGCTTTGCTACTGTCGTTTTTGCGGGCGTTGGTGCCAGCTTAACGGGTGTTGGTGTTGGAGTGCGCGGTGGAGTTGGGGCAGGCAAAAACGCTGGCGGCTTTGTTGGAACGATTGGGGTCGGGGTCCCCTTGCGGTAGGATGCCGCCGCGTAAACCGGAGCGACGGCTACCAACTGACACATAGCCATGAAGAGAGCAATCACCGGGATGAACCCACGTTGTCTCCTGTTCATACGCCTCCTGCGAAAAGTGATTAGTGCTCGGGCTGGAGATTCGTCACCGGGAAAGCGGAGGCAACCATCTGCCTGCTTGTACCCGAAATGACTTACATGCCGTCAATCAAATTGCCCAACAGCAAGATTATGAAGGCGATCACGACCAGCCAAAACGCAAAACCCGAGAGTACAGGAATTGTCACAAGGCTCCCGAAGATGCCAATGACCGCCACAACTACGGCAACCCAGAATGTGACCTGCTTGGGTGCACTGAGTTTCATATCCCTTTCCTCGGGGAAAAAACCGCGACCTCCTTGGCTCCGTACGAGTTGTACTTCTTTCTTTAGGAGGCCCCTTTTGTATCAGCATACACCCCGGTTTGCGGAATCTGGAACTCAATCCTAGGAAATCGGAAAACGGCCCAAGATGCACCCCCTCATCCTTAGGGATCGTACAATTTGGCGGAAACTACAATTAATTGGTCCTTGATATCAATGTGCAGGTTGATCCGCAGGAGGGGACTGGGTTGCCTGTCCAGGTCGGATGAGCAGTGCCTTTTGAGCACAAGGTTGTGGGTTCGAGCCCCACACGGCCCACCTCAGGAAACAGCCAAAAATCCGCACATCAGGGCGCTCAGAATTGTGGAGCCCAATCGAATCTGAGACGTCATGAGCGGCAATGACCCCTCACCGGATGAAACCAAGGGACCCGGACAACTTCTGGCACATGGGCTTGCAGGCTCCTCAACAGGCCCTCCTGGTCTGAAAGATCTGACCGCCGATTGCCCATTCTCAATATCTGTGCTAGGCTCCTAACGCAATTCCGGGCCTGGATTTGCCGCTCATGATGCAACCTGGAGTGAGGCCGACTCGAGTCCGGTGTGCCCCTCATCGGCAAGTGCCGGCTGCTGGGCCCTGCGAAGCCGGCGGGGCAGCCGCTCAACTGCTCCCAGTACAACAATAACGCCAGCGGATGCCAGTCTCATTTGGACGTGTGCAATTGGCAACCTCTCCTGACGGTTGCCGGCCACGGAACCTGCTCGAACAAATAATCAACGATCAGAATCCTGCGCAGGTTCCGGCCAGGACAAAAAGAAAAAACGCGGGCTCGGGGCGTATCGGGTTCACACTGTGGCAAGTCAAGAACGGGAAGCGGCGGAAGCCTGGCCGCAACCGTGAGATTCGTGTGGGACCTATCCGAAAGGCTGACCGGGCATTCTTCTCGAGAGACGACCCGCGAATTGCTGCAAGTTGGGGAGATAAACGATGACCCATAACACCTCACGTTTGCACGGCGCGCCTTTGGCCCTGAGCCTCGTCCTCTTCTTTGCTGTCATCCTGGCGTGCACCTGCAGTTTACCCTCGCGCGCCCTGCAGCCCACCTCCTCACCAGGTGCAGCGATTGAGACGGCCGCGGTCATGACTTTGACTGCCATGGTGGGGCAGAACCCAACCGCGACGACGACGATGACGGCCTACCCGACCTATACCCCCTATCCCACCTACACACCCCTCCCCTCGGTGACAAATCAGCCGCCTTCTCTGACGCCGACCCGGACTCCCACGGCTACCCCATACCTGCATTTCGTGAATCCAACGCATATTTTCATACCAATGCCACTTCAGCCGCTTGCCAGCGGCGACCTGGTGCTCGAGAACATCTTCCTCTCCTTCCCCGGTGGACCCAACCCCGGAAACGAGGTTGTGCTGACCGTCGCCAATGTGCCCTCAGGGTCACTAAGCGGGAAGTTTGACTACCAAGTCTTCGCGAACGGCGGTCTGGTTGAATCTCTCACCGATGTGCCCATTCCCGCCGGCAGCGAAGCCTTTTGGACGGGGTACATTGTGAACGGGGATATGACCATTCGCGCAGTACTCGATCCCAACAACAAACTGAATGAGACAAACAAGTCCAACAACGTGCTGACCAAGAGCTGCAGCAGCGCGACGCACACGTGTTCCTGATGCGCCGCGGATAAGCTTTGCCATCAAGGAGACCGGTACCCAGACTGCCGCCTGACAAAGGAGGCCGCCCCGAGGATTCGAACAGAGCCTTTCCCAGCCTGGAGGATCCGGCCTGGGGCGCGGAGAGAGAAAACCGCCCAGGTCGGTGAGGATTCGCCTCGAGGGACCGGCGCGGGCGCGAATAATTGTGACTGCACAAAAGAGGCCAAACAGGTTTTGGCTGTCCCCTCTTATCAGTTAGCCCCGAGCCAAACCGGCTTGGACCCCCATGGTCTTTCGGGTATCATCAGGAAATGTCTGCTCACGCCGGGGAATGGGCCGCCTTGGCCGTGTCGGTGTGTTGGTCAGGATCGGCCCTCTTCTTCGCGTTCTCCAGTCAGCGGCTCGGTGCGCTGGTAGTCAACCGCGGGCGTCTGGTAATTGCCTCGGCTCTCCTCGTGGTCACGCATCTGTTGGTCTATCGCACACTGATCCCCATTCACGCCACGCCGGACCAGTGGATCTGGTTGAGTCTTTCTGGAGTCGCCGGCCTCACCATCGGTGACGCTCTCCTCTTTCAAGCCTACGTGGAGATCGGACCGCGACTCGCGATGTTGATGGTGAGTACCTCCCCGGTGGTAAGCACAATCCTGGCTGCCATTTTCCTAGGGCAGGCCCTCATTCTCACGGAAGGAATTGGCATCCTGATCACCATTGCCGGGGTCGCATGGGTGGTCCTGGATCGGGACCGAAACTCCTCGAGTGGGCACGATCCGCGCAAGCGTCTGCGAGGTGTCCTTCTCGGGCTGGGAGCAGCCACCGGGCAGGCCCTGGGGCTGGTTCTTTCAAAAAAAGGATTGAGCGGCGACTTCCCGGCGCTCTCGGCGGTGGTCATTCGCATGCTGGCCGCCACGGCCGTGTTGTGGCTATTCACCTTGATTCAATCGGAGACGGGATCCACGCTGGATCGCCTCGCTCTCAATCCCGCTGCACTCCCCGCCTTGTTTGGGGGATCCGTGGTGGGACCCTACCTCGGCGTGTGGCTGTCGCTTATCGCTATCCAATTCGCGCCGGTGGGGATCGCCAGCACACTCATGGCCCTGCCCCCCATCTTGCTGATCCCCATCGGCTGGGTTCTCTTCCATGAACGCATCGGCTGGCAGGCAATCGCCGGAACCCTAGTGGCAACCGCCGGCGTAGCGATGCTCTTCCTGGTGTCCTAGGGGCCCCACGGGCAGACCAAAGGCCGCTCAATAGACTGGATCTATGCCGGATGCTCCGAGCCGCGGACCGCTCACAGGTTTTGGATGTCAGAAGTCCATTACATCCGCGGCAGGATCTTGCAGTTGGGAACCAAGTGCCAAACCACCTTTCACCCGAGTATCGTCTCCCGAAGCGTAGGTCGCCGGGAAGGAAAGCTTCGCAGGCGAGTCTGCGCCTCTATTCCCATGATCCTTCCCTGCCCCTTGGGATTGGTTGGAACACGCTCGCTGAGAACGAGGCAGAGCATCGCCTCAGCCAAGCCTCGCCCTGCGTCACCTGGGCCCGTAATGCTCTCGGCCCCGCTTCAGCACAAGGCGAAGGGTCGGCGCCTGATGACCCAGCTGAAGAGAGAGACAAACGACCGCCTTCCTGCGGTGTTGCTTCACGTCCAATGCTCGACCTAGTTCAGAGCGCTCCACACGATCTACCGACCCCCCACCCAGTGCAGCCCGTTTGTCATTAATCCAATGGTTCAGTACCATTCCCGCCCTAGACCGCTCTCGCCCGCGATGTCAGGGCGCAGATCTTGAGCCGTGCTTGTGTGATGGATCGGTTTGTGCCCAATTCCACTCGTGGCAAGAAGAGGCCTAAGAAACTAATCGCCAAAGTGTCATCACTGAAGAATAGCAGAAGCAACCTGCAGGGGAGGAGAGTGCGGCTCCTGCCCAAGCCGCGAAACCGTCTTGGGCGAAATGCCCAGGGAAATGAGATTGTGACAATGGAGAGGCCGTCTGAACCGCGAGCGGCTGCGGGGGAACTCTGCCGATGGTCCGGTTACGAATTGCCCGCCAGAGCAAGGGACCATGCAATCAGCAAGAATCTGGAGGACATGCGAGCGTTGCCAAGGCCCTTGCAATGGGCGAGCCGAAGGGGCCTGGGGAAGTCGCCACACGAGTTCTGTGGAAACACTTGTGAACCACATGTGCACGTATGAGGAGAGTGACCAGTGGTCGAAAACCCCGACAATTCAGCAAGGAAGACGGGCACCTGGGAAACGATCAAATGCCCGAATTGCGGAAATCTGCACCCTGTCAGCAACCAGTTCTGTCCCCAGTGCGGTGTTCGCCTCGGTTCCCTTGGAATGCCACCTCCAGTGCCCGCTGGCTCAAGTCAGCGGCAGATCGACCAGGTGCTCGAGGCTGTCGATCGCGAAAGGCCGTTTGCAGTCTTGCGAGTGGTCGGTAGCATTTTCGGCGCTCTTGGCTGGATCACGCTCGGAGCGATGGCCATCGCCCTCCTGTCGGCGATCGTGACCCTCATCCTGGCCAAACCACTGCCGATCGCGGGAACCCAGCTCGTTGAGGGGTTTCTAATAGGAATAGCCGTTGCTCTTCCCATGCTCGGCACGGGCGACTTTGTTGATTGGCTTGTCGATGCCGATCGGCACGCGCGAGAAACCAACTTGCTACTCGAGGCTCTCCTGCGAGGGAGAGCCGATTAGGGAGATCCATCGGCTCAGAATGGTGGATCCGGCAGGCCTGAGCTTCACCTGGAACCCGCAGGCGGGGTCTCCACCTCAGCTTAACTGCTGAGGTGAAGGCTGCGGATCCATGTGGTAGAACCCCTGGCTGGGTCGAACATACCCTTGTCAGCATTCGAAATGGGGGCAATCCCGCTCCCCTTCGCCTCCTCCAGAGAGCACTCTTCTCATCCAGGGCCATTGGACCGCCGTTTTCCTGCTGGTTCCGTTGGAGATGTCAGTGAGGAGGATGTGGATCAAGCCGGAAGCGCCCCCTGCCCGAGCTGCGGGTGACTTCCGCTCTCCTTTGTCAGAGGTCGGTGAGGTTCAGGAAGCCTCCTTTCAGGGCCCTTCCCGGCCCTCCGGAAGGTGGAACGTCCAGTTCGGATCGATGGGCTCTGGCCCGACCAGGCCCTGCAGGGGGCCGGAGTGGCCCCTCAGTAGAGAAGGGGAACGGTTCCGCTGATAACCGGCGGCTCGAGAGCGACAAATCTCACTCCCCAAGACCCCAAGCGACGTGCTAGATTTGTCTCGTGGCTTGCCGAAGGAGGTAGGGCGACTTTCGCAGGCAAGCCCCGGCCCGGGGCGAACCACGCATGAGGTTCGCGAAGAGGAATGTCGAGATATGCGGGTCCTACGACCCGTGACCCGTTCGATCTGAACCTATTGACTTCAGGAGGACAACGTGTCAGCCAATCTTATTGACGGGAAGGCGATCGCCGAGCAGGTCCGTAGCGAGGCAGCGGCGGAGGTGGCCAAGATGGTTGCAGCTGGGATGCCCCGCCCTGGCCTAGCGACCGTATTGGTCGGGGACAACCCCGCCTCGCACATGTATGTGAAAAACAAGCGCAAGTCCTGTGAAGACCTGGGAATCGTTTCCTTCGGCCACGAGCTCCCGGCCACCACACCCCAGGAGGAACTCGATACCCTGGTGGCGAAACTCAATGCGGACCCCAAGGTCAACGGAATCCTCGTTCAACTTCCGCTTCCGGCCGGCCTGGATGAGGAACGGACCCTTTCGCTCATCAGCATTGAGAAGGATGTTGACGGATTCCATCCTATTAACATCGGCCGACTGGCCATGAAACGGCGCGATCCCCTCTTTGTTCCCTGCACACCAGCCGGTTGCATCGTCCTGCTGGAGCGCTCCGGGTGCAAGATTGAGGGCAAGCGAGCCGTCGTACTCGGTCGGTCAAATATCGTTGGCATGCCCGCCGCGCTGTTGCTCGTCCGCGCCAATGCCACCGTCACAATCTGCCATTCCAAGACTGAGAACATCGCTGATGTTGTTCGTCAAGCCGATATCTTGATTGCGGCGATCGGCAGGGCGAACTATGTCAAAGGGAGCTGGGTCAAGCCTGGGGCCTATGTGATCGACGTCGGGCAAAACAGCATTGACGACCCCACCAAGAAGAGTGGTCACCGAATGGTTGGGGACGTGGATTTCGATGCAGCTAAGGAGGTTGCGGGCGCCATCACCCCTGTCCCCGGTGGAGTGGGCCCGATGACGATTGCCATGCTGATGCGCAATGTCGTTCGAGCCGCGCAGCTGAGCCACGGAATGTAGCTGGAGGATATCGATCCCCGTCGACAATGCCTGGCCCGGGCGGCCCAGAGACGGCTTCCCGTGCTGTGACACACCCGACCCAGAGGAGGCCGGCAGTTCGACTGCCGGCCTTTTGCGTTGCAGGCAGGAGTGACGGAGAACAAGGGCATCCTTCCACAGCCGGCTCCTGATCCTGGAGTCGCGAGTGCCCTGATCAGCTTGGTTGCCTGGTCCCGGTTGTACTGGGCAATTCTGCCCTTGCACCCATGCCCGCCAATGCGGACCCGCCCTCCTTTGCAATCCGGTGCCAACCAGGCATCGGTCACCCTGTGGGCCAAGCCGCAGGGTTCTCCCTTGCCATCGCCAGAATCATCTTCGAGCTGGCCGTTCTGGCGGCCGTCGTGATCCTCGCGCTCTCTTCCGATGAGGCGTTCGCCGCCGTCATCCGCCTGCTGGGCGAGGAGCCTCTGACGGTCTGTCCCGTGAACGTTGCGTTCTGGCGTCAAAGGCCATGATCTCGACCTTTGGGTTCGGCGACTAGCTATTCCAAGAAAGCCGAATCCAAAGAGCGATTATTGGTGGAGCTATGAAATTCACTGGCCGCTTGATGACCTCTTCGCGGTGCAGGGCGACGATCGCACGTGGCTTCAGGCTTTCCGTCAAATTCGGAACCAGGTCCCCGAGCTTGTCCCCTGCTCCGTGAAAGGTCTGACCGCGCCATGCCAGCCTCGCGAAACAGGCCTCAGGCGACTGCAGACCGACTGTTCTTGAAAGGTTGCCATCGCGACTCGCCGCAACCCAGGAGGGAAGATCAGAGCTTTACGAGCTCGGGAGCGGGCAACGGATGGCTCCACCAGCCAATCCCAGTACCCCCTGATTGCGGCTCCGGCCATCTGCAACCGTCGAGATCGCAGAGATCAGCGGGTGGCATATAATCACAGGGTTTTCAAACGGGAGCGCGGAGGCTGAACCGGGTGCGCTGGTGGTGCAAACGACGATGAAAACGCTATGGCCGCTTTGAGGCGTGAGACCGCCGCCCCGATGGCAGTTGGTCCGATATCGCTTGCGGTTTCGGAGAAGCCGGAACAGATTGGCGAGGCAGACCATTCCCATCTCCCTGGCCATCCTCCTTTTGCGCGCTCGAGAATATCCGCGGAATTCGAGGGCACCTATGGCTCAAGCGCCCATCTCGCGAATCTTCATTCGTGATGTGCTCTCGGCACGGAACCTGAAAACGGGAAACACTGGGCGCCCCAGCTTCGCAAGAGAGGTTAGTGTGAGGGGGAGATGAGACGCCTGATAGCGACCATCTTTACCCTCGAGAACCTTCTGGCAATTGTCTTTTGCCTGATCCTAATCGCGCTGGTGATCCTCACCTCAGGCAGCGGTCCGCGCTGGATCTATCAAGGGTTCTAGATGACCCTGTCGCAGATCCTGATTGGAGGTGCGGTTGCGCTCGCGTGCGGCACGCTTCTCCCCCCGCGGTCCAGGGTCTATTCCTTCCTGGCAGCGAGTGTGCTGGCCGTGTTCTGGTTTCAACCGGCCCTGCCTCTGCGCGGCCTCGATTTCTGGCTTCCTGTCGCGACGTTGACGCTCTCGATCTTCGGCTGGCTGTTCACCGTGCCGGTTTCCTCCCGTCGCGAAGCGCAGAACTGGGTGGCAGCCGCGATCGTGCTGGGCCTCATCCTGCTGCTGGGTCTGACTCGCTACCTCAACCTTGAACCCATTCTTACGGCCAGTCGCCCTCCGCAATTCGAACCGATCCTCGGTTTGGTGGCGGCCGTCGGGGTTGCATTTTTCAGCCTCACCCGATCCCGAGGCAAATCCTTCGCGGGCCTATGGCTGCTCACCGCGGCCCTCCTGGCGGTTTTCGTCGTCCTAAAGACCCCCGCCCTGGGCATTGCAGCGAGCGCCGGAGTCCGAGCTGTGACCGGGCAGCCGACCAACCTGGCTGCGGTATCCGATCTACAGTGGCTCGGATTCTCCTACATCGCCTTCCGGATGATCCACACTTTTCGCGACCGGCAGAGCGGGCGTCTTCCCGATGTAAGCCTTGCCGAATATGTTACCTATGTGATTTTCTTCCCCTCGCTGACGGCCGGGCCCATCGATCGAATTGAGCGCTTCATCCAAGACCTGCGCCACCCCGTCGCCCTGGGTCAGGAAGGGTGGTTGGCCGCAGGACGGCGTCTGGTCACAGGAATGTTCAAGAAGTTCGTCCTCGCCGACTCGCTGGCCCTCATCGCACTCAACGGGACGAACGCCACCCAGGTTCGAAGCGCCGGCTGGGCCTGGGTGCTCCTCTATGCCTACGCATTCCAGATCTATCTTGATTTCAGCGGGTACACCGATATTGCCATCGGGGTTGGACGACTGATGGGCATCCAGCTACCCGAGAACTTCAACGCACCGTACCTCAAGTCCAATCTGGCGCTGTTTTGGAACAGCTGGCACATGAGCTTGACGCAGTGGTTCCGTTCCTACTTCTTCAATCCGCTGACCCGCGCGCTACGAAGCCGCAAGAATGCTATTCCGGTCGGTGCCATCGTCTTCGTTTCGCAGATCAGCACGATGCTGCTCATCGGTCTCTGGCACGGGATCTCAACCAACTTTGTGCTCTGGGGACTGTGGCACGGCATCGGACTGTTTCTCCAGAATCGCTGGAGTGAATTGACGCGCAGACCGATCAGCGCCTGGGCGCGATCTTCTCCCCGTCGAACCTTCCTGGAGGTGATCGGCGTGCTGGTGACCTTTCACTACGTGGCCCTTGGCTGGGCATTCTTCGCGTTGCCAACACCCTCGCTCACTCTCGCCTTCCTCCGCCGGCTGGCAGGAGTGCCTTGATGACGGCCCCTGGGAATCCCCACGGTCCTGGACGGCCGATCCGCCCATTTCGTCTCCTGGCCAAGACACTCATCCTATTTGTCCTCGCCAACTTGGGGTTTGCCACGGCCAATCCTTCAGGACTTGGTCGCATTTCGGCCTACAACCTTCTTGTGCCCGGCCGCGAACGCTTTCCGTTTGGCGAGAATTCGGGGCAATTCTACAACCTCAGCCTCTACGACGTCGATGCGATGTTCGCCTCGCATGTCCTTTCCGCCGGGAGCAAGCCTGCCGATCAGTATCGGGTCCTGATCCTGGGGGACTCGTCCGTCTGGGGTCTGCTCCTCAAGCCTGAGGACACCGTTGCAGGTCTTCTCAATACGGACCACCTGGCTGTCTGCGGCAAGCCGGCCCGCTTCTACAACTTGGGGTATCCGACCATCTCCCTGGTCAAGGACTTGATGATCCTTGACCAAGCTGCGGATTATCAACCGGATCTCATCCTCTGGTTCACCACGCTGCAGGCATTCCCTCTCTCGACCCAGCTCGCCTCCCCCGTAGTGGCCAACAATGCTCCCCGGGTGCGCGATCTGATCGCCCGATATCATCTGGGGCTCGATCCCAATAATCCGGCCTTCCCTCCAGAGAGCTTCTGGAGTCAGACCATCATCGGCCGCCGGCGAGATCTGGCCGATCTTGTCCGTCTTCAATTGTACGGGGTGATGTGGGCCGCGACCGGGGTGGATCAGGTCTACCCAGCCTCGTTCACGCCTGCCCAGCGGGACTTTGAGCCGGATGCTTCCTTCAACGGTTCCTCCGGCCCCACGCTTCAGCCATCCCAACTTGCCTTCGGAGTGCTAGCCGCCGGCCAGCTTGCGGCCGGGAAAGTGCCCATCTTACTCGTCAACGAACCCATCCTCATGAGCTCTGGCAAGAACAGCGATATCCGCTACAACCTCTTCTACCCTCGCTGGGCCTACGACCAGTACCGTCTCATGCTGAGTCAGTTTGCGAAACAGATTGGCTGGCCGTACCTGGACGTGTGGGATACCGTTCCGGCCAGCGAATTCACGAACAGCCCCATTCACTTGACCGTCCAAGGCGAATCCATCCTGGCCGAGGAAGTCTCAGAGGCCATCCACTCGCAGCCCTGCAGCTAACGAGCCGCGAGTCGCGCGACCCGGAACAGCCTCGCCCTCTGACTTCATGTGCGGCTCTCTCCGGCGGACAAGGCTCGCTCCTTTTGAAACTCTTCCCAGGGCAAACCAGCCTGTGGGTTCGGCCCCCGGAGGCACGAAAACCAAGCCCTCCTCGGGGGTTGCGACTGACAACCCGCTAGGGTCGAGTTGGGAAACAATCAGTCGCCAACCTGTCGACAAGAGGGATCGGCCGCCCGATGCGGCAAATGTGGCTGAAGAGCGCCAACTCGGCGCGTGGCCTTCCGCCTGGCTTCTTGGGCTCTGATACTCTGGAGCCGCCTTGGATCGTGATGTGGAGGTCGCGGGCCCCCATGATAGACTCTGGCCCGGTATCCAGGAGAGATCCATGGACGATATTGAGGACCGGTTGCGTACCTATTTGGCCGACAACTGCCTTCACCTGCCTCCCGCGCAGATCCCCACGGAACAAGCGCTGCTCACCAGCGGCCTGGTGGATTCTTTCCATCTTGTCGACCTCGCACTTTTCGTCGAATCCGAATTCGGAGTGCGGATCGACGACACGGAGCTCAATCCAGGCACCTTCGATACCTTGAACCAGCTCGCCCAGCTCATTCGCTTGCGCCGATGATGATCCGCACAGAGAGCAACATCGCCCAGATCCTTTTCCGCCGCTACCGGGAGGAGCCGGAAGAGATCGCTGCAATTCTCCATTTTCGCAGGGGCGACACCTTGATTACGGTCAGACACCTCTTTGAGGGTGCGGCTGGGTACGCCCTCAGGTACCACGCAGCCGGGATCCAACCCGGGGAGGTAGTGGTCGATCTCCTGTCCCCCGGAGAAGATCTCCTTTACTCCTTTTTCGGAGCTGCACTGATCGGGGCGATTCCAAGCATCCTACCCTTCCTGACCGAGAAGCTCGACCCCAACCGCTACAGAGAGAGCCTGGACTCCCTGGTCGCGATCACCCGTCCAGCGGCCCTGATCGCGGAATCGGATTTCGCCGCGGTCTTGCGAGCCCGATTCGGCCACGCGGAAGGAGTGAAGGCGGTTCTCGACCCGGGCAACCACCTCGACGGCGCGGGAATCCCCGAACCCAGCTCATGGGAGGGCCTCAAGGTGGAGGGGAGCTCGCTCGCCCTTTTGCAGCATTCGTCGGGGACCACTGGGCTACAAAAGGGGGTGGCCCTCTCGCATCAAGCCGTGCTGCGCCAGCTTGCGGCGTACCTTCCAGCCCTCGACTTCTCCACCCAGGACGTGATCGTGAGCTGGCTCCCCCTCTACCACGATATGGGGCTGATTGCCGGATTCCTGCTTCCCATACTGGCGGGCGCGAAACTTGTTATGCTTTCGCCCTTCGAATGGGTGCGCGCACCCTGGATGCTCCTTCAGGCGGTGAGCACCTACCATGGTACGCTCTCGTGGCTCCCCAACTTTGCATACAACTTCAGCGCCGCGCGGATCCCGGACCGCGAGCTGTCTGGGGTCAATCTCTCATCTTGGAGAGCCGTCATCAATTGCAGCGAGCCGATGGCTGCGGAAAGCCACCGCATGTTCGCAAATCGTTTTCGAGCTTGCGGACTGAGCGAAGACGCCCTGGCCACCTGCTACGCCATGGCCGAGAATGTGTTTGCCGTCAGCCAGGGCGGAATTGGGGCGGCCGTTCGGATCGATCGCGTGGATGGCGATGTCCTCGCACGTCAGGCTCTGGCGCGGCCGGCCGAACCCGGTTCGGCACGCGTGGTTGAAGTCGTCTCGGCCGGCCCCCCGCTTCGCAATTGCGAGGTGAGAGTACTCGACTCGGATGGATCTCCCCGGCCGGACCGCGAGGTGGGCGAACTCGTGCTGCAAAGCGACTGCATGCTGGAAAGGTATTTCAACCGACCGGATGCCACCGCCGAAGCCCTGCGCGATGGCTGGTACCGGACCGGGGACTTAGGCTATCTGGCGGAGGGCGAGGTTTTCATCACCGGGCGGAAGAAGGACCTGATGATCGTGGGAGGGAAGAACATTTACCCGCAGGATATCGAGTCCCTCGTCAACCAGGTCCCTGGCGTTCATCCCGGCAGGGTAGTCGTGTTTGGGATCTTCAACCCGGAACTCGGTACCGAAGAAGTTGCCGCCGTTGTGGAAACCGATCCTCGATCGCGCGCCGATCCGGCCCGTCTCTCTCTGTCCATCCGCGAAGCGGTTGCCACAGGCTCAGAGGTGACCCTGGGACCCCTCAAGCTGGTCGATGAGCGCTGGCTGGTGAAAACCAGCAGCGGCAAGATCGCGCGGGGAGCCAATCGGGACAAACTTCTCGCCGAAGGGGGTTGAGGGAGACAGGCCGAGGCCTTCGAGCCCCTCAAGATCCCTTGAGGCCGGACGATTGGGACCCTCTCCCCCGGCCCAGCGAGGCAATCAAGATCTGGGTCGGGTCCGGGAGGGCTTCAAACCCGAAAAGAGCAGCAGGCCATCCAGGCTTGTGGAACCTGCTCAGCCTGTCTCGGCCTGCACTCCCAGCTCTCGAGACCGGGCCTGTGCCCCTGCAACCTCTCCTCCCTCCGAGCCCTTCTCTTCGCCGACCTCTCAGCCGGCAGAGACAAGAGCCTCCCCCTTGGCCCCTCAAGCGGGAGGAATCCGCCGCTAGGGCGCTCAGGGGGACAGGGAATCACCGACAGCCCGTCGAACTGCATCGAGCGCCTCCAGACTCGTGAAGCGATGCCGCTCCAGGCCGTCATCATTCAGATAGATGTCGCCGAGGTGTTTATCAATTGGCTTGGTGTACAGATCGTGGTTCGGCTGATCCTTGACCGAAGCCCAGAAATTCCAAAGGGGAACGCTGTCCTGGAGGGCCAGGACCGCCATGTCCCGGTTGAGGTGATCGTCAAGCTCGCGATCGTCGGCTTTGGTGGCGACGATGGGCACCACCCCGTGACCCAGGAGGTCATTGAGGATCGTGCGCAGGTAGTCGATGTTTCGCGACTCGTAGTGTGTTCCCACCATGATGAGAACAAAGGAGGGTCGCTGGACTCGCAGCTCGCAGTCCACCGGGGTTTCGTTCGGAGCGCAGCCGTATTTGCCTTCGGTCCACTGATCCCACAGCAACGCGCCCGCCGTCGTCCCACTCCTGGAGGTGGGGCTCTCACGATTGAATGAACCGGCAAAATAGCTAACCGTATCCTGCAGCGCGGGCGGTAGCTGAGAAACCTGGGTCGGGTCCGTGTCATAGACCCCCATGAAGACATCCGGGGTACTCTGGCAATCCCCAAAAACCGAGAAGGCATGCGGATCATTGCCAAGCGCTTGGCCCTGCTGGAACAGCTCCTTCATGGCGTCGGGCACCGCTGGCACAATTGGCCAGGTCTCCCAATCATCCGCATTCAAAGGCACCGCGGTCTGAGCTGGATCTTGCACAGCCTGGGCCGGTGAAAGAGGAGTGGCCGGTCCGGGAGCGGAGGTCGAAACGGACGTGGCGGCGGACGCCACTGTGGGCACAATGGCCACCAGGCCGGGTGGGCTCGCAGGGCTTTCGACCCCTTGGCAAGAACCCAGGGCCAAGGTGACGAGCCCCAGAAGCAGGGAAAGCCTATTTGCTGTACCCACAGACGAGCCAGTCTCCGCCTAGCAAGCTCACATGATAGGTGCGCAGGCTCAAGTCGAAGCTCTGGACCTCATTTCCATAGGTGGCTTCAATGCTGCCTGTGCAATGGACCAGCGCGGTGCTCCCGTCGACGCCTGTCTGCCTGCAGGAAACATCCTTGAGATCCGCGGTGACGAGGCCGAACGAATCATATTCCACCAGGGCGCTCTGCTCGTAGGAAGGACAGGTCAGGGCCGAGTAGCGCGCCTCGTCTCTCCGCACAAGAGCCTGGAGAAGCTCCTCAACAGCACGAGCGGACGGGTCCTTTGACGCAGCGCAGGCGCTGAGAAAGAGGAGGAGAGAAACCACAATAACGAATACGGATCGTCGAATCAAGAGTCCATCCCAGCGGCCAATTCGGCGCAATTCTACCATTGCGACCGGAAGAAGGACCATGGCCTGACCAGGTGCGCTCCTCTCACCCACCCTGCGCGATCCTCCCACAGACATAATTCCGTCCAGGCCGCGTAGCCTCACCCCAGTATCCGCGATGGCAGACTGGTGTGCTCGACCTGCCGGGTCGCGTTCCCGCCATTTCGGCCGTCTACCCAGGGAATCCCAAGGAGTTATGGAAGGCCTCGGCCAATGCTGGGTCCTCGCAACCGGCCGCAGGAGGAAGGATGCGTGGGCGCGCCCCTGGCCGTGAGAGGTCCTCCCTTCTTTGGCTGCACCGCCCCTCGGGCCCGCCCTTGAGCACGAAGATGTTCCAACCCGGACCCGGTTTTCCTACCCCCGCACAATGTTGCCTGTCCTTCGCGGCAAAAAGCGAACCGAATCCAGATTCCCCTGGCCGGGGAAAAGCCTTGGTGTTGGCTAGAGTTCGATCTGATGAGATCTTTGGCCCCCAGGGGACAGGCGCGATTCCCGGAGAAGACTAGAATACGTCTAGTTGCTGCCCCTTGCGCGGAGAGCCCCGCCCAGGATGTCCACTTTCTGAGACAATGTGGTCGTCTCTCTTGAGCCGGACGGGCTTGGGCAACCTCTGATCCCGGCCGCGCCGGAAACCCCAGCCGGCACTCCATCAGAGACGGGCCCACGACCTTAAGGATGAGGTAGCAACACCCTGCAGGTAGAGGAGGAATTGGGCATGCTGCGGATCATCACGGACAGCACGTGCAATCTTCCCCCGGAGTGGCTCAAGCTTCACGGTGTTCGCGTGGCGCCAATCAGCATTCAGTTCGGCAACGAATCCTTCGACGAAGGCTTGACCATCGACCGGGACACCTTCTATCGAAAGATCGAGGAACTCGGGATCATTCCGACTACATCGCAGCCTGCCCCGGGCTGGTTCACTCGGTACTACCAGGAGGCGGCCAGCGAGGGGAACCCTGTTCTGGTGGTGACGATCACCTCCAAGCACAGCGGCACCTACCAGTCGGCCGTCTTGGCCAAGTCCCTTGTTCCCGGCGCCGACGTGGAGGTGTTCGATTCGGCCAGCATCTCCCTGGGAACCGGCATGCAGATCCTCGAGGCCGTTCGGTCGGCCGAGGCCGGCGAGGATCGTTCCTCCATCCTGCGCAGGCTGGAGACAATCCGCGCCGGAACCTTCATCTACCTGACCCCCTCCACCCTCAAATACCTCCAGCTGAGCGGCCGGGTGGGAAAGCTCCAAGGTGCGATCGCGTCACTCTTGAACGTCAAGCCGATCATTGCGGTGAAGAACGGGACACTCGAGGCGGTTGAGAATGTTCGCACGCGGGCCAAAGCCATCGACAGACTCCTCAGCTTGGCAGAGGAGTCCGTGGGACGCGAGAATCCCGTGCAACTGGCCGTGATCCACGCCCTTGTCCCCGATGAGGCCGAGGGCCTGCTTGCTCGGGCAAAAGCTCACTTCAGCGTCAAGGAAGCTCTCACGGCAGACCTTGCCCAGTCCCTAGCGGTGCACGGCGGGCCAGGGACTATCGGATTGGTCGTCCGTCGGGCATAGGACTGGTGCGCCTGCCCTCCGGACCCCTTCGGTCCGTTGGCGGGGATCCGCAACGGCGCGACTTTGGAGTCGTTCGCCTGCGCGGATTTCAAGGCCCCAACTCCCGCCGTCTCCCCGTCGGCCCCTCAGACCAAATTCGCCCGCAACCAGGAGAGCATCCTCTTCCGGGCGTCTGCCGCGGCACTGGGGTTGTATGCCTCCGGACGAGTATCATTGAAGAAGGCGTGGCCGGCTCTGGGATAAACATGCATCTCGTGCACCACCCGAGCCTTCTGGAGGGCTGCCTCAAAATCCCGGAGTGCGCTGAGCGCGATCCCATGATCCTCCTCCCCATAGAGACCCAGGACGGGCGAGGCGATCCGGGCCGTGTCCTCCTCCGAAACCGGTCGACCATAAAAGGACACGGTTGCACCCAACAGTTTCGAGCTCGCCGCCGTGGAGAGAGCAAGCCCCCCGCCCATGCACCAGCCCACCGTTCCGGCCCTCTTCGGCCTGACCCGACCCATTTCGGTCAGGAATCGCGCAGCGGCGTCGATTTCGGCCACTGCCCGATCTCGATCCAGGCCCATCGCGAGCTTGCGCGCCTCATCGGGCTCCGTGGAGGCCTTCCCGTGATACAGGTCGGGGGCGAGGACAATGAACCCCTCGCGAGCGAGACGCTCGGCAACATCCTTGATATGAGGGACTAAGCCCCACCATTCCTGAATGATCACCACACCGGGGTGCTCCCCCACGTCAGTCGGCTCGGTCAGGTAAGCCGGCGTGGTGTGTGAATTGCTCCGGAACTCAATCATCCTCTCACGTACCTCTGCCATGTTATCGCCTCTCCTTCGGGGTGGGACTTCCTTGCTAAGGGCCGGCGCGATGTCGCGGTGGGTTCACTCCGACCTCAGGTGCCGTTCCCGGGCAGAGTAGACCAATGTCATTGTCTGATTCCATGGAGAGTCCCAATCTCACGCAGGCCCGCCCGGCCTTCTTCTCGAAAACCACTCGCATCTCCATGAAGAAGTGGGACGATTGAGCGGTGGAAACAGCCGACTTGTTCAGATTTCGCAAGTTGCCTGGATCCCTGGGAGAATGTAGAATGACAATGGCGATAGGGAATCGCCAGGTCGGGCAACTCGAATACCTCTGCAGAAGTGCTCTGCGCAACTCGATCAGGACTCAATCCTTAGAATTGGTCTCTTGCGGAGGTATTCCCATGCCACCCGCCGAACGCCGAGGATCGACTGCCCTCTCTTTCGGTATGGGCTGCCTGGGGGCCTTGATCGCCCTCGGGCTCCTCCTCGCTTTGGCTTGGCTTCTGCCCCTGAGCCAAAGTGGCGTCTACAAGCTCGTCACTCTGGTCGCCGTGACGCTGCTGTCCTTCGTCGCCGGCGGATACGTGAGCGGCCGGCTCGCAGGGCGAGATCGCGTCCGCTATGGGCTGGCGCTTGGGCTAGTCCTGGGGATCGTGGATTTCGTCTACGTTCTGGGGCCCAGTTGGATTCTGATTGCGGCCATTCCCTGCTCAGGATTCGCGGGTGCCCTGGGCGGCTGGCTCGCGGAACGCTGGCCCAAGGGCGCCAGAGTCTAGTGCGTGCGACCCCAACAACGGGCTCAGCGGCTGGACGAGTTGACCCACCCGTGGGGAATCCCGATCAAATCGCCGAAACGCTCAAGACCAGGCGGAACTCGGGATCACAGCGAGGGAGGGGCTATCCAACCCAACGGTCCCAATTCAGCTCCCTGGAATCGCCAACGGCTCAACGGATCGGACCACTGGAACCCTTGCTCCGCGATACTCTTCCTCCATTCCCAAGTGCGGTTTTCTCCCTCAGAGGCACAGCCCAGGGAAGACGCGCTCGGCTTGACGGGGCTTCCCGCGACTTGCTTCGGGGGTCTGCCGCCCGGCCGATGCCGAAGCCGTCCCTTTCCTCTCCGTGGCAGTCTCCTCGCTGAAATTAGGGCCTCCGCCCGTGCCCCCGGCATGTTGCCTCCCCTGGGCGGGCTTGAGTTGCGGGGGTCAAGGATAACACTGAGCGTTTCCGCATCTGCGATCGAAGGTCGATTCTTCGCAAGGTCCGTGGATCCAAACCCCTTCAGGAGGGCCGCCCAATGAAGCACACAGAAGGTTCGTTCAAGGGCATGGGTGGACTAGAGCTCTACTACCAGAACTGGCTCCCCGACGGGCCCTTTCGGGCCGTCCTGTGCATTGTTCACGGCGTTGGGGAGCACAGCGCCCGCTACGGGAATGTGGTCAGTTACTTCGTGCCGCGTGGCTATGCGGTCTATGGCTTCGATTTGCGCGGACACGGCCGATCCCCAGGCCAGCGCGGGCACATCAATTCCTGGGCCGAGTACCGAGAGGATACGCATGCATTCATGGAATTGGTGAGAGGGCGAGAGCCCAAGGCAAGCCTGTTCCAGTGGGGACACAGCATGGGCTCACTGATTTCCATGGACTACGCCCTGCACTATCCGGAGGGCTTGCGCGGGGCCGTGATCAGTGGCTCGGCGCTCGAACCGGTGGCTAGCCCCGCCCTCATCGCGGTTGCCAAGGTGCTCTCGCGCCTCTGGCCAACGTTCAGCCTGACTACGGGCTTGGAGGTCGAAGCCATCTCACGCGATCCGGCGGTGGTCAAGGCCTATCAGGAAGACCCCTTGGTCCACGGGAAGTCGTCCCCCCGCTGGGGCACGGAATTCCTGAACACCATCGAATGGATCAAAGCTCACCTGCAGGATTGGCGGGTTCCGGTCATCATCCTGCACGGGGGCGGGGATCGGATCGTTTCCCCCCGCGGCAGCCAGCTCTTCTTCGATGCCCTGCCCATTGCCGACAAAGAGCTGCACATCTATGAACAGGGCTACCACGAGCCGCACAATGACATTGAGCGTGAGAGGGTTTTCGCGGACGTTGAAACCTGGCTGAAGAAACACGTCTGAAGGAGAATCCCCATCGGGCTCTGCCGCAAGGTGAGTCGCGTGTAGACCCCGCCGGCTGCGCTGATCCGCAATCGGCGGGGTCGTTTCATTCCGCTCGCCCTGCCGAGGGGGGCGGCGCGACAATCTCGCACGTTACTCGGCCGCTCAGGCGACGAGCATCGGCCCGCCGCTGACCTGTGAGAGAATCGGATCAGGTCCCTAAGTCGAGAGGGCGATGCCGGATCTGCGCATTCTCATTCTGAGCAAGGACACGCTTTCGAGAGCCGCCCTGGCTGCGCTCCTGGGAGGGGCTCCTGGAATCGAGGTCGTGGCCCAACTGCCGCCCGGAGACAATCCGGCCGAGCAAGCCGCCCTGTTTCATCCCGATGCTATTCTGCTCGAGATGGGTCCCGAGACTTCCGAGCCGCACGAACTCATCAGCGCGTTGCAGGAGGTAGCCCCGGTCGTGGCCCTCCTTTCCGGGCCGGACAGCTTCGCTGCCAGCTGGGAGGCCGGCGCTCGGGGACATCTGCTTCGGGACGTGAGCCCTCAGGCTGTGACTTCGGCACTCCTTGCCGCAGCCAGCGGCAACCTCGTCCTGGACCCCGGGTTGGCCGACCAGATAACTTCCCGCGTTCTACCGGACGGATCCTCTCCTCTCGATCCCCTCTCCCCGCGTGAACGAGAGGTTCTCCTGCTCCTGGCCGGAGGGCTTTCCAACAAGGCCATCGCCAGCCAGCTCTCGATCAGCGAGCACACGGTGAAGTTCCACGTAAATGCCATCCTGCGCAAACTCGGAGCGCAGAGCCGCACAGAAGCAGTCGTCGTTGCGGCTCGATCCGGGCTGATCCCCGTCTGACCTAACTGAAAGTCTAGGTCTCAACTGATCGGGTGGAGGATGTCCTCGACCCGATCCGAGGGGTATGCTCGACGTCAGACGGAATTGGAGACCGATGGATGGGAGGCGGAACATGGGGACGAACCTGAGAGGCTTCGCCGATGAACTGGCCGGATTGGTCGAACGAGCTGCGCCCAGCATTGTCCGGGTGGACGGGCGACCGCGGCTGTCAGCCAGTGGAATTATCTTCTCCAATGATGGGGTGGTTGTCACTGCCCACCACGTCCTTGAGCGAGAGGAGGATATTCAGGTCGGTCTGGCCGACGGAAGGGTGGTCGCTGCGAAATTGATCGGACGAGATCCAGCCATTGACCTGGCGGCACTGCGCCTGGAGGGTGGGGCTGTTGCTGCAGGAACATGGGCGGCCCTGTCCAGCCTGCGTGTCGGCCACCTCGTCCTTGCCCTTGGGCGGCCAGGTAGGTCCGTGTTTGCCACGCTCGGAGTTGTGAGCTCACTGGAAGAGAGCTGGAGGACACCGGCCGGAGGCCGCATGAGCGCCTACCTGCAAACCGATGTGGTCATGTACCCGGGGTTCTCCGGTGGGGCCTTGGTGGACGCCGAGGGCAACTTTGTGGGCATGAACACTTCAGGAATCCTGCGCGGTGCAAGCCTCACCCTCCCTGCCGACACGATCAGGCAGGTCATGGAGATACTACTTCAGCACGGTCGGGTTCGCAGAGGCTTCCTAGGGCTGACAGCCCAGCCGGCTCACCTGCCCCGCCCCCTGGCCGAGAAGCTTGGCCAAGACATTGGCCTGCTCCTGATCTCGGTCGAGCCAGGCGGGCCCGCCGAACAGGCGGGGCTCATGCTGGGAGACACGCTCGTGGGGGTAGGCAGCCTGCGCGTGCGCCACTTGGACGACCTGATGACCGCCCTTGGCCCGGAGACCGTCGGCCAGAGAGTCCGAGCCCGCTTGATCCGAGGCGGACAGGAGCGGGAGCTCGAGGTCACTATCGGGGAGAGAAAATAGGTCTTTCCCCGCCTTGATGGGAGAGAGTAGCTGTGCTTCGCGAAATAAACGTTGAATCTGCAGAGGTAGTCCGGGCTGCCCGGAAGAGTCTGCGCTGGGTCCAGAACGGGAAGCGCGGGCTGGGCACTGCAGTGGCGATCTCGGCTCAGGGTTGGCTTTTGACTAGCGCTCACGTTGTGTCGGGCTCGACCAAGGTCCGAATCGGAAGCGAGGGCGAGGAGGCGATCGAGGCCAGCGTTGTGGCCCAGGACGAGAAAGAGGATCTTGCACTGCTCAGGACCGATGCCCACGCAGCCCTTGTCCCCCTCCCGCTCGGTGATTCGTGGTCGCTTCGTGCGGGGGATTGGGTCATCGCCTTAGGCCATCCCTGGGGAGGCCAGGCAGCCGTAACTTGCGGCTCGTTGATCGGCTTGGAGAACAGTTTGCCAGACGGAGGGCGGAAGGAGCATGAGTACCTGGTGGCTGCCATTCGCATGCGACCCGGGTATTCGGGAGGCCCGCTAATTGACGCAGGGGGGAATCTTGTTGGCTTGAACACAATGATCACCGGTCCGGACGTAGGCGTGGCCATCCCCAGCCACGTGGTGCGCGATTTCTTGGGCCGCGTGATGGGCAACAGCAAAGACCTCGCTTGACCTGGCTGTGCCCATGGTGGGCCTTGACCGGCTCCGGGCCGGAAGGGGGCCCCAGCCACGCGAGGGCCATGCCCGATACCTTCAGTCTTTGCCTCAGATGCAGACGAAATCAACCGCCCCTCTCGGCTGGTAGCGCTTCAGGCTTCTTGACCCTGCCAGCCCCCCAAGATAGAATGAGCCCCTCTCCTGAGGCGAGGTAGCTCAACGGCAGAGCAGGGGACTCATAAGCCCTTGGTTGTGGGTTCGATTCCCACTCTCGCCACTCGAATCCGCCCGATAGGGCGGTTCTTGTTTCTCTTGATTGCGCGGAAGACGAAAACGGCGAGGAGGCCACCAGGGAGTGGCGCCCATTCACGGGGTGACGTGGCTTGTTCTTGATCAGATCAAAGGGCTCGGGCCAACCTTGGGATGGGAAAATGGGTATGCGCCTGGAACTCGGCAATCTGCAATTGATGAGGACTGGCTTCGGTGAGGCGCCAAGCCTCTGCCGTCTTGCCTTCGCTTATGGCGCCCGCTCCCGAGAAAAACCAGGCTTCTTGGTTCCTGGAGGTCGCTGCCTGGCCAGAGCTTCTGCTTTACGCCGGTGAGTACCATCGCAAAGGGGCTTGTTGGAGGAATGGCCGCAATTGCACAGGGTTACTCGGTTGCGCGTCTCGAACGGTTGGGCATCGGACCGTTCAACCGGAATCCCCCCCGCCACCCAAAGCGGACCCGCAATGGCTCCGGCGGAGGTGATCTCGGTCGTGTCGGCAACCTCTTGAGGCAGGTCGGGCTCGATGTCCGCTTCGCCCACCCCAACATGGTAAGTCAGCGCGCCGGACGGACAGCGTTCGACCATGGACATGGCCAATGAACGGGCTTGCGTGTCGTCGCAATCTGTCAGGCATTTCTCCAGAGTTGTCTTGCGCATTTCACAGAAGCCCGAGTCCATACACAGGGTCGGATCCTTCTTCACCACCAACCTCGGGTCGTTCTGGAGAACCACCTGGCGCACGGTCGTCATTCGCGTGTCAGATGACTCGGTCCCGTCAAAGTCGATCTGGAGGTGGGTTCCATCACAGAATGGCCTGTGACCGGACTGCCCACAACGGCAAAGGGCGTATTCGCCGAGGGGCGTCTCGATCGTATCTTCCTTCTTCCATGTCAAGGGCTCGCCATATTCGGAAACGACCTGGGTTTTGCGGACCAGCGGCACCTCGCCCTTGACCAGATAGGGTCCATTTCGGACGATCACAATCCGAGTGAAGCCAGCAGCTATTGCCATTCGCCGTACCTCGAGCTCCTCTCCGGTTCCTGTCTGGGGTCGCGTTGAGGCGATCGGAAAGGGGTCATGGCGCGTCTCATCGAGCACCCCCGAGAAAGCCCCGTCACCTGCTCCCCCAGCCCGCTGCCACCCGTCAGTCCAGAGCCTGAGGTGGCAAAAAGAAACACCCATCCCAGGATGAACCTGCTGGAGCGGCGCCCCCTGCTCCGCCCCACGTCCAAGGCATTCCCTGGCCTCTTGCAAAGCAGGAATCCCTCATTCGCAAGCCGATGGTCCTCTGGAAGGGCCCGTTGCCGAGCCGATCTGAAGTCCGCCGAAATCACCCTGCTTTCCCCCTTCCTGCCGTGCAGGAAGCCAAGTCAGATCTGGCCCGCCGTTAGAAATCAGACCCTTGAGACCGTGGCTCCCCTTTCGCGGTCCCTTGATGACTAGAATGCCGTCTTTTTCATGGGTGCTTAGCCAGGAATGCTGCCAAAGCCGCGTTAAACTTCTTCGGCTGGTCGAGGGGGGTTGCATGATGAGCATCCGTGATCACGACCAGCTCGGCATCTGGCATCAGCTTGACATAGGCTTCCTTCGCAGCCACCGGCGAATAGTCCTGGTCCGCTGAAATAATAAGCGCCGGGCATCGAATCGAGCCCAGCTGGTTCGTCACATTCCAATCCGCCATGGCCAGCAGGGTCTCGATGTACGCCTGCGGATCGTTCTCAGCCCAGCGTTCGATGAAAGTCCTGCGCAGGGACTCTTGCTCCGCTTTGGGAAACAGCTGCCTGCCGAGCGCCTCGCCCATAGCACGCATGCCCTTCTGCCGCACGATCCCGATCCGGGTCTCGATTTCCTTCTTGGCATCGGCGGAAGGACCCACCATCGCGGGGCCGCTGTTGACTACCACCACGGTCTTGACCATCTCGGGTGCGTCCAGGGCGAGTTGAAGTGCGATTCCCCCGCCCAGCGATATCCCCACTACGGAGGCAGATTTCAGGCCCAGTGCTTTCATGAGGCTGGACGTGTCGGCGGAAAACATGCGCATGCTGTAGGGCCCCGCGGGCTTGTCGGATCGCCCGTGGCCGCGAAGATCAAAGGCGACTACTCGATGGGCACCTGAAAACTCTGGAACCTGAAACTCCCAGTCTCGCGTGCTGGATCCCAGCCCGTGGATGAACATCAGGGGCTGACCAGCGCCGTTCTCCTCATAGTACAGTTGGATGGCATTGGCAAGAATCCGGGGCATGGCTTTACCCTCCTTGGGCAACAGGTTGAATGCAAGAGAGCGAGTGCAACGGACCGCGACCCAACCCTCCTAGGTGTGCGATTGAACAAACTGTCCGATTTCCTCAACAGCCTTCTCCGCCTCCGGTAAGAAGGGGGCGAAGAGCTGCCAGACATGCCACATGCCTGGGTACACATGCAGAGTTGCGTCCACCCCGGCTTGAACAGCCTGGGCAGCAAGCTTCTCGGCGTCGTCCAGCAGGATTTCGTCCCCGCCGACCTGGATCAGAAGCGGGGGAAGACCGATCAGGTCTGCGTAGACTGGGGAAATGAGCGGATCGTGAGGGTCCTGCCCGTCCAAGTAGGACTCGTGGAAGAATTTCATGGAGGCAGGATTCAGGACCACGTCCTTACGGACATTCCGGACGGACGCATCCCGCTTTGCGGCGAGATCCGTCACGGGGGACAGGCAAATGCCGGCGGCGGGAAGCGGAAGGCCGGCGCCTTTGAGGGCGAGCAGTGTGACCAGGGTGAGGTTGCCACCCGCCGAATCTCCGATCAGCACGATTCTCCCGGGCGGCACACCGCGATCGATCAATGAACGGTAGGCCCGTACGCAGTCCTCCAGGGCCGCGGGGTAGGGATGCTCTGGGGCCAACCGATAATCAACTGCCATAGCCCGGGCTTTGCTGGCCCGTGTGAGCTGACCGACAAAAAGAGCGTGGAATTGCGTCCAGCCGTAGACCCAGCCGCCCCCGTGAAAATACAGAAGCACTCGCTCAGATCCCGCCTGCGAAGAGGTGATCCAACGGGCGGGAACTTGGGCGGCCGATTCGGGCACGATGACCGTTCCCCGCGGAGGGCGAATCAGCCCCGCTCCGAAAGACGCAGACTGCCGTCGCTTCGCCAGGGTCCGCTTCGAGACCTCACCCCTCGCCCCGATGCGAATGATGAAACGTAATAAAGGTGCCTGGATGCTCATAGGGCGAGTATAGCATCCTCCTCCCCGGGGACAGGCGCTTCGGATGGATTGTGGGCGTGATCCATGGGAACCTGTCGTTTGGCCAGACCGGAGGGAGCCAAAGACCACCGGTGCGCTTCCGCTTAAGGGGAAAGGGTCCCAAGGTCCAGCACGCATACGGACCGCTGGGAGGAATAGCCAACTTCAGGTCCTTTTCCCGGAAGTGGAATTGGGGTAGTCCCAGGGCCAAGTCGTGGCCGCCGTACGGCACGATGGCTGGGCGCCGCGGGTCCTCAGGCAGGATGAGTTCCTGAAACCAGAACCTGCGCGCGCGATAGATCCTTTCCAAGGTGCCCGCCCTGGAATGCGTTTCAAGGAGTTCGACCCGCCCGGCGGACTCCCTTTGTTTGAGGTGGTGCCAAACCCAGGCGGGATGCTTTCCCAGCGCCTGCCCTCTCTGGGTCGGCGAGGCGGGCGCCGACGTCAGCACCGGGAGAACAGTCAAGCGGCGGGGCTCCGAGAGCAGCTTCAACCGCCGAAATGACTGCGGACGCTCGAGGCGGGTCTTGACCGTTGAATTCTTCGCTCGGGGGTTCAAATCCACGCAGTTTGCAGCCACCTGTCAATCGGCCGGGGCGGACGATCGGTCTGCCCGTTCGCCCAAGACCCTGCCGAATGTTCCCGGCACGCCACCCCCAATGCGAGGGCCCGCATCCCTGCGGGCCCTTATCTCCTGCCACCCCCAACGACACGGCAAAGCTCCTGGCTAGCAAATACGAGGGAGCATTTCCCCGCTCAAGACATCGAGGATCCGATGGCTGCCAATCTCCGTTTCCATCAGGACGCGGGCAATTGGCTCGCGAACAACCTCGCCGATCACCACGGCCTCTTCGCCGTAGCGCGCCTTGCGCATGGCGGCCAGTACGGCCTGGGCATCTTTTGCCGCCACCAGCCCGATCAGCTTGCCCTCGTTGGCGACGTACAGCGGGTCAAATCCCAGCAGCTCGCACGCGGCCGCCACCGCGGGCCGAACAGGCACGGCGCTTTCGCGGATCAGGATGCCGATCTGAGATTGAACGGCAATTTCGTTCAGCGAGGTCGCCAGCCCACCTCGAGTCGGATCGCGCAGGACATGGATCTCGGCGCCCGTGTCCAGCATGGCTCTTGTTAAATGGTTAAGGGGCGCGATATCGCTCTTCACCTCAGATTGCAGGCCCAGCTCGCCGCGAGCGCAAAGAACGGCGATGCCGTGATCGCCCACGGGCCCCGAAAGGATGATCACGTCCCCGACCCTGCCATTCCGACCACTCAGCTCCCGACCCGCCGCAAGGATCCCCACACCGCTGGTGTTGATGTACAGGCCGTCCGCCTTGCCCTTCTGCACGACCTTGGTATCTCCGGCCACGATTTGAATCCCCGCCTCAACCGACGCGAGCCGCATCGAGTCGATAACCTTCCCCAACAACTCGAGGCTCAGTCCTTCCTCGAGCACAAATCCGGCTGTGAGATAGCGCGGTTCGGCCCCCATCATGGAAACATCATTCACGGTGCCGCACACGGCCAGGCGCCCTATGTCTCCTCCCGGGAAGAAGAGCGGCCACACCACGTGTGAATCGGTGCTAATCGCGAGACGCACCCCCCCACCACAATCGACGACCGCGCCGTCATCTCCAGCCATCAGGGCCGGGTTATTGAACGCCGGCAGGAAAGCCTGGGCGATCAGATCATGGGTCATCTTGCCGCCGCTTCCATGTCCCATGACGATCTGGCTTCTCTGGGTTATGGGCAGGGGGCAATAGGCGCCTTCCATGCTTGGAGGTTCGCTCATTTGTCCACCGCGATTCGTACCGAGAAACCATCATCCCGGTCAACCAAGGGCCGGAGTCCCTGCCGAGAGATCCAGGTCGTGATCTCATCTGCCGAAAGAAACCGGCTATGCATTAGAAACAGCCTCTCCGCCAGCGCAAGCACCTTGCCCGACAATTTCGTGATGTCGGGTTCCTCGATCACCAGTCGACCGCCTGGGTGCAGGACGCGTACGGCCTCGCCCAGGGCCTCCATTTGATTCTGAAAATGATGCAGGGCGTCCGCCAGCAGAATTCTTTCGAAACACCCTGTGACAAAAGGAAGCCTCTCGGTGCGGCACTGGACCAGGCCCAGCCCTCTGCGCCGCTGCGCTGCCCGGAGCATCGGGAACGAAAGATCGCCGACCACCACCTTCCCGGCTTGGCCCTGGAAAAGCGAGGCCTTGCGTCCGGTCCCTCCGCCAGCCTCCAAAACCCTCCCCGCGATCGGCAGACACAGGAGCTGCGTCAGGCGGTCAATGGCTGGGGCGCCTATCACCCGATCGTAGAAAGGCGCCAAGAGGTCAAAGTGACTCGGCATGGACCTCCGACCTCACGCTGGGCCGGTAGCGGAAGTATGCCGCGCAGGCACCCTCGGAGGAAACCATGGGCGCCCCCAGTGGATTCTCGGGTGTGCACTGGACACCGAACGCGGGACATTGCTCCGGTTTCTTCAAACCGCGCAGAATCTGGCCTGCAATGCATAGGGGGGATTCGTGAGGCTGGATCGATTCAACCGGGAAGCGATGTTCCGCATCGAATTCGGAAAACTCGGGGCGCAGGCGCCAACCGCTGAGTGGGATCATGCCCACGCCACGCCATTTGCGATCGCAAGGCATGAATACCTGGCGGATCACCTCCTGGGCCGGGCGATTCCCCTGCCGGGTCACCACGCGGCCATAGGCATTTTCAGCCTCGGCCCTCCCCTGCTCCAACTGCTTTACCGCGGCCAGGATCCCTTGAAGAAGATCGACGGGCTCAAACCCGGTTACCACGATGGGAACTCCGTAGCGTGACGCCAGCGGCGGGTACTCCCAATAGCCCATCACTGCGCAAACATGTCCCGCGGCAAGGAAGGCCTGAACGCGATTGCCAGGCGAACTGAGGATGGCCTCGATCGCGGGCGGCACGCAGAAGTGGGAAACCAGCACCGAATAGTTCCGGATACCCAGGGCCCGCGCCTGAACCACGCTGGCCACATTGGCGGGAGCCGTCGTTTCGAAGCCGACCGCAAAGAATACAACTTGCTTGTGGACATTCTGCTGGGCCAGCTTCAGGGCGTCCAGAGGAGAATAGACCACGCGCACATCGCCGCCCGCTGCCCGCACGGAGAACAGATCGCGGTCGGACCCAGGAACGCGCAGCATGTCACCGTAGGAGCAGAGGATCACATCCGGGAAAGAGGCGATGGCAATCGCCTTGTCAATCAGTTCGACCGGGGTGACACACACGGGACAGCCCGGACCGTGCACCAATTCGACTTCCGGCGGGAGAACCTGATCGAGCCCGTGGCGCACGATCGCGTGGGTTTGCCCCCCGCAAATCTCCATCAGGACCCAGGGCCGCGTGACCACCTGGCGGATCTCACCCAGCAGGCGCTGAGCCAACTGCCCGTCACGGAACTCGGTCAGGTATTTCATGAGAGGGCATCTCCGGCGACTGTGTCGTCTTCCGCTCCCGCGCTGGCAACCTGCCGGAGAAGATCCAGGGAGGCCAGAGCTTCCTCCTGACTCACGAGGCTCATCGCAAAGCCGACATGGACCAGGACGTAGTCTCCCACCTTCGCTTCCGGAAGATACATCAGGCAGGCTTCCCGCCGCACTCCTTCGAAGTCGACCTGGGCCATGTCAACCCCATCGGTCTGATGGATCTCAAGAATCTTCCCGGGAACCGCTAGGCACACAGCTCACCTCCCTATTCCACTCCGCAACCGACCTGCTTGCACGCCTTCGGACAACCGGAGGATCAGCGTCGGGGCCGACCGCCGCCTCCCCTAGACACTCCCGATCCCTGCGGATCGGACCAGCTGATGGGCAGCAACAGCCGCCTGGCCCAAGGCGATCCCCCCATCATTGCTCGGAACCTTGTTGTGCAGGAGCACCCCGAGACCTTGCGCTTCCAGGAGCGGCACGGTCCGGCTGAGCAAGAACTGGTTTTGCCAGACCCCTCCACTGAGTGCTACTTTCTTCAGTCCTCGCTCGCGCGATAGCTGGGCGCAAGTCTCCGCGACCATCCGTGCCACCGCGTTGTGGAAGCGGCTTGCCATGCGGGCCAAGGGGGTGCCAGAACGAAGCTCCGCAGCGGCTTGAATGAAAAGGGGAATCGGGCTGATGACTTGACCATGGCACTCAAAGGGATAGGACCCGCGCTCCTCGGGGTCGCAGACCGCTTCCAGTTCCATCGCCGCCTGCGCCTCGTAGTTCACCTCCTCCCGCAATCCGACCAGCGCCGCGAACGCATCGAAAAGACGGCCCATGCTGGAGGTAAGAGGCGCATTCAGGCCTCCCGACTGGGAGGTTCCGGTTCCTCCTTCGAGGATTCTCTTCAGGGCCTGCCTGGATGCCACGACGGCGTGCCGCACCGGGGGAAGGTCAGCGTCCCACTCCAGCCCGGAGCGCCACAACCAAGCCAGTGACAGGCGGTAGGGTTCGCGCACAGCCGCCTCGCCACCAAGCAGAGGGATTGTCTCCAAATGGATGGCTCGCTCGAATCCTTCGTAGTCAGCGATCAGGACCTCCCCGCCCCAGATCGTCCCATCGGAGCCATAACCCGTGCCGTCAAAGGCGACCCCAATGACTGGGGAGCTCCCATCTTCCCCGTGCTCAGCCATGCACGCTGCAATGTGGGCGTGGTGATGCTGTACGCGAGTCAGGGGGAGATTCGCTTGCGCCGCCCGCTCCTCCGCATACCGGGTGGCGAGGTAGTCTGGGTGGAGGTCGCAAGCTAGGGCCTCGGGCCGGACATGAAAAAGACGCTCATAATGTTCGATCCCCTGAGCGAAGGAACGAAGCGTTTCGTAGTTCTCAAGGTCCCCGATGTGCTGGCTCATGAAAGCATAGTCTGCACGGGTGAGGCAAAAAGTGTTCTTGAGCTCACCCCCTACGGCCAGAACGCTTGGGGAGTCCCAGGGCAACTTGACAGGGAAAGGAGCGTAGCCTCTGGAGCGACGAAGCGGAAGCAGGACGGACTGGGAATCCATCACCCCATTTGACATCCGCCAGCCTGAGAACACGCGGACGACCGAGTCGTCGCACCGGGTGCGGATCTCCCGGTCATGCATAAGGAAAGCATCCGCCACCGCGGCCAGCCGCTGCCGGGCCTCCCCGAGGTTCGTGGCGATGGGTTCCTCGCTCAGGTTTCCGCTGGTCATGACCAGGGCGCGCGGGTATCCGTCGCTCGGCTCAAGAAGGAGGAAGTGCAGCGGGGTGTACGGCAGCATGACCCCAAGAGTTCTCTGCCCAGGAGCCACCTCGCTCGCAACGGAGGTATTCCCTTTTCGCCGCAGCAGGAGAATCGGCCGCTGCTGCGATTGAATCCAGTTGTCCTCCTCGGGGTCCAGATCACAGATCAATCGGGCCGCCGCCAGATTCCAGACCATTAGGGCGAAGGGCTTGTCGACCCGCAACTTCCTGCGCCGGAGTTCGGCCACAGCCTGTGAATTGGTTGCGTCGCAGGCTAGATGGAATCCCCCCAGTCCCCGCACCGCCAGGATTCTGCCATCGGCCAAATACGAGCGGGCCATGCGCAGAGCCTCCTCGCGTTTCGCCAGAGTTTGGCCCCCCTCCTCCAACCAGATCTGAGGCCCACAGCTCAGGCAGGCAACCGGTTGGGCGTGGAAGCGTCGATCGCCTGGGTCCTCGTACTCGGAGGCGCAGGAAGCGCACATGGCAAAGGCGGCCATGGTCGTGTTGGCCCGGTCATAGGGCACGTCCTCAATGATGGTGAACCGAGGGCCGCAGTTGGTGCAGTTGATGAAAGGATATCGATACCGGCGGTTCTGAGGATCAAATAGCTCGCGAAGGCAATCGGTGCACAGGCCCATGTCCGGGGACACCGGCTGGAAGGCCTGTGGGATCGGCTCCGAAGCCAGGATGGCAAACTCCCTGTAGCCGTTGGCCGGTCGCTGCTCCACCTGGACTTGGTCGATCCGCGCGAGAGGAGGGGCAAGCAAACGAAGGTCGCGAACGAACTCCTCAAGATGGCGGGACGAGCCATCGATTTCAATCTCCACTCCCGCGGAGGTGTTGCGCACCCAGCCGTTGAGATCCAGGCGCCTGGCCAGGGCGTAGACAAAGGGTCGAAAACCGACCCCCTGCACGACCCCCCGCACGCGTATGCTTGCGCCCCGGATCTTATTTACCTCAGTCATTCCCCAGGCCTTCGCTCGCGAATCTCCCTGACCAACCAATCGGTCCAGGCACTCACGCCTTCCCCGCTTCGACACGAGAGCGGGAAGGTCACGACCCCCGGATTGAGCAGTTCCACCCCCTTCTGGAACCGGTCCATTCGGAAGGGGACGTACGGCAACAGGTCCACCTTGTTGATCACCAGCACATCGACCCCCCGGTAGGTGGTCGGGTACTTGTAAGGCTTGTCATCCCCCTCTGGAACCGAGGCGATCAGAATGCTCTTGTGCGAGCCCAGAGCAAAAGCGGCCGGACATATCAGGTTGCCGACGTTCTCGATGATCAGCAGGTCGTACCGCTGCAGGTCAAACTGATGGAGAGCCCGGCCCACCATGTTTGCATCCAGGTGGCACTCTCCGCCTGTGTTGATCTGAAGCGCATCGGCGCCCGCCGCACGGGCACGTTCAGCGTCCAGGTCTGTGGCCAGGTCGCCATCGATGACCAGTATGCGCAAGCGTGGGGAGAGGGTCTCAAGCGTCTTCTCGATCAGCGAGGTTTTCCCCGCGCCTGGCGAAGCCATCAGGTTGACTGCAAGAAGGTGCGCATCATCCAGGAGCCGCCGATTCTCCCCCGCAATCCGTTCATTCGCACCTAGGATGTTTTCTACCACTTCCACACGACGCGCCATGTCAGTCCCTTTCGAACCCCTCTCCATCGCTGCCCACCGCCGAGATGGTATTGGCCCCAACCGTTCGGCACCAGGGAACCTTGGGGAGCTAATCCCTCCTGCGCCCCAAGCGAGCGTTCCGGTGGCACCACCCTGCCCATCCAACCCGGCCCAGCCCCTGCGAGGAAAGGCGAGCTCCGCAGCTCGCGGGAACCAATTCACCAAATCTCATATTAGCATGTTGCCTCGAGCCAAATTAGGACTTTTGTCACCACTTACCTCGGAGTAAGTTCTGATAGCATCAAGTCAGGCGTTTTCTCGAAATCCGCTGGCCTGTTTCACTCGTTTTCCCTCGGAAAGAACCGACAGATGACACACCGCAATTCGGAGGGCGTGGTCGCTTTTGGTCATTGGAATTGTTACTACGCACGACCAAGTGCCTAGCCCATGCCTCCTTGCTCTTCCTCCCCTTCGTTTCAAGGCAATTGACCATGTTGGCGAGAAACGATGGTTCCATCACGAGATCATGGCACCGGGACACCCTCTCCTTTCTTCGGACGGGCTTGTTCAAACAGGGTGCGCCAGACGTCCTGGTTGGCTTCGGCCGAGCCACAGGGAAGAGCCATGAACGGGTCGAGGAGGGCGTGGAGCGGCCCTGGGATTAGTCTCGGTTTGATCCCATCGCGGAATGCCAGCCCGCCCCTGGCCCGTGCGTCCAAAGGGGATGAGACGGTGGCCGCCGCCCGTGAGCGCATGCTCCCCACGGGATGAGTCGTCTGCCCATTGTGAGTCGCCAAACCCTGAACAAGTGATTGGCTATTGGGGTAGTTCCGGGATCAGGGAGGCCAGAGTGCGCCATTTGCAGGAGGAGCGGGTCCAAGAGCCCGGCTGGATCGGTCGAGGAACATAATGGAACGGGCCAATTCCGGTGCGCCCAGAAGTCGAAGGCCCCCGCCCTGGCCTCTCCCGAAACCCCGGCCCTGTACGGGAAAGCCTGGGAAACCGCGCTTGCCGAAGAAGGCGCAAGTGGCTGGGAGAGAATCATTCTGGCGACGCCGGGCCGTCCGATCGAATTGAAGTTGGTCCTCCAGAGAAAGATCGAGGGACTTGGACGAGGTCGCCCGGCGGACCCAGGCAGGGCCGAGAAGGTTCGCGTCGCCTCAACTGTCGACCGCGATGCTGTCGAGCTTCAGCTCATCTCCGCGCAGGACCTTCACGCGAAGGCTTCCGCATTGGGGACAAGGCTGGATCTCGCCCTCCAGATTGTATGTCGTCGCACAATCAAGGCACTGAAGTTGGGCCGGGATTCGCTCGAAGTGCAGGATGGCTCCCTCACAGATCGTTCCCTTGCTGATGATGTCCCAGTAGAACTGAACGGAATCGTCCACAAAGGAGGATAGTTGCCCGATGCGCAAGTAAAGGTCGGTCACCCGGCTGGCCTGCGCGGCCTCACCGTGCCGCACCGCGATCTCAAGGAGATTCTCGCTCACTGCCAACTCATGCATTGCATCCGCTCCAATGGATGTGCCTCCCCAACCGCCTCACCCGCCGATCATATCAATACTCAGCCCTGGCATCCGGCAGGAGTTCCGCCGCCGGGCCTGGGAGCAAGTCTCGCAACTGCCGGGTGGATCGAAGCCTGTGCTTGCTCCGGGAGGAACAGCAAATCCGGGGGAGTGGAACCTTTTGTGGGGGAGTTGGCATCGCCCGCGGGCGGACAAGGGGTGTCGGAGGCGGACCCCAAAGAGAACCCAGGCCACTACGGGAGAGCAACCACCGGCCCCCTGGGATTGAAACTCCGCCCACAAGGTGAGGGCTTGGACCCTGACCCGGATCGTGCAAGGATGGCCTCTTTTCTCCTCACCGAGCGATCGAGAGGCGAGCCGCCGCGGCCTCGTCCAGAAGCCAATGCACCTCCCCGTCTTGCGGCCGAATGAGCTGAGCCGGGAATCGCTCGGGGTCCGGTTCGCCTTCGAGGACCGCCCGCGCCGCCTCCGCTTTGGATTGGCCCGAAACGAGGAAGACAACCTCGCGCGCCTGATTGATCGACGCCGGGGTCAGCGTGAGGCGATACAACTTCTGGTCCGGCACGTAAACCTCCGCAACCCATCTCTGCGTTTCGCCCAGCACCGGCGTGTAGGGGAAGAGTGAAGCTGTGTGGCCGTTCTCGCCCAGGCCCAGGAGCACCAGGTCGAAGCGGGGACCGGATGGGCCAAAGTGGCCTCGAAGCTCCGCCTCGTAGGCGGCGGCCCCCGCCGCCGGATCCTGGTCGCACCGCATGGGAAAAACCCCGGCCGGAGAAACCGGAACCCGATCGAGGAATGCCTCGCGGGCCATGCGCACATTGCTGCGAGCGTCGAAAACGGGAACGCAGCGCTCGTCCCCCCAGAAGAAGTAGATTCTCCGCCAGTCGATGCGATCGCGGTAACTCGGCGAGGCCAGGAGCCGGTACATGCCTTCTGGGGTGCTGCCCCCCGACAAAGCAACCGAGAACGTGCCGGATTCCCGGATGGAACGCCCGCTCAACGTCAAGAACAGGTCGGCTGCAGCCTTCTGCACTTCGGGCAGATCATGGAAGATCTGAATCATCTAACCCACTGCGTGGAAGACGGGTGTCCTCCACTTCTTGGCCTCTCGGGCCAACAGGTCATCAGCCTCCGCGGGTCCACAACTCGCGGCTGCTTCGCGGGCTAGCGGAGGCTGCGATGTTGACTGCCAGCCCCTAAGAACAGCCGTCATGACCGCCCGGGCGAACTTCACCGGGTCGGCACGCATGAATAGGGTCGCATCACCCGAGGGGGGCATCAACCAAGAGATGGCCGTGGGCTTCCAGAGGCGCCCAAAGGAATGGGAGGCAACACAGGCTGCTACGAGCCGACGGAGGCCCTTGCTGCCGCTGCCTGGCGTAACTGGTGGATTGCTGTCCGGATGCCGCCCGGATCGTGAAAAATGGCCGAGCCCGCGACCAGCACAGAAGCGCCGGCCCCCACAACGATTCCGGCCGTCTCCGCCGCAATTCCCCCGTCCACCTCCAGCTCCACCTCCAGGCGGCGATCAAGAATCTGACTTCGAATTGCCGCGATCTTTTCGGGCATGGTGGGTATGAATGACTGACCTCCGTATCCTGGGTTGACCGTCATCACCAGGACGAGGTCCACAAAGGGGAGAATTTCCTCGAGGCTTCCGGCCGGAGTAGCAGGATTGAGAGCCACTCCCGCGCGCTTGCCCAGTTCCTTGATCTGTTCGATCACCCGGTGCAGGTGGATGCAGGCTTCCTGGTGCACGGTGATGATATCCGCTCCGGCGCGGGCGAAGTCGTCGACATACCTTTCGGGGGATTCAATCATAAGGTGGACATCGTAGGGCAAGCGCGAGACAGAGCGAATGGTGGACAGGACCGGTGCCCCCAGCGTCAGGTTGGGAACGAAGTGACCGTCCATCACGTCCACGTGAATGTAGTCTGCGCCCCCGGCCTCGGCCTCTTGGATTTGAGCGGCCAGCCGAGAGAAATCCGCGGAAAGAATGGAGGCAGCGATCTTGACCATCGCGGGCGCCCTCCCTTGGTTAGGAATTGTTGCTTCAATCTTACAACGAATTCAACCTCCCCGGTCGCCTGCCAGGGTGCTTCCTTTCTGCGACTGCGACGGCCCGTTGCGACTAGATGGCGCCCTCCCACGCCATTCAAGCTGGAGCCCACCTTGCGGCTTCAGAACCGTGGAAGGACAAATCCCACGCTTCGCGCACTGTGCAGCCTCGTCCCAGGTCGACTCTGCGCAGCTTGGAGCTTGTCCTGCCGACAATCTAGGCGCGGTCCCAACCGCTGAGCGCCGTTTGTCGCAACATGCCGTTTCGCACCGTGATGAGGCCAGAACTTGGTTGGCCTTGCACCCTGCAGCCCGCCCACAGGGACGCGGCCTCCCTTGGTAGGCTTTCCGCATTCCCCTTGGCCTGTTCTCTTCCTCCAGGAGATAACCCTTTGCCCTCCATCACCGCAGCCATGCCCTTCTACCTGCGCCGGTGGATTCCTTCTGGAGCTGTTGGCTTGGACGCCCAGTATCGCGGATTCCCGATCTCAGCAGGTTGGCGTGCCTCCGCTCGGCTGCGCCGGATAGGTCACGGTTGACCCATCGACCTTTGCAAAGGGTGTCATCCTGTGCGAAACCACTTTCCCTGGCCCAAAGATGTTTTCGACCGAGATCCCCTGCACCATCAGCGCATCTGCGATCAGCGAGCGATGGCAGCGCCAGGGCAACGTCTCCGCGCACATCAAGCAGATCACCCGCCGCTCGGCCCCTTGCCGGAGCGACTCGAGGGCCGCCCTGAACTCTTCGGATTGCATGTAGTCGGCAAATCCCCGAAAGGAAGAGTTGCGCCACCCCAGGTTGGCCGAGTCGGGTCTTGGTTTCCTCAGTCCTCCCAGCTCCGCAAGATGACGGTACTCGATCCCCGCGCTTTGCAGCGCCTGCGCGAGAGTATCGGAGTTGAACTGCGGGTTGTGCCTGGAGCGGGGCACGGTCCTCACGTCGACCAGAAGCTCGATGCCTTGGGCTCGGAGCAGCCCAAGGTACTCCTCGAGGGACCGCGTCGAGTGCCCAATTGTGTATGCGACCCTTTGGGGTCCTTGAGGGTGGGACGGGGCCATCTCTTTGATTCTTCGCGGTTGGTTCTCCACTCAGGTCCTCTTACCCCGATCTCACTTATGGGCCTCTGGCAACCGGCCGATCAGATTCTCCCTCCCGAAGGGGCCCGGGTCGGCAATCAGCTGGCGAGCTGCCGCAACTTGATTCCATACGTTCCAAAGGAGGACTCCTCGCACCCTCCCACCCTTGAGGTAATACAGGACCCCCTCTTGCCCCGGCTTCTTCCAATCCGCGACGACCGTCAGCCGCGGGTCCAGTTCTCCGACCGCCTCATAGCCGAGATCAAAAAGATCCGAATAGAAGAAGGGCAAGTGGGTGTATTCCTCCAGCTGTCCGGCCATGGCCTTACCGGCTGCCATACCCATCGTGTTGGCGTTGTCCTCGTGTTCCACCCGCATGCGTTTGGAGAGCGCAGGGTTCCAAAAGGCGGCCACATCCCCCGCGGCGAAAATGGAAGGATCGGCGGTCCTCAAATGAGGATCAACCACGATCCCATCCTCGGCTTCGAGCCCGGCTTGCTTTGCCAGCTCAACGTTGGGTTGGATCCCGATCCCCGCTACGACGCCATCTACTTCATGTACTTCTTCCTTGCCTCCCCCGGCCTGCGGCTGGGCCCACACTCGAAAACGGTCCCCCTTCTTCTCGATCCTCGTCAGAGAGGTCTCCCGTCTCAGCTCCACACCCTTTCCCTGGTAATACTCGTCGATGTGGGCACCCAGATCGCCCGGAAATACCCTGGCGCCGATGTGCGCCTCCGGGAAGATCATCAGGGCCTTCCCTCCGGCCAGGGTTATGGCCGCGGCCAACTCGGAGCCGATGAACCCTCCTCCGATCACGGCCAAGTGGCGACCCGGGCTCACAATCTGGCGCAGGGCATAGTAGTCCTGCAGGCTGCGAAAATAGATGACGCCCTCTGCGGCCGAAGAAATTCGGCGGGGTGTTCCCCCCGTGGCCAGCAGCAACTTCTCGTAGCGATAGGTTTCCCCTTTACCGTCAATCACCTCATGGTTCCTGCGCTCAATCGAAACCGCCCGGCGGTCGAGGCAAAGAGAAACCCCCTGGTCCGAAGTGCGGCGCCAGATCTTCTCAACTGGCTTTCCCTTCCAAAGGCCCTTCGAAAGCGGGGGACGGTCGTAGGGGGGATCGGGCTCGGCGCCCAGCAACCCGATTGTCCCGGACCGATCCAGCTCCCGGATTCCCCGCACGGCGGCATCGGCCGTCATTCCTCCGCCAACGATCAGGTATTTGAAATCAGCCATGTCGTCCTCCAAAGACTTCTTGGCAATGGAACAGCAAAGGTTGTGTGGAAACGTTCCCAAACTGGCCTGCGCAGCATTGTAATCATTTTGGATTATTTATGTCAATTTTACCTTCCCGCTTATCTCCTGCCTTCTGAATCGAGCCATCCTCCGCCCTGATGAAATGGGAAAAGCACAGGCGAGAGTGGGGCCGCGTCATTGTGGGAATGGTCCTTCAAGAGCAGCAAGGTCCAACGCTGGTACTCCTGGGCTCCGGGTCGCAGGTTCGTGGAATCCATGTGTCCGTTCAGCTACCGGGAATTGGCTACAACGACGTGGTCCTGGCCGGCTGCGCCGGAGTCACGACGACTTGGATCCCCGAGGAGGTCTTTGGCCGTTGTGCTGCCACGCTTCTCCTGGATCGCATGGGGTCTGGATTCGGCCGAGATCCGACACGCCCAAGGTTCATGAGAGAATTGATCGACCAGAGGAAAACATTGAGGCGAGGCCAGTCTGCGGGCCCCTCGGACGAACAAAGCGAGAGCCGACTCCCTCTCGCCCCTGCCCGCGAGGTCAAGGCCGAGTTTGGATCGAAGACGATTCCTCTCGCTTCGGAAACTCTCCTTTCCCGTTCCTGCCGCCGCTGTACTGGACCGCTGCTGAAATAAAGGCCCGGAACAGGGGATGAGGGCGGTTGGGCCGCGAGAGGAACTCGGGGTGAAACTGGCTGCCCAGCATGAAGGGGTGGTTCGCGATCTCGGCGATCTCAACCAGACGCCCGTCCGGGGAGATCCCGGAGTAGATCATTCCTTGCTTGCCCAGGATTTCACGGTAAGCATTGTTGAACTCAAAGCGATGGCGGTGCCGTTCCTCGGTGCGCTCCAGCCCATAGGCTTCGGCCGCTCTGGTCCCCGGCTGCAGCACGCAGGGATACAGTCCCAGCCGCATGGTCCCGCCCATGTCTGCGATCGCACGTTGTTCCGGCATCAGGTCAATCACCGGATGAGGAGTCCCTCGATCAAACTCCGTCGAGTTGGCTTCCTCACTTCCCAGCGCGTGTCGAGCAAACTCGATAACCATCACCTGCATCCCCAGGCAGAGTCCCAGGTAAGGAACCTTGTTCTCTCGCGCATACTTGGCGGCTAGGATTTTTCCCTCAATGCCCCGCGAGCCGAATCCCCCCGGGACTACAATCCCATCCGCCTCGCGCAGCGCCTCCCAGCCCTTTCCCTTTTCCAGTTCGGCGGAGTGGACCCAAAGCATCTCGATCTCGCGGCCGAGAGCCAGTCCCGCATGATTCAGGGCTTCCCGGACACTCATGTAGGCATCGCGCAGCTCAACGTATTTCCCGACCAGCGCGATGCGCACTTTGGGTTTGGACACCAGAGCGCGGGCGACAAGATCCTGCCAATCCTCCCAGTTTGGTTGCTTCCGGGGTGTTAGCCCGAGTCTCTCCAGGACAAAGTCGGCCACACCGGCGTGCTCCAACTCCAGCACCACCTGATAGACAGTCGGCGACGTCACCAAAGGCACCACGGCCCGCATCTCCACGTCGCAGAAGAGTGCGATCTTGGAGCGCAGGTCTCCGTCGACCGGATAGTCCGAGCGAGCCACAATCATGTCGGGCGAGATTCCAATCGAGCGCAGCTCCCGAACCGAGTGCTGTGTCGGCTTGGTCTTGAGCTCGCGGGTCGCCCCGATGTACGGAAGCCAGGTTACATGAACGTAGAACGTGTTGTTGCGGCCGACATCGGAGCGCATCTGGCGCAAGGCCTCCAGAAAGGGAAGTGACTCGATGTCGCCGACCGTTCCCCCCACCTCAACCAATACGATTTCGGCATCCAAGCTCTTTCCCACCAGGCCGATCCGTTGCTTGATTTCGTTGGTCACGTGGGGGATGACCTGGATCGTGCCTCCCAGGAAGTCCCCGCGTCTCTCCTTGGAGATCACCTCCGCGTAGACCTGCCCGCTGGTGACATTGCATACCCGACTGAGGCTGATGTCGATGAAGCGCTCGTAATGTCCCAGATCGAGATCAGTCTCCGCCCCGTCGTCCAACACGTAGACCTCGCCATGTTGGTAGGGGCTCATCGTGCCCGGATCGACATTGATGTAGGGATCAAGCTTCTGGACAGCGACCCGAAACCCGCGCTCTTTCAGGAGCCGGCCGAGGGCCGCGGCTGTTACCCCCTTGCCGACCGAGCTGACCACCCCGCCCGTGAAGAAAACGTACTGGGTCATCCGCCCTCCCTCCCGACAATAATGGAGATGGGGAGGCTGGTATTCACCACCTCCCCATCTGGCGTCTGCTCCGCCCGGGTGGAGCCCGGACCGGAAATCGTAAGCACATTTCTAGGCCACAAGCTTCGTGAGATCCTCGGCCGCACGTCTCATCTCCAGAAAGACCAGGCCCAGCTTTGCCCCTTCCCTTGCTAGAACCGTCAACACAGCGTCCACACCGACCGACATGAGCAGGACGTAGCCGTGATTGCCATGGATATAGACCTGATCCAGCGTGCCTCTCCCCAACTCACTGGAGATTCGTTCCCCCAGGCTGAGCATTGCGGCCGACATGGCGGAAACCCGGTCCTCCTCAATCCCCGCGGGCAGAGAGGAGGCAATGATCAGACCATCCACGCTTACGACCGCGGAGGCCTCCACGTCCGTTGTGCTGCCTTGCAAGTCCCGAAGGCGGGAGACCATCAGGTCGACGCGGGATTTGGGTGCCATCGGCTACCTCGAGCTGCGTGAGAGGACGGCCCTCAAGAGAACGCGCGGATGATACCATAGGAATATGAGGGGGGCAAGCGGGTGTGCTAGAATTCTTGAAGTGTCGCAAGAGGCCGAATCGGGGGCGGGGCCTCCTGTCCGCGGAGAATCCTGGTTGAGCCAAGATGGACCTGCGCGTCGCTGTTGCCAAGGCCGCCAAGTACGCGACCCCTGAAAGTGGTGACACGCTCGAAATGATCGAGCGCCCAGGGGGCGGACTGTCCTTCGTGCTTGTCGATGGCCAGCGGTCGGGCCGATCTGCGAAAACCATTTCGAACCTGGTGGCACGCAAAGCCATCAGCCTGCTTGCTGAGGGGGTGCGTGACGGGGCTGCCGCGAGAGCCGCTTCAGACTACCTGTTCACGCAGCGCTCCGGGCAGGTCGTTGCCACGCTCAATATCCTCTCCGTCGACTTGGCCTCCCGAAGCGTCGTGGTCACCCGCAACAATCCCGATCCGGTGTACGTGGTCCAGCAGGGCCAGATCGCGGCGATCGACCAACCCTCAATTCCAGTCGGAACCAGGCGAGACATTCGCCCTGTGATCAACGAGATCCTCCTGGAGCCGGGGTTGGTCCTGTTGGCCTACACCGACGGGCTAACTCACGCCGGGGAACGCAAGGGATCTCCCCTGGCCATCCGCGCTGCGCTGACCTCCATGATCGAAGGCGAATTGCCGGTCGACCGCTGGGCGGACGAACTGCTTCGGTGTGCGGTCGATCTGGATGAGGGTCGTCCCGGCGACGATATCAGCGTCCTGGTGCTCACGGTCCAACCTGAGACCGGCGATGAGGTGCGGCGGCTTTGGGTCCGGATGCCTCTCTGAGTTCGAGTCATACCCCCGATTCCCTATGGATCGCCCTGGTCGGCCCTTGCGGGGCTGGCAAGACCACGATCGCCCTGCTGCTGGAGGCGCACAACCTGCTGATCGCCGAGATCGCCCAGGAGCATTCCTGCGTCCCGGATCTCTGGAGATACCGGCGGACTCCAAGGGCACTCGTCTTCCTGGATGCCAGCTACGAGACTTGCACCGAACGCAAGCGATTCCGGTGGAGCCTGGAAGACTACCAGGAGCAATGTCGCCGCCTCGAGCATGCTCGCCAGCATTGCGACCTCCTGATCGCGACGGATCAGATGACACCCCGCCAGGTCGTTCAGCAGGTTCTGGAATACCTTCGCCAATGGAACCGGCACCCGGCGAAAGCAGGCTAGACGGCCGGGATGGTGCATTCCACCGCAAAAGGACGCTATAATTCCGGGGTGCACGCGAGGTGAAGGGACATAGACTCCCCGCCGGGTGAGCTGATGGCTCAATTCTGAAGCCTGACCCTGCGGAAAGCCCTCAAGCGTTTGCGGAGGCATGATGCAAGACGAAAAGCGAAAAAAGGAGCCCCCTGGATCAGGTACCATCCCCGCAAGTCGGGCGGAGCCGCGCAGCCTCGTTCCGCCCCTCCATGTCGCGGTGCTCGCTAACCTAAAGAAAGACGTTCCGCACCCCGACGAGGCGCCGCCGGATGAGACTGTCGAATACGATCGCGAAGAGACCGTGGAGGCCATGCTTGCGGCCTTGCGCACGGCTGGTCACCGCGCCACCTTCCTAAACGGCGACGTGACCCTGATTGACACCATTCGCCAGACGCGCCCGGACATCTGCTTCAACATTTGCGAGGGCCTGCATGGCGATTCCCGCGAGGCTCAGGTGCCTGCACTGCTCGAGATGCTGGGCATCCCCTACACGGGCTCGCGCGTCCTGGCCAACGCCATCTCACTGGACAAGACCATCACCAAGAGGCTATGGCGCGATCGGGGGCTCCCCACGGTGCCCTTCCAGGTGTTCAGCGACATCGAGTCGACATTGCGCTCGACGCTGAGGTTTCCTCTTTTCGTGAAACCGTTGCGGGAGGGATCGGGAAAAGGCGTGGGGCCCAGCTCCATTGTGCAGACCCCCCAAGATCTGCGCGACCAGGTTCAACGCATCCTTCAGGACTACCGCCAGCCCGCGCTGGTTGAGAGTTTTCTGCCCGGGCGCGAGTTCACGGTGGGCGTCATTGGGAATCACAGCAACGCCAAGCGCAGGGCGAACCCGGATCTTTATGGAAACGACGGCTTCCACTACTTCCCGGTTCTGGAGATCGACCCGAATGTGGGCGCGGGCCGGGGAGTTTACGGGGCGCAGGCCAAGCTGATCATCCCAGGGGAGGACGGCGCCCCGCTCTATCTCTGCCCCGCTGACATTCCTCCCGCGCTCCAGAAGGAAATGTATCGGCTCACCCGCTCCGCGTTTCTCTCGATTGGGGCGGCCGATTGCAGCCGCGTGGATTTCCGCCTGAATGCCGAGGGGGAACCCAACCTGGTCGAGATCAATACTCTGCCCGGCCTGAACCCGCAGGTCAGCGACATGTGCATAATCGCCAGGGCCGAAGGATTGGCCTACGACGTGCTGATCAACGAGATCCTCAACCTGGCCCTTGAGCGCTATGGCCTGATGCTGTAGGCGGAGGCACGTGCAACTCCCGCTCACCTTCGGGCTGGCAGGCTCAGTTGGACCGCCCCCGGCCGGAGCCGATGAGCCCAGGCTAGAGATTGTCCTTGCCCGATTGGGTCGGGCGGAAACTCGCGCAACGATGCGAGGCCTCCAGTCCCGCAAGCTCGACCTTCTCCTGAAATCCGTCACACCCTGCAGAATCGCTCCACGGCGGAGTGAAGCACGTGCAGCCCCCAAAGGAAGCCTTCCACTGGGATCCGCTCGTCGTTGGCATGGATCAGACCTGTGTACGGCTGACCCGGCAGGAGTCGAATGGGAGAGAAGCCGTATGTGCGGATTCCCAAAGGCAGGGTGAACTTGGCGTCGGTTGCGCCACTGGCCATGTACGGAGCGACGATTGCTTCGGGATCCCCCTGAACGAGCGCCGATTCGAGTACGCGAAAGAGCTCCGTGTTGGGCGACATCTCCAGTGGCGGAGAGTCTGTTTCGATTTCTACGGACACGGGCGTCCCCAGAGCCCTTTGGACCCTTTTGAGCAGTTCGGAGGACGAACTCCCGGGAAGAGTTCTGCAATCCAGGGAAACCAGCCCTGTGGAGGGGATCACATTGGTCTTTTCCCCGGCCCGAAGTATCGTCGGGGTGACCGTGTCTTGCAGGACCGCGCCCAAGTAATCGCGGAGTTCAGAATCCTCCAGCCCTTTGAGAACTTGATGCACCAGCCGGCGGGTCGGAATATGCTCCAGTACGAGGCCTTGCCACCCACCTAAGGTCCGACCAATTGCCCGCAGATACGCCCTGGCGTGAGGCGTGACGCGATAGCCTAGGTTCGTGCGGCCCAGGCGGCGAACGGCTTCAGCCATTTTCCCAACCACGTTGTCCTCGTGGGGGATGGAACCGTGGCCCGGGCTCCCCTCGAAAGATAGACGCAGCCAGAGTGCGCCTTTCTCCGCCGTCTTGATTGGGTAGATGCGCTTGCCGTGCAGGTGCTGGGTGAAGCCACCCATTTCTGTTAGGCCCCAACCCGCCTGGATCAGAGCCGGGTGGCGGTCGACGAGGAAGCGAATCCCGCTCCCGTCAACCTCTTCATCTCCAGTGGCCGCAAAGATCAAATCGCGCCGCAATTGAACTCCTGAGCGCTTCAGCAGGATGATCGTCATCAGGCTCTGAACCACCATGGCCTTCATGTCCAGGGCCCCTCTTCCCCAGATGCACCCATCCACGAGCTCCCCCCCAAAGGGGTCGTGCGTCCAGTGATCTCGCTCGACGGGGACAACGTCCGTGTGCCCGTAGAGCAGGAGCGGATCCTCGGATCCGGTGCCTTGCAGGCGGGCGACGACATTCCCTCGGCCGGGTTCAAATTCGATCACAACCGGCGGCAGGTGCTCTCGATCCAAAACGGAAGCGAGGTAGCGGGCTGCCTCGAGTTCGTTGCCTGGAGGATTGACCGTATTGATACGGATTAGAGCCTGAAGGTGGCGGAGAGCTTCGTCCTCGGCGCTGCGCCAATCAATCACCTTGAACCTCCTGAGACGGGGCAGTGTATCCTGCGCCCTTGAGGAGCGCAAACCGGAGCCTGTTCCCTTGGCCTCCCCGGCTTGAGATTGCGTCCGCCATTCCAGAAAGTTACAATGCAGGAGCAGATTGCAGGAGGAGGCGTGGAGCGGTGGACCGCACACAGGCCGGGGATCTAGTGCAGCTCGTCGGGCGCGATCACAAGTACCGATTGGTCAAGCTGCAAGCAGGCGCTCAAGTGCAAACCCATCGTGGGGTAATTCAACACGATGACATGATTGGGAAGCCGTGGGGGACTCTCGTCACAAGCCATCTGGGCCGCCCTTTTTACCTGCTGCCTCCCTCGCTCAGCGACATCCTGCGCGACATCCGGCGCAGAAGCCAGATCGTTTTCCCCAAAGACATCGGCTATATCCTTCTCAAACTCTCGGTCACGCCCGGTCAGACGGTGATCGAGGCGGGAACGGGTTCCGGTGCGATGACGGTCGCCCTGGCGACCGCGGTTGGTCCTGCAGGACGTGTGATCTCTTACGACGTCCGATCCGATATGCAGGACGTGGCGTTGCGCAACCTCCAACCGCTGGGGCTGGCGGACCGCGTTGTCTTGAGACTGCGGGACGTCGGCTCCGGCTTCGAAGAGAAAGGTGTCCCCTCGCTGTTCCTGGATTTGCCCAACCCTTACGACTACCTGCCTCAAGTTCGGGCGGCTTTGGCCCCAGGCGGATTTTTCGGGGCCATCCTGCCGACGACGAACCAGGTCAGCCTCTTGCTCTCCGCCCTCGAGCGGAATCAGTTTGCCTTTGTGGAGGTGTGCGAGATCTCGCTGCGTTACTATAAGCCCATAGCCGAGCGATTACGCCCAACGGACCGCATGGTCGCCCACACCGGATTTCTCATCTTTGCTCGCCCCGTGATTGAACCTGAAAACGGAGGACAGATGGAGGCGGCCGCAGCGGAAGAGGCTTCAACGCCGGATGATGGAGAGTCCGCGGCGGAGCTGGAAGGCTGAGGAGGCCCCCCGATGTGGCTCGGAGAGGCATGGGGGTCCCGATCCCTGGGTTGTGGGAGTTCCCCTCGGGGAAGGGCCAAGACGGAGGCTGGCAACAGCGCATCGCCTGATGGATCAGGGAAAGTATAAAGACGCCGCCAAGATTCTTGGGAACCTCGCCCAAGGCGCACTCCAGGCCGGTTTGCCCGGGGCCCCGCTGCTCCTCCCTCTGGCAGCCAGAGCCAGATCGCTTGCCACTGAGGCTCCCGAGGGGTGGTATCCCTTGCGCAGGAAGGGCTTTCGATCCTGTCTCAGATGCAGCGCTGGAGAATCCTGGATCGCGCAGGAAACGGTTTCGTGGCCGAATTGCGCGGGCTAGGCCAGGCAGACGGAGGCAGATGAACTGGCTGCGTGGCTCAGCACAATGCTTAAGGGCCACGAGACCACTTCTTGGGGGGGCCGAGCCGAGTGCGATTCGCAGGTTGTCCACTAAATGCCTGCATTGCGGAGGCAGCGTCCCGCCAGACGAAGTCGAGTGGATTGACGAAGGAACTGCAGAGCGCAGCTGCTGCGTGAGTCCGATCGGCATTGAAAGGTAAAACCTCAAGGTGACCTTGGACTACCCGCCCTCCCTGACTGAGGCCGAAATTGCACGCCAGCTGAGCCAGGCCAAAGGCGCCGCGGGGCTATCAAGTGAAACTGAAGATCATCCCTCGGGACGCAAGGCGGCTGTGCTGGTCCCGATGTTTCGGGCCGACGAGGGCTGGCGGCTCCTGTTCACGGAGCGCAGCCAGTCTGTGGAGGAACACCCGGGTCAGGTCTCCTTCCCGGGCGGGCAGTCGCACGGTCCGACGGAAGCAGCCATTGAGACCGCGCTGCGTGAGACCGAGGAAGAAATAGGCCTCGCCTCGGACCAAGTGAGAGTTCTGGGACAGCTTGATCCTCTTGGGACCGTGACGGGTTTCTTGGTCACTCCAATTGTAGGCGCCTTTTCCTGGCCGGCGCTGCTACGGCCGTCTCCAATTGAGGTCCGCGAGATCTTCCACGTCCCCCTCCGGTGGCTAGCACATGCTTCGAATCTCCACTGGCAGCCCCGGCCCAAGCCGGCACAGGAAAGGCCGGAATGGGTTCCGATTTACCAGCCCTTCGAGGAGCATGTCATCTGGGGAGTTACGGCACGAATCGTTGTCCTTTTTCTCGGAGTCCTTGGAATCGACCTGATGTCCCAAGCCCAAGGGCCGAGAGGATAGCCCCACAGCTCATTCCACCTCCCAAGCAAGGTACCTTCCAAGGGAAAATGGAGATGAGTTCGTTCCTCTCCTCGTGGCTGAGTCGCGAACAGGGCTGGTTTCCACGATTACGCGCAGAATCCAAGTGGCGACATCCTTTCATAACGAGATCAATCCAGCCCGGCGCAGGCTGCCGACACCGTCCAAGTCTCATCCCGGAGGATTGTGCAATCAAGTCGGTCCCATCTTGAGGTCGCTCGAGGAGCTCCCTTACAGTCCGTTGAGTTCTCCCGCCTCGCGCGACCAGATCACCGCCGATCTGACGGGAGCCCCCTCCTGCTGCGGCGCTTGTCCACCCCTCCCCTTCCCTGGTGACACCAGAAGACGACACTTGCCAGACAGGACACGGTTTGCAGGAGAGTCACCAAGAACCTTCGCCACGTCGGTCCCCCTCCTCGGGCGCACGGACTGTCCCTTGCGGGATCAAAGGGGCCGACCTTCGAGAGGCGTTCTGCCATGCCAAGCCACCGATGAGGCCTTTCGAACAACAAACGGGCTGGTTCGCACAGTCAGACCCGTAGGTTTCCGCCTGGCCGCCCTACCCAATGAGGTCTGTATACCGGGATCGGACTTGGTCCGGAGGGTCGAGCCCCAGCTCGGTGGCCAGGAGCTTGCAATACCGATGATAGTGGGTGACCAACTGCCCGCGCCGCCCCATTTGGCCGAGCGCTTCGAGGTAGAGCAGATTCAGATCGTCGTCATAGGGATCAACCGCCAAGGCCGAACGCAATCTCTCGGCCGCTTCGCGGGGACGGCCAGCTTGAAGGGCGGCCTCAGCGAAGGCTCGCGTGAGGGCCAGATACTTCTCGGTCAGAATCTCGCGCCTGCGGGCCGCCCACTCCTGGCCACATCCAGGAAGGAATTCCCCCCTGTACATTTCGAGAGCACCGTTGAGTTCCGCCAGCCGATCCTCGGACGGCGTGCTGCTGGATTGAGCCTGCACTGCGGCCTGTTCAAACATGTCAACATCGAATTGGATGCTCGCCTTTGGATTGAACAGGTACGTGCCCGCCTCCTGAAGGACGGCGCTCTTTCCGAGAGCGCGACGAAGGCTGTAAAGGGTGCTATGGAAGTTGGCTGTTTGGCGACCCTTCGAAGATGCCGGCCAGAAGTCCTCCAAGAGCCGATCCCGTTGAACTTGACCAGTATCAGCCAGATAGGCCGCCAGTTGGCGGGCAAGTGGAGGCAGCGCGCGGAGCGCCCGTTCATTCAAGGCGACTTCATTCCCGCCCATGGCTGAGACTCGGATCCTAGCCGCGCGGCCAGGTGCCATGCCATTTGCCCTGAGTTTCTTGGCGAATGCCTTCATGTCCGCCATTCGAGTGATAACGACGGCGAAGAAGTCCGACTCGGCGAACTGCTCTTCCGCGAAGCTGCGGAAGGCTTCGTCTCCCTGAAGTTCTCGGGCAATGACCTGCTCCGCACCGATTTGCTTGGCTCTGGAGAGCGCCTCGCTCATGTATTTCTTCGCGGAGGCTCCTTCGGAAAGACCCCAGGCCGCTCGCGAGAGGAGATAGTGTGCGAAGACTTCCTCCTCCGCATAAAGAGAAGGTTGGCCTGCCGTGAAGAGTCTTCTAACGATCCTGCGCGCGCCGGAGGGATGCTCGGAGACTTCCAATGCGGCCTTGGCCAGTTGCAATTGCGGCTTCCACTGGCGACCGGAGCCCGGGCGAACAGACGCCATGACTCGCCTGGCTCGCTCCGGGTCCCCGTTCCTTCTGTAGCAATTTGCCTCCTGGATGCAGGAAACCACCCTTTGACGAATGCCCCACGCCCGTTCTCCCACTGAAGCAGCAGAACGGTAGTAGGAACTCGCTTGGTTCACGAGCCCAAGGTCGGCAAGCAGGTCCGCCAGACTGAGGGAGAGCTGCGATTCCCACATGCGTGCGTCTGCCCTGCGCGCCTGAACCAGCCCCTCGTTAAGGTGCTGAAATCCAGCTTCGTACCTGCCCATCGAGTGCTCAAGAGAGCCCAGATTATTCAAGAGCGCGGCTTTCCTGGTGGGTGACGAGCCAACCGAAGCTAGCTTGTTTCCGCGTCTCGCGAGAGGCATTGCTTCGAGAGGCCCGCAAGCGGCCCAGACGGCAGCCGACGCATTGGACAGGGCACCAGCAAGTCGCACCGCATCTGAGAGCCTTTCCCCAATCCGGACCCCGTCAAGGGCCAGATCAGCCGCCCGTGTCAGATCGGCTCGCCTCTCCACGTCGCAGAAAGCCTCCAGCAGCAGGCAGTCTGCGCGACCTTCCCGGTCCCCTCGAGCCCTTGCCCGCCAAGTGAAACGTCTGATGGTCTTGATGGCCTTCTCAAATCTGCTTGCGAATACCAGTTGGTGCACCAGGGCCAGGTGGTACTTCCGACGCAATTCTGCATTGCTGCTGCCGGCGGCCCTTCTCCATTTCTTGATCAGGGCCCGCGCTTCCGGCCCTCTTCCTTGCATCACTAACGCAAAGGCGAGCGACAGATCAACATGGGGATCAAACACGCCGCGCCTGCGGAGGTTTTCACTCCACGCCTCCAGCAATCCGTATCTGCCCTCTCGCTCAAGTCGCGTCGCATTCCTCCCCGCCAGGCGCCCGGCCCTCCTCGGGTCGCCCGCTTCGATATACAGCTCGACTGCCTCTTCCGGTTCCCCATGTTTGGCAAGATAAGACGCGGACCGGGCTTGAAGCCTCCGAAGTCTGTTTCCGTCTGTCGAGCGGAGAGCCTCAATGAGGAATCGGCGGAATTGGGAGTGAAACTCATAGGTTCTCGGGTGTTCCTCGGCTGCCACGACAAACAATCCGCGTCGGACGAGCTGCTCGAGATAATGGTGACTGTGCGCCATATCGAGCACGGCATTGCACGCCTCTGCGGTCATGACCGGAAGGGCGCAGGCTTCCAGCATAAAACGACGCAACTTTTCTGGCTGCTTTCCCAGCACGACTGAGGCCAGGTAATCATAGACCGCAGGTTGCGTCGATTCGGCTAGAATCTGCATCCCCCGAACAGAGGCATTCCCCGATAGAATCACCCCCATTACCCACCCACCGGTCTCATCCAGAATCCTATCGGCCGTTTTGGCATCCAGATCCACTCCCATGCGCGAGTGCTCCACGGCGATCAATTCCTCCCTGGTCAGTGCAAGATCGGCAGGACCGATCGCGGCCACCTCTCCTTCTGCAACCAGTCGCGTCATTGGGATCTCGGGCACAGCTCGTCCTGCGACAAGGAGCGTTACTTGATCCGGTTGATTGCGAATGAATTCGTCGAGAAGAGATAGTGCCGACTTCGAGCTGTTGAGGCATTGGACATCATCAAGCCCAAGGATGAATGGACGCGTCACCTTTATGTTAATTGTGTGGGTGAGGGCATGAGCCATTCCTTCCGCAGAAAGCCCGACGAGCCCTTCTGCGCCAAGATGGCGGCCGAGGGTGCGAAAGCGCCGAGAAAGGGAGGCGATCAGCAAGGTGGCCAGTCGCATCGGGTCAGCGTCCAGATCAGAGAGCCGCACCCAGCAAACCGGGAATTCCGAGTGCGCTGAGAAATCGGCCAGTAGGGTTGTCTTTCCGTAGCCAGCCGGCGCGGCAATTACGATCAGTTTGCGAGGCAGATATGCGCGGATCAGATCCACAAGCCGTTCACGGTGGACCTTATCCCGTCCGAAAACAGGGGGGCTGATTGCGTGACGAACACCGGATTCGGATTCCGGGTCTTCTTCCCCCTTCATGGGTTGCCTCCCCCCACCTCAAAGATGGCGCCCTTTTGCCAGCCGGGCTACGCCCGCCACTCTGGGTCGATCTGACGGGATCGTGAAATCAGTGGATTCTTTTATTCATGCGTGCTGCCAACCCTTGGCGGGAGAACCTTGATCAGAGATCCAATTCTTCCCTTTCTGCAGTCATGTCAATTATAGACACTGCTACTGCAAGCATTGTGACGAGCGTTCCGGCCGTCCATTCGTCCAAGCACAAAGTGTGCGCTGCGTTGCTTCCTTGGGCATGACAGAAGAAAGGCCCTCAGATCTATCCCCCTGTGATCCAAGGACCTTCCTACCACAACCAAGCTTGAGGTCTTGATTGAGATGGTTCAGTTCATCGGGACGACCACTCTCACTTGCCCTTGCGCCTCAAACTGGGATAGCTTCTCAGATGGATCCCACTCTGCTGCGGCCTCCAGCGCCAGAATCCGCCTTATCCAGCCAATCCAACAAGCTCTTGTCCCAGCTTCGTTCCGGAAATCCGGAGCTGCCCGCCCCGGGTCGCCGATCCCAGCAGGGAAGGAACTGGCTTCATGAGGGCCCTCCTTTCATGCGCATCCTACCAGGAACCCTCTTAGTTCTCTCTGAGTGTCCACATGTCGTTTTCAGCGGGATTCTTCGGCGGTTGCTGCACGACTTCTGGTTCAGGGCTTGCGTTTCTCCCGTCGATCCCGTCTGCCTGGGTAACCGTCGGGCCTCAACCGTATCTTGGGGCTACTGGCGGTCGGGACCTCGTTTGGGCGGCATCGTGGTCGCTGGCTCCATCCTTCGCACTGGATTTGACCATTGAGTCCAGTGACCTTTATAATCTCAGACATGGTGACCAAACAGGATCTGGAACAATCGCTCAAGGACGCGCTGCGGGCGGGCGACGAGGTTCGCAAACGAACTTTGCGGATGCTTCTTTCCGCCATCAAACTGGCCGAGGTCGAAAAGCGTATGCCGCTGGATGAGGCGGGTTTCCGGTCCGTTCTTCAGCGCGAGCTAAAGGTTCGTCAGGAGACGATTGCGGACGCGGAACGGGCTGGGCGCCCTGACATCGCTAGCGAATCTCGTGCGGAACTTGATTTCCTCAAGCAACTTCTCCCCCCTTCTATCTCGCGCGCGGAGCTGGAAGCGCTTGCTAAGCAGGCTATGCAGCAAACGGATGCCAAGGGACCGGCCGACATGGGCAAGGTGATGAAAGTGTTGCTTCCCTTGCTACAGGGCCGTGCAGATGGTCGGGAGGCAAGCGATGCTGTCCGCAAGCTCCTCAGTGAATGACTTTCCGCGCGCTCGGGAACCTTCCCCCCGCCCATGACCACCCAATCCGGAACCCCTTCTTTCTCCTGGCTTCGCCCCCTGCTTCAGGGCCTGCCCATGGGGTCGCTGGTGGTAGCTACAGCCCTTGCTTCGACCCTCCTCCTCGCCCTGCCCATCATGCCTGGAGAGCGCTCTGTGTCGCTAAGCCTCGGCCAAGTGGCGCCCCAAGATGTGCTTGCCCCTCGGTCCGTGGCCTTCGTAAGCCAAGTTCTCACTGATCAGGCGCGGCAAGAAGCGGTCAGCCAAGTTCTCCCCGTTTACGACCCGGCCGATCCAAATATCGCCCGCCAACAGGCCCAATCCTTGGTGAGCTCACTGGCCTACATCACCGCCGTCCGCGCGGATGCTTACTCAACCCCGAGTCAGAAGGTACAGGATCTCCTGTCCATGGCGGTTGTTCATCTGGACGAGAGCACGGCCTCTCAGGTCCTTCAGTTAAGCGACGTGGACTGGCAACTCGTACAGGCCCAGTGCGCCTCCGTCCTCGAGCAGGTAATGCGCCAGGAGATCCGCCCCGATCGCCTTGCGGACGCGCGCGACTCCCTGCCAGCGTACGTTAGCCTCAGCCTTCCGGAAAGCGAGGCAGTCCTGGTTGCAGATCTCGTCCACAACTTGGTTGTACCTAACAGTCTCTTCAACAAGGCCAGCACGGAGGCCCTGCAGCAAGAGGTAGCCAGCAAGGTCGCGCCGGTCACCCGATCCTTTGTCTCGGGCCAGGTGGTGATCTCCCGGGGAAAAGTCATCACCGCGGCCGACCTGGAAGCGATCACGGCTCTCGGGCTCAACTCGGGTGGATTGGACGCCCGCACAACCCTGAGCGATGTGCTTGCTGTGGTCCTGGTGACAACTCTGCTGATGCTCTACATGCGAACCCTACGCATGCGCCCTCCCCTGCGGTTTCGGCATGCCCTGCTGCTCTCGCTCTTCTTTCTCTTGTTCATCGCTGGCGCGCAAGTAATGATTCCAAGCCACACTGTCTTGCCTTTTCTCTATCCGGCGGCTTCTCTGTCGCTATGCCTGGCAGCGCTATTTGGCCCTGGTCTAGGTTTGTTCAGCGGTATCCTGATTGGCGTCCTGTCCGGGATGATTGCGGGAGGTCGGTTGGATCTGGCCCTGTATGCGGCCCTTGGCTCATCGATGGCCGTGCTCACACTGGGCCGCGCGGAAAGGCCACTCAATTTCTTTCTGGCAGGGCTGGCCGGCTCGCTCGCGGGCGTCGCTGTCGTGCTCATGACCTGGCTCACCGAACCTTCAGCTGATCTGGCGGGAATACTCACGTTGACTGCAGCGAGTCTCGGAAATGGGCTCCTGTCGGGCAGCCTGGCTATCGGCCTTCTGCTCCTTGCTGGCAGCCTCTTTGACACCACGACGAACATGCAGCTTCTTGAACTCTCCCGCCCGGATCAACCACTTCTTCGAATGATTCTGCGGAACGCACCAGGCACTTACCAGCACAGCCTGCAGGTGGCCAATCTGGCCGAGCATGCGGGGGAGGCCATCAACGCGAACACCCTTCTCTTGCGGGTCGGAGCTCTTTACCATGACGCCGGGAAAGCAGCTAAGCCGAAGTACTTCGTGGAGAATCAGGGGCCGGAGGGGAACCCCCACGATCAACTCGATCCTTCGACTAGCGCCAGGCTTATCATGCAACACGTAATTGATGGTCTCGACCTAGCTCGGAGAAACCACCTGCCGAGCCGGGTGCGAGATCTGATTCCTGAACATCATGGAACGCTGCGCGCCAGCTTCCAATACAACCTGGCGCTGAAAGCTGCCGGCGGAGAGGCTTCGCAAGTGGACGAATCCCTCTACCATTACCCAGGGCCACGTCCGCGATCCAAGGAGGCTGCACTTCTAATGCTGGCGGACGGGGTCGAGGCGAAATTCAGGGCACTTGCCCCCAAAACCGCCGGGGAAATCGAGACCCTCGTAAGAACCCTTATCGAAGACCGCCTGGCCCAACATCAGTTTGACGACACCGACCTGACCTTGAAAGACCTGGAGCAGGTTCGGCTAGCCCTCACCGAGACGTTGCGAAGCAGCCTCCACGCGCGCCTGAAGTATCCTGAGGACGAGGGAGCTCACTTGGCGCCGCTGCCCTCCGATGACGATCTGGACTAACGTCTGCCGTTCTCGCGCGAGGATTGGAATCTACTGCGCGCCGCGCTACTCCAGGGTTGTTCCCCGGACTCACCTGCGATTCCTGGCACGGGAAACCCTGAGTCTTGCGGGCGCGCTGATCCCTTGTTCACTCACCCTTGCATTTGTCGGAGATGAGGAACTGCGAGATCTCAACCGAGAGTTTCGTTCCGTCCATCGGACCACCGACGTCCTTTCCTTCTCCTCGAAGACGTTCGATCCCGAAAGCGGAATTCGGTACCTGGGAGACGTGGTCATATCGGTCCCTACAGCGAAAAGCCAAGCCGACCATGCTGGCCACGAGCTATCTCAAGAACTTGAGCTGCTCGTCGTTCACGGGGTGCTTCATCTCCTTGGATTTGACCACGACACCCGATCCCGCAAGACAAGAATGTGGCAGATTCAGAACGAGATCCTTCGCAAAGGGCGCATCCAGCCAGGACAAGGTAAGGCGAGACAATGAGACACCAATCGGGAATCCCAGATCCGTACACAGAGCGTTCGAGAAGCCTTTGGGGAGCTTTTGGGCATGCATTTGATGGATGGCGATCTACCCTGAGGTCGCAGCGAAATGCCCGAATCCAGGTAGGAATAGCAGCCCTGGTTGTCCTGTCGGCCATATGGGTCGGGGTTCCTGCGGTAGGCTGGGGGCTCCTCTTCCTGGCCATGGGACTGGTTTTTGGCGCAGAACTGGTGAACACAGCCATCGAGGCACTTGTGGACCTAGTGTCGCCAGAGAAGAGCCCTTTGGCCGCACAAGCCAAGGACGCCGGGGCTGGGGCGGTGCTCATCGCATCGGTCGCTTCAGTGTTGTTGGGCTTGGCAGTCCTCGGCCCCCCGATGCTGCGCCGCTTGGGTCTCTAATCCGGCTTCCTGGTTGGACGAGGTCGCTGCTGGAGGGGATAGCAAATGGGGAACGCCTTTCGATTTGGGACCGTAGGAAGTCCTCACTCGACGCCCAAGAAACCAGGGGGAACTGTGGGAGGCATCCAGCGGACCGCCCAGCTCGGCTTGGATGCGCTCGAACTGGCCTGGGTTCAATCAGTTCGGGTGAGCGAGGATACGTGCGAGACCATCCGGCTAGCTGCGGACCAACAAGGGATCACACTGAGCGTTCACGCCCCCTATTTCATCAATCTGAACGCCTCAAAGGAGGAATGGCCAAAAAGCCGCAAGCGTCTAATGGATGCGGCCCACTATGGTCGTTTGGCGGGTGCGACCGACATCGTGTTCCACCCCGGGTCCTACTTCGGGAACGAACCGACAAAGGTCATTCGAGTTGCTCTGCCTCGATTACGCCGTTGCGTGGAGGAGCTGCGGAGGGACGGCAACGAGGTGATCCTCCGGCCCGAAACCATGGGGAAAAGCGCGATGCTCGGCTCCCTAAATGACGTTCTCACTATGAGCAAAGAGATCGAGGGAGTGAAGCCCTGCCTGGATTTCGCCCACTTGCATGCGCGCCCTGGGGATGGGTCAATGAACTCCTACCGAGAATGGAGGAGTGTACTGGACCACGTCGACCACGCTCTGGGGTCCAGGGCGTTGAAGGGTTTGCATATTCACCTCTCCGGAATCGAGTATGGCCCCAGGGGGGAAAGAAACCACCTGGCATTCAAGGACGCCGACCTACGCATGCACGATCTGCTCATGGCATTGCTGGACCTCGATTGCGAAGGAAGAATCTTATGCGAAAGCCCGATTCTCGAGGTCGACGCCTTGGTCCTTCAAAGTGAGTGGAAGAAGCTCAAGAAGGGAATCGGGAAGCAGCAATAACCCCTTCACGCAGGCCAAGTCCGAGTGGTCCCAAGCGGAGGTCTGCAATGAAAAAAAGACCTCGATAAGCCAGCCTGGGTCTTTTCTCCGTCAATGCTTGCCCGCTTCTCTCGGCAGCCGGGCTGCAACAGGACTAGGTTTTCCGCTCAGCGCGCGTCCTGATTGAATTGTCGGTGGGTTGAGACACAATCTGGACTGAAATTGCGCAAGCTGGGAGCCATATGGTGAAATTGGATCCTTCCCCGACCGCACTTTGAACCTCGATCTTGCCGCCATGGGTCTCGATAATCTTCCGGCTGATCGTCAATCCCAGGCCCATTCCCGCGACCTCCGAAACCCTCGCCGCCTTTCCCCGGTAGAAAGCCTCGAAGATGTGGCCGAGCTCATCATGCGAGATGCCATAGCCCGTATCTGAAATCGTCACCGTTGCCCACGTTCGACCCCCTCGGAAGCGGGGCTCGACGGTCAAGCTAACTCTCCCGCCTCTGGGTGTGTATTGAACGGCGTTTGCAAGCAAGTTCGCGATAGCCTGCTTTAGCATCTGCAGGTCGGCGCTGACCAATGGGCATGAGGGATCCAGTCTCAGGCGAAGCATCTGGCCTTGAGATTTCGCGAGGACCTCCGTTGAACTCACGATCTCGCGAGCCAGCACTGAGAGATCAACGGTTGTTCGATCCGGCTCAACCTTGGCTACCTGCGCCTGGCCAAGTGTAAACATCTCCTCTACCATCGACTGCATTCGCTTGATTTCCCGGCCTAGCACCTCCGCGTAATCGCGCGCCCGGTCCGGGTGGTCGCAGATAAGGTCCAGGTAGAGTTCAAGTGTGGTCAGAGGAGTGCGGAGCCTTTGCCCGAAGAGCAGGGTTTGCTCCGACGATTCCCGAGCCTCATGTTGGGTCCGCTGAATCGTTCCAATAAGCTCTTGAACTTGACTCATCAACTCAGTGCGTGTCCTCTCGAGAGCCTCGCGCAGCTTTGCATTCTCTATGGAAAGGGCTACTTGCGGAGCCAGGAGCGCACCCATGTCCAAGGAGCCCTCACCTCTCTCCAGCCCCTCATCCGACCAGAGGAAGGCCATCCCCCCCAACGGCGTCCCATCCCAAACGAGGGGAAGAAAGAGAGCGGCTCGCACTTTTGTGTGGCTCCAATCGGGTCCCAATTCAGATCGGTTCAACCGCGCCGGAGAGTTGGTGTCGATTGCGTTCTTCAGAATAGTGACGATCGAAAGCGGCACGCCGAATCCCTGAGCCCCATCGGGGATCGACGCAGATAGGCTGAGATTCCCTTGCTCCCCATCCAGTAAATAGATTTGAGATAGGTCTGCACCTATCGCACGCCCAGCCATGCGTAGGACGTTCCAAAGAGCGCCCCCCACATCTAGGGTTCGATCTGCCATTGAACTGGGCACGGAGTTGAAACCGGGAGGCAAATTCTCGCCTCCCTCAGCAATGCTAGGGATCTTTTCCACAGAATCCGTTCTCTCAGTCGTCATGATCGCAGTGGTTTTCGGCCTCCTGGTTGCTGGGCGCGCCACCCCCTGGGGCGCGCCCCGAGCAATCAGCCAACCAGCTGTTCTTCCATCACCCTATCGCTAACCGAAATCAACCGGAATCCCTCACACAGGATCCTCGAAGCCGTGGCCCGATCGCTCATCGGGCCTCCTCTGACTCACGTCTCTCGGTCTCGGATGCAACAAGTCGCCTCTGGCAACAAAACAGCGAGAATCGAGAGGCGCCTAGCGTGACCGAGGAACTCCGTTCGGCTCGCGGATTCTCCAGACGAGCGAGTTTGCGCTCGGAGCCCACTGGGGCACATTCGCCTTGCTCTGGCTGGTGACTATCAGGTGATCGACCGCAGCCGCGAACTCGTGCAAGGCGTCTGCATGCATTCCCATCACCGCGCTGTGTTCCTCCGGGCTCAGGTCGTATCCCGTAAGGAGCTCATCACGGCGCCCGTCGAGCAGCTCCGCGCAAAACCGTTCGCTCACCACTGCCCTTCCCACAAGTCGATTCAATCCTGTTGCTGACATTGAGCCTCCGAAGCTATGCGCAACGACCAGGACTAGATGCCCCCGCAACAAGGCGGCATGAAGCTGCCGCCACCACTCGGCGGCATGAAGCTGCCGCCACCACTCGGCGGCATGAAGCTGCCGCCACCACTCGGCGGCATGAAGCTGCCGCCACCACTCGGCGGCATGAAGCTGCCGCCGCCACTCGGCGGCATGAAGCTGCCGCCACCAGATGGCGGAGTCCTGAAGTTACCGTGGGTCGTGCTGCTGCTTTTCATTGTGGGCCTCCTTTTGGCCGTGCAAGACTGTTGCCAATACTTTATGAAGATTGCCTCGACGCTCAGATGACGGCGCAACGAACACGCAACGAACAGGCGTTCTGGACTCCGCACCCTTGATCAGATCCGGACCAAACGTACGGTTATTGTCCCGTTCCCGGTGTTGCGGCTTGCTTTACCTTGATTGTCCGACGACGAGGGGTGTGGCTTTCTGGACGCTTTCTGCTGTTCCTCGTGACTTGCCGCCTCGCGAAGAAAGTATTCTCCACAAGGCCCCAGTGAAGGAGTCACTGAGGAAGCGTGGCTATTCCTGGAGCGGTCCTCCCCTACACTAGATTGGGGGTTAGGCGATTAGGCTACCGTAAAGGGATCGAGTCTCAGGCGGTGGATCAAGTCCCATCTCGCGCCGCAACGATTCGCAATAGCGTTGATAGTGCTCCACCACCTCATGAATACGTCCCTGCGACGCCAAGACTCGCATCATGCGCTGGTGCAGGTCGTCTCGCAGTGGCTCCACCGCGAGAGCTCGGCTGAGGACAGCTCTCGCATCGCCATACCTGGTCAGCACAACCAATTCGTCCGAGTATTCACGAAGCACGTGCACATAGGTCTCCGACAATTCCTCCCTGCGCTGCCTAGCCCATTCGACGGGAAGGTAGGCCAGGTAATCCCCAAGATACAGATCCACTGCGTGCTCCAGGGCGCCTATTCGGCGCAGGTCCTGATGCGGCAAAGCGAGCGCCCGGGATGCGCCCTCCTCAAACGCCGCCACGTCATATCGAACATCAAGATTCTCAGCCAGCTGACAAACCTGATCCCTCAAGATAACAGCCTCTCCCCCCAGCGCTCGGCGCATCCGATACAAGGTCTGATAAAGGTTCGTCAGCGCCCTTCCTTGAGGAGTCTCGGGCCAGAACAATGCAAGCAGCTCGTCTCGGGGAACTGATGTCTTGTCAACCAAGAAGAAGAACATTTCCCTGGCGCGCTGGCTCACCCACTCTGTGCGTGGTATCTCCCGCCCATCAACAACGACTCTTGCGGGCCCCAATGCGTTGACCTCAACGACAGACGAACTGACTCCCTCGTGCAACTCTCGTGCGCCCTGCTCGGGTGGCGGCAGATTCTCTGCACGCAACAGCAGTGACCTGACCTGTGCCCCAAGATCCTCAGAGTTTGCGACCGTGCTTAGGAATTCCCTGCTCGCAAGTGCCTCTCTGACCAGCATCTGGTCGTACCCAAGCATTCTGGCCAGATCCAATGAGCGCTTGAGTCGCCTTGTCGCTTCCTCCGCAGATCCATTCATCCAGAGCGAACGGGCGAGGAGGAGAGAGACCCAGGAAAGATTGGCAAAATCTCCTCCGCGCGCCTCCAAGTCTTCTGCTGCCTTTCGAAGGCACTTCAAGCCCTGCTCGCGGTCTCCCATTTCTGTAAGCACAGCCCCGCGAAGCGCCCCGTTCGTTGGCGCTGAGTTTTCTTCAGAAGCACTTACGGCTAAGTCAGCTCGGCGCAGCCATTCGAGGGAGGCCGGGAAATTGCCGGCGGAGCGATTGATGAATGCCATACCCCAGAAGATGTAAGAAAGCAACACATTATCACTCGCCTCCTGCGCCAGCTTGTTTGCCACGCTATAGAGATCGGCTGCAAGCTGGCTGTCACCCAGATCTCGGAGCAGGTCAGCCTGGCTGATCAGCACGACAGCCTGCGCATGCCTTTCGCCTGACTTCCTGGCCCACTCCAAAGCCTCTTCATATACGGCTCGCGCCGATTGGTACTGCCCGAGCATATGCATGTCATAACCGACGTTGTTCAGCACAATGGCCAGATGTCCCGGGACGCCAAGTTTCCTCCAGACGGCGAGAACCTGCTGCTGGGTTTGCGAAACCTCTGCAGTCTTGCCCAAGACCCTTAGCACCAGAGCTAAGTCCGTCAATGTCACCGCGTGGCTATACTCGTTTCCGACTTGCGCGAACCAGGTGGCAGCCCTCTTGAGGTGGTCAAGCGCCGATTGAGCTCTTCCAAGCTCAAGCTCGCACCTGCCTGCATACCGCTCAGCAATTGCCCTCGTCTCCAGAGGCAACTCCTCCCCTTCCGCACGACTTAGTACTGCAAGCGCTCGAGCGAGCCCCGAACGGTAGTCACTTTTCAGGAAGTTCAACCAGGCGTTTATCAGTTCAACGTTCGTCAGACCATTCTTGTCGGAACGCCTCTCGAATCCCGATTGGGCAAGATCAGCAGCCTCCTGAGCAACCTCGATCTCCCCGCGATCGCACAGCGTTCTGCTCACCCAGAACTGCAATCTTGGGACCTCCAGTGAAATCTGTTCGAGTTGCTTCCCCCACTGAAGCAGGATTTCTCGCCTTCCGGATTCGAACAGGCTCTGTGCGTTGGCCTCAGCCATAGACCCCGCGCGAGCAAGATCTCCGCAGGCGACATACAGGTTGAAAGCAGCCTCCGGCATCCCACTTAGTTCGTATTGTTCGGCAGCCCGGCGCTGGAGTTGCTGAAGGCGCAGGGGATTCTTCTGCCTAAGCCTGGCCAGCAGGAACTCGCGGAAAAGATGGTGGAAGCGGTATGTGGGCTGCGGATCCCCCACGGCGCTGATGAAGAGCCGCTTTGCTTCAAGCTGCTCAAGCATCCGAGCGCTGTCTCCGGGACGGCCAAGGACCACGTCGCAGGCCGCCCCATCCATCTCGGGAAGAACGGATGCTTCCAACAGGAACGTGCGAAGGTCTTGAGGCTGCTGCTCTAAGACCTCCTCGGCCAGGTAATCGTAGAGCATGCTCTCCTGCTCACGCCGCAGGCCGACGTTGCTGAGCAAGCCTCGCCAGATTAGCTGGCTGCTGAGCAGAATCCCGGTGATCCAACCCTCGGTGTGCGAGACCAGCGCTTCTGCGTCTGAGGTCGGCAAGGTAAGGTTGTTGCGCTTCTCCAGCAGCGCTTGAACTTCAGAGGGGGTGAATCGCAGGTGCTCTTCACTCAGGCCGGCTATCTCCTGTCTTGCGGCGAGCGACGCAATGCGAAGGGGAGGGATTTGCCGGCTGAGCAGGATCACGTGCAGTTGCGGGGGAAGCGTCTCAAAGAAGGAATCGAAGAACTCGATGATCGCAGGCGAATCATCGACCAAGTGGAAATCGTCGATGACCAGTGCGGTGAAATCCGTCGCGGCTTGGTCCAGAGCCTGTGTGAGCGCAAGCCCAAGGCTTACCGGCTGACTCGCCGCCGAAGGAAGCCCCAGCGACTCAGGAGGCGGCGGCAACCAGTCAAGCAATGCTCGGTGGAGCGACTGGAAGAGGTCGTTCACCATGGTGACGATGTCTCGGTCAGTTTCGTCGAGGGACAGCCAGGCCAAAGGGAAATCGGCTTGATGGGCAAAGGTTACAGCCAAGGAGGTCTTGCCGTACCCAGGCGCAGCCGAGATCAGGATCAGTTTTCGATTGAGGTGTCTTTGGATGAATTCGGTAAGGCGCGGACGCTCAAGAAGGTCCGACGGTGTGCGCGGGACGGTGAACCTGGCAGGACGTGCGGCGCGGTACCCCGGTCCTACAGGAAGCGGGAAAATGGCCACAAAATGATTCTACCCATCTTGTCGCTTTCCGCAACCGGCGTATCTAGGGCGAGGCGCGCAGGCCACACCATATTCGGTACTTGACAATTCGCATCCACATATGGATATACCCCCCAAATGGGGTTGTGGCGTGGCATGATGTTGCAACGGAAGTCGACAATCAGAATCATCCTGGCGGAGGGGAACCGCGGCCCCCCTTTCCCTCTTCGCCTTCATCGCACAAAGGGTACGCGACACCGGCAACCAGTTCTCCGCCGCTCAGGTCACAGGCTGTTGCCTCGACGCCATTCCTGCTCGCACGGGTCCCGCAACCGATCTAATCGAGCACGTTGCGGAGTCGACCTGTGGCGTGCCCCGAGCCCCTTCCAGCTGCGTTCCACGCTCGGTTCACTCCCCTCGCGATCGTTCTCCTCATCCTGTCCATTGCCCTGCGTGAGACCCTGACCAGGGTGGGATTCCTACGCTTGGCGTCCTCGTTCGGTCTTCTTTTCTCCAAAAACCGGGGACCCGTCTTCCCCCTGCCCGGTCATCCTTCTCTCTGGGGAATCTGACCCAGACGCGGGACTGGCTAAGATCCTGGCCCTCGAATCCCTGCTCTGAATGCGTTGTTCTCCAGCAGGTCGTGCGATCCCATTCGTCAAGTGGGCCTATCTGATCCGAGGTAACCTCCAGGGACCTTCGGTTCCCGAGCCGAAGCAACTCTCTTTTCGAGAGGGTCGCCAAAGCCTCACTATCCGGCGCCTGCCCACTCCGTCGGAGAATATAATCGTGCGGTCAGGGATCATGTCAAATCACTCGACGATCGTCTGCAAGGTTGATCCAATGCACCCGGAGGAGCTAATCCTCGCCCGGGCGGCGGAGAGCATTGTTCGCGGGGATCTGGTCGCGTTCCCGACCGAGACTGTCTATGGCCTGGGGGCCAACGCGCTGGATCCCGAGGCGGTGCTCAGGATCTTCGAGGCCAAGGGGAGGCCGTCCAGCGACCCCTTGATCGTCCATTTGGCAAACCGTGACGACCTTTGGCTTGTAAGTTCTGCGCAGCCGAGGACCGCACTCAAGCTCGCCGAGAGGTTCTGGCCAGGCCCCCTCACCCTTCTCCTACCCAAGAGCGACAAGATTCCTCCCGAGGTAACCGCCAGACTCCAGACGGTCGCGGTGCGTGTGCCAGCACACCCTGTGGCCCTCGGACTTCTGCGGGCATGCGGCGTGCCGATCGCCGCTCCCTCCGCCAATCGGTTCGCCCACGCCAGCCCCACCAATGCTCAGCATGTGCTTGACGACCTATCAGGTCGCATCGAACTAATTCTTGATGGAGGTCCAACACCTCTTGGGATTGAGTCCACCGTGCTGGACCTGCTCTCTCAGCCGCCGGTGATCCTCCGCCCTGGCGGGCTTCCCCGTGAAGAGATCGAGGCCGTCATCGGGCCGGTGCGTATTGCGCAACCAGACGAGCGCCTCAGCTCTTCTCCCGGGAGACAAGCGCGGCATTATGCCCCAAGAGCACAAACTGTTCTCTGCTCAGGGTTCGAGCTGCAAGAACAAATGCAGGAACTCGCGGAAATCGCGGATGAGGCGATGCGCGCGGGACGCAGGGTGGGTGTCATCGCCGTTTCTGAAGGTTTGAGGCTGATGAGGCCGACCACCGCAGAAACGTGTGACCTTGGGCCAATTTCCGACCTGCCCCAGGTCGCGCGGCGTCTTTTTGCTGGACTTCGAACCCTGGAAAGCGCGCATGTCGATCTTATCCTGGCCCATACCCTTCCTCCTGAAGGGCTCGGGCTTGCGATCAACGACCGCCTGAGTCGTGCGGCGGACCGGGTTGTCCCTGTTGGGCCCATGAAGGGTCCGCCCTCGCCTCCTCTTTAGCAACATCATTTCCTCAGCGGCCATTAACATGGACAAAGCCTTGGAGATTTCCCTACTGACCGAGAACGTTTGCAAGCAATTTGGACGGCCCTTCGCCTAGATCCAAGAAGCGGTACGGCTGATGCTATTCACTCAAGGGAACAATCAAGTCCTTGCATGCGACATGTTCGCAAAAACGCGCGGATTGGAGAAAGGCCGGCTGAGGCCTGTGGCGAGATTCGCCCCGAGATCCTTGATCTCGTTCTCGCTCGCGGGAGGGCCGAGCGGTGCCAGATCGAGAAAACGCCGGTGATGGCTCACCTAGCCGATGGAGATCCCTCTCTGGACCACGGGATTCTTCCTTCGGCGTCGCCGACGGGTGCGACTTGGGTTTCCTCATCTGAGGCATCCTCCTGGTGAGCCGCAGAGTGCATGGGCCGGTTCCGCAAGTCCGCGAGCACATTGGGAAGCTGGTCAGGGCTGTTCCAACCATGCATTCGCCGCTCCCACCTGATCTCACGGCCCGCGAGTCGTTATGCTCGCCCGCAAGCTCGCGATAGCCAACAGGAATATTCGCACGGACCTGTTTGAGGTCACGAACCTTCCACATCTGGGCAAGAAGCACGACGGGTATGGGGTTCCGGGCACCGTGAGCAATGAGGTCGCCTATTATTGAATGCGCAGTCCCGGAACCCTTCCTGGTGGATGAGCTCATGACGCTTATGGACCACCGGCGGGTGGCAGAGTATGAGAGGCAGTGGTTGCGAAACGCAGCAGCAGCCTGGGCGAGGTGGAGCCGGATTCGACAGGACCAAAGCGTCGGACCCTGAGGCACTGCAGGCGCTCAAGAACGAATGCGCGAGGGCGGATGAATGATCCTCCCGCCCTCGTCTTGTATCGCACACCTAGCGAAGCTCTATTTGGTCAAACCGATGTATGCATGACGGTGAAACGGCGTTGCCAGGATCCCCGGGTATAATCTCGACCTATGCGCAGATTGGTGCTCGCCCTGGTCCTCTTCCTCGGCGTCTACTTTGTTATCTCCCACTTCTCTCAACTAGCTGCAATCCAACAGGTCTTCCAGCGCGCCGATTTAAGGTTGCTCCTGGTTGCCCTCTGCCTGGAGTTCTGCAATTTTGTGGCCATCGCCCTCAACTTTCGTTCGATCTATCAAGCGCTCGGGCTGGAAGAGAATGTGGGCAGGCTCTGGCTCTTGGCCACCGCCTCTGTTTTTGTCAATGTGGTCGCCCCATCCGCAGGCGTCGGGGGCATGGCCGTGTTCCTCGCGGATGCCAAACGGCGTGGTCACTCTGGGGCCAAGGTCATCGTGGCCGGCATGTTGTTCCTGCTCTTCGACTATCTCGCGATTCTGACCTACGTGCTAGCGGGTGTCGTGGTTCTCCTGCGGCGCTCACGGCTGAACGGCGCGGACATCTCGGCCGGGTTTCTCCTCCTGGCCATGGCGATCGTTCTCGGAACACTGGTCTGGCTCGGATTGAACGCGACCAGAAGGCTCGAGAGATTCCTCGTGTGGATGACGCAACGGCTGAATCGCCTGCTGTTTCCACTCCTGCACCGGCCTGTCCTGTTAGAAGAAAGGGCTCACAGGTTTGCCGCGGAAATCGAGGAAGGAGGCCGGGCCATTCGGGAATCTCCGCGCAAGCTTGCTGTGCCCGCGTTCTTCTCGTTTCTGGCGATGACGTTCTTGGTGGGAGTCTTCCTGTTCGTATTTCTCGCGTTCGGCCAAGCCGTGTCATTTGGAACCCTGATTGCCGTATTCAGCATTGCTTACCTGTTCCTTATTGTTGCGCCCACCCCGGCGGGACTCGGCTTCGTGGAGGGCATTGCGACACTTCTTCTCAAGTCCTTCGGATTCTCTCTCGAGAGCGCGGCCATCATGGTTCTCGCCTATCGGGCGATTACTTTCTGGGTCCCCCTCGGGGTCGGAGGGATTTCTCTGAGGGCATTGAACGCGGGCTCGAGTTAACTTCCGGTCTCGTCGCGTCTGGCGTAGAATTGGGTACTGGTACCAGGGGGACCCGAGCAAGGAATTTGCCGGGAGGAGGATGCACCTGATCAGAAGGATGCAGCGCGGTAGGGAAGTGAACGACGGCTGTCTCGGGGAGACGGCCGAGGGCCTCCATCGCCGCGACGGAACCCTGATCGTGGCAACCCGAGCCTGATCCTTTTCGAATTGGGGAATCGATGGAAACGAATGCTACAGGGGCCCCCGAGGCCCCCCGCCTCGAACTCCGCCGGGAGGTGACCGTATGGGGGTCGTACATGTGGGGCTACGCCGATGTCGGCGCGGACATTTATGCCGCGCTCGGCATTGTCATTGCGGCGGCCCAGGGGATGGCCCCGCTGGCCTTTGCGGTTTCCGGCGTGATCTACGTAATGATTGGCTTGGCCTTCACCGAACTCGCCTCCTCTTATCCGGTCGCGGGTGGGGGTCACTACTACTCCCTGCGGGGGCTGGGCGACTTCTGGGGATTCCTGGCGGGAGTCGGATTGCTGCTGGACTACACAATTGACATCGCCCTGTTTGCGGTTGCCTCCACAGGCTACATCAATTTCTTCCTGCCCTTCATCCGTAACTTCACCGTGAGCTGGGGCCCCTTTGTCAACATCAATCCGCTGTGGGCCCTTGAGGCCGTGATCGTGATCACCGCCCTACGCCTGCTCAATGTCCGCGGGATTCGGGAGTCGTCTCGCTTTAATGAGGTCTTGGGCGCCTTTGACCTGATCACGGAATCCACAATCGTCATGACAGGGTTCCTCTTCGCATGGAAGCCAGAGTTTCTCGCCTACCAATGGAGATTCCAGGCCCCTTCCCTCGAGCAATTCCTGTATGGCGCCTCGCTCGCTATCATCTCGTTCGTTGGGTTGGAATCGATCAGCCAAGCCGCTCAGGAGACGCGCCGCCCGGCCACCATCATCCCACGCACCTCCTTGACCTTGATTCTCACGGTTTTGATCTATGCCATGTGCTTCTCCACTCTCAGCCTGGGCGTGCTCCCATGGCAGACGATCGCCCAACGAGAAGGCGACCCCATCGCCACCCTGGCAAGCAGCATCCCCTACATTGGCATGATCGCGGGTCCCCTGACGGCCATCCTGGGTGCTACCATCCTTCTCACCTCTTCGAATTCCGGCGTCATGGGAGATTCTCGGCTCATTTTCTCGATGAGCCATTTTCGGCTGGTCAGCAAGTGGTTTAACAAAGTGCATCCCAAGTACCGGACTCCGGTCAATGCCATTGTGGGCTTTGGATGGGTAGGCATAGTATTGACCATCTTGTCCTTTCTCACGCCGCGAGCCCTGGACACGCTGGGCAACCTTTATGCCTTCGGCGCAACGATGGGTTACACGCTGGTGTTCGCTTCTCTCATCCGCCTGCGCTTTCTCGATCCGTATAGCCCTCGCCCCTACAAGGTGCCGGGCAATGTCCACTGGAAACGCAAGGACGGTACGGTTGTGGAAGTGCCCCTGCTGGGGTTCCTCGGCCTGCTGGGAGTCTTCTCCATCTGGGTGACCGTTATGATCACCCACACCATCGGCCGCATTCTAGGGCCTCTGTGGGTCATCGTCTGCGTGACGTACTACATTTTTTACCGCCGGCGAAGTGGACTGCCCGTCTTCGGCAGCGTAAAGCACGATTGGGAAAAGGAACAAATCGAGGTCTTGACGAGCGCGGAGGAATTTGAAATGGTGGAGCAGTACAAGGAGGCCTTGATTCAGCGCGATCACAAGCAGGGTATTCGCTCGCGCTGGGAGGAGGAATCGTAGATGCGGCCGAGGCGCCTCGTTCCACCGCCCGAACGCGCCACTTGGTCGGACGGCTATCGGTTTCTGCTTGGCGCGCTCATGATTCCATTGGGGATCGCCATCCTGGTTCGCTGCGTTTCCGCTGGAATCTACACACCTGCCGCGTTCCTTTTGTCCTTGCTCCTCGTTGCATTTGGAACCTACCGGGTGTATGTTGGGATCGTGCGCTACCGATTGTTGCGCTCTCAGTCTGCGAAAGACACCAAGACAAGATAATCTCAGGGCACATGCCTTCGAATTCCTTGCCTCGGAAGAGGATATCGCTCGCCATGAATTCGGCCTTCCTGTGGACGGCGGGCGCTCCCTGGCTTGGAGGCCACTCTCGGGCTCCAGCGGTCCTTTCGTCCGCCTCGAAATTCGTGAAGACGCTCCCTTCGAGTCGGCGGATGTTTCCGGTCCTGCCCAATCACTTCTCAGCAGCCGGGGCGGGAGGCGGAGGGGCCGTTTTCAGTCCGCTTGGAATCGGGATTGCGATTCTTTTCGCCGTCCTTATGATCACGCTCTTTTCCTGGATGTTTTCTGTCCCTCCGGCGTCGCCTCTTCCCGTGATCAAGGCGCGCCACTCGGTCTCTGCCTTGCACCGCATTCTCGTCCCGGTGTCTGCCGACCTCTCTTCCGAGGGAGCGGCGGAACTCGCGTGCCGGCTGGGAGCTTCCCAAAAAGCGGAGATCATGCTCGTTTTCGTGGTCGAGGTCCCCTTCACCCTGTCTCTCAACACCCCGCTGCGAGAGGAATACGCCAAGGGCGAGGAGGCTTTGCGCACCGCCGAGTTCATCATCAAGCAGCATGGCCTCCCCGTCCACTTGAGGAGCGTTCCGGCGCGATATGCGTGGGGCGGTATTCTCAACCTCGCCCGACAGGAGGGAGTGGATGCGATCGTGATGAGCGCCGGGCATGGAGACCCCAGGAACCCGGATGGCCTGGGCAGAACTGCCCGCGAGTTGCTCAAGCGAGCCCAATGTGAAGTCATTCTAGCCAAGATGCCTGTACGCTCCGGCCATCAGAACAGCGAAGCCATCTCTGAGCCGACGGCAACCCAGGAGAGGGCATGATTGCAGAGAGCCGGGTCCGCCTGAATTATCCGAAACAACTCCTGCACGAGCCTCTACTCTATCGGCTCATCCATGACTTCAACCTGATTACAAACATTCTGCAGGCGAATGTCGGGCCGGAGAGCGGCTGGCTGATCGTTGCGATCCGGGGAGAAAGCGGGGCGATTGCGCAGGGATTGGAGTGGCTGGCCTCCCAGGGCGTCAAAGTCGATACCCTTTCACGGACTACGGAGGAGACATGAAAGTTGTGATCCTGGGCTGCGGCCGAGTTGGAGCTTACCTGGCACTGATGCTGGTCAAAGAGGGGAACCAGGTGACGGTCATTGATCGCAACCGCGCGGCCTTCGCTCGCCTGGGGGAGGATTTCCCTGGAGAGCTGGTGGTAGGAACCGGCATTGATGAAGACGTTCTTCGCCGGGCGGGAATCGAGGACGCCGAGGCCTTCGTTTCCGTGACGAATGGGGACAACACCAACGTCATGGCCGCCCAGTTGGTCAAGCGGTTGTTCAAAGTGCCGCGGGTGATGTGCCGCATCTACGATCCGCTTCGCGAGGAGATCTATCAAGGCCTTGGCTTGGAGACGTTTTGCCCCACTGTCGGGGGGGCGATGCGCATCAAAGAGCTCCTTTCGAAGTAGCCGTGGAGGAAGCGCATGTACATCATCATTGTCGGCGGCGGGAAAGTCGGATACTACCTGGCCAAGTCCCTGTCAGAGGATGGACATGAGGTCCTGATCATCGAAAAGGAGGCCACCCGCGCCTCCGCTCTCAGCGACGAGCTGGAAACCGGCGTCCTGCACGGCGATGGCTGCGAGGTGACGAAGATGATCGAAGCCGGCATGGAGCGAGCCGGCGTCGTGATTGCGGTCACGGGCGACGACGAGGACAACCTCGTGGTCTGTCAGATTGCCCGCCATAAGTTCCACGTCCCTCGCACCATTGCCCGCATCAATAACCCCAAGAACGAGAAGATCTTCCGGGAACTCGGCATTGATGTGACCGTATCCAGCACCGAACTGATCCTGTCGCAGATCGAACAGGTGATCCCATCTCATTCCCTCGTTCACTTGCTCAGCCTTAAGGGCGTAGGGGTCAGCTTCGTCGAAATGGAGCTGCCGGACGATTCCCCCGCGCTCGGACGCCCACTGCGCGCCCTGGGAATCCCCGATGACAGCGTCCTGCCGCTGGTCATACGGCAAGGGAAAAAGGCGATCATCCCCTTCGGCGACACCGTGCTGGAGGCTGGAGACCAAATCATCGCCGTGACCTCAGAGGCCAGCCAACAGACTCTCATGCGCATCTTGTGCGGATGAAGCCGCCTTGGAAATCACGCGAGTGGTGCGCCTCGACTATCCTGCCACAGTCGTGAATCGCCCGATTGTGAACCAGCTCATTCGCCATTTCGGTCTGGACGTGAACATACTCCGCGCAGAGGTGTCCCCCGAGGTGGGCTGGCTCCTGGTGGAGGTGCGTGGCCTGGAGGAAGACTACGCTCGCGCGTTGGATTACATCCGCCAGGAAGGACTGAAGGTCACCGAGTACCCCCCCGGACAGCCTTGAGATCCGCCGTGAGCCGCACCCGCCGAAGCGTGCGACCCGAGAAAGACCCAATGTCCGCTCATGTCATTCTCAACCCATACTCTGCACGCTGGAAGGCAAAGGCGAGGCAACCGCAGGCTGAGGCAGCGCTGCACGAGGCCGGCGTCGAATTCACTCTGTCGGAGAGCCACGGACCAGGCGATTGCACACGCCTGGCCGAGGAGGCGGTCAAGCGGGGAGATAGCCCCATAATCGTCGCCGGAGGAGATGGGACGATTGGCGAGGTGGTGAATGGCCTTGCGCGAGGGAAGGCGGCGACGAGCCGAAAGCGGGACGAGCCCGAGCGGCTGGGACCGCTGGGAGTGCTGCCTTTGGGAACGGCCAACGATCTATGCGACAACTTGGGGATACCGCGCGATCTTCGCCAGGCGGCGCAGGTCATTGCCGCTGGACACCTTCGCGAGATCGATCTCGGTTCCGCCAACGGACAGTTGTTCGCAAACAATTCCGCGGTCGGCCTGGAGCCGGTCGTCTCCATCCATAACATCGAGCTGGTATGGCTTCGGGGTGTGATCCGCTATCTTGTGGCAGCCCTGTGGGCCATCTCCCAGAAACCATCCTGGGAAATGGACCTGGGCTGGGACGATGGAAGCTATTCAGGCCCCGTCACCTTGGTCTCCGTGGGCAATTGCCAGCGAACCGGGGGTCTCTTCTTCATGACCCCGAAGGCAAAGGCCGATGACGGCCTCCTCGATTTTGTTTTCGCCCCTGCGCTTTCACGGATCGCACTTCTGCGTTTGCTCCCCATGACCTTCAATGGCAGTCACGTGCGCGACCCGCGGGTGCACGAGCTCCGCACAAGAATGCGGACCATACGCACCAAGACTCCAACTCCCCTTCAAACGGATGGCGAGCTCAGCTCGCGAGGGCTACAAGAGGTGATCTACCGTGTGCATCCCCACCGGTTGCGCCTTCTCTGCCCGGCCACCCAGACATGCGGCACCTGATCGTCAATGCGGATGACTACGGTGTCTCACCTGGGGTCTGTTCCGGAATACGCAGGGCGCACCGCGAGGGCATCGTCACCACGACCACCGTCAGGATGAATATGCCGGATGTTAAGCGTGAGATCGACCGCCTTCGGTCGGAAACGCCGGGTCTCGGAATCGGAGTGTACTTGAAAACCACCGCAGAGAGCCGCCTGTTTCCTCGGCGCCAGGTAGCCTCCCTCTTGGGAGCGGATGGGCGGTTCCTTCGCCCGGAATCCATCATGCGCCGAGTCGATCAAGTTCTCCCCGAGGAAGTGAGAAGGAATGGCGGGCCCAGGTGGAAACCTTTTTCTCCTCCGGGGTCCGACCCGACCATTTCGACAACCATCATCACGTGGCCTACCGGCACCCTACCCTGCTCCGGCTCTTCCTGGGGTTGGCACGACAGCACAGCGGCCCGGCCCGCCCTCCCTTGGTGGCGAACCTCGACCCTACCGACATCCTGCGCGGAACATCCAAGGACCGTGCGGACTGGTTCGGGGAGAACGCGCCCCGGATGCTTGGCGAATCGAATGCTTGGCACCCCGATCGACTGTATGCCTCTTTCCACGGGGAACGTGCGACGCTGCCAACCCTCCTCGCCATCCTGGAGGCCCTGCCACCAGGCAGCAGTGAGATCATATGCCATCCCGGTCGGGTCCATGACCTTCTGCGGCGACGAAGCGGCCACATTGTCCAGCGCGAGTCGGAGCTTGCCATACCCACCTCTCCACAGCTCCGGGAAGCCATGAAGCGGGGCGGAATCGACCTGGTGCGCTATGCAGGGCTCTCGGCCTAGCGAGGGGCCCAATCTCCAGGCCTCTGCCAGCTCTCGCCTTCCTTCCGGCCCAGCTCGGCTGCTTGCTTCCGCGCTTCGCTTGGCCTTCAGCTTGCTCTACAACCAGATGGCCTGGACCTATGAAGCCGTGGCCTGGGCCGTTTCGCTCGGGCAATGGTCCAGCTGGAGACGGTGCGCCGTCCGTTTTCTCCGCCCGGGGACCGTCTTGGAGATTGGTCACGGCACGGGGGCCCTCGCCCACGACCTCGCGGAGCAAGGCTGGCATCTGATTGCCCTCGACCCCTCGCCCAGCATGAGTCGCATCGCCCGCCGCAGGCTAGGTCAGGATCGGCGCCCTGACCATCGCGCCTCGAAGGTCCTCCTGCTGAGAGCCAGCGCCACCGGGCTTCCCTTTGCAGGAGGCGTCTTTGACAATCTCGTTTCCACCTTTCCCACGGAGTACGTCTTTCAAGAGAAGGCCATCCGCGAAGCACAGCGGGTGATGAGGGCTGGCGGGCGGTGGGTGATTATCCCCCTCGCTCGACTGGCCCCCCACGGCATTCTCCGGCGGCTGCTCGCAAGGCTGTTCCAGGTAACGGGGCAATCTCCAGCCTGGGACGAACCATTGCGAGGGATCCTTCGATCGTATCATTTCGAGGTGCAACAGGAGGTCTTGGCCCTTCCACGAAGTTACGTCCACGTGACGATTGCCACCAAGAGCGGGCGGATGGAGGACCGCCGCTGAATTCTGGAAGACCTGGGCACCCCCAATTCCGAGCGCCCTATCCGCATCCGGTCTTCGCCCAGATTGAGAAGTTGTCCGCGGATGCCCTTCATCCTGGCCGTGAGGGACACTTGGCACTTGGATGCCCCCAAAGTCGGCCGTAGGCTACGTGCATTCTCCGGCATTTCGGCTGGAGCCTGTGGGAGACGGTGGATGGCGACTGTCCTTTGGCGACCCGTCCGGACCAAGCTCTGTGACCGCGTGGGTAAAATAGCAAGCCTTGAGGTCCAGGTCGTATACCCGGCCGAGAACCTCCCTGACCAGCCCCCACGGGTCCGGTCCCGTCGGTGCTCACTCGCCCTGCAGTGCAACCTGCTTGACCAACCCACCTGCTGCTGGGCCGGGACACAGCCGGAGTACGACCCCCTGCGCAATAGCTAGCCAAGAGTTGCAGAGCCCGATCTCCACCCGTTCCTTTTCCCCAACTCGGTCGGATCTGCGGTGCCGGACGAATCCTGCCAACCGAGCACCCGGACCCCGCGCCTCGGTGGAAGGCCGAGGCCCGTCTTGATCGGCCCCCTCCCCGTGCATTTGGCCCTTGTGACCCAAGTGGTTCTCTAAATTGCGACCCGCCTGACCGATGGCTTGTACCAAGACAATCCTGGCGGCGTCACCTTCTCACTCCACCGGGGAGGTCGAGTGAGCTGGCGGGACCGTCGCCCGAGTTGCCGCTTCCAAGCTACCCTGCTCGTTCAACGCATCTTGCGTATCCTCCTAATCACTCCAGGTTTGTGGCATCACCTTGGATAACCAGACTGCACCCTAACAGCAATGCCATGGAGCCGGAATCGAGTGCAGAATAGGAAGCAAGTCAGCCGGTCCATTTGACACCGACAGGGAAGCGGCCTAACATGTTTCAAACCTGAAGGCCAGATCGAAGAGCGGCACGGTCGCGAGCGCTGCGGAGATGGCACAATCAGTGGGGCCCAGACCCGACTGGACCAGTCTGCGTGCGATCGAACGCTTTTTCGAAGCCGGGCCGGGTTGATCTTCCCCGGTAACCCTGTGGGCGAGGAGATAGCTGGACGGAGACCCCAGCTTGCGTGGTTAAGGGGTGGCCGGGAGGTACGGCTGCCGGTTTGTGCGGTCCATGGACCAATACCCGATGCCAGATTCCCGAAAGCAAGTCCTGGTGGTGGCTGACGAGGCCAACCTTACCCGCTGGCTGGAGCAGGTTGACGCTCAGGGTCTGCCCTATGATGTGCACGCCCTGTCCGCGACGCGCGATTCCCTGGATCGACTGGAGGACGTCCATTTCGATGTGATCCTGCTCGGGCCCGGAACGGCCTCCTGGTCTACACCGGATGCTCTCCGCTCTCTTCGAGCCGGAACCGCCGAAACTCGCGTCCTCTCGGTCGGAAACGGCGACCCGTGGGCCTTTGCTGAACACGAGGGCCTCGTCGATCAAGTTCTCAACAGCTTCCCCAGCCCTCAAGAGTTGACCTCACTCATAAGCCCGGCCTCCGAGGTCGAACCAGTCCCCACCCTGACGCTCAAGGTCCTCCTCGGTGGCGAAGCGAGCGTTGGGAAGACCACCCTTCTGCGGTACTACCTCACGGGTCTGTTCGAGCCGATCCGCGAGATGACCATCGGGGTGGACTTTCACATCTACTCGGTTCTGGCTCGCGGGGTCAACCTCCGGCTGGTGGTCTGGGATATTGCGGGACAAAACCGGTTCCGATCAGTTCGCTTGTCCATGTACAAGGGCAGCTCGGCCGCTGGGCTGGTCTTTGACCTCCACAACCGCACGTCGTTCTACCAGCTGGCCGTGTGGTGGCGCGAAGTGCGTGAGACGCTGGGAGACATCCCGGTCCTTCTGCTCGGGAACAAGTCCGATCTTCCCCGGGCGGTGAACCGCGCAGAAGCGGAGGCGCTGGCCTCGGCCTGGAGAATCCCCTATTTTGAGAGTTCCTGCCTCGATGGGTTGGGCGTTGGTGAGTTCTTCCAAGCCCTTGCGTTGGCCGCGGCCGAGCGGGCCCAGACTTCTTCAAAGTGGCCAGACAAGAAGCCACCGCCTGACGGCAGAAATGTGAGGCAAGAACCAGCCTCAACAGACTGAGCAGGGGCTCCTAAACCGCGAGGGGCCGCAGGGATCCCACATCTCGAGCCCGGGACGAATCGGAAGGAGCACACAGGCCTATCGGAGCAGGAACGCGGCCCGGTCGGGATTGAGGGTCCGTCAGATCGGCAGAACGCTCTCGGCCGTGAGGATGAGATTCGCTCGGCCATCTGAAGCCGCCGAGCGTGCCTGGATCGACTCCAGAGGAGAATGTGGATGCCCGTCGTCGGCAACCTGGTTGAGATGCCGCTGGTGACTCTCGTGGAAACCAACTGCCGGGCCTTGCGTTCGGCGCGCCTTTCCGTCTCGTCCGGCGGCCAGCAGGGGTACGTTTACTTTTCTGATGGCGAAGTGGTCCACGTCGCTCTGGGAGACGAGAGCGGCGAGGTCGCCCTCTACCGGATGCTGCGATGGACGGAAGGGACCTTCGTGCTGGAAAATGAAGTGGCCAGTCCTGAGCACACGATCGACCGTCCTTGGTCGGAACTGCTCCTGGAGGCCATGCAGCTTCAGGCAGACTGGCAGCGGGCCGAGCAGGGCAAAGCGGCCGTCGGGGCCCCCTCCCTTCAGAAGCTGAAGCGGATTGAAGGCGTGCTGGGGGTGGTCGCTGCAGGGGCGGACGGCGCAGTCGTCGCCGCGGATGTGCCGGGCGGAAACGGAGAGGTCGAGGCGGCCATGACTGTCTTCCTGGCCGCCCTGGCATCGCGGATTGCCGAGAACATCGAGGTGGGTGCCTTCGAGCACGGTGTGATTACCCAAACCAAACAGCGCGTTCTCGTGCTCCGGCAGGGTGATGGATACGTCGGATTGCTGTTGAAGCCAGAAGCGTCTCCCGCGATGGTCCTAAACGCTGCGCGCACCGCGCTCGCCTCCTGACGTCTTCTGGACAAAGGGGAGATCATCCATGCCCATTAAGGAAATCCTGGAGGAGATCCGCCAAGCCTCTGGAGTGCGTGGCTGTTTCCTCATTTCGAAGGATGGAGACCTCCAGGGGAGCTCGATGCCAGCTGGGTCCAGCGAGGACGGACTGGAAATCATTGCTAAGTCCACCTGGCGGTCCATGCAGGCTTTGGAAGACTTCCGGCAGCGCGTCCAGGAGCTCGACTTGACCTTCCGAGACGGTAGATTGATTGTCCGGAACCTGTCATCGGGAAAACTGGCCTTGGTTTGTCAGACGAACATCAACCTCCCGCTTCTCAATCTCACCCTGGCTCCTCTGATCAAGAGGCTTGTTGCTGAGACGAAGCCCACAGGCGCCGCCTTGAAGCAGGAGGTCCCACCGCCCCTTGGCAATGCCCCCGTTCCGAGCCGGGTGGACTCCCCGCTCCTCGGGCTCCTGGTCCAGGAAGGTCAATCGATCGCCAAGGCAACCAGAGGGAGTGGTCTTGCCGTTCGCATCGTGGGCACGGCAGGCGTTGCCCTTCACTGCCCCACCGGCAAGCAGTGGATGCTTCCCCCCTCCCTGCCAGTCCTGGAATTGGTAGGCCGATCTGCGGATGCGGACGCCTTGCCGGGCACCTTTCGCCTCCTCGGTTATGAGCCGCATAGGCGCTTCAATCAGGAGCATCGCAGCCAACGCCTGATCTTCCACAAGAAAGAGCCCGAGATCTGGGTTGACCTGCATTTGGACAGTTACGAGCAGTACCACCGTCTTGAGATCCTCGAATCCCTCCGAGCGGAGGAAGAGCTTCTACCCCCAACTGATCTGCTCCTGGTCTGCCTCCAGAAGGCGGAGGCCGCGGAATCGGACCTGCGTGAGTTGATCGCGCTACTATGGGATCACGATTTATCGGCCGGTCCAGCGGGCGAGGCGATTGACGTGTCTCGCGTCACAACGATCTGCGCCGAAGACTGGGGCTGGTACAGGACTGCGACGAAGAACCTGGAACGCCTGCGGTTCATGGGTTCGTGGGGGGGCCTTCCCGAATCCCCGGCACTCGCCAACCGGATCAAGGGGCTGCGGGAGGAGATAGAAAAGAGCCCAAAGAGCGCACGGTGGCAAATGCGGTCAGCAATCGGCGACACGAGGCGCTGGTATAGAGAGCCGACCGCGGTGGAGGGCATGCCCAGCCCGGATGCCCGCGCCAAGTAGCAGCCGCTCCCCATGAGGGGCGGGCCCGGGGCTCGCCTCTCCCGCAACCCGATGCTCGCAAGGCTTGTCCCTCAAAGGGCACTCGGGCTCTGGTATAATCGCTAGAATCCGCCCAAAACGCTGACAGAGCGAAATGACCGCCCCCCCTGGCCGAAACCCCAGTGCTAGCCGAGTCTGTCCGAATTGCGGAACCCGCCTTGCCGAGACCGCAACGCGCTGCGCGGTGTGCGGAACGCAGCTTCAACCTGGTCCGGCACGACAGGTCCTGCCCTCGCGTCTCGCCGGGATTAGCCCAGGCGTCACCCTCGGCTGGTCAACACTGATCGGGGGGGCTGCGTTATTCATGATCGCTGGCGCATTGATCATCGCCTTCCTGGCCAGATCAGGGCGCGGGTTTTCTCCCGCCTCGCCCAGCCAGACGCCTACAGTGACCTCCCCGCCCACCGATACCCTGTCCCCCTCGGACACCCCGGCACCCACACCGACCGTAACGCCCTTGCCGCCCGTCTCGTACGTTGTGGCGCTGAACGACACGTGCCTTGGGCTGGCGATACGCTACAACGTCTCTGTACAGTCGATTCTGCAACTCAACAATCTGCCGGCCTCATGCAACAACCTGGCGGTCGGGCAAAAGCTGCTGATCCCACAACCAACCCAAACTCCGCTGCCCCCCTCGACCGCGACCTACACAGCCGCCCATGCCACCGTCACCGCCTGCCAGCTGTTCCCATACACCGTCAAGGAGGGCGACACGCTCGCCGGAATCGCGGCCAACTTCAATGTCTCCATCGACGGATTGAAAAAGTACAACCAGAACATCTACGGGGATACCGTCTTCAGCGGGCTGACGGTTCAGGTCCCGTTGTGCGAGCGACTGCCCACCCCTGGCCCGACTCCGACAGCGACGACACCCCCGCCTTACCCCGCCCCGAACCTGCTCACCCCCAGGGATGGCTCGGTCTTCGGACTCAATGACCAGACCATCGCCCTCCAATGGGCGGCGGTTGCCCAACTGCGGGGCAACGAGTACTACCAGGTGACCGTCGGGGATATCACCGAGGGAAGCGGCCACCAGTCCGTGGGATACGTCACCGACACCAAATTCGTTGTCCCAACCACCCTGCGGCCAACGGACTCGACAACGCACTTATTCCGATGGTCTGTCTCCGTGGCGAGGCAAACGGGAACGACCCCGGATGGCAAGCCGATCTACACCTCCGCGGGCGTCGAGAGTGATGTCTGGATCTTCGGCTGGAGCGGAGGCCAAGTCCCTCCAACTTCCTCTCCCTGACCGAGCCAAGGGCGCCTCAACTTAGAGCTACTGGGACTTCTCCCTTTCCGCTTGGCGGCTTGACCCAACCCCTCCGGGCGGCTCCCTGTCTGGGCCGACCCGCCTTGTCTGCTCTCCTCCTTTCTTGTCGCCATCCCAGGGACCCAGGCGGTCACAGGACGAGGATTCTCCGCCCTTGTGTGCTCAGTTGGGCTTGGCGCCCTCGGGTGGCCCAAACCTGACCAGGCCTTATGACTTGCAAGCGTCCGCCCGGAGGGGAGGGACACACAGGGATGCGGCGACCCTCGGCCTGACAGACTCGGGGCCGGGATGAGGTGGGCGCGCCGATCGAGTGGATTTGGGCGGCGATCGCCCCGGGCTACCACTCGAAACCGCGCCGGTCCCGTTCTTCGAGCGGTTCGAGGGGTATGGCTTGAAGTCGGCCGAGCCGGTGGTGCTCCTGTTTGTTCTCCTGACCCCGGCAGCTCCCCTTCTTCTGCACTGGGCACTTGTCCCCCTTGGGCAGAGAATCAATTGAAATGGCGCTCTTTCGAGCGCCAGGCCCCCGGGGCCATCGCCTCGGGCGTGGGCACCGAGAGTGTGCACCCGGGGGAGTGCTTCGGACGGGTATTCCAGGGAAGCCAGGACGTGCGCCTGAATAGTCCCCGCCGTGAGATCCAAGTCTTGGCTTTGTCATCCCTCCGGCCTTGCCTCCGTGGAGCCTCGAGGATGCCCACTTGCCGCGCTCTTTTCCGATGGACAACCAGAAGATCTTCGGATCATGCCGGAAAGCTCCTTCTGATGTCCCCGCATGAAAACAGCATGGCGAAAGGGAACCTCGGCTCAAGAAGGCCCCGCCCGCGATGGCCAGGCACTGGCCCAGCGTGCAGGATTCTAGACCTCGCTGGACCTATCCCGCGCTCCGTTTGACGCTGACTCCTTTGGGTTGATATACTGAAGCCGATCGGGCTGTGTGAAACGACCCAACCCTTCGAGGATCGAGTGGCTTTCGAAAAACGAGGGACGACCGGCCGGGAGATTAGGCTGACGACGCTTTCCTCCTGCGCAGGCTGAGCTTCCAAGCTGAATGCGGAGACGCTGACGCAGGTCCTGCGTCCTATCCGTGAAGCCTTCCCGATCGCCGACTACCCGGATCTTCTGGTGGGGCTGCGCGAGCCGGACGATGCTGCCGTCTACCGGCTCGGCCCCGATCAAGCCTTGATCGTGACCGCCGATTTCTTCACTCCCGTGGTGGACACCCCCTACGAATTCGGCGCGATCGCCGCGGCCAATTCACTTTCCGATGTGTACGCCATGGGGGGCCGACCATTCCTCGCCCTCAACATCGCCGCCTTTCCACCCCAGTTGCCCCCCGACTTCTTGGCCGAGATTCTTCGCGGGGGAGCGGAAAAGGCTCGTGAGGCTGGCGCGGTCGTCGCTGGCGGCCACACGGTCCAGGATCAAGAGCCCAAGTATGGGCTGGTGGCACTGGGCCTCGCCCATCCCGAGCGGTTGATCACCAAGGGTGGTGCACACGTCGGAGACTCACTGGTCTTATCCAAACCGCTCGGCACGGGCGTCATCACGACGGCCGGCCGGAACCAGACCGCTCGAGCATCGGATTTGAAGAAGGCAATTGACTCGATGACGCGTCTCAACATGGACGTCTCGCGCCTTGCGGTCGAGCTGGAGATCCGAGGGGGAACCGACATCAGCGGATTCGGCCTGTTGGGGCACTCCAGCGAACTGGCCGAGGCCTCCGGGGTCGGTTTTCAGATCGAGGCACGCTCCGTGCCGTTCTTGGAGGGAGCTGACCGATACGCCTCGGCAGGGGAATTCCCCGGCGGCAGCTTCGACAATCGCAAGTTTTTTGGGCCCAAGGTCTTCTTTGGGCCGAAAATTCCGGAAGAAAAGCAGATGCTGTTGTTCGACGCGCAAACGAGCGGCGGCCTGCTCCTGAGCGTGCCCCGCGCAACCCTCGACGAATTCAGGAAAAGGGCTCGCAAGGGCGCCGTGTCTATTTGGATCATCGGGGAAGTCGTCCGGGGCTCGGGCATTGAGGTCGTCTAGGATCGCGGTGGAGGCCATCTCGCCGGCGGCCTTGGGCTGCTGGCTTTCCCCTGCCCCGGGTCCAGTCGCATAAGAATGCCCCCCCGAGCGTATTCAACCCGGGACCCGCTGCGTTCTGGCTTGGCGAAAGCTCATGATTTGACTTTGGGTGAACACTCAACCGATACCAGAGCCGTCGGCGGGGTCGGTTCGGCGGTCTCGCTCCGTGATGCCGTGCGCGGTCCTTTCTTCTCAATGGTTCCGCTTGCCTGCCCGCAGGACATGGTTTCATCCTATCCGTAGGTTCCACGGATCTCTACCCTTGTTCCCGTTGTGGAGGGATATCCAGTGTTGCGAAGATTGACGCTGGTAGGGTTGATTGCAGGTGTGGGTATGGGGATCCCGCTCCTGGCGGTGATGGCCTTGGGCCAGGAGGCACTGGGCTTGCCTTTTGCTCCCTATGATCTGTTTGGTCTCCTGACCCGCATCCTTCCGGGTTCCCTCGTCGTAGGCGGCGTGGAACTCATGGTTACAACACTTCAAGCCCTCCGCTTCGGTTCGACCTCGGCACTTGGGAAGTTCATCGAGAGCGGCAGCGCGGTGGTGATGGGACTGGTGGGTCTGGCTCTGGTGGGTGCACTTCTGGGGTATCTGTGGCCCAACTTGCAGAATCGGCTGGCTGCCCGCCGCTTCCTGCCGGGGGTTGTCGTCTGGGTCATTCTGATCCCGGTCGGGATTGGGGTGGGCTGGTCAGCACTCGGCTTTGCCTGGGTGCTGATCTTGACCCTCGCTTGGAGCGTTGTGACCTTCTGGATTCTGACTCGCTGGCAGACTGCGGAGATGGTCCCCGTCGACTCAGATCGGCGCGCCTTCCTCGGCAGAGCGGCCGCATTCGCCTTGGTAACGACGATCGCCGGACTCGGGCTGGGTCGCCTGCTGCGCCGACCCATCCCGCAAGAAACCCTGGTGCCCATCCCCACGGGATCGACGCCGGTTCCTGCCCAGCCGGGGTCTTTTGCACCCGTTCTTGGAACGCGGCCCGAGGTCACCCCGATTTCCGACTTCTACCGCGTCGATATCGACTTGGCTCCCTCCTCCGTGGACGCTTCCCGATGGACCTTGGAAATCGGGGGGCAGGTCGACAAGCCGTTGACGCTCTCCTACGCCGACCTCACGGCGATGCCGCCCGAGGACTTCTATGCAACTCTGGAATGCATCTCCAATACCGTGGGAGGAGACCTGATCAGCACAACCCGCTTCACCGGCGTGAAACTGGCGGACCTGCTGGCTCGCGCCAGCCTGCGTCCGCAGGCCACGGAAATCCGCTTCGACTGCGTCGACGGCTACTCCGAGTCCCTGCCGCTGGACTCAGCCCTGGACCCGGAAACCAGACTGTGCTACGCGATGGGCGGGGCCACTCTGCCCCCGGAGCACGGCTTCCCTGCGCGCTTGTACACCCCCAACCGGCACGGGATGAAGAACCCCAAGTGGATTCAGAAGATCGAGGCGGTGAGCCAGCCCTTCGCAGGGTATTGGGAACAACGCGGTTGGGACAAGGATGCTTTCGTACACACCACCTCCGTGATGGATGCGACCTTGAGCGAGACCGGTGCCATCGAGGTCGGAGGGATCGCCTACGCCGGAGGGCGAGGGATTCAAAAGGTCGAAGTCCAAGTCGATGAGGGGGATTGGGTCCCGGCCGAGCTCAAACCGCCCCTTTCTCAACTGGCCTGGGTGATCTGGCGGGCTCACCTCCCAGCCAACCCGGGGTCCCACCGGCTGACGGTGCGTGCTGTAGACGGATCCGGCGCGCTCCAGTTTGCGGATTACACCGATCCCTTCCCGAGCGGGGCCACTGGGTACGATGTGAGGTACGGCCAGGCGGATTAGAAACGCATTCCCCTTGTCCGCCCCCCTGGCCTGGCCCAGGGGGTCACAGGAAGATGTGGGACGGGAGAAAGAACTGGCGGAAAGGAAGAGAAGCGCCTATGTCTCAAGAGGGCCTTAGCCCATTCTTTTCCGCAAGCGATCGGAAAGGGCCAATGTGAGATTCCTGGACACCCTCCTGACCGTCCACTCGCTGATTCGGTATGTCATTCTCGCCTTCGCCGTGGCGGGGCTGATCATCACCGCGATCGTCCTGGACCGCAAAGGGCGTTACACACGCGGCCTGCTTGTCCTGGCTTCCGCCTACAGTGGCCTGCTTGACTTGCAGGTCCTGCTGGGCCTAATTCTCTTGGTCGGCTTGGGGCTGACCGAGGGCCAGTGGCCGCTGTATCGGTTCCTGCATGGGATTCTCGGGCTGCTGGCCGCCGGAACGGGCCACCTCCCTGCGAGATGGCGCTCGATGGGGGACAGGGCGCGCCTGGCGAGAGGTCTCGTCGTTTATGCCGTCACTCTGGTCCTCCTGATTTTGGCAATCCCCATCGCCCTGCGAGCCGTGCATGCCACTTCCTGACTTTGTCCTGCCAGCACTCGCTGGGTTGAACCCGGGTCGACTCTGCCCGGATTGGCCCCCAGGGCGAAAAAGTCTCCGCGCGCCGAGGATTCCCCACAGACGACATGCCTAAGGTCCCGGCTCCTACCTCCCCTCCTAAGGAGAGGGCCTTTCTCTTTGGCGTCGAGCACAAAGGCACCTCCCCTCTCCTAACCCTGCGAGACAGTCTGGCCGAACTGGCTCAGCTGAGCGAGACGGCGGGCCTGATGGTTGTTGGCCAGGACTACCAGCGCGTCGAAAAGCCAGATGCCAACACCCTGATCGGCTCTGGGAAAGTGGAGCAGTTGCGCCAGAAGGTGCTGGAGACGGGGGCCGAAGTCGTTATCTTCGATGAAGAGCTCGCGCCGCGCCATCTGCGCGAGATCGAAAGGGCCCTGGGGGAGGAGGTGCGGGTCCTGGATCGGACCGCGTTGATTCTTGACATCTTCGCCCAGCACGCCCACAGCCGGGAAGGTGCCCTACAGGTCCAGCTGGCCCAGTACCAGTACCGCTTGCCTCGCCTCACGCGGGCGTGGCCCCACCTGCCTCGACAGGCAGGAGGGGCCGCCGGACGCGGAGGGACCGGGGGGGTCGGGCTACGCGGTCCGGGTGAGACCCAGCTCGAGATCGATCGCCGCGAAGTCGCACGCCATATCGCTCATCTGCGGCGTGAGCTCGAGAAAGTCCGCGCTCACCGGAGCCGGCACCGACTCCAGAGGAAGAGGTCCGGGATCCCGGTGGTCGCCTTGGTCGGGTACACCAATGCGGGCAAGAGCACGCTCCTGAACGCCATCGCTCACACCCAGGTCTATACGGCCGACCAACTGTTCGCTACGCTCGATCCAACCACGCGCCGGATCCGGCTCCCCCAGGGGCACCCGGCTCTGCTCACGGATACGGTCGGCTTTATCCAGAAGCTTCCTGCCACCCTAGTGGCGGCCTTCCGCGCGACCCTGGAAGAGATCGGTGAGGCGGACCTTCTCCTGCACGTGGTCGATATCACCCACCCCAATGCGGCCGAACAGGCACAGGCGGTTCATCAGACCTTGCAGGACCTGGAAATCGTCGATGTGCCGATCGTGACGGCCTTGAACAAGATTGACCGGCTCCCCCTCCCGGAAGAAACCCGTGCCCAGCTCTCGCCCAACCCTTCGGCGGTTCTGACCTCCGCGCTGCGGGGCGATGGCGTGCCGGTTCTACTGGCGCGAATTGAGAGCGCCCTGTATGAGACGCTCACTCCCGTGAGGGTTCGCCTGCCCCACACGGCAGGCAAGCTCATCCACCTCTTCCATCAGCTGGGGTTGGTCGACTCCGTCACGCACAGCGCTTCGGGCGTGACCATTTCCGGGCGACTGCCGGGGTACCTAATGGCGACCTTTCGGGAGTACGCAACCCGGCCGCGAGGCGGGGGCGGCAAGTAGACCCCCGGACGCCGGGGCAGGTCGCCCCTTCAAATTTGCGGCAAAGGATTCGACGACGGGGAGACCGTTCCCTGAGCGGAAGCGGGTTTCCACAAGGCTCAAGCCCACGCCTGCCAAGGAACCCGATTCCCAATTCGCAGGCTCGCCGGCCGCCTCAGGCCCTCAGACCACCCCCGCGTCCCGAGAGCAAGACAGGCGCAATGAGACCACCGCCCGGCCTCCGGGGAGGGGGCCTTGGCTTCGGATCCGGGCCAGCGCAATCGCCGGCGGACACAACCGCTGCGAAGATGCCGAAGAGATTCCGGCTGGCCCATGGGCCTGGGCCAGCCATGGCAGGAAAACCCCTTGCCGGCCAGTTCCCCCATGACCCCGGGCGCTGGTCCTTCAGCTACCGTCGACCTGGGATCCCTTTTGACCCCACGCCCCGCTCCAGGGGCGCGGCGTTGGCATCCTTTTGGGGATGGCGACCCCTCCCATCTTGGTCGCCAAGAGGGTCAACCCTCTCACCAGCTCGTCCCAAGACTGGGAATTGAGCGCGTCTTTCAACTGCTCCGCCAAACGGTCCACCCATCGCCACTGCTCGCGAAACTGATCGGCCTTGACCCAGTAGTCCCTCTTCTCCCAGGCCAAAGCGGATTGGTTTACGCTGCGCCAGATTTCATCGAGAGCAAGAATCAGAAACGCGGCGATGTCGCGACCTTCTTCGTCGATTTCGCGCTTCTCGGCCATGACCCGCAAAGCCATGGCTATTGACTTCATCAGATGGGAACGCTGACGTCCTCCGTTGTTGGGGTTAACGACCCGACTCAAAGTTGACCTCCGCTGCTAAAGAAACCACGCACGGACCTCTATCAACAGGCAAAAAAACCGCCCGGATCCTCTTCCGATCCAGGAGCCCTTCAACTCCGTTTGGCATGCTATTATACTGGCGAGCGAGCGTTTGCTCCTCCCCTGCAATTCGTGGAACCATCATGGTTGATGGAGTCATGCCACTCAAACATCAGGTTCTGACCACTCACGCCTTCCCCGAAGAATGGCTTCGCCCGCTGGCGGATACCTGCGAAGTGAACGTCCTCGCAGGTCAGCCTCAGGAGCAGGCCGGAAAGCTGTTGGAGCAAGCCGAAGGGATCCTCACCCTGCTGTCGGACAAGGTGGACGTTCCTTTCCTTGCCCGGGCACCCCGCCTTCGAGTGGTAAGCAATGTGGCGGTCGGGCTGGACAATGTCGATCTGGCCGAGTGCACACGGCGCGGCATTCCGGTTGGGAGCCTGCGGACTGTCCTGACCGAGGCTACTGCCGATCTGGCCCTGGCGCTGCTGCTCGCGGTGGCGCGCCGCTTACCGGAGGCGTCCCAAGATGCCCGCTCCGGCCGTTGGCCGGGGTGGTCTGCGACCGGCTGGCTGGGAAAGGACCTGCAAGGCGCGACGCTCGGAATCGTTGGATTTGGGCAGATCGGACAGGCCGTGGCGCGCAGGGCCCACGGATTCGGCATGAGATTGTTGTACACGGACCCTGGGCGCCATCCCGAAATCGAGGCAGAACTCCAAGCGAAGCGGTTCCTGCTGGACGACCTGTTGAGCGAGAGTGACTTTGTCAGCCTTCATGTTCCGCTGACCGAAGAGACGAGAGGGTTGATGGATGCCTCGCGCTTCGCGCGCATGAAGACGGGCGCCATCCTCATCAACACGGCTCGCGGGGCAATTGTCAATACGGAGGCTTTGTTCAGCGCCCTCAAACAGGGCCACCTGGGCGGGGCCGGCCTGGACGTCACGGACCCTGAGCCCCTGCCGGCAGACCATCCTCTTTTCGGCCTCACCAATTGCCTGATCCTGCCTCATATCGGCTCGGCGGCTGCGGGAGCTCGGCGCCGGATGATGGAATTGGCATGTGAGAATGTCCTGGCCGGCCTCGAGAACCGGCCGCTCGGGCACTGCGCAAACCCGGAGGTTTACCGGAATCCGCGCGCCAAGACCCATCATCGGGTCGCCTGAGACGAAGAGACCCGAGATGGAGAAGTCGATCAAGGTCGTCGCCACAAACCGCAAGGCCCTGCACGACTATGACATCCTCAAACGTCTGGAGGCGGGACTGGCCCTCCAAGGAACGGAGATCAAGTCGGTCCGCGCCGGCCAAGTCAACCTTCGGGAGGGTTACGTGCGCGTGGAAGAGGGGCAGGCTTGGCTTCACAATGCTCACATTGCGATCTACGACCCGGCCAGCCGCATGAACCATGATCCCCTGCGCAATCGGCGCCTGCTCCTTCACCGACGAGAGATCACGGAGCTGACGGTTGCCCAGCAGCAGAAGGGGCTCACCGTGATCCCACTGCGAATGTACCTACGCAGCGGCCGCGCGAAACTGGAGATCGCCCTGGCGCGCGGGCGCAAGAGCTACGACAAGCGCCAGGCCATCGCTCGCCGCGAGGCGGAACGCGAAATGTCACGTGCCGTTCGGCGCAGACGCTAGCTTCGTCGATCAAGAAGGACGCGTAAGGAACGGCTCGGATGAGCACTTCCACTTCCATCGCCCGCATCAACCGCCTGTCGCCTCCCGAGCGAGACCGGTTCTACGCGACCTTCATCCCTTCCGTCCTTCTGGACCAGTTCCACATCGATCCCGTGACCTACGCCGACGCGGGCGGTTCTCGCCTGCTCACCGTGACCGCCAAGACGGATGGCAGCGTGGTCGAGGTGGATCTCCGCCACGCGGCGGGCGCGATCGATCCGATTCTCTACGCCCAGCTGACGGACACCATAAATGGGCAGATCCTGGTTATGGCCTACGTGGTCAATGACCCGGCCTCGCCGCGGTTCGAAACCGACCGAACGAGCGACGGATCGCGCACCCACTTCGGCGTCCTTGGGCGCAACCTGCCCGCCGAGGAAGCGGCTCGGGCCGCGGGACTTGCGCCCGGGCAGGTGCGCCGTGGTTTGAGGATCCTGCCCCATTCCATCCTTGCCTTTGAGGCCTTCGTGTCCCGCCTGGGAAGAGACTTGTTCTTCGCCGAGCCCCTCTTCTACCACAACGCGGTGATCTTCGAGCGCTATGGTTTTGCCTACCAGCAGGGCCGGCGTTGGATGGAAAGCATCGACACCCGCTTCCGGAAGGATGGCGACCTGCTGCGCCGCCTGGATGGCTCCAATGTTTTCCGTCAGCCGGAAGCCAGCCAGACGATCCTGGGACGGAGCTGGGCAATCCACGACGGGGTGCTGGGCGAGCCCTTCAGCGGCGTGCACATGTACAAGATGGTGGGAAAGCAGGCCGGGGTCAGTACCTTCCCGGACGGGGCCTGGACGGAGGAGGTATAATCTACTTCACGGGGATGACAGGCTTCGACGGAAGCGGCTGGCCCCGGATGGCAGGCCGAGAGGCGCCGACCTCGCAAAATCAGCGCAAACCTTCAAGTGCCAATCACACTTACGCGACCCTGCCCCTCGCAGCCTAACCGCGCGGGATAGGGTCTGGCCTCCAGCGGAGGCCACGTCCGCCTCCTCCCGTCTCTGCCCGGGGGAGGGTCGGGCGCCACAATGGCGGGGTGCCGCGCGCGAGGCTGCTAAGCGCGCGAAAGAGGGGCTTTCGGGCTCCAGCGGCTGGCGGATCGTGCTTCCCCCGTCGACTGGGGACCGATCCGCGAGAACCAAAAGCCGACTAAGCCTGTAGAGGTCCTCGGTCGAAACTTCTCGGACGCGGGTTCGATTCCCGCCATCTCCACTGCAGCGCGGGCTCCCTGCGGAGCCCGCGCTTGGTTGAATACGCTCTTGAAGAGACCCGCTCACCCACATTCCAGGGCTTCTGTTGTTTAGGCAACAAAGACCCGCTCTTGACCGTTGATTCCTCCTCGGGTCATCCTATGATCCCACAAAGACAACGGACGTCGAATAACCAACGGTCGCCGTGAATGGGTCGCCATGAAGAAAGGGCAAGATGATCATCGTTTTGCAGATCTGGCAGGCTGTACAAAAGACGCCAGTGATATAGGCGACCGTTCCCACCGCGGCCGAGGCTAGCGTGGCTGAGGCGGCGCAGATGTCCGTTGAGCCCGAGGTGCCAATCCAAAATCTTAGCAAGCTGGCCGCGGCATCGAAAACGGTCGTGACCACACCGATTAGGCCGGTGAGCATCACCGGACCGCACGCCAGAAACAACTGCTGGGTCGAAGTCGTGGCGAGCACAATGGGCGAAGGGCGACCCACCCTCTCGCCAAAGACCTCCGCGGCGATACCCCACGGAGTTGAGTTCGGATTTTCCATTACGTGCAGGTTCATCATCCAGGCCATTTTTGCCTCCTAGTTCCTACCTTCGCGAATCCTCTCAGCCCTTACGTTCCTCCGGACGAAGCACAACAGTGATCCTTGGCATTGCACCTCCGCGTTCTTCGTTCTTTGCAGTCATCCTACAGAAACAAAGCGGCAGCGACAATAGTTATGCCGCTGCCGTTCCGCTGTTTGCCGCTCTGTTGCTCTGGCCAGGTCAATTCAGGTCAAACTCGCTCCTCCACATCCTGAGCGTGCGCGTTGAGTAGCCTAGTTTCCGGCCAACCTTCTTCCAGGATGGCTCCGGATCCTCATGATAGAGGCGCACAGCTTGTTTAGCCAGGCGCTTCCTTCTCTGCGTGGCTGCCTCGAGCCTTGCCTCCTTCCGTTCCCTTGCTTGGGCGACCTCCCGCCTGTTGGGCTGCGATTTGCGAGGAGCTGAGGGGGCTTGAGATTTGCGAGGGTGCGCAACCGACCGGGGCCAGCGGGCCGCAATGTCATGCAGCAGCTCATGGTAGTAGGCGCGAACGGGCTCGTATCGCAGACGCGGCTGCAACCCCACTCGGCTGGGGCCGAGGGCGTCTAGCCTGAACACGATGCACCCGCGCAGTAGGCCCTCGGCACCGTAACTGGTTGAGCGCCTTCTCCTCGCTGGTTGGCTCCATGTGGCATCAATTGAACTCTCAATGTGTCCAGGCCCAAGCGGCCGGGCGGTGGCCCTTTGGAGGGTGACAAGTCTCGTGCCCACTCGCAGCACGCTAGGCCAGGCTGTCTTCTGCTCGAGCCAGTTTTGGAAATACTCAAGCGTCGTGTTGAGCACGATCGGCTTTTGTGGCATGTGCACCTTCCATAAAGCTAACGGGCCGCCAGTGATCGACGCCGACGGCCCGGTTGTGCTGGAGTGTGGCTGCCGTGCGCCCGTATCGCACTGGCCTCCGCCCGGACGTTCAACCGTCGCGGGGGGTTTCGATCCCCTACATTCTACGCCATCTGCTTCACCTTCGGCGGTCGCCCGACGTGCTGATGATAGGTCGCTTGGTTCGCCAAAAGGCTCTGGATCGGGCTGGAGGCCAGGATGACATCTCGCAGCCGGCGCTCATCCGGCACGCTCCGGGACCGGCCACAGCGACCAGCCACAATGAGGGCAGACAGGATCCAGAGGATTCAACGTGGCGCGATCAACCCGCTCGTCGCAACCGTCGCAGATAATCCAGTCATGCTCCGCCTCGACCGCTGAGTCGCTCCCCATTGGCGCTTCATTGTCCGTCATCGCCGACGCTCTCTCTTGTTCGCCTCATCAACGGCGGCATTAAGCGCAACCAGGCAGCGGATCACCGCCTCACCTCTCGGGCGCTCGGCCACGGGCGCAGGGCGCGGAGCGCGCGCTCGTTTCCTCATGGCTCGCCGGCCGCACGGCCGCCCGCTCCTGGAGGGCGTAGTTGGTCAGTGGAGGGGATGACAGAAACATCGAGCTGCCGCACGGCTTCGCGGACGATGAGGCGAACTGCATCGGATTCACTCCGCTGCAGTCGTTCGGCGAGCGTCCTTATTCTGGCGCGCTCATCCCCGTTGACAAGAAACGCGAATCGCCGATAACGACCCATGCGACCAGCCTCCTTCGGTTTCCAATGCCGACAATGAGGTTAGTCTAAGGGGTTGTACTGGTCTTGTCGCTTACAGATGAGGGCTAATCTGTATCTAGTTCTTTCAGCCTGCGATTGAGGTAGGGGCGCGTATAGCCCAGGTGCTCGGCGAGTTTGCGTTGGGAGAAGTTGGGGTGACGCTTATACCACTCCCAGACGGGCCGAAAGTCCATCTTGACCCCAACCCGGATCGGTTGAGGGCAAGGATCCACGTGCCACTGCAGCGCCATGAGGAAGGCTTGAGCGTGGGGGTTGGAGGCATCGAAGTCTTCCGGAATCACGATTGTGGGCAGGAAAATTCCGTCAGAGCGGCGCGAATAGGCGATGCCGGGAAATCCCGATCTGCCAACCACCCGGGGAGGCGTCCCATATAGTGCCCACGCCTCCACCTCCCCGCGCCATTTCTCTACGTGGTGAGCGGACACGATTGAATCTATCTGGCGCTTGAATTCAGCCAGGGTGTCAAAGTCCTGATGGGCCAGACGGTCATTGACATACGCGAGGTATTCTTTCCAGTCCGCAAGAGGCAATTCGAACGATCGTCGGATCTTTCGAAGATCTGCCTCGAGGCTGGTGTTCTCAACAACTGTGCGCACGTATTCTGACACGTTGGCTTTAGCATGCCACGCGAGTCGGCGCTCCGCCTGCCCGACGGTCATCCTCTTGCCCACTCGGCACCTCCAACGAAACGGGCCGCCCGCGGTTGACGCGGACGGCCCGAGAGTGTTATCCTTCGGTTGTCAGCGAGCGACCGCTGGCCACACGCCGGGGCCTCACACGCCGCCGGCGTCTTCGTTCAGGCTAACTTGTACCATGAATTCTGCCCGGGGGCAGGGGCTTAAGTGTTTAGAGAAATACTGTTGGTCATCTGGATCCTGCAGGCGGTTCTGGCGGTAGTATTCGTGATGGCCGGGTCAATGAAACTTTCCCAGCCTAGGGAGAAACTGGCCGTCCGCATGGGCTGGGTGGCGCATTTCTCAGCGCCAGCGGTCAAGGTCATCGGGCTGCTGGAAGTCTTGGCGGCGGCCGGATTGATCCTGCCCTCTCTGAGTGGCGTCTTGCGTTGGCTTACGCCTCCGCGGCCGGGCTGGTCCTGGTAATGTTGGGTGCCTCCTTCACTCACCTGCGTCGGCGAGAGTACAGCAGCATGGCCATGACGGCTATACTTCTCCTGATGGCCGCCTCGACGCCCTATGGGAAATTCTCCGCCCTCCATCTGTGACGGAGGGCCGGAACTGCAAAACCGGAGGTTACACCATGACGTTTCTGTATCCAGAGAAAGTACCCTGGTCCGCCATTCCGATGGTGACAGAAATGACAGAACGCGGAGAAAGAGCCTTTGATATCTACTCTCTTCTGCTGCGCCATCGAATTGTCTTCGTCGGGGATGAGATCAATGATCAGACGGCCAATTCCATCGTGGCCCAGCTGGTCTACCTGAGTCAACAGGATCCAGAGGCGCCCATCCAGATGTACATCAATTCACCGGGAGGGGTCATCTATTCGGGCATGGCGATCTACGACACGATGCAGATGATCCCGAATCCGATCGCCACCTTGGCCGTTGGCGTGACGGCTTCTTTCGGCACAGTGCTCCTGACGGGGGGGACCAAAGGCCAACGCTATGCCCTGCCGCACGCCACCATCCACATGCACCAGCCGCTGGGGGGAGCTCAGGGGAAAGCGACGGAGATTGAGATCCAGGCGCGCGAGATCCTGCGGCTCAAGAGCCGCCTGAACGAAATCATGTCGCTTCACACGGGGCAGCCGCTGGATGTGATCGTCCGGGACACCGAGCGCAACTTTTTCCTGAGTGCCGAGCAGGCAGTTCAATATGGCTTGATTGATCGGGTGATGGAAACCCCGCGATCGAAGAGGCTCGTTGGCGCTTCCGAAAAACCTGCCCCGGGAGGATAGCCGATGTCTGCTCAGATGATGATGGCCATACGCGTGCATGACTACGGCGGACCGGAGCGTCTCGTCCTTGAACCGGCCCCTCGTCCGGAACCCAAAGCGGGTGAAGTGGTGGTTCGCATGTTCGCCGCGGGGGTCAACCCTGTGGATTGGAAAATGCGGGCCGGGTTGACCAAAGCGTGGCAACCTCTAGTTTTCCCCTGGACGCCCGGACTGGATGGGGCCGGGGTGGTGGCAACGGCCGGCCCGGGGACCAACGCTTTGCGGCCGGGCCAAGCCGTCTACGGTTTCGTCTCGGGCGCGTACGCCGAGTACGGGGTCGCGCTGGAAAGTGGTCTGGCCCCCAGACCCGACATCCTCAGCTTTGACCAGGCGGCAACCTTGCCGGTCGGTGCCTTGACGGCATGGGGCGCCGTGATCGTCGCGGCGGAAGTGCAATCCGGGCAGCGGGTCCTCGTGCAGGGAGCAGCCGGCGGCGTCGGGGCCCTGGCCGTGCAGCTGGCCCACTGGAAAGGCGCGCGCGTCATAGGGACCTCGTCGGCAGCCAATATTGATTTCCTGCACTCCCTCGGAGTCGAGCAGGCAATCGATTATGGGGCGGTTCCATTTGAAAACGCCGTGCGAGACGTCGATGTGGTCATCGACACGGTCGGTGGGGACGTTATCGATCGCTCCCTGCAGGTACTTCGTCCCGGCGGAGTCCTGGTGTCCATTGCCGGTCAGGTCCGCCAGGACAAGGCCAAGGCCATGGGGATCCGCGTCGCCACTACCGGGAGGGCCGCTCCGGAACACTTGCACCAAATCACCGAGTTGATCGAGTCCAAACAAATCCGCCCGGTCCTCGGCCCGCTGTTTCCGCTCTCCGAAGCCGGAAAGGCCCAAGCTCAGAGCGAGACGCGCCACGGCCGCGGGCGAATCATCCTGCACATCGCGGACAAGTAGGTCCCCGGGCGAAAGTCAACCGGTGTTCAACCAGACCGCTTGGGGAAGCTCGGCCTTCTCGAGATAACCAGCCAAGCGGCGCCAGGGGCAGAAAAAGACCCCCGACGCCGCTCCTTTTTGCGGCCCGAGCAGAGCCCGAGCTGGGGGGATCAGCGGCCTTCGGGCAGGAGCACTTCCAAGAGCTCCGCGGCCATCTCATCCGCGGTGAGGTTACCGCCTTCGCGACTCCACTTGATCCCCGCCCCGAAGATGGCCCAACTCCAAACCAGGGCCGCCGTCTCGGGCAAGTGCCAGGCGGGCAGGATTTCGGGAGGGACCGGCCTCAGCCAACTCAAGAGAAGAGTATTGAGCTCTTGCTGGACGGCGCTCGCAAACATCGGTTCAATCAGCTGGGTGGCTTGGGCACAGTGCGCATCCACCTCGGCCAGGAATTCAAACACGGTCGCCACCAGGAGACGCAGCCGAGCGCGGCTAAATCCATCCGCCGAGCTGACCCTTTTCGAGACCCACTCCTCAAAGCCCTCGCACACGAATGCGTTCAGCAGGTCGTACTTGTCCTCAAAATGCGAATAGAAAGTGGCTCGATTGACCCCTGCCCGCGCGGCGATGCCCTGGATGGTGATGGAACGGAAGCTCTGCTCCTTCATCAACCCCAGGAACGCCTCCATAAGCAGCTTGCGGGTCCGCCTCACGCGGGGATCCACTCTTGTTTCGGTCCTTTTCTCCTTTACCAAAATTGACATCTCTTACCTCAGCTTGAAGGGGCTGGAAACGGACAAGTCCAAACAGAAGAACAGCGCCACCCTGGCCAATTGTATCATACAAACGTTGCGAACACGACAGGTGTCGTCAAACGGCGCTCCTGCCACTCCAATAGATCCATTCCCAAGGGGCGGGGACCCCCAGCTGCTTGGCCTGCCCCTCTCACCCGGCCTTGCAGGCTATTGCTCGACGCGGCAAATCAAGCCCTTCAGGTAGGCTCCTTCCGGAAAGCTGAGGCGGACAGGATGGTCGCTGGACTGACGCAGCTTTCCCAGGATCTGCACCTCTCTGCCCGCGTCAATTGAAGCCCCAAACACGATCTTCTGAAACAGGTCTTCACTCACGGCCCCTGAACAGGAAAAGGTGACCACGCAACCTCCCGGGCGTGTCAGCCGGAAGGCGAGCCAGTTGAGATCTTTGTAGGCGCGCGCGGCACGCGGGACCTGCGAACTGGACGGCGCCAGCTTGGGGGGGTCGAGGATGATCCCATCGAAGCTCGTGCCCGAGTCGCGATACTCGCGCAGGACTCGAAAGACATCCCCCTCAATGAAATCCTCTCTTCCGGCCGATCGTTGGTTGAGCGCGAGATTCTGCTTTGCCAGGCCCAGCGCGGCGGCAGACGAGTCCACGTTGATCACCCTCGCCGCCCCGCCCGCCAGGGCGGCAACGGCGAAGGCTCCCGTGTAGGCGAAGGCATTCAGCACTTGGGACCCTGGCAGGAGACTGCGAACAAGGTCACGGACCGCCGCTCGGCTCTCCCTCTGATCCAAATAGAACCCGGTCTTTTGTCCACCTTGGATATCCACCAGAAAGCGCCATTGGCCCTCGACGATTTCGACTGGGCCAGAAGGCGTCTCTCCCCACAGGATACCCGCCGTTTGAGGCAGGTCCTCTTTCTCCCTGACCTCTACGTCCGACCGCTCGTAGAGGCCCGAAATGCCTTCCATCGACCGCAGGACGCTCACGATCTCCCCCTTCCAGTGTTCCGGGCCTGCGCTCAGGAACTGCACGACCAGGAACCGTCCGTACCGGTCGACAACCAGCCCGGGCAGGCCATCACTTTCCGCATTGACCAGGCGGATCCCATCGGTGGAAGATTGGAGCCAGGTGCGCCGGTTCGCAGAGGCTTCGATCCGGCGTTGGAAGAATCCGGCGTCGATGGTTTCAGCCTCGTCCCAGGTCCAAACCCGTGCCACGATCTGCGAGTGAGGGCTGAAGGCCGCCCGTGCCAGCCACTGATCTTCAGAGGAATAGACCTCCACGGTCTGGCCGGGGGCGGGGGACCCGAGCGTCTGATCGACCGCGCCCGAGAAAACCCAGGGATGATGACGCAGCACCGACTTCTCTCGTTGCGGTTTCAATTTCAGGCACGGAGGCCTCATGGCTTCCCTCCCGCAAGGACCGGTGACCCAACCCGCTCCAGTTTCGAGCGGCATCAGACCCCAGGCCGTCCGTTCGTGACCTTCCGGCCGAGAAACCTCGTCTTGCCAAATGCTCCCACGAGTTCGCGCGGGTCAGTCTCGTTCCGCGCGAGGAGGCAAGATCATCCCATCCGATCGGTCAGCGCGGATTCCGCGGCGCCTCACCCGGCCGCCCCAAACGCACCCAACGGCGGGAGGCAGAATCGCACCCTGTGCGGCGCAAGTTTGAGGTCAAATTGAAAACAAGAGCTCTTGGCGCGCCAGGGTCCCGAACGGGCTAAGACAACACCCCAACACTGCGGCCAGCGCGAGCCAGCAGTTCGACGGCTTCATCGATCTCTGCCGGCTCATGGGCCGCGGTGACCGTCGCCCGCAGGCGGGCCAGCCCCTCCGGCACGGCAGGCGAAACCACGGGAAGAACGAACATCCCCTGTTCATGGCAGGCCCGGGTCATCTGGAAGGCCTGCTCGTCCTCTCCGCATAGGATCGGGACAATTGCGGTCTGGCTGAGCAGGGTGTCGAATCCGGCGGACTTGAGCCCGGAGAGGAACCGCTGTGAGTTGTGCTGCAGTCTTTCCACTCTCTCCGGCTCGTCGCAGATTATGGCTATGGCCTCCTTGGCCGCGGCGGCCTGGGCCGGCGGGAGAGCGGCTGAGAAAATGTAAGCCCGGGCGGTGTGGCGAAGATAGGAAATCAGATCCCTGCGCCCCGCCACATAACCACCGACCGACGGGATTGCCTTGCTGAGCGTCCCCATCTTGAAATCAATTGCGTCCCGCAGGCCAAAGTGCTCCTCAATCCCGTGGCCGCCCTTTCCCAGGACCCCCAGCGAGTGGGCTTCGTCCACCATCAACCAGGCTCCGTAGCGCTGGCACAAGGAGGCAACTGCCGGCAGATCGATGATGTCTCCGTCCATGCTGAAGACAGCGTCCACGGCAACCAGCTTGGCTGCAGAGGCGGGTGCCTTCCGCAGCAGACGCTCGAGATCACCGGTGTCATTGTGCCGAAAACGCCAGAATTTCGCACCCGACAGGAGGCACCCATCCACGATGCTCGCGTGATTCAGCTTGTCGCATAGGACCACGTCGCGCCGTCCGAGCAGGGTGGACACCAGCGTGAGGTTAGTGACATATCCCGAGGAGAAGGTGACCGCATCCTCCGTGTCCTTGAAGTCCGCAATCGCCTTCTCAAGCTCACGATGAAGCGTCAGTGTTCCGGCGAGGAGGCGCACGCCGTGCGTGCCTGTGCCAAACTTGTCGACGGCTTCTTTCGCTGCGGCGGCAATCCGAGGATGTCCCAAGAGGCCCAGGTAGCTGTAGGAGGCGTACATCCCCAGCTCGCGCCCACCGACCACTACTCGCGAGCCCCCCCTCAGTTCGGCCACCGGCAGGTTGTAGTAATAGAGACCGGCCTGCGTGAGCCGTTGGAAGCGTTCTTGGACGGCGGCAATACGCTGGGATATCGGGTCTAGCGGACGTCTAGCCATACGGACCTGCTTTCATCCAACCTGTTGCGCATTTCGTCGACTGTGACTTTCCTCCCGAGAGGCGAAACGGACCCGCCGGGCTCCAGTTCCGGAACCGAGCCCCCGCGGCGGTCGAAGTGGGTCACCGGCCGCGAATGAGCCGCTGCAGGTCGTTCTCAGCGAGAATCGGTACACCCAGCTCCTTCGCCTTTTCAAGCTTGGACCCGGGCGATTCCCCGCACAGCAGGTAGCTTGTCTTGCGGCTCACGCTGTCGGTGACCTTTCCTCCGTTGGCCTCAATCAGCGCCTTGGCTTTTTCTCGAGACAGATCCGCCAGGGTGCCCGTAATCACGAAGGTCAGTCCCTTGAGCTTTCCGCTGGTCGTGGACACCCTCTCCGAACGCGGCCAAACGCCATCCCGCCTCAGTTTCTTCAGGACTTTCTTGTTTCCCTCGCGGCTGAGCCAATCCACGATGGCTTGGGCCGTGTTGGGTCCAATTCCCTCGATACCCTCCAGATCCTCCGCCGTCGCGGACTGAAAGCGGTCCAGATCCCCGAAGGAGCGCGCCAAATCGCCGGCTACAACCTCCCCCACCCCGCGAATGCCCAGCGCCGCAATCATCCGGGAAAGGGGGCGCTCCCGCGAGGCGCTGATCGCCTCCAGCAGATTGGAGGCCTTCTTCTCAGCGAAACCCTCCAGCGTCAGCAAGTCCTTCGCCTGCAGCCGGTACAAGTCCGCCAGATCCTTCACCCGCGAGGCCTGGACGAGCTGTTCGACGATCTTGATACCCAGGCCCTCAATATCCATGGCCCCTCGGGAGGCAAAATGCGCCAGATTGCGAATGAGCTGTTCGGGGCAGGAGGCATTGACGCAATACCAGGCGACCTCGCCGGGGAGATGCTCGACCGGCTCTCCGCAGGAGGGGCAGACCCTGGGCGGCGAGAAGACACGCTCCGACCCGGTGCGCGCATCGGCGATGGGGCCAATCACATAGGGGATGACCTCCCCGGCTCGCTTCACCAGCACTCGGTCGCCCTTGCGAATGTCCCGCTCGCGGATGAAGTCAAAATTGTGAAGGGTGGCCTTGCTCACCGTCACCCCTCCTACGGCGACCGGCTCGAGGATCGCGTAGGGCGTCAGCACCCCCGTGCGTCCCACATTGACCCCGATGTCCAGGAGCCGGGTCGAGACCTCGCTGGCCGGGAACTTGAAGGCAATGGATCCTCGCGGATCCTTGCCCACAAAACCCAGAGAGACTGCGAGCGGCAGATCGTCTAGCTTGATGACCATCCCGTCTGCTTCAAACGGGAGCAGCTCTCGACGATCCACCCAGGATTCACAGGCCGCGATCGCCTCCTCCAGGTCATGGCAGCGCTGGGCGTCGGAGGTCACAGGAAACCCGAAAGATCTCAACATTTCGAGCGTTTGCCATTGCCCCGACGGCGGCGGCATCCCTTCCAAGGCGACGATCGCATAGCAGAGCAGGTCGATCGGCCGGGAGGCGGTGAGACGGGCGTCCAGCTGGCGGAGCGCACCCGAAGCCGCATTCCGTGGGTTGACGTACGTTCGCTCGCCCTCCCGAGCCAGTTGCTCATTGAAGTTCTGGAAGTCCCTGACAGGGAAAAAGGCCTCCCCGCGCACAACCATTCGCACCGCAGGGGGAAGCCGGCTGTGGGGATCGACCGGGATGCTCAGCGGGACGGAGCGGACGGTGCGCAGGTTGGGAGTGATATCTTCTCCCACCTCCCCATCACCGCGTGTGGCTCCCAAGACGAAAGCTCCGCCCTCGTAGTGCAGCACCACCGTCAACCCGTCAATCTTCGGCTCCACCACGAAAGCGGAGCCCTCCACCCGCCGATCCAGACGCCGGATTCGGTCATACCAGGCGCGCACGTCTTCTGGAGAAAAGGCGTTCGCCAGGCTGAGAATCGGGGCGGGATGCCGCACCCGCACGAACTTGTCCAGGACCTGGCCTCCGACCCGTTGAGTGGGAGAGTCCGGGGTGAGGAGTTGGGGATACTTCTGCTCCAGGTCCCGGAGCTCGGCAAGTAGCCGATCGTATTCGGCATCCGAAACCACAGGAGAATCGAGGACGTGGTACCGGTAGTTGTGGTAGTTGATTTCGCGGCGAAGCTGGACTGCGCGCGCGGAGGCCCGTTCGAGGTTCATGGCGGCATTATACATAGTTGGATTTGCATCTGCCAAGAATCAAGTTCGCTCCCCCCAATTCAACCCTCCTCCGGCACCTCTCGGGATCGAGAGGGCACGTCCCGGTCTCTCTGCGGCGTTGTCCCAAAGGAGGCTGGCGCCCAGCGTCGGGATGGTCCGCTTCGCAGGGTGAAGAAGAGGGGTGCCAGAGAAGGGATTGCCATCCTGCGGCACGGGAGGCAGAACGAACCACAGGGCTCGAACGGCAGGGGGGCAATCACGGGAGATCGCCCTCAGTTCCTTCCTCTTCCGCGTGCGCCCCTCCTCCTCCTCCGGTATAATCGAGCTGAGAATCGACGCGGACGGGCCTTTTTTCCTTTGCTGCGGCCCCTGGTCCTTAGGCGGGAGAGAGCAGGAATGTTGCGTCGAGCGTCCCCATTCATGCTCCGCCGTGCCGCTTGCCTGCTTGGGGTGGTCGCGCTGGCCGGGTGCGCCCTGCTATCCTCCGGTCAACCGACGGCTGTCCCCACCGTTCCCCTGCGGGTGGGCTACTTTCCAAACTTAACCCACAGCCAAGCGATCATCGGCATCAGCCACGGCGACTTCGCCAAGGCAATGCCCGCCGGGGTCGTCCTCCAGCCTAAGGTGTTCAACGCCGGGCCGGACGAGATCGAGGCCATGTTCGCCAATCAAATCGACCTTGCATACATCGGCCCCAGCCCGGCAATCAACGGGTTCTTGAAGAGCAGTGGCCAAGCCCTTCACATCATAGCGGGGGCAACCAGCGGCGGGGCCGCGCTGGTTGTCCGCCCGGCCGCCAATATCCACACCCCCCAGGACCTTTCGGGAAAGCGCATCGCCACCCCCCAGCTCGGAAACACCCAAGACGTCGCCCTTCGATCCTACCTCGACCAGCATGGGCTGAAGCCGGCCGAAAAGGGAGGCACGGTTACAATTGTGCCGGTCAGCAACGCGGAAATCCTGCAGCTCTTCCGCCTGGGGCAGATTGACGGGGCCTGGGTCCCGGAGCCCTGGGCCAGCCGCCTAGTCGTGGAGGGTGGCGGAAATGTGTTCTTGGATGAACGCGACCTCTGGCCGAACGGCCAGTTCTCCACCGCCGTGGTGATCGTCACCTCCTCCTTCCTGAATGAGCATCCTCAGGTGGTCCAGGCGTGGCTTGAGGCCCACGTCTCACTCACGCTCTGGGAGCGGGCCCACCCCGACCAAGCTAAGGCCCTGGCCAATCAGGAGATCGGGCGTCTGACCAACCAGACCCTCAGCCCGGAGGTTCTCGACCAGGCCTGGAACCGGATGGATGTCACTTATGACCCTCTCAGCGGCACCCTTCTGACCCAAGCCCAAGCCGCGGAACGAGCCGGCTTTCTCCAGGCCCCTTTTGACCTCTCCGGCTTGACGGACCTTTCCTTGCTCAACCAGGTCTTGAAAGCCGATCGTCTTTCCCCGGTTCCGTGAGGTTTCCCTCCAACCCATGATTCCCGATTCCCCTAAGCTCGAGGTGCGGCGAGTGGTCAAGTCCTTTCGCTCGCGGCGAGGGAGCCTGTTGGCCCTGGACGGAATGAGCTTCTGCGTGGCACCTGGCGAGATCGTGTGCCTGGTCGGACCCTCCGGGTGCGGAAAGTCCACGCTCCTCAGTATCCTCGCCGGACTGGAGTTGGCAGATTCGGGAGAAATCCTCGTGGACCGGGCCCCTATCCAAGGCCCGGGCCGGGATCGTGCCCTGGTCTTCCAAGAAGCGGCCCTGTTCCCCTGGCTGAGCGTCCAGGACAATGTGGCCTTCGGGCTGAAAGCGGCTGGGGCGGATAAGACGGAAAGGGAGGCGAGGGTCACCCAGTATTTGCGCTTGGTCGGCCTGGCCGGGTTTGAGAAGGCGTATGTCCACGAGCTCTCGGGAGGTATGAAGCAACGTGTCGCCCTGGCCAGGGCCTTGGCCATTGACCCCGATGTGCTCCTCATGGATGAACCTTTCGCCTCGCTCGATGCGCAGTCGAGGGACCGGATGCACGACGAACTCCAATCGATCTGGGCTCAGACCGGAAAAACCATCGTGTTCGTCACCCATAACGTGCGCGAGGCCCTGGTCCTGGGGGATCGGGTCCTGGCATTGTGCGCTCGACCCGGAAAGGTCAAGCGGGAGTTTCAGTTCTCGCTTGCCCGGCCGCGCCACATGGAGGATCACACCTTGGTGGATGCGGCGCGAGAAGTTCTGGGGGAATTGCAGGAGGAGGTAACCAAGGCAATGCAGGAGGAGGTAGAGCATGAGAGACCGGGTCACTAGGGCAGGCTTTCTCGTCCTTTTGCTAGTGGTCTGGGAGGCCTTGTTCCTGCTGCATCTCTGGCCTCCCTACATTTTCCCGTCCCCGCTCAGTGTGGCCCAATCCCTCTGGGCTGGGTTCTCCGACGGGACCTTCCCGATCGGGATCGGGGTCAGCCTGAGACGGATCGCCATCGGCTACGGCCTTTCGGTTGTCTTGGGCCTGCTGCTGGGCCTGCTACTCGGTCGGGTCAAGCTGGTCGAGCAGGCCATGGGTTCGGTGATTCTCGGTCTGCAAGCCCTGCCCAGCATCTGTTGGCTTCCCCTTGCGATCTTGTGGTTCGGCCTTTCGGAGACGGCCATCCTTTTTGTGGTGGTCATGGGCGCAGTTCTTTCAATCACCCTGGCCACAGCGGACGGGGTGCGCAACACTCCCCCGCTCTACATCCGCGCCGCTCGAACTCTAGGCTCCAGCGGAGCCCGCTTGTACCGGGATGTGGTCTTTCCGGCGGCGCTGCCCGCTATTCTCTCAGGAATGAAGCTGGGGTGGTCTTTTGCGTGGCGTTCCCTGATGGCCGGGGAACTGCTCTACGTGAGCCTCGGGCTGGGCCAGCTCCTGTCTCTCGGCCGGGAGCTTAACGACATGAGCCGGGTTCTGGCGGTCATGCTGGTCATTGTGGCCATTGGCCTGTCGGTTGACCGGCTGATCTTCAGGCCTGCGGAAGATCGGACGCGCGAACGCTGGGGATTGCACTCGGTCCCCTGACAGCCCGCCGCCTCCCTCCCCGCAGGGGGAATCCACTCAGGAATGCAAAAGGGGCAGGTTCTCGTGCCCCTTCGACGTTGGCTCCGGCTCGGTTCAGCGGAGCACTGGCTCGATGATTCCGTATGTTCCGTCCCGGCGACGGTACAAGATGTTGATGTGCTCGGTTCGCACGTTCAGGAACACGAAAAAGCTCTCGTGCCCAATCAGCAGCATTTGTTCAATGGCCTCGGCCTCGTCCATCGGGATCAGGTCAAATCGCTTGCGCCGGACAATCACGCCCTCGGCCGGGAGCCCCTCTTCAGAAGCGGTCCCGCCCGCCGCTTCGGCCATGCTGGTCCCATCGCCTCGTCCGCGGTAATGCTTCCCCTTGTAGCGTTCCAGACGGCGGGCCAGTTTGTCGAGGGCCGTGTCCACGGAGGCAAACATGTCATCCGAGCGCTCCTCCGCTCGCAGCAGAATGCTCGGTCCCCTGGCGGTTAGTTGGGCGACCTGGCGATCGGAAGAACTTCGCGCACTCCTCATGTAGGTCAGCTCGACGTGCACCTCCTTCAGGTTGTCGAGGTGACGATCCAGCTTGGCCACTTTCTTGCGAACATACTCCTCCAGCTGGGGTGTGACGTCCATGTCCTTGCCCTTCACCGTGACGTCCAGGGTCATGAATCCTCCCTTCCCAGGTGCGATGCGGTCGGCCAGAATCCGACAATGGCGGCAGGCCTCCCCGGGAGAACCCCACAGCAGGGTCCTTCACGCTTCGGAGGACGCCCATCGGCGGGCACCCCCCGCTGCCCAATTCGATCAGGGCTGGCAGGACGCTCCAGCTCCAATCCCGCGCAAGCCGTCGGCTTCTTCGGACCGACCCGAGCTCCAGTAGACCGCGAAAGCATCTCACCGAATAGGCCTTCCTGATTATACTCACGCCGATCATGGTTTCGCGACCCCCCCCCAGAGGAGTTGAGCCCCACTCATGGAAGTCTTGGGGGGCAACGCGGCGGGTCGGGTTCCAACCGGAATAGGCCCCCCGCCCCAGCCGATCCGGCCCCTGAGACGAAAGAGCCGGTCCGGGAAGACTGCTGAACTCTCCCGGACCGGCTGCTCGAACCGGAATAGCTTGTGGGGGGACCGCCAGCGACCTTGGGTCGCTCACCTTCCCGTCAGGATCGAACCCATCTGCGACTGCATCAAGATCAAGCCCGCAGGGCCGAGCAGGATGATCAGGATCGATGGAAAGATCAAGAACACGAGCGGCAGCATCATTTTCACAGGGGCTTTGCGTGCCTGCTCCTCGGCGATCTGCCGCCGGCGGACACGCATCTGATCCGACTGGATTCGCAGGACGCGGCCCATGCTCACCCCCAGCTGCTCCGACTGGATGACCGCGGCCACAAAGCTCGTCATTTCGGGCAGCCCGATGCGGTCGGCCATATCGCGCAGGGCCTCGCGCCTCAGCTTGCCCAACCGGATTTCCTGAATGACCCGTCCAAAGGCAAGGCCCAGCTCATTCTCCCATTCCTCGTTCACTTTCCCCATGGCCGCATCAAAGCCGAGCCCGGCCTCCACGCAAATCGTCAGCAAGTCCAGCGCATCCGGCATGGCTTTCCGAATGTTGTTCTGGCGCCGGCTCACCCGGCTTTCCAGCCAGAGGCGAGGGAAGAAATAACCGATCACGACGAAAACGACGGTCAGCAGGAGAGTGGTGAACCAGTGCGGCGCTCCGCGACCGATGAGGAACATGAGCAGCACCACCCCGCCAAAGCCGGCCGCCCCGACAATCTGGAGGGCCCAGAAGATCGTCGGGTCCAGGCCGGCGGGGTTGCCTGCCATTTCCAGCTTCTGATGAATCATGGTCAAGTTGGCCTTGGGCGTGAACCGCATGACAAACTGGCCAAGATTCTTCAGGAACGGCAAGATGACACGCTCCTGGAAAGACTGCTGCATTTCGATCTCTTCCAGGGAGACCGCCCGGTCGCGCGACACATATTCCTTGATCCGGTCCTGGAGGGGGTCGCCGCGGTCGGGCAGTCGCAGGCCGGCATACACCAGGCCCGCGGCGATCAGCAAGAGGATCCCCAAGATGATGGCGGTAAGCATGGCGTCACACCTCGATCGAAGCGACCTTGCGCACGGCAAAGAAACCGGCCAGGATCATAATCAGCCCAAGAAGGAGCATGGGAATTCCGCACATCCGGCTCGACGGAGCAAAGAAGGCCATGATGTAATTGCGGTTGATGAAATACAGGAACAGCATCAAGGCGAAGGGGATGGCGGCCACCAGATAGCCGGTGAAGCGCTGCTGGGAGGTGAGCACGCGGATCTCCCCCTTGATGCGGATGCGCTCGCGAATCGTAAAGGAGATGGTGTCCAGAATCTCCGCCAGGTTGCCACCCACCTCCCGCTGGACGTTCATGGCCGTCACCATCAGCTTGAGATCCGTGCTCGCCACGCGGCGCAACAAGCTCTCCAGAGCCGTTTCCAGAAGCACGCCCAACTGCATTTCCTGGACCACTCGGCGGATCTCAACCGATATCGGGGCGGGCATTTCCTTGGATACCGCCTCCAGAGCCTGCATCACCGAGTACCCGGCCCTCAGACTGTTGACGGTCAAATTGATCATGTCCGGGAGCTGGGATTCGAACTGATGGAGCCGAGCTCCCTGCCTGTTGCCGACGTAGAACCCGGGGATGAACAGGCCGGCGATGACACCCAGCAACGCGAAGGGAATCGACCGGGTAATGGCGCCGACCACGATCCCAGCCAGGACCCCAGAGATGGCAATCAGGGCAACGTATTCGGCCGGCCGAAACTTGAGGTCGGCCCGCGCCAAGTCGCGGGCGATCCGCGAAAAGAGCCCCGATTGAGAGAAGCGCTGCTCCAGCAGGTCGGCCAGCGGGCTGGCTCGAACCGCGGAGCCTTCTCCCCCCGCGGCGACCACCGTTGTCTCCGCATACTGGGTCAGCCGTTCCTCGACCACATCCTTCTGGCCTCCCAGCAGGAAAGCGGCCACGACCAGGAGCACCGCCGCTCCCGCCAGGACGGCCATTAACAGGGTCGCGCTCATGGCGTCCGCTCCCTTCCCCCCCACCTAGTAGCGGGGGCGATCTCCAATCCCGAAAATGGAGGCGGGCAGGCGGATGTTGGATGCCTCGATGCGGTCCATGAACTTCGGCCGCAGACCCGTGGGCCGCAGCCGGCCAATGATCCGCCCCTCCTCGATGCCCGTCTGCTCGAAGACGAACAAGTCGGTCATCGTGATGACCTCCCCCTCCATCCCGTGGATTTCCGAAATGTTGACCACACGCCGGGTTCCGTCCTGCAGGCGTTCCTGGTGCACAATCAGGTTGATGGCCGAGGCGACCTGCTCCCGGATGGCGCGGGAGGGCAGTTCCATCCCCGCCATGAGCACCATGGTCTCCAAACGGGACAGGGAGTCGCGCGGGCTGTTGGAGTGCAGGGTAGTCATGGAACCATCATGGCCTGTGTTCATCGCCTGAAGCATGTCCAGGGCCGCATCGTCGCGGACCTCCCCGACGATAATCCGGTCGGGGCGCATGCGCAACGAGTTGACCACCAGGTCGCGGATCGTGACCTCCCCTCGACCCTCAATGTTGGGAGGGCGGGACTCCAGGGAGATGACGTGATCCTGGCGCAGCTGGAGCTCGGCCGCATTCTCGATGGTGATGATCCGCTCGGTGGCCGGGATGAACTGGGAGAGAATATTCAGCAGGGTGGTCTTGCCGGAACCCGTGCCGCCGGAAATGACCATGTTGAGGCGGGCCACCACGCACGCCTTCAGGAATTCGACCGATTCCGCGGTGAGCGTCCCAAAGCGCAGCAGATCCTCAATGGTGATCGGGATGCGAGCGAACTTGCGGACGGTGAGGACTGGGCCGACCAGGGAGATGGGCGGGATGACCGCGTTGACGCGCGACCCGTCCGGAAGACGGGCATCCACGTACGGGCTGGACTCGTCAATGCGCCGGCCCAAAGGTGAAACAATGCGGTCCATGATCCGCAAGACATGGTCGTCACTCTCGAAGGTCATGGTCGTGCGCTCGATCTTGCCCTTGCGCTCCACGTAGACGTTCTTGGAGCCGTTGACCATGATCTCGGTAATCGTATCGTCCGCCAGAAGAGGTTCCAGGGGGCCGAAACCGAGAATCTCTGCGACGATGGCCTCGAACAGCCGCCGCTTCTCAGCCCGGGAGAGGACGATATTCTCCTCCACCAGGATGCTCTCGAACAGCTCCTCGATGGTCTGGCGCACCTCCGCGGTCTGGCTCACATCCATGGAGGGATCCAACTGGCTGAGAAGCTTGTTCTGGACGCGGGTCTTCAGGTCGAAGTAGTTCTCTTTCCCGTCTCCTCGGCCCGAAGCGGGGGCGACCGTCGGCGGCCGGGTGCGCAGTTCCGTCAGCCGCGAGGGGCTGAGGTCCTCGGCCTGAGGGGTAGCGGTTTGACCCTGTTCAATTCGCTTGAGGAGAGACACTTCTCACTCTCACCTTTGGGGTCCCAAAACCCCGGGGCTAGGCCCTCGCTCCGATAAGCCGAGGGCGCGCTGGCTTCTTGACTTCTTCTTCCTCTTCTTCCTTCTTCTCGGCCAGCCGGGTTCGGACAGCCTGGGCGAGCTCCAGGACGGCTCGCGCAATCGGACGAGAGCGGTCCCCCAGCATGAAGGGCTGACCTTGGTTGGTGGCCGGAATGAGCGTCCGCTCGTCCAGCGGGATCTGGCAGACCACCGGTTGCTTGAGATTGTCGGAGACTGCCTCGGCCGTGATGCCGTAGCGCTTGTCCACGCGATTCATGACCAGCAGCACCTTCGCTGCGGAGTAGCCGATGGCCTCCAGCACATCATAGAAGAGGCGCACATTCTTGATGGAGGGGATGTCCGGGGTGGCCACCAGGATCACCAGATCACTGGCATCCAGCGTGCTGATGGTCAGATCATTGAGCCCGCTTTGCGTGTCGACGACCACATACTGGTACAGCCCGGCCAGGAAGTGCAGCACCTTCTCCAGCTGCGGGGCATGGACCTTGTCACCCTTCTCCGGGGTCGCTGGGGCGACAAACACGCGCAGGCCGGAGGCGTGGGCCACCGCGACATTTTCCACCAGATCACCATCGATCTCGGTCGCCTGAGCTGCCAGGTCGGCCAAGTCGTTCTTGGCCTGCAGGTTGAGGAAGACCGCCACATCACCGTACTGGAGCGAGGCATCCACCAGGGCGGCCGGGGTGTCCTCCGTCTGCAGGATCATGGCCAAGTTGCAGGCCAGGGTCGTTTTTCCTGTGCCACCTTTGGGGGAGTAAATGGTGACGATCTTGCCCTCCCGCCGGATCTTCCTTTCCTTGCCCACCTCGACCACATTGGCATCGAGCAGCCCCGTCGGTTTGAGGCTGTTGAGCTTGCGTATGGTGGCAACCAGCTCATCCGCGGAGGGCGGCTTGGTGAGAAAAGCCCGCGCGCCCGCCAACATGGCCCGCCGGATGTAATCGGACTCGCTCTGCACCGAGAGGATCGCGACCTGTGCGCGCGGGGCGACTTGCAGCACCGCCTCCGTCGCGGCGATCCCGTCCATGTCGGGCATGTTAATGTCCATGATCACGACATTCGGCTGGGTGTCCTTGGTAAGACTGATGGCCTCCTTGCCGCCGCGAGCGGTGCCCACCACCTCCATGTCCCCTTCAAACTGCAGCAGCTTGCGGAGGCTCTCGCGCGTCTCTGCAAAATCGTCGACGATCAAAACGCGAATCTTGTCCGGCACGGACCCCTCGTTACTTGGTTGGTACCTGGTCGTTGCTGAGAACCGGAATGAAGGCCTGATCCTCGGCCTTGGCCTGGCCGTACGGCAGCTTGGGAGGCAGGGTAATATTCCGCGCGGAAATGAGCCGCTGCAGATCCCAGCTCGGAAGGTCCAACGCGGTGGTGTCCCCCGTGGAGCGAAGCGCCATGCTCAGGTCACCGCCCGTCTTCATCACCAGGTTCACAGACAGGGCATCCTGAGGAGAAACCTCGAGGATGATGATATCCGGCGCTTGGGCTGCGCTTGGGGTAGCCTGGGCGGCCGGCGCCCCAACCCCCTGCGCCGTGGTCTGCGCAGCGGTCGATCCGCCGGTCGGCATGGTCCCGACGTGCAGCACGCGAGCATTCGGAACCAGGATGGCGCTCACCGGCCGGGCCCTCTGCGCCTCCGAAGGAAGCGCGAAGGTTCCCACCACACCCGTAAGCCCAGCTTCCGTGACGGGCCGGCCATTGTCCACTTCGGTTGCTTTGAGTGCTCCGGTCTGATCTACGTTGAAAATCTCCAGCTTGTCCGGAAGAAGCGTCTGGAAATCGGGATCCAAATCCACAAAGAACAGGGTGGCCAGGAGAGCTACGTGGTCTCCCCGCTGAGGGGCAAAGGCTACCCCGGACAGGCGGGTCATTGGGATGGCGATGGCCAGGTTCCCTGGGGCAATGTCCAGGGCGATGTCCGATCCCGCCAGCGCCGCCCCGGCCATCGTCTGCGCTATCTGGCTCATGAAGATCGGCTCACCGCGCTTGATGTCAACCCGCGCGCGCATGCCAATAATGCTTGTGGAATCCGTGATCAACCCGTCCAGCCGGTAAAGAGTTGGCCAGGGACCCATGGTCACATTGTTCTGGGCGATGAAGGCCCCCGCGGGAATGTCCTGCGAAGCAAAGACCACCTGGAACACGCTGATGGGTGCGGGCGTGGGGACAGAAGCTTGCCTGCCGCCTCCTCCGCCTAGGCGCGTCCAGACGAAAACCAGGCCGGCGACGATCAGGAGCAGGATGGCGATAATGAGCAGCAGGCGGCGACGCATACATCCCTCCTCGGGCTAGCGGGTTCGATCGCGGAGCTTTTGCAGAAATGCCGAAGGCCTGCAGGCTGCCCCAAAAGGCTGCCGCAAGGGCAAACTAGGCTGACCTTCCCTGGAGCGGTGGTTATGATACATCGAAAGGTCCGATTGTCAAGCCGACCCAGACCGGCACAGAAAAGGGCCTCGCCACCGGTGAGGCCCCTCCAGGCGACCAAACATCGCCGCAACCGAACTAGATGGAATTCACGATATTGCTAAAGACGTTGCCGATGGCCGGGCCAAGCAGGGACAGGATCACGATCACGACAACCGCAACCAGGACAAGAATTAGCGCATACTCTACGAGTCCCTGACCCTTTTGGCGAATGCTCTTGAACATGTTCTCACCTCCTTCCTTTCGGGATTGGACCTTTTAATCTGCGCCCATTGTAGATGCCATTTGCCCTTTTGCCCTTGCTGATTCCGTACCGAACACGTGCAGGCGCAGGGGATCCTGAACAACCGCTCCCTGCCCCTGCCTGGCCGCGAACGGCCCCCTGAAGGGGGCCCCTCCGGCGGCAATGCGGGGGTGCAGAAACCAGACCAGCCTTGCTCCGGAGGGGGCCAACCCGGTTCCCTCGACCTCTCTCCCGGGGGTCATCCCTCTCTCCAGGTTCACCCGCGAAGGAGACAAGCCGCCTCCACCCGGCAGCGCCTGGCTCAGGTGGTTTGAGCTTGTGACTTGACGCAGGTTCCCCTCATACGGTCGCGACCAACCTCGAGGCGCGAGCGCAGCGATCCGCGGGCATCACCCACCCACTGCAAGGGAGACCCGCCTGGATTCGAATCTCTGAGCCAGAAGCCTTCAGCCTGGCCAAGCGGTCCCCCTTAAGGAAGTGGGCCTCGCCAGAGGCGAGGCCCACCGCGGCAAGCGGACGTCTATGCAACCGGCTAGATGCTGTTGACGATATTGCTGAAGACGTTGCCGATGGCCGGGCCAAGCAGGGACAGGATCACGATCACAACGACTGCAACTAGAACTAGGATCAACGCGTATTCAACGAGTCCCTGGCCCTTTTGGCGTATGCTCTTGAACATATTCTCACCTCCTTCCTTTCGGGATCGGACCTTTCAATCTGCGCCCATTGTAGCCTGGGTGCGCCCCCTTCAGGCTTGCCGAATCCTTGCCGAACACGTGCATCCGCACGACTCGGCCGTTCGGCCTCCGGCCGCGGGCAAGCGTCCAACACCCGGCCCGCTCGCATCAGAGGGCGTTGATCAGGTTGTTCCTGACGTTGCTCCAAATGTTTCCGACCGCGGGGCTCAGGACATACAAAATCAATGTAACCACAACAGCAACAAGCGCAAGAATCAATGCGTATTCCGTGAGCCCTTGGGCCTTCTTCGCAGTTCGTCTCAGCACTGAGAAGACCCTCCAGAATCAGCCTAGTTAGGTCATGCCTTGCGCATCTCCTTCCGCTCGCAGGCCGGATCCGTTCCCGGCTGCACCCTCCAATATATCTTCGAAAACCGCCCGCGTCCCGTGCAATACACGTGCACTTGAGTGGCAGCCCGAGGCGCCCTTTCACTCCTCCAGCGGCACCTCCATCACGGCGCGGGAGCCGTTCTCCGCATCGGTCTGAAACTCGAAGGTCCCCCGCAGCATGCCGATCCGCTCCCGCAAGCTGTTCAGCCCGTAGGGATCCCCTTCGACCTCAGGCCCCACCCGAAGGGCCTTTCCGTTCCACTCCGTCGCACTGCGAACGTGCTTCTCGTCCAGGTCCATGCTGACCTTGATCCGGCTGGCCCCCGAAACGTCGCGCGCCAACCCGACCAGCTGCTGGACCGCTCGAAACAGGATCACCTCGACGTGATTGGCAATGCGCCGCTCCGTGCCGGTGAAGATGAAGGAGATGTCCGTGGCGTTCTTCTCGCGCAGCGTGTCCAGATAGCGCCGACTGGTGGGCACCAGCCCCAGGTCGTCGAGCATCATGGGACGCAGGTCAAAGATGAAATCGCGGATGTGCTGGAAGGCCGTGGTGGCGCTTGTCTTCAGGCTGACCAGCTCCTCCCGGGCTTTCTGCGGATCCGCATCGAACAGGCGCGCGGCAATCTCGGCCTGGAGGATGAAGTTCGAAAGCACCTGGGCCGGACCGTCGTGCATTTGGCGTGACAGGCGCTGCCTCTCCTCCTCCTGAGCCTCCACCAGGCGAATCAAGACCGGCTTGGGAGCCGGCCCAGTTGCTACGGAATCCGGCTCATTGCTGCGCAACACCTCCAAGACCCGGCTGATCGTCCTGCCGTACTCCTCATACAGGGTCAGCTTGCTCTGGAGTCGCTCGAGCTCACCCCCCATGTTGAACAAGCGTTGCTGCGTGTCGAGGGCAGTCTCGTAAGTGGCGCGAATGTCCTCGCGAGGGACCGTTTCGAACGCCGGCTGGAGTTGTTTGAGACGCGCAGAAACTGCAGACTGCCGCTGGCGCAGCTTTTCCACCTCGCCGCGGTTTTGCTCGACGAGCATCTTGATCTCCTTGGCCTCATTCCGTATCCGCTCGGCTTCGGCAGAAAGATCGGAGATCAACGCCTCCAGGGTAGTGGTGCCCTCCGGCGGTTTGTTTGAGGTCATTTCCCTCTCCGCCCGGTCCTCCGTTCACGTCATCAGGCCACACGGCCTCAAGCGGCTCCCACATGGACCAGCGTTCAACCCGGACAGTCCCTGCCCTTGGAGTTGGTCACCGGCCCCGGGTCGAATGAGTATAGCATCGGCCGCCTCGCGTCGCAAACGAAACGTGTGCCCGGACCTCGTTCGGTCCCTCCTTGGCGCGTTCTCGTTTTCCCGGACCCACTTCTCCCCGTCAGCCCCCCATGCGCATCCGTGGCAGCGGGGCACAGCTCTTCTGGAAAAACCCCAGGGCTCAAGGCGGCCCTAGGAACATCCATTGTGCCAGCGGTAGACGGCCATGTTCTCCCCGCCCTGGCGGGCACTGTAGGATCCCTGAGTCGTCCAGACCGGCACGCACGACTGCGTCAGCGACGGATAGAGGTGGGGGAACGTGACCAGGTACTCTGCCCCTTCGAGGTTCAGGTAATTGCGCAAAGCCCCGCTGTCTCCGAACACGGGAGGCAGATAGGATTGGGTTAGTCCCCCCAGATCAATCAACCTTCTCCCCCCCCAGTAGCCGAGGGCGCCGATATCATGCGCTGCGACCACCGCGTCGGCGGGGGTGTTGGCCGCAACCCACCTCGAGGTCCGAACCATTTCTGTCTCAATCACCCCTACATCCTGAACATAGGCCTGAGCACCAAGAACGAAAAAGCCAAGCGTGATCAGCCCGAGGCTGCCCAACCACGCCCTCGACACAACCCACCCGCCCCGCCCGAGGGCAGGGTTCCTCCAAATCCGCAGCAACCCGAAGGCAGAATAAGAGACGAGCAGTGGAAGGACGGGCATCAGGTAGCGGCCGTGCTGATAGGTCGCTGGCAAACGCAGGGTGTAGAGTCCAAGATGAGCGCAGGTCCAGGCGAGGGGAAACAACAGCTCCCAACGCCGGTCGCGCCAGAGGATGGCAACGGCCAGAATCAAGCCCGGCCAAAGGACCGCCAGGGGACCCGCCAGCAGCGTGACCGCCTCGGGCACAACTCGCGAAACCAACCCGCCCGCCAGGAGCGAGTTGTACTCCTCTTGCTTGGCATAAAAGGTATTGGTCCAGATGTGACCGGAAAGAGTCAAATTGAATAGGAAGTAACCGAGGATCGGAAGCGCGGCGAACAGCAACAGGAAGGCCAGTTCGACCAAGCCTCGCGCCTTGCGCAGCTCATGGATTTCTGCCGTGAGGATCATGAAAGGCACGGCCACCACGGCTTCCGGTCGAATCCAGATTCCCAGCCCGAGGAACAGACCCAGCAGACCATGAGAGGCGAGCTGACGCAGCCGCAAGGCAGGCGAAGAACCCCTCTGGATCGGAGCCAGCCGGCTGCTCAGGAGGAATCCCGACATCAACCAGAAGGTCAGCAGCGGGATCTCCATGCCCGAGACCGCGGCCCAAATCAGGTGCCATTCGGTCAAAGCGAGCCCCGCCGCCAGGACTCCGACCCATGGATCAAATGACTTGGCCCACCGGTAGGTCATCACCGCAGTCAGGCCGAAGAAAAATACCCCCAGCCCAAAAGTCCAGGGAATGAAACTCGCTCCGATCCGACGGCCCAGGGCAATCAGCAGAGTCCACAAGGGAGAGGTGGAGCCTGCCGAGGGCACACCGGGATCGAAGGACCACGTCCCCGTGGCAACCAGGTTGCGAGCGTAGGTCTGGTGAATCCAGGCATCGTCCAGGGGAAACCCGATCATCCCGGCCCGCATGCAAACGGCGAGGTAGACCGCCGGCCCTGCGAGGGCAAGCAGCAGACCGGCCCCTAGCAGCAGCTTGAAGCGTGTCATGGGGGGGGGAGGATCCGAAAGATCTTCAGCGGCTTGCCTTGGGGTCCCCCCTCCACCTCGGTCTCTTCCACCAGGCGGGCATCCCGGCGAGTGCCCTCGAAGATGGGGACCAAATCGGAGGGGGCATTGGCATCCAGGAGAAGATAGCGGGCTTGGTACCGATCGGCTGCCGCCAGGGCCGTGGTCTCATCGCCATCCGGCACCACGACTGACGACAGTCCCGTGCGATAGTAGAAACACGGCGGGTTGTTCACCATGACCCGGGACCCGGCGGGGGCATGCAGCCTGAGCCAAGCTCCTGCCGCAGAGTAGTCATCATCCAGATGAGACCAGGCCGGAGACCCTGGGTTGGTCCCGACGACGCTCCTTTGAAAGGAGACGCCCGTAACCGCGGCGGCAACCAATATCGCGCCGACGGAGAAGCTGAGGCGAGCGCGGGCCAGGTTCCACCCACGGATCCCTCCCACCCACTCCACGGTCCGATCCACCCCCACCGAGGCCCCCAGGGCGAAGGTTGGCAGGAGAGCCACGCCCGAATGAAGGTAACCCCCGCGAGCGCCGGACCATGGGAACAAGACCGTCATGGCGGCGAACAGCACCGCACCGTAGAACGCAGCGCAGCGCACAACGGCCTGGCCCCTGAGCCGGACCAGCCCGATGACCACGAAGGGGAACAGGACCATCCAGCCTTGAGCGAAGAAGAGGGTCTGCAGATTCCAGCCTAGAGCCTGCCACCTCGCCTCCAGAATCGACACGGCGCCGCTCGAGAGGAATCTTCCCGGGGTGAGTTCCCATCCCGGAAAGTGAAAGAGGTCGTCATAGCGGATCAGCCAGAGGGTCCGGAAGCCCGAGGGAGGAAGCAGGGTCCCGAAGGACGCCAGGTTTCTGGAATACCAAAAGGCCGTCACCACCAGATAGGCGATCAAAACGAGGCCGACTCGTCCGGCGGCGGATGCGAGCCTGCTGCAGAACGCTCCGGTTCGCACGTTTCGCGGGGTCAGCGACTGGGACCCGGTCCCGAATCGTTCGTCCCTCGGCCACAGCAGGGCGGCGGCCACCAAAGCGTACCCGACCAGGATGAGCGCGTCGGCCCGCGCCAAGTGGGCCAATCCCCCCAGGGCTCCAAGCAAGAGAAAGAGCAGGGGCCTGCGCGTGGACACGGCCTCGACCAGGACGGGGAAAAAGACGGCCCCCAGCAGCGCGTAGGGGGCGACCGAGTCGGTGTCGGCCATGTAGATCGCGTAGAAACAAGGGAAGGCCATCAGGAAGCCCGCGACCACGGAAACTCGACGATTGCGCGTGATGCGCAGCGCCATCAGCGCCGTGCTTAGAGGCAGCAAGGCTCCGATCAGCCAGAACGGGAGCTGGGCGCCTCGGAACCCTTTGGAAATTACTAGGCTTCCCAGAGCCGCGAGCAAGGAAGGCAAAGGCATCCAGTAGGTGTGACTGAGATGCGGAAGGCCTTGCGGGTCATCCAGGTAGTTCCACAGATAGGGGTCTTGCAGCCCGGACCCCTGTGCGAGGGAGCGGCCCGCGTTGAACGAATAGCAAGCATCCATATAGCCGGGCTGCTGGAGGAAGGAAGCCTCCACCCCGACGACCAGGAGACCGGCCAGAAGGAGTATCCCCCCCCACTTGAGTCCAAGGTGTGAGTCGCTGGTGGGGATCACGCCGAACGCTTCTTCTCCCGGGGTGTCCCCCGCGGGCTGCCCCCCAGGAGAGGAGGCCGGGTTCGCGGACCGCGAGCAGGATTGGCAATCGGGTCTATGACGGCCTCCGGAGAAGCACAGAGGTCGAATCCTGATAGAGGGTCGTCCACCCCATCTCTTGTGCGACCGGAACGATGGGTGAGCCCGGCTCGATGAGGATCAGGCTGACTCCCCATCGGTCAAGGATCTTCTGCCAGCCCGGGGCGGCCTCGGCGACATTCAGGTAGTCGGCCAGAAGGCCGTCCGGGTACAGGTCGGTGCGCCCATCCACGAAGACCGGGTAGCTCGGGAGCGCCCAAATCAGGTAGCCGCCCCAATTGTAGGAGTTGAACATGCGGCCCAGCCCAGGCCGGGCGGACAGGAAATCCACGGCGCCCACAGGCGCCTTCACAGCCACCTCGGACTGATTCACCTCCGGCTGCGCCGAGAGATAAAACTTGGCCCCAGCCGCGACCACAGCCAATGCAAGAATAGCCCAGTTGACTGGCCATCGGCTCCGGTGCGGCTCACCACCCTTGCCCCACTGCGGAAAGCGGTTTTCCAACAGGGCTTGCCCGTGACGAACAATGACGGCAGGTGCCACGAGGGCGAACAGGGCCACATTTCTCCCGGCCAAAAAGCCCATGTAGCCGAAGGTCACCACCAGGAGGAACTCACTCACCTGCATCCGTATTCCCGAGAAGCCAACGGCCGCCAGGGTGAGGAAGAGGAGCCACAGAAAGGGCTGGGCCTCCTTGAGATGGAAATTGGGCGACTGCCACTCCTGGATGAAGTCCTGAAGAACCTTGATTGAGACCGTCTTGAAGGGGTAGAGCAGCATCTCGTACCCGAACGGATTCAGGCCAACGGCGATCACGCAGGCCGCTGTGATGCCCGCCAGCCAGACAAGCTTTCTACTTTTCTCGGCCCGCCCCTCCTTTGGGGCGATGATCACTTCGGCGCCCTCCGCCAGGACGACCAGGCCGAGGAGAATGAACCCAATCGCGAAACCGCCGTGCAGGTTGACCCAGAGAGCCATGAGCGGCGGAAGAATCCAGAGCCGGTTAACGGAGTGGTCCTGATATTCTCGCAGAACCCACAGGAAGGCACCGGTCAAAGCAAAGGACAAAAGCTGGGGTCGCGCAGACCAATAGACCCCCGAGGAAACCGCCGCCAGGATGAGGACGAAGGCGAGCAGGAAGTTGTCCCCGCGCAGAAACAGAAAGACAAAGAAGAAAGCCAGGGTTACGAGTGCGGCCGTATAGAGATTGAGGGCGGCGAAACCGCCGAGCTTGAACAACCCGAAAAGCAGAACTTGCGCGAGCCATCCTGGATAATGCCAGGCGGCGCCTGCCCGAGTGTAGGAAAAGACATCCTGCCGGAGAATCGCGCCATGCTCCACAATCCACTGTCCCGCCCGCAAGTGCCACCATGTATCCGGATCCACCGAGACCCGGCTGGCCATGGCGAAGATCGCCACGAAGGCCAGGACCAGGACCAGTCTGCGCGGGGTCAACTGAAATCTCCTAGGAGGGCGAGCTGAGGTCGGGTGGGAGTGAAAAAACGGCCCAGACGAACCGGGCCTTTCGGTGGATCTCAAACCCAAGGCGAATCAACAGGGCTTGGATCAGATGGTCTCCAGCGCCTTGGCGTAGGCCTCGTAGGCTCTCTGCAGCCGACCCAGCTTGCCGCTCGCATCTCCCAGCAATTGCCAGAGAGCCGAGGCATCCGGAAAATCGCCCACGGCTTGCTCAAGATCGTCAGCAATCTCCTCCACGTTGCGACCGGATTCGAACAGCTTCTGATAGGCAACCGCGGCATCCACTTCGCGCGATTCCTCCAGGTACTTCCGGGCCTGAGCAAGCAAGAGCGCAGCCTCCTCTTTGGTCAGCTTTCGAGACTTCTTTTTCGCGACCGGCGGAACCTTGGGAGCGGGCGCCGGGAGCGGCCCTTGGCGACGGGGCAGGACCGGTTCGAGAGCGGGAGTGGCTGCTGGTTCCACCACCGGGATCCATTCGGGGCGCTCCGGTGGAGCAGCCACGGGTTCTTCGTTCATCGGTGGGACGAACGGGCTCGGCGCTGGCCCTGGTTCGAGCTTGCCCTCCGCAGCGGGCGGAAGGCGGGTTTCTTTGACCGGCATCGCTATGGAGGGGGGCAGGACCGGAGCCAGCTTGGGCTTGGTCGGGGGAACTTTTTGCTCCTCGGCTGGAGCCTGGGTCAATTGGACCTCAGGCGCCGGAGTTTGGGCAGGTCGGGACTCCTGCGCGGGCAGAACCGAAGACAACTCGCTCTCGGCGAGACCCAAAGCCGTCCGCAGCCAATCGGGAGGCGCCTGCTCCCCGGCCTTCTCGATTTTCGGAGTCGCCTCAGGCAACACCGGTCCCACCTCAGGTGTCGGTCCCACCTCCTCAATTGCCGCCTGATCCCCCTTGGCTTCAGCCCCCGCCGGCGACCTCAACCACTCTGGCAGATCCTCCGCCTCGGGCGCGGGCTCGGCTTCCTCCTCGGTTCCCGGACGCGGACCCAGCCTCTCCCCCAGCCACTTGGAGATAGTGTCACTTGCGCCGGGTTGTCTCGAATCGAGCCAGGAGGGCAGCTCACCTGTGCCGGTCTCCGGCTCCGGCGGCGTCGCTTCCTCCGCGACGGAAGAGGCCTCTGTGGCAATTCTCTTGAGCCAATCGGGGATCTCCCCTTGCGGAGTGGAGGTCTCCTGCTCGCTCGAGGCGGGCTTGGCCATCTGGGCGGGCGCTGTACCAAGCCATTCGGGAAGCTCGGTCTCTTTCTCCTTGGACGGCTCGACAACAGGACCCGCCATGCCCTTCGGCTTGGCCAAGTCTGTGGACTCGGGGGTCTTCTCCTCCTCTTTGCTAACCTCCGTGCGCAACCAATCAGGCACCGGGGCTTGGCCGGGAACACTTGCCGGACCGGCCATTTCGGCCTGGAGCCAATCGGGGAGCTCCGTCGCGGGCACGGCTGGCGCCACCTCGCCCGTTGGGCCGGTTGACACTGGCTCGGGTCCCTCGGCGGCCTCCGAGAACAGAGAGCCGTCCACGCCAGCCGCCTTCAACCAGGATGGGGGCTCGCCGCCAGAAAGAGGGGGCGCTTCGGCAGGGTGGACCATGCCTTTCCCCTGCTCGGCGGGGGCAATCTCCTGTGACGTTATGCCCGGGGCCTCCCGCAGTTCGGCCTCCAGCCACTCAGGTAGCTTCTCACTGGCGCCCGTTTTGCCGGCCGCGGCCAGATCGAAGGGAGAAACCACCGGCTCTGCTCCCGTCTGGGGGAACCAATCCAAACCGCCCTCTCGCCTGAGCGGCGCCTCTTCGCCGGAGGGATGCTCCAACGGAATCTCCGGGTATTCTTCCGTCGTTTGGCCCGACTCCGGCGCCTGTCCTTTGAGCCAGTCGGGTAGTGCCTCGGCTGGCTCCGCCGGCTGGGCTGCCCCGCCCTCGGGCTTGAGCCATTCCGGCAAGCCCTCCCCTGCCCGGGTTAAGCTCTCTTCTCCTCCCACGGCCTTCAACCAGTCGGCAAAGTCCCCGCTGGGCTCTTCCTTCTTGGGGCTCTCAGGCGTCAACCAGTCGGAGGGCTTGGGCGGGGCTGGGGGCGCCGCCTCCGAAGCGGATCCCGGTTTCAGCCAGTCGGGGAGTTCTTGGCCCATACGCGCAAGCGCTGCTTCTGGCTCCTCAGGACCCAGCAGTTGATCCGCCTGCATATCGGATGCGCCTGGAATCTCTGCCGCCGCCTCCCCCAGCCAGTCCGGCGGGTGGAATGGGCTCTCCTCGGCTTCCGCACTGAAAGGAGTTGACGCCTCCACCGGAAAAGGCTTACTCGGTTCCAGCCATTCTGGGATTTCGACCTTCCCAGGCTCTTGCTTCTTTAGCCCGAGACCCTCCGCCCAACCGGGAGGCGGCCCCTTTTGCTCCTGCAGCGGAGGGGTCCACGACAGCCGCTCCACCAGAACGGCACCGGAGGGGACATCCGGCATCCTGCCATCATCGGTGGGCGGGCGCACACCTACATACGGATCCAGGGCAGCGAGGCGACGGAAGACACCCTGCGCTTCCTCCTTGCGCCCCGTCTTCCATAAGATTCGAGCCAGGATTTGATTCGCCTCCAGGCAGAAAGGAAGCTTGTCCAGGATCCGGTTGCAGACCTCGGCACCCTCGGCGAGCTTCCCCATCTGCCAGTAGGCGTTGGCAAGGACCACCAGGAGGTCGGGGCGATCAGGATCATCCTTGAGGGCGGAGTTCACCTCCGCGGCAGCCTGGGCGTCCAGCCGCCCTTTCAGGTACATGCGGGCCAGAGAGGCCTGGGTCATGCGCAGTCGTGACGGCTCGACGCCGTCCCGCAGACCTCGCAAGCGCCGCACTTCCTGTTGGACCGTCGGGTTGGAGGGATTGACCTCAAACGCCCGCTCCATGTGCCATATGGCCGTATCGAGATTCCCGGCATCTTCACCCATAATGGCCATGGCGACATGGGAAAGGAAGTCATCCGGGATGGCGGATAGGACTCGTTGAAAGATGTCCGCGGCGTCGGCGTGGCGGCCCTGCTCCAGGTAGGCTTTGCCGAGGAGTCGGTAGGTTTCTACGTGCTTGGGAAAGCGAGCGAGGATGTTCTGACAATGGGCGACAGCCTCGTCGAAGTGCCCATGATCGATCATCTCCTGGATATCTTGCTCGTAGGCGCGCAACGATATCTCGGCCATCGCCAATCCTCATTAAAGTATGCACCATCTCATTCGAAACTGCAACTGCCGGGGAAAGATTGAGCCCCAGATCACAATCGGTGAAGCCTGCGAACTCGGTCGATCTGGGCACCCGCATCCACAGGCGGAGTCTGAGCGGGGCCAAAGGGATCCTGGGGACAGGCCTCGTCCGCCAGCGCGCAGAGAACCGCAAGGCAGTTGATCGCCAGAGCGCGCGGATCATACCCCCCCTCGAGGACGAACAGAACTCGCCCATGGCACAGTTCTTCTGCCAGGGCCACCAGACCCAGGGTGAGTTCGTAGAACCCCCGGGTGGTCACGGCCAGCGAGGTCAACGGATCCACCCAGTGGCCGTCAAACCCGGCGGAAACAAACAGCATCTGCGGCCGGAAGGCCCGCGCCTGTGGCACGATGAGCTGCTCATAGGCGAGTCCAAACGCCCCGTCGCCGGCGTAGGCAGGAAAGGGCACATTGACAATCCGTCCGCGGGCATGTGGAGCCTCGTCCTCGAAGCCGCTTCCAGGATAAATCCCTCCCTGGTGGGTTGAGAAGTAGGCCACCCTCGGCTCCGCCCAGAAGGCATGCTCTGTGCCATTGCCGTGATGGGCATCAAAATCTACGACGAGAGCCGAAGAGATTCCTTTTGCCAGGGCGTCGCGAACGGCAATGGCCACGTTGTTGAAGAGGCAGAAACCCATGGGATGATCGGGTTCAGCATGGTGGCCCGGCGGGCGAACCAGCGCGAATCCCCGGCTGGCATCTCCATGCAGGATCGCACTCGAGCAGGCCAGCGTTCCCCCTGCGGCCATGAGCGCGGAGTGAAATGACTCTCGGGAGACATAGGTGGGCGCTCCGTCGATGATCGCCGGGGCTTGCCGGCATGCAGCCCGCAAGTCCTCGAGCATCTCGTCGCGATGAACAGCCCGAACCGAATCGAGCGAGGCCTCCTGGGGATCGATCCAGTTGATCTTCGAAGCAATCGATGAGGCCTGGATCTGTGTGAAAGAGCGGAATCGATCAGGGGATTCGGGATGATCCGGATCGCGGTGTTCGGGCGAAAGCACGAGGCTGCAGGCGATGGGCATCGAATCATTCGCAGGCGAGCAGGTGGCCACCCAATTGAATTATACAGGCAGTCACCCAGCCAGCCTCGCGACTGGGCAGGAGGGTGCCGCGTGGACTGGACGCGGGCACGGTCATCCCCCAGGACCCATGCGGTGGGCCTTCTCGAGATTCTGGTGGTCTCCGCAGTCCCGCCCCCGCGCCGGTCTCGGATAGAATTAGCCGACGGCGCGGACGGGCCTCCAAGGCGATCCGGAGGGGGGTCCGCCCCCCTTGTTCCCCCCAAGGCCCTCCCCCGGGGATTCCAGCCCCTCAGGTCCAAGAATTGGAGCCTGCTTCGCACAACCCCGCCTTGGTCCCTCTGAGACCGCGCGAGCCCTCTTTCCACATTCGCCGGATTCTGCGGATTCCCGTTCTCCTGCACCGCCTGGGGATGGGTCCAGTCTTCGGTCAAAGGTTCCTGCTCCTCGTTCACCGAGGCCGGCAGACGGGACGGAGGCGTTACGCCCTGCTGATTGTCCTGCACTACGACGGAGCTTCGGGTGAGGCCATGGCCGTGGCGGCGCGAGAGCCTCAAATGAACTGGCTGAGGAATGTGGTTGCCGCTGGAGCGGTGGAGGCTCGGATCGGCCGCAGACGATTTGAGCCCGCCGTCCGCCTCCTGGGCGAAGAGGAGACCTACTTGAGGCTCGAAGAGATCCAGTTCAAGAATCGGAGGATCGTGCGCCTGCTTTCCCGATTTGCCGGACTCTCCTACGACGGAAGCCAAGCGTCTCCTCGCCAACTGGCGGCCGTGTTCCGCATGGCCGCTTTCCCCCCAAGAAATGGTTCAGGCATCGGACCCGGATCGGGACCCGGTGGCGCAATCCCGGATTCGATCGACGCCGTCAGGAGAATCGGCCCGGGTATCTTCCCGGGCCGATTCTCACCTCGCGTCCAGCCTCGACAGGGCTTTCAGGAGGCTTCGACCTTGACTTCGGGTGAAGGCTTCTTGCTTTGCCAGACCGCCCAGCCGAGCGCCGCGATCAGGACCGCCACCGCGACCCAGCCGCCCACCCCCAGGTGACGGTATTGCACGATGATCGGAGCAACGATCACCGAAACCATGTTCACGACCTTGATCATTGGATTGAGCGCCGGGCCGGCGGTGTCCTTCAGAGGGTCACCCACCGTGTCGCAAACCACCCCGGCTTTGTGGCGCTCCGAACCCTTGCCCAGATTGTGGGCCGGGTCTGAGGGCTCGTCTTCAATGAGTTTCTTCGCGTTGTCCCAGGCGCCACCGGCATTGGCCATGAAAACGGCCAGTAGCTGCCCGGAGAGAATGGCCCCCGCCAGGAACCCGCCCAAGGCCTCCACCTGAAGAAGCAGACCCACCACGATAGGACTGACGACGCCAAGCAACCCCAGGCTGATCAACTCTTTCTGAGCTGCCCGGGTTGAAATGGCCACCGGCTGTCGATAGTCCGGCTTGACCCGACCCTCCAGGACCCCGCCTCGGAATTGCCTCCGCACCTCCTCCACGATCAGGGAGGCCGCTCGGCTCACAGCCTGGATCGCGAAGCTTGAGAAGAGCCACGGCAACGCCCCACCGATAAGAAGTCCCACAAACACCTGCGGAATCGAAACGCGAATCCCAATGGACGCGAGCTGCTGCTCAACGGGAACGTGCAGCATCGCCTGAACCTTGCTCACATCCACCATGAACGACCCAAACAAGGCCACGGCCGCGATCACCGCCGACCCAATGGCCACCCCTTTGGTGATGGCCTTCGTCGTGTTGCCGACCGAATCCAGGTCGGCCATGATCTGGCGCGCCCTGAGGGTGTCCGGATCATCCCGCCCGTGCCAGGCCATCTCCCCGATCCCATTGGCGTTGTCCGAAATCGGCCCATAGGAGTCCATCGCCACCGTGTTGCCCGTCAGGGTGAGCATCCCAATCCCCGTCATCGCCACACCATACAATATATAGGTGACGCGCACGCTCTCGCTGGCGGCCGGCACCCCGGCGAAGATAAGGATCGAGGCAAAGAGCGTGACCGCAATCACCAGAATCGCCCAAACCGAGGACTCGTAGCCGCTCGCGAGGCCCGAAAGGATCATCGTCGCAGGGCCTGTCGCGGCAGCCTTCTTGATTTCTTGCACCGGCGCATTGTGAGTTCCGGTGAAATAGTCGACGAGGCGATCTATACAAATGGCCAGGACCACCCCCGCCGCGGTGGCCAGGTAAGGCCGCCACCAACTCCCAGGAATCCCGCGCATGTACGCCAGGGCCACGGCGCCAAACAGCACGACCGAGATCCCGGCCGAGGTCAGGTACCCGCGGAAGATCGAGGCCATGGCATCCCCGCTCTTTCCCGGCCCACCCCGCACCGCGTACGTCCCCACAATCGAAGACAGCACTCCAATCCCGCGCACCAGGAGCGGGTAGACGATCCACTGCATCTGCCCCGTGATCTGGTACAAGGCCACCCCAAGAATCAGCCCCGCAACGATGGTCACCTCGTAGGACTCAAAGATGTCCGCCGCCATGCCCGCACAGTCGCCGACATTGTCCCCTACCAGGTCGGCTACCACGGCCGGATTGCGCAGATCGTCTTCGGGGATGCCCGCTTCGATCTTGCCTACCAGGTCCGCGCCCACATCCGCGGCCTTGGTGAAGATCCCTCCCCCCACCCTCATGAACAAGGCCAGGAGAGTCCCGCCAAAGCCGAAGCCCAGGAGAACATCGGGCGCGGCCACACCGAAAATGATGAAGATCAGGGTTCCGCCCAAGAGCCCGAGCCCATCCGTCAGCATGCCCGTGATTGTGCCCGCCCGATAGGCAATCCGCAGGGAGGCATCAAATGAGGTCCGGGCTGCATTCGCGACGCGCACGTTCCCCTGCAGCGCCATGCGCATGCCCAGCTGGCCCACCAGCAGGGAGAAACCGGCACCCATCACAAAGGCAATCGCCCGACTGAGTCCGACAATGATCCGGATTGCGTCCGCCGACTGGCCCGAGAACCGTTGCACGGCTCCCGCGGAGGGGGGCACCAGATAAACGGAGAAAAAGAGTGCAAAGGTTAGGATCGCGATGACGGGCAGAATCGTGACGAGCTGACGCCGCAAGTAGGCATCGGCTCCCTCGCGGATGGCGTTCCATACCGCGACCATCTCGGCGTCGCCCTTGGGCTGGCGCAAAACCTGAGCGCGAAGGAAAAGGGCATACAAGAGCCCCAGGACGGCAATGCCCAGTACCGTTAGGATCGCGACCTGCTCAAAGAGAGAAAGACCATACATCATGGCAGGAGAATCTCCTCGTTTTGGCTGCGACGGATCGCTTGGCGGTTCCTCATATTGCTGGCGCGGGCATTCTACCGGAGCGGTGAGGGCATGTCAAGCAATTTGGGAGCGGAGGTCAAAGATAACTTCCGGCATCACCGTATTCAATACCGGCCTCTGGGACTCGGAGCCTGGGGGTGAAATGGACGCAAAGTCGCCCGGGGCTGAGAAATGTCGGCCGGGTGCCCCTCTGCGGCGGATGCCTCAGCCATCGGGTTATCCTTCCGCAAGCCGCGCTCGCGGAAGGCCGGCTCCTTAGGGCGCGCTGGAGTGGCACACCCACGCACCGATCCGAGCTTGAGCTCGGAATTCGCATGGCGGAACGGCTGGTGCGTCAGCTCCGAAGCGGCCATGCCCGGGGAGGCGGCCGACATCCCATCCGCGCAATCCTGGAGCCAAGATCCGCGCATCACTCCGGTGTGGGGGCTCGCGGAGGAGCCAGCCTCTTCTGACGGGGCCCAAGGATCCGCCACCTCCTCGGGCCCGGCATATGCTCTCGCTGGGTCCAGCGAGCACATCACGAGGCGTTTGTGCCTGAGAGACATGGGGTCGCCTGAAAGCTCCTTGCGCTCGCCGCGAGCCAGGGTCTGGGACGCCGATCTCTGTCGTCCTTCTCCAAGCTGTGGAACTGGGGTCCTCTCGCTTTCGGGCGGGTCCGCGTCCGACCTTGGCCTGGCCAAGCCTCAGGCAAGGCGAGTGTCCGGGACGCGAGACCCGGGCGGCGACGGATGGCCTGCGTCAAAGCGGATAGAGTGGCCGGTTCAATTCGGACGACGAAGGGGGAAATAAAGGTTACATTAAGAGACTCCCCCTTCCCTTGACAGGGCGCCAATCGGCTGTACAAACTAGGGGTCGGGCCGAGGCTTCCGCTCCAGCCGTGGAGTCTCGCAATTTGCGTTCCCCTAGCTGAGGTTGGGATGATCCAAGCAGAGAATCTGGGCAAGTGGTATGGGCCTCGCAAGGCTATCGACGGGCTCACCTTTAGCGCCGCTAAGGGGGAGATCGTGGGATTCCTCGGCCCCAACGGAGCGGGGAAGACGACGACCATGCGGATCCTGACCGGTTATATGCCCCCCAATGAGGGCAGCGCGCGCGTCGCGGGATTCGACGTGGTGGATCAGTCGCTCGAGGTCCGCAAGCGCGTCGGCTATCTCCCCGAGACGGTCCCGCTTTACCCTGAGATGAGCGTCCAGGAATACCTGGACTTCATGGCCTCCCTGCGTCACGTGCCGGATGCGGATGCCCACGTGGATGAGGCGATTGAAAGGATGCATTTGGAGGATCGGGCCGATTCGTTCATCGGTAATCTCTCCAAAGGATTGCGGCAACGCGTCGGTTTGGCCCAGGCGCTTCTCCACCAGCCCGAGGTGCTCATCCTGGATGAACCGACCCTCGGGCTCGACCCCGCCCAAGTGGTTGAGGTGCGTGAGATGATCCGCGAAATCGGGCACGACCATACGGTCATGCTCTCTACCCACATCCTCAGTGAGGCCCAGCAAGTCTGCAACCGGGTCCTGATCATCAACAAGGGGAAAATCGTTGCGGAAGATACCCCGGAACATCTGCAGGCGCGGTTGGCGGGGGCCGAGCGGCTCACGGTGCGGGTGGCCGGCCAGCCCGAGGGGGTAGAGAATCTGCTCAAGAAGATACGAGGGGTCAACCTCGTGAGCCCGCGGGGCAAAGGGGAATTCGAGGTGGAAACCGCTCCGGGGGTCGAGGCCCGACCGGAGATCGCCCGCGCCCTCGTGGACGACGGACAGGATCTGCTGGAGATGCATGTGCAGGGGATGAGCTTGGAGGCGATCTTCCTGGAGCTCACCCATTCCGACGTGGCCTCTAAAGCCAAGCCAGCCTGACCAAGGAGTTCCTCTTCATGCGCAACATGTGGACGATCGCGGCACGAGAGTTTCGCCATTATTTTGTGTCCCCTATCGCCTACGCGGTCGCGGCCGCCATCTTCCTGATCCTGGGCCTGCTGTTCTACGCGAACCTGGGATCTTCCCTGTTGAATCAGACCCCGCCCGACCCGAACTCGTCTCTATCACCTCTGGCCACCCTGCTCCTCTTCGGGATGCCCGCCATCACCATGCGGCTGATTTCGGATGAGCAGCGCAGCGGGACGATTGAGCTCTTGCTCACGGCGCCGGTCCGGGATTGGGAGATGGTGGTGGGCAAGTGGCTGGGCGCCATGGGTTTCGGCGTCATTATCCTTGCCGTCACCTGGTTCTACCCCATCCTCCTCAACATGATCACCTCGCCGGGCATTGACCAAGGCCCCCTGGTCAGCGCCTACCTGGGCATGCTTCTCATGCTCTCGGCCATGGTCGCGATCGGGGTGATGGCCTCGGCCCTCTTCGCGAACGCTATTGCCGCCTATTTCACCTCGCTGGGGATTCTCCTGGTGCTCTGGATCATGGGACTTGCGGCCCAGGTCAGCTCGGGCGGGTTAACCACGCTGTTCAACTACCTCGACTTCTCAGCGCACTTCTTCAACACGGGGTACGCGGGAGTAATTGACACTCGCGACCTGGCCTACTACCTCAGCCTCACGGCCCTGGCCCTGTTCTTGGGCACGCGCTTCGTCGAGGCGAGGAGGTGGAAGTAATGCCCCCCGCATCCTCTCCCAAGCAGCCAAAGACCAGACCTTCGCCCTGGCAGTTCTTCCAGGAGGCCAACTGGCGCAGCCTGGGCCCCTACTTCCTGGCGGTCGGAATCCTGGCGCTCGTCGTCTGTGGCGTGCTGTATTTCCTGCAGCGCACCATGAACACCTATGTGCTCGTGTCGCTGGCCGTGGGGATCCTCGGCATCCTGGCATTCATTCTGTGGGACCCCGAGCGGGTCTTGCAGTGGCTGGGAGGGCGGCAAGCCCGCTATGGCAGCAACGTCGTCCTGATGAGCCTGGCCTTCCTGGCGATCCTGGTGGTGGTCAACTGGCTCTCGTTCGATCACAACAAGCAATGGGATCTCACCCAGAATCAGGTGAACACCCTCGCGCCTGAGACCCTGCGTACCCTGGCGGCTCTGCCCGAACCCGTGCAGCTGCGGGCCTACTACTCGACGAGCTTATCCAGCGAGGCGGCAACGGCCCGTCATCTGTTTGATGAGGACCAGAACGCGGCGCGCAGCAAGTTCTCCTACCATTTCATTGACCCGAACGCAAACCCGGCCCAAGCCACGCAGGACAATATCACCCAGGACGGGACGGTGGTCGTCGTCATGGACGGCCGCAGCCAGTCTCTCAACCTCCCGTCCGAAACCGATCTCACCACGGCCCTGGTCCAGCTCTCGAACCCCGGGGTCCGCAAAGTCTACTTTCTGGTGGGTCACGGGGAGGCCGACTCAACCAGCAGCGACGACCCGGGGATGGGCCAGGCGGCTGGCCTGCTCAAGGCCCAAGGCTACAGCAACGCCACCCTCAACCTGCTGGTGGACAAGACCGTCCCTGCGGACGCCAAGGCTCTCGTAATCGCCGGACCGCAGGAACCCCTGCAACCGTCGGAAGTGGACGCGATTTCGGCCTACCTGCAGAAAGGCGGGGGAGTCGTAATTATGGAGGACCCCACGGTGGTTACGAATTCTGGGGCCTCAGCGGATCCCCTCGCAGACTACCTTTCCAACACTTGGGGGATCACCCTGGACAACGACATCATCGTCGACACGAGTTCCCAATCCGGCTTTGATGCGATCGCGGCAAGCTACGGATCGAGCACCATCACGGACAAACTGCTGCAGACCGTGAGCATCTTTCCCAACGCTCGCAGCCTCGAGCTCAAGGCTCCGAACTCGGACATCACCCAGATAGCCCTGGTGCAAACCGGGCCGCAGGCCTGGGGTGAAATGGACTTGGCTGCCCTCAAGAACAATCCGCCCTCCTATGACCCCAAGGTGGATCTGGCCGGCCCTCTGACCGTGGCCGCGACCGCACAGTCCGCCCAGATGAACTCTCGCCTGGTCGTCTTGGGGGATTCGTTCTTCGGGCGCAACGTCAACTTTGGGGCCTACGCGAATGGGAAGCTGTTGGTGAACAGCATCGACTGGGCGTCCCAACAGGGGAATCTGATCAACCTGACCCCGCGGACACCCAGCACCAGCTTTCTGGTTCCGCCTTCCGCCCCGGTCATGAACGCGATTGCCCTGTCGAGTATTCTGCTGCTGCCGGGCGTGTTCGTCGTGGCGGGGGGCCTAGTCTGGTTCTCCCGGCGTCGCCATCAATAGGCGCGCCTCTCCGCGAAGGGGTCGTCTCGTTAAGATCGCTCTGTGAAGGCGGGTAACCATCATGGATCGACGCACAACGTTCGCCCTGCTGATCCTCCTGGCCGTTCTCCTGATCACTGCGGGGATCGTGCAAGGCTGGTTCGTCCAAGGCATCTCGCGGATCGTCGGGCACTCCATCGTGGCACCCGCTCCCACGGCCACCTCGAGCGTTCAAGAGCTCTGGTCTTTTGACTCGTCCAAGGTCCAGTCGCTGCAAATCAGCGACCTGCAGCAAGCCAAGAATGTGATCCTGCAGCGGCAAGAGGACGGCACGTGGCAGATCACTGCGCCCCAAGACGAGGCGGCGGATACGGGCGCCGTGGAAGCGGCGGTTTCCCAGGTCAGCTCGTTGTCCATCTTGACCAATCTGGGAACCGGGCTTGAGGCGAGCGTGTTTGGCATCGATAAACCGCACTATGAGCTCACGCTCAAGACTAGCAGCCAAACGTACATCCTTGAGATCGGAGCTCCCACCCCGACCAGCTCAGGGTACTACGTTCGCGAGAAGGGGGACTCCAGGATTCTGATCGTGGATCCGACTTCCCTAAACAGCGTCATCGCGTTCCTGAATCAGCTACCCCTTCCGGCAACTGCCACCCCGGCCGAATCGCCAACGCCCACGCTGACCGCGACGGCCACCCCCACGGAAACGGGAACACCGACCGCGACTTCGCCCGCCGTAACGGACACGCCTCTGGTCAGCCCAACCGCCCCTTGACAAGGGGAAGCCATCTGGCCCGCTTGCAGGGTGGCGACCAAGGGTCCGTTCCCGCACAACCCATACCTGAGACTTGCGTGAGTCTCAGGGTCCAGAAAACGGGCAAATCCTCTCCCGGGGAGGAAGGTATTGCACGTCGGTATTTTCGGATGTATTCTGATAAGACCCGGTCTATTCGGGTGAGGATCGGGGAGATTCAAGGGAGAAGTTGTCGCTGGCCGGTATGACGGAGAAAGAAGTTGGCGGGAATGACTGAGAAAGAGCGGAATCAGGCGCGCAAGAATGCGCGACCCATGGCAGGAAAGGATACGGGTTCAGCCTCGAACGGCGCCAGGAGCGCTCGCTCCCGTTCCGCCTTAGGCCGCTTGGAAATGAGACCCAACCGAAGAGCGATCCAACTCTCCTTTCAGGGCGGAAAGTGGGCAGAAAGCTCCAACCCGAAGGGCGGAGGAAGACGCGCAATTCTCCGCGGCCGGGCGGGTACTCTCATCGTCCGCAAGAACGGCAAGAAACGAAGCGAAGCCAAGCTCAACGCGGCGGCAACCCTTCAGGCCGCCCCGCTGGAAGATCTGCTCCCCATCGACGAGGAGCACCCTTCGATGGCCGCGCTGATCGAGGTCGGCAAGCAGAAGGGGTTCGTCACCATCGACGATGTCCTGCGCTTCTTCCCAGAAGCGGAGCGGGACATCGACCAACTGGAAGAGGCCTACGCCGCCTTGATGAGCGCAGGGATCGAGATCTTCGACACCAGCGAAGTGACCGAAGCCGAGCCGGGAGACGAAGAACTCGCCGAAGTGGAAGAGGAAATCCCCATCACTGGCGAGCTCATCCAAGATGACGCCTACCTGTCGGCCATCGATGCCGATGACACGATCGGCCTGTACCTGAAGGAAGTCGGCCGGGTGCCTCTGCTGACCGCGCCGGAAGAGGTATCCTTAGCAAAACGCATCGAACGCGGCAAGCTGGCCCGGGAATCCCTGGCTCGTGGGGTCAGTGACCCCGAGCGCTCCATCGATTTGCAACGTCTCATCGAGGACGGCTGGGGGGCCCGCGAGCATCTCATCACGGCGAATTCGCGCCTGGTGATCAGCGTGGCCAAGAAGTACATGGGGCGCGGCGTCCCCTTCCTCGACTTGATCCAAGAGGGGAACATCGGCCTGATCCGCGCCGCGAAAAAGTTCGACTACCGCCGAGGCCACAAGTTCTCGACCTATGCCACCTGGTGGATCCGCCAGGCGGTGACTCGCGCGATCGCTGACCAGGGCCGCACCATTCGAGTGCCGGTCCACATGGGCGACCAAATCAACAAGCTGCTGCGCGTCTCGCATCAGCTGACCCAGGAGTTGGGCCGCGACCCCTCCCCCGAGGAGTTGGGTGTGGTCTTGGGGGTCAGCTCCAAGAAAGTGGAGAATATGATCCAGGTGGCCCGCCGGCCGATCTCCCTCGAGACTCCGACGGACGAGGAAGAGGACTCGGTGCTGGGGGATTTCATCGAGGACGAGGAATCTCCCGCCCCCTCGGAGGCTGCCACCCGCAATCTCTTGCGCGAGCAGCTCGAAGAGGTGTTGAGTTCGCTGCCCCCTCGCGAGGTGAGGATCCTGCAGCTTCGCTACGGGCTCCTGGATGGGCAGTCATACACACTCGAGGAGGTGGGCCGCAAGATGGGGGTCACCCGCGAACGCGTGCGCCAAATCGAGGCCCAGGCCTTGAGCCGACTCCGGCACCCGACTCACCGGCGTAAGCTGCGGGATTACATCACCGAATAGAAGCGCGGCCGGGATTTCCGCGGGCAAGCGCGCGGGCGGACTGAGTCGTCCGCCCGTCTTTTTTTTGCCTTCCTCCTTGGACGCAACTCCTCCAGCAGGCAATACTTCGTTTTGGATCGCTCGAACAATTCAAACCGGGGATTCCAGTCCGCGGCGCCTCGATCGATTACCCTCTTCCGCTTCCGGCACAGGGACCGCCCTCCTGGACTCGCCTGTTGCACAAGGCCGCCGCGAATTTGCCCAGCGCGACGAGGCCCAGCGCTTCCAACAGTGAAATCTCCGGCAGAAGCGGGACGTAGTAGCGCTGCCACTGGATCGGCAAGGCCACGAGGATTGCGAGAGCTGTCGACCCCGTCCACACGATCAAGAGGACCATCGCGCGGCGAGTGCCTTCCCCCTCCCTGGCCGCAGGCCCACGCCGCCGCCAAGGGATCCCAACCGTCCGCAAGCTGTAGGCAAGCCCCAGAAGCACCAGGAAAAGCGCGGCGGTGCCCAGGCCGACCGTCCTGGGCAGTCCCCCCCAGATCGCCGCAAGATAGGCCTGCTCTTGCCCGGCGGTCTGGGCCGCGTAGTTCGGAATGTCCCAGAAAGCAGGCGGAGCAAAGAAGGTTTGATTGACAAGGGCAACCAGGCGGGCTCGAGGGGTGAGCACGACTTCGTCCGGAATAGCCTGAGAAAGCATCTGAGTCTGCGCCGTAAGCAAGCGCCCCCTCTCAGCAAAGGCGGCGGACACGGCCGAAACCGGATGGCACCAGCCGACCGGATTGAAGAGGCCAAAGACCGCGATCGAGGTGACGAGAATCACTCCTGCCCCCACAGCGGATCGCGGCCACCGCGCCCCTGGCTGGCGCGGCGCGGGCGCGCTCGGGCCCCGTGGACCCGAGCGCGCCTGCGACTCGGCCCCCCACAGCAGGGAAGCCAAGGAAACTGGTAGGATCGCGAAACCGGTGTGCTTGGCGGCAGCGGCCAGACCGAGCGCTCCTCCCTGGGCCGCCGGCCTCGAGGACCATTTCATTGCAGCCCAGGCAGCCAGGCTGGTGGTGAGCAAGAGCAGCCCTTCGCTCATTGCTCTTCTTCCGTGAAGGAGAACCAGGGCGTTCGAACCGAAAGCGACTGCGGCCAGAAGCCCCGCCGAGCGACCTCCCAGTTGGGTCCCCATCCCAAACACCAGAACCAACGCCAGGACGACGGCCAAGGCCATCGCCAGTCGCCCCGCAAAGAGCGCCGTGGACCCGGGAACCGCGCCGGCCTCTGCGTTCCCCTCCCAACTCAGGCTCCAGTTCCAATCGGCCCGCACCGCAGAGCCAGGAACACCCAGCAAGAAATCTGCAACACCGATCACATATCGGGGTAGCCCGGCCGTCCGCAAGCGCTCGAGGACTTTCCCATCGGGAGTTTTCCCAGGCTGATAGCAAAGATTCGCAACCCTTCCCTGAAGGAGCACACCCAAGTCCGAACTCATGTAGAGCCAGGTCGTCTCATCGGGATGGAAGGGGACTGTGGCGACTCCCGCGAGGACATAAGCCCCGAGGGCTGCCAGGACCAGGGCCACAGCCACCCAGGAGAGGATTCTGCCCTTTGCTGGGATTACTCCGGTCCCCATCCCAGGTTCCTCGGCGATCTTCTTTTGACGATCTTCTTCTCGCTGAGCCATGTCAGGGAATGCTCTTGCGTTCGAAGACCAAGAGCCCGTGACTCCCGTACATATCCGTTGGGAAGGTGTGCAGGAGGGAGTAGCTTTCCAGGAAGCGGGGATCTCGCAGCAGGCCGTTGCGCCCGTAGATCTCAAGAATCACAACGAACCGAGGCCGGGCGGACATGATGAAATCGGGAGCCACCGCGTAGTTGATGGCGTACAAGGACTTCGGAAGAGGGTAATACGTTGCTGCTTGGGGGGTGTTCAGCCCGACCGTGTCCAGAATGATCGCATCCGTTCGGAAGCCCAGCACGCCTACATCTCCGGCCGCGATCCGATCTCCCGGCTCGAGCTGAGGCAAGAGGTAGTCGGCTGCGTCCTCATAGACCAACTCCAGCCGGATCCATGCCATGTCCGGCGCGGGATGGTCCGGGCCGTGGTCTGGGTGCAGGTCCCAGGCGCGCAGGGAGAGAGCGAGGGGCAGGATCGTCAGAGCGGCTAGGCCGGCCCGCCCCAGCCACCGCGGCCGTTGGAGGATCTTGAGTCTCTCCAGAAGTTGCCCTAGGTCGGCGGTGAGGTAACGAAAGCCCAACACGATGGAAAGTATGTAGAATGGTAAGGGTGGGGTCAGATACCAGCGGAAGATCAACGGGTTCGCTGCGGCGAACACGGCCGAATACAACCAGGGAAAGACCAGGCCCGGCCACGATCGGGGAGCCTGCTTGACGGTCCGCACAAGCGCCAAGAGAGAAACGAAGGTGTACAGGACCAATCCCACCCCGATCCATGAGGTTCCCAGGGTCAGGTCCTCAAAGAAAGGGGTCCCCAGTTGCTGCAGGAGCCGGACCAGGGCCGCTTCGGGAGGCAGGTAGTAGGCTACCCTCTTGGCCAAGAGAGAGTTCGGTATCGGCGACCCGTAGTAGAGAAGGGCAAAGATGATCCAGGGCAGGACCACGACCGCGCCCACGAGGATCGCGTGGAGGAGCCTGCGGCGGAGAGCTTGGTCTGCGAACCTGGAAAGCGCCCGGCGGCACACGTCAATCCCGACCGGCAGAGCCAGCAAGAGCGCATCCGGCCTGGTCAAGAACGCCAGACCCAAGACGGCGGCCACTGCAGTCAACTGATCTTCAAGGTAGAACAGATACGACAGGACCAGCAGGAACACGTACAGGCTGGTCTCCATGCCCCCTATGGCGAAGGTCACACTCATGGGGGCAACCGCCCAGATGGCCGCGGTGACGGCACCTGAACCGGGTGACCCTAGTTTTCTGCCAAGCCTGAGGAGAAGAACGCAGGTGGCCGCATCAAGCAAGGCATTGAGCCAAGCGGAGATGGACTCGAAGGGAGCCGTCGGGCCCCCGAAGGGCAAGCCCAGGAGGGAAAGAAGCAGAGCGTACAAGGGGGTCGTGGTTCCGAGAACGCGCTCGCCTGGGTTGAAGACCAGGCCCCTGCCCAGAAGCAGATTGCGTGTGTAGCGGAAAGTAATGAAGGCGTCATCGATGGTCCGGGGACCAGGCACGACGCGCGCAAGGATGGCAATGAGAATGAGTGAGGCGGAGACGAGCAGCCAGCCTCGTCGGGACATAGGCGCCATTATACGGGTGGGCCAATGGCTAGACAAACCGGTCGCACTTGTCCTGCCCCTGGCTCTCGCACTCCTTTGGAAGCTGCTGCTGCTTTCTGAAGGAGCGTTTCCCTTTAATGCGGACGAAGCCGTGGTGGCGCTGATGGCGCGTCACATCTTGAAGGGCGAGCGGCCCCTCTTCTTCTACGGCCAAGCCTACATGGGGAGCCTCGACGCCTATCTGGTCGCCGCTGGGTTCTGGGCCTTTGGTGAGCACGTCCTCGTTCTGCGCCTCGTTCAAGCCTTGCTCTACTGTGGAACGATTGGCGCGCTTTACCTCGCCCTGCGCGAGGTGTTCCGCATTCCTCGCCTCGGTTGGGCCGCCGCGCTGCTCCTGGCCCTCCCCACCGTGAACCTGACCCTCTACACGACGGTCAGCCTGGGAGGTTATGGAGAGGCCCTGCTGATCGGGTCGCTGGCCCTCTGGCTGGGTCTGCGCATGGACCGCCGCGGCCCTTCCTGCTCGAGATGGGTCCTATTGGGATTCCTGAGCGGCCTGGGGGTCTGGGTCTTTCCCCTTTCCCTGGTCTTTGCGCTCCCCTCGTTGTTCTTGGCCCTGGCAAGCACCCTCCGGCGCACTTCTCTCCTGAAGACGGCATTCAACGCTTGCATATTTCTCGCCAGCGCCCTGATCGGTGCCATCCCCTGGCTGGTCGGGTGGCACCAACTCGGCGCGTCCGCCTTCCGCGAGCTCCTGGGGAGCGCCCTGGCCGGGGTTTCCGCAGGGCCCCTTCTTGGTCAGGTCGCGGGACGGATCCTGAATCTCGTGCTCTTCACCCCCACGGTGGTCTTCGGCCTCCGTCCTCCCTGGAGCACCCAGTTACTCGCCCCACCCTTGCTGCCTTTGGTGACCGCTGTGGATCTTGGGGTTCTCGTGTTCGGGCTGACCCAGCTTCGCCGCCGGGACGAATACCGCGCCGCCCGCTGGACATTGTTCGCGGTCGGGGTCGTGCTGATCGCCGCTTTCCTTGCCACCCCCTTCGGATCTGACCCCAGCGGACGCTATTTTCTTCCCCTCGGACTCCTCCTGGCCCTGACCAGCGCCCAGTTCGCGCTCTGGCTCAATGCTCAACGGGCACATTGGGGCGAAATCGCCGTTCTTCTGATCGTCGTGTTCAATGTCACCAGCACTCTTCAGGCAGCCCTCACTAATCCTCCTGGAATCACCACCCAGTTTGACCGCGAGGCGCAGGTCGACATGCGCGAGCTCCCCGCCCTCCAGCAATTCCTCGAACAACAAGGGGAAACGCGCGGATACACCAACTACTGGGTCGCCTACCCGCTGGCTTTCCTATCCCAGGAACGGCTGGTATTCACCGCCAGGTTGCCCTACCACCTGGACCTGCGCTATTCTGTGAGAGACGATCGATATGCTCCCTATGACACCTCGGTTCGATCCAGCCCAACGGTCGCCTATATCACGATTGGGAATGGCCCTCTGGATGTCCTGCTGCGCACCCGCTTCGATCAGATGGGCCTATCCTTCAGGGAGAAGCAGATCGGTGACTTCGACGTCTTCTACCAGTTGTCCTCTCCGGTGGCGCCCGAGGAACTCGGGCTGGGTCATTAGGCTCCCGGGCCGGGTCCCCAACCGCTGGCGGCTCGTTCTGATAGAATCGGCCGGCTGCCGATCTGCCCAGCTTCCCTTACCCAATTCCCGCGGAGGAATCTCGTGGAACGAACTCTCATCCTCGTCAAACCCGACGGCGTTCAGCGAGGCCTGATAGGGGAGGTCATCGCCCGCTTTGAAAGGCGCGGCTTGAAGGTGGTTGGGCTCAAATTCCTGCACGTGGACCGTGCGCTTGCGGAGCGGCACTACGCCGTGCACAAAGGCAAGCCGTTCTACGAGGGGCTTCTCGCCTACATCTCCTCCGCCCCTGTCGCTGCGATGGTGCTGGAGGGGCCGAACGCCATAGCACTGGCCCGTCAGACGATGGGCTCGACCCGACCGGGTGAAGCCGCCCCCGGCAGCCTGCGGGCCGACTTCGGGGTCGAGATAGGGCGGAATCTGGTTCACGGGTCGGACAGCGCCGAAACGGCAACTTACGAGATCCCCCTGTTCTTCAAGCCGGAAGAGCTTGTGTCCTGGAAACGCGCGAGCGATCCTTGGATCTTTGAATAGCGCTGGATCGTGTCCCGCGGTTTACCATGGCCCTGCCGGCGCCCGGGAGCAAAACCGAGCCTCTCCTAGAGAGGCTCGGTTTCTTGTTCGACAGGATGTGTCACCGACTTTGGGCGGTCACCGGTTGGCAGACATCCGGGCGCCTTACTGAATCCGAACGACGACCTTAGCCTGGCTCCACAGCCGTTCCAATTCATAGTACTCGCGCTTCTCCGGGGAGAAGGCATGCAGGATGACCTCGCCGAAGTCCGCCAGGATCCAACCTCCTTCGGGCCGGCCTTCTCTACGCGCGCGAACTCCCGGGGACCTCTCCCCGGCCTCCACGGCTGCCTCTACCAAGGCCTTGATCATGCGGTCGCTCGAACCCGTGCAGATCACAAAATAATCGGCAAACACGCAGTTCCCCCTTAGATCCAGGAGGACGACATCTTCGGCCTTCTTTGACTCGAGCGCATCAACGAGGGATCGCGCGAGTATCAGTGCGTCCAGTTCTCACCTCCCAATCCGAGACAATGGCCGGGGCCCGCCCGGTTCCGGTCCCTGCGCCGGGCGAAGAGGGACTTCCCCGGCGAGAGTCCCATTGAACTAGCGTGCGGGCGGACGCCACCCCGCCCTGGGAGCCTTCTCCTCCACGGCCTTGTCTCTTTCGGGGACAGGGGCATCCAGGGCTAGCCTCACGGCCTCTTCGGCCGTTGAAGCCAGGAGAACACTCGCAGGCCGACCGCCATCCCACATCGCGGGTTCCCAGCTGCGGAGAGAAATCACGGTCTTGCCCACGCGAAGCGCGTACCCGATTTCCGAAAGCGTTCCCCCCTCCCCGCCAATGGCGATCGCCGCGCTGGCCGAGAGAATCAGGATCACGTTTCGGGCTCCGCCGAGTCCGGTAGCCAGCGGGAATTCAACAAACTCGTTGGCGTTGCCCGGGTCCTCCCCTGGCAGGATCCCAATCGTATGGCCTCCCGCTTCCCGCGCTCCCCGGCAAGCCGACTCCATAACCCCGCCGCCGCCCCCGCAAATCAGCGTGGCCCGCGCCAGCGCGATCAGCCGGCCAACTTCCATTGCCAGTTGGGCCTCCTCCGGCGAGCAAACGTGCCCTCCGATCACAGCGATGAGCTTCAAGGCGACTCCCTCAACCGCCACTCCCCCAGGCGCATGTAGACGGCACCGTCGGGACGCAGGTCGCTTTGAAAGAGCGCGACCCTGTTGACTTCAAGTGTTCTCCACTCCGTCTCCTCCATCCGCGCAATTGCCTCCCCGATTTGTTTGAGTTCCCCTCTTGTGGCTTCCCGGCGGACGCGCCCGAGAGTTAGATGGCCCGAATACTCCCTCATCTCGGGAGAAAAGCCGATTTCGGAAAGGGACGTCTCAACCGACGCCTGCAGCCCTTTCAACTCTCCCGCCGGACTGCGAGCTCCAACCCAGACCACTCGCGGGCGTTGCATCTCGGGATAGCATCCCAATCCTCCGATCTGGACCTGAAAGGGCACCAGTTGGCGCAGGCGCGGTTCCAAGAGCAAGTTGATCTCGGCTAGGCGTTCCTCGGGGACCTGCCCCAGGAACTTGAGGGTCAAATGAATCCCATCCTGGCGCACCCAACGTACGCTGCCCGGCGGCACTTCACGGAGAAGACGACGAGCCAGCTCGGCGAGGTAATCGTGCAGAGGGGGAGGCAATTCGACCGCGATGAAAGCCCGAATCACTTCAAGACCGACCTGATCCTGTGCTCTGGCCTGTGGGCGGGAAGAGCCGGAGCGGCGCCACTCGCCAAATCGTTCATGGTCCGAGCTCACTCTCGGGCAGGCGGACAATGATCCGGCCCTGCGACAGGCGGATCTCCCTTACAACCGACGAGATGGCCGGGAGCAAGATCTCGCCCTGGTTTGCCCGGACTACGTAGACATCGTTGGCCCCGGTCGCCAGGACCGAGTGAAGCCGCCCTAAGACTTGACCGTCCTCGGTGGCCACCTCCAGCCCCACCAGCTCGTCGTGGTAGTACGTTCCTGCCGGCAGAGGGGGCAAGTCATCCGCGCGTATGTAGAGCACGGCGGCTCGCAATTCCTGCGCCTGGGTGCGAGTTGTACAGTCGGCCAGGCACAGGAGCAAATCCTTGCCGTGACTTCGAACGGAACGCACCTCCCGCGGCTGGTGCTGCTTGCCGACATACAGAGTCTTGACCTGGCGCAGGAATTCAGGAGAACCCGCCAGGATTTCCAGGAGCAGTTCGCCTCGGATGCCGAACGGCCGCCTCACCTGCGCTACGGCCAGGAGATTGTCCGCAGTTGGCTGGGGCATTCGGCTCCTTCAGGCAAACGGGCTCGCCGCACGCACGGACGAGCCCGCAAACTTCCCGCTCAGACGACTTGGGCCGCTCCAGGACCCTGCCGCTTGCCCGAAAAAGGGTCGCAGCCCCAAAGCCAGTGCCAACTGTTCTAACGGTCTCCGAATCGGAACGACTCCTTTCAGACGATGTCGAAGGTCACGCGCCGGCCCTCGCGCGCCGCAGCCGCACGCAGGAGTGCCCGGATCGCGTTAGCGATTCTCCCGCGTTGACCAATGACCCGGCCTCGATCCTCCGCACTGACCATGAGTTCCAAGTGCACGTTGGGTCCGCTGATCACCTCGGACACGCGCACCTGGGTCGGGTCCCGGACCAGAGAGCGGGCAACGTATTCCACCAGTTCCTTGAGGCCCCTGCCGGAGGAGTTGCGCCCAGGAAACGTACTCATGCCACCTCAGCCGCGGCCACAGCCTTTTTCGACTTCTTCGACTTGGCCTGACCCTTGGGCTTTGCCACCCGGCGGGTCTTCGGGCTCACGACTCGGGCGGCCTGTGCGGTCTTGGCCTCCGCGACCAGAGCGTCAAGGGATTCTCCTTGCTTGAGGCGTGCGAAGCGATCCAACGTCCCGCTCTGTTTCAGCAGCTTGGAGACCGATTCGCTCGGCTGAGCGCCCTGGCCAAGCCAGTAGAGCACACGGGCCTCCTCCAATTCGAACGTGCCCGGTTCGGTCCTTGGGTTGTATTGCCCGAGCAGCTCCAGAAAGCGACCGTCCCGGGGACTCTCGCGGTCGGTGGCAACCAGGCGAAAGCTGGCTTGATGTTTGGATCCCACCATCCTGAGCCGGATGCGAACCATGAAGAAAACTCCTTCTTGGAAGTAGCGTGAACTTACGCTCGCAGGGACCGCCTGCCCGGCCGAAGGGTGCGCGGGAAGAGCGCGCAGGTCGCCGGGCGCGGTACTGCCTCCATTTTACCCGAAAATCCCCGGCAATCTCCCGCGGGTCAAACGCGGCAGATTGCGCATCGCTTTTTGGGCCTCACGAAACTGGCGGAGTAGCTGGTTGATCTCTTGAACCTGGGTACCCGAGCCGCTCGCGATTCGTCGCTTGCGACTCGCGTTAAGGATCTCCGGGCTCCTCCTCTCCTCGGCGGTCATCGAGAGCAAGATCGCTTCCATGGCCCGCATCCGGCGGTCCACTTCGTCAGGATTGATCCTGGGGAGGCCCCCCAGGGAGGGCGCCGGAAGGCTCTCCAGAACCGCACTGATGGGCCCTAGTTTCCGAACCTGTCGGAGCTGGCTGACCATGTCTTCCAAGGTCAGCTGCCCGGCCATCAACGACTGCGCGGTCCTTTCCTTGTCTTGGAGGTCAAAAGCCCGCTCTGCCTTTTCCATCAGGCCGCGAATATCTCCCATCCCGAGGATGCGGCTGGCAAATCGCTCGGGGTCGAATTCCTCGAGGGCTTCGACCCCCTCTCCGACCCCAACCCATCGGATCGGCACCTCCGTCACCGCTCTCATGGAAACCGCGGCCCCTCCCCGGGCGTCCCCATCCACCTTGGTCAGAATAATGCCTGTGAGGCCCAGGACGGAATGAAACCCCTGGGCGATGTTCACGGCCTCTTGCCCCATCATCGCATCCGCTACCAGGAGCGACTCCGTCGGTTGAAGGGAGGCTTTGATCTCGCGGAGCTCGTCCATCAGCTCCTGATTGATTTGCATTCTGCCCGCCGTGTCGAGAATCACCACACTATCCCCCTCCCGGCGGGCGCGCTCCACGGCGGCGCGGCAGATCTCGAGAGCCGAAGCTCCCTGGCTGACCGCCGGGACACCAATCCGCTCCGCCAGGAGACGAAGCTGTGCGGCGGCGGCCGGCCTCTGTATGTCAGCGGCCACCAGGAGAACTCGCTCGCCCTCCAGCAAAAGACGCCGCGCCAGCTTGGCGGCGGTCGTGGTCTTGCCGGAACCCTGGAGGCCGACCAGGACGATGACCCGGGGCTTGGGGCCCGTCAGGGACCAGCGGGAACGCGGATCCAGCGTACGAACCAGTTCCTCGTACACTACGGTCAGGACCTGTTGGGACGGATTGAATGCCCTGGAAACCTCGGCGCCGACGCACCTGACCCGAATTCGCTCAAGAAGGTCATTCACGACCCGGAAGTTGACGTCCGCCTCCAGCAGTGCCAGGCGCACCTGCCGCAAGGCCTGTTCCACGTCCGCTTCGCTCAGCCGGCCGCGCCTGCGAAGCTGTTGAAAGACGGATTGGAGCCTCGAGGATAGAACCTCAAACATCGCCACGCCCCGCTGCTCCGCTGCCTTCGGGACAACAGATGAAGCACTGCAGCGTTGACTACAGCTGGGATCGAGCGGGCATTCTATCCCGCACAGAAGGCCGGGTCAAGCAAAGTGGAATCCCTGGGGACACAGGATTGCCCGCATCCCCCGAGCCAATTCGACGATCCGGGGGCCTTTGGCCTGATCCGGCCTGGCCGACAGTTAGTCACAGGTTGTGGGTGGACACAAGCGGCTCTCCAGGCCCGGTTACCCATCCTGTTCTCGTCAGCCTCGATCGCAAGAGATGCTCTCGGGGTTTCCCGCATGCCAGGACCCCTCCAGACCAACCCGTGACTCCGGTGGCCCGGGCCCTTGTGACAGGGGAGGCATAGCCCTTCTTCCCTCCGCCGTCGAGATCCCAAACGCAGGACGATGCCTGCCTCCCCCGCCTTGAGCTGGCCCGCCTCGAGAGCCTAGCTCCGGAGGCTTGACCCTGTGGCGCGTTTGGGACCCCTCTGGGAGGAAGCGCGCGGACCTCCCTTGCCTCCAAGACCATGACCCCCTTCACGACCAGTTCGAGTGGGCCAGTCCAACTTGCTTTGCGCCTCTAGCCCAGATCATCGCAGCCATGTGCTGCTCGCGGCGCATTGCCTTCGAGTGGCGGAGCGGAGAAAACGGATCACACCAACGGCCCATTCCCCTCGCAGGCCGACAGGCACGTGATCGTATTGTGAGCGTAGGTGTCCGAAACGTGCCCAGCGACAACAGGCAAGGCATCCGACGGCTGGAGCAGCCCAGGTGGGACAAACAAACTGCTGACCCGGAACAACCGCCTCCACCAGAACTGCTCCGACTTGTTCCGTTCTGGCCGAACGACATAGGAGAGAGTCGGGCAGGCAAAGGGAGGGACCGCCTTCCGATTCGTGACCTAGCTCGAGGCCGACGGGCATGGAGCCCAAGCCTTGTCGAAAGTGCAGCGACCTGCCCTTCTTTGACAGAGCCTCCCGCGAGTGCGAATATTAACTGAGTCGCAAGGTTTCGTTTTACCTGTTGAACGGTCCGATCCGACCGACACATCAACCCCGGCTGTGAACCCTTTTCTTCTCAAGGACCGAGATTTACGTCTCGAACCATTTCATCTCCCATGGCGCCGTGATCCTCCGGATTTCAGGCTCTAGCCCCGTTCATTCCGGCAGGCAAGTTCACGGCCGGCGGCGGGGGCCGCGCCTTCACGGGTGTCAGGCAGCTGGATGGCTGGGTGTCCAAGGGAGTTGATGCTTCGGCGACCGGCCGGGGGTGGTCGGGTATAAAATAAATGGGAGAAACGACTCCACTTCTGAGGGGAAACCAAGCCGCAGCCTGCGTGAACACCACACAGTCACGAAACGGTGAATCGGCGTACCCTGCGCCGGAGGGAAGGGGGAAACAATGGACACAAAGACGCGCCTTTGTCCCGGGCTGGTGATCACCCTGGTAGGCATCCTTATTCTAAGCACGAGTTGCAACTTCCCCGGACTCGCCAAGAACCAGAATCTGGCAAGCCAGTCCCAAGCACTTTCCGGAGGGGGTAATCAAGGAGCCGGTCTACCCCCAGGGTACGGCAGCAACCGACTCCAGTACAACCACAACTTCTCATGGGACTACAAAGGCACCGCTAGTTTGCACTTGGACTTGACGGTCAAAGGGGTGGTGCCGCTCGCCGACACCCAAATCGGCGAGGGGCCGGCGCAGTGTGTTGTCGGGACCTTTGAACCGTGGTACCTCCAAGTGTCCGGCAATGGGACCATCCCTATTCAGGGCTCCGCTAGCACGAGCGACTCATCAAACAGTTGCTCGTGTTCATTCACCAATTCCCTCCAGGTCAGCATCCTGGGCAAGACTACCTACGAATGGCTGACTCCCGGTGACAAGTGCCAAGTCAATGTGATCTACCTGAAATTGACGGAGAAATGGTACACGGCGCCGGATTGGCAGTGTACCTGCACCAAGCCTGAAGAAGCCATAAGTACCGAACGGATCATGGATAGTTTCGGGAATTTCGCCAATCCCGAACTGGAGAAGAAGACCCTAGCTTTCCAAGCCGGGTGTGCAGGGGACTCAATCCTGGAGGCAGACCTTGCCGATCCAACTCACATTGGGGTTGGCAAATACCGATGGACCTATACATCGAGCGTCAATGAACCCAGCAATCAAGGATACCGTGTGCAACAGCCCGGCATGGCATCGACTGAATGGGCGGGAGGAACCCCAGTCGTCAGGATCAACTCTTGCGTTGCGGGCTGGTGGGGGCCGTCTCTGGAGAGCATCGTTCAGCCGGTGACCCAATGGAATCCGGCTTCCCCCTGAGGCACACTAGGCAGGCCGGGGACGGCCAAACAGCGGCCGAACACATGCCGCCGTCGGGCAGGCGAGGGCGGGCAGGCTAGCGCCTGGTTCCTTTCCCTGGGCCGGCAAGCGCTGCGATGGCCCGCTTGGAGGTTGCAAAGGCCAGGATTGTCTATCGGCAACCTGCCGATTGCCGTCACTTCCCTGATCGAACCCGCTTTCTGCGCAAAGATCAGATATCCCTGGAATGGGGAATACCCTGCGTGTAGCGCCCATCGCCCCTAGTCTGGCCCCCAAGGCTATTCCATGAACCGAGATGACAGCTGGAGGCCCGTTCCTCCAAGGAGAATGGGCCCAGCCCGGACCGAGAGGCAAAACAGCAGGCGGACCTCGCATGGGCTCTAGTTCGGCAAACCGAATCTGGAGGGGGCCGAGAGGGGGGATGGCCGGCTCGCCGCCGAGGGTCGGGTCCTTGCTATAATTCGGTTCTGCGGGCGGATAGCTCAGTTGGTTAGAGCGCATCTCTTACAAAGATGAGGTCGCAGGTTCAAGTCCTGTTCCGCCCACCAGAAAGGGCGCCCCCACGCCAGGGCGACCCGGAACCTGTGCCCCTTTCGCACCCCTCCGCCCGACGGTCCTGCCGGCGATGCCAGTCCCGGCCAAGGAGACGTAATGAAGGACTTCCTCTTCCGCGGCTCACTCCACGACCTTGACCCTTCCGTGGAGGAGCTGATCCAGATTGAAAACGAGCGCCAGATTCGGCGCATCATCCTGATCCCGTCGGAGAGCTCGGCCCCGGCCGCGGTGCTTCAGGCCCTGGGCAGCCGCTTCCAGAACATCTATGCCGAGGGGTATCCGGACGAGGCCTCGCGCGCACTGAGCGAGGAGGAGATCCTGGATTACCCCGCCCGCCTGGCCAGCTTCCGCCGCTACTCGGATCCCCGCTACTACAAGGGGGTGGAATACGCCGACACGGTCGAGGCCCTGGCCCGGCGGCGCGTCGCCGAAGCTTTCGCGACCCCCTCCGTCCCAGCCGATCGCATCTTCGTCAATGTGCAGGCCCTTTCCGGCGCGCCCGCGAACAACGCCGTCTACCACGCCCTGGTCAACCCCGGAGACACGGTCATGGGCATGAGCCTGCTCGATGGGGGCCACCTGACCCACGGGTCGCCGGCCAACCGGTCCGGCCAGTACTACCACATCATCTCGTACGGCGTGGATCCATCCAGCGAACGGATTGACTACGATGCCGTGCAATTGCTGGCGCGCGAGCATCGCCCCAAGATGATCATCGCCGGTTACTCCTCCTACCCCTGGGTTCCCGATTGGAAGCGTTTTCGGGAAATCGCCGACGAAGTCGGAGCCTACCTCTTCGCGGACATCGCCCATATTGCCGGCATGGTGGCCGCGGGAGTCAGTGCCTCGCCCCTGGGCTGGGCTCATGTCATCACCTTCACCACTCACAAGAGCCTGTGCGGCCCTCGCGGTGCTTGCATCCTGACCACCGACCCGGCCTTGGCCCGCAAGATCGACCGCGCGGTTTTCCCCGGCGAACAGGGCGGGCCCCATGTGAACGTCTTCGCGGCCATCGCGGTCTGCGTGCGCCTGGCCCGAACCGATGCCTTCCGGGCACTCCAGAACCAGATTGTGCGCAATGCCGCCCGGCTGGCGGAGGGGCTCCAGCAGCAGGGCCTGCGCATTCCCTTTGGCGGGACCAACACCCACATGCTCAACGCCGACATGAAGAGCCTTCGCGGACCGGACGGGGCCGCGCTTTCGGGAGACATGGCGGCCCGCATCCTCGACCTGGCGGGAATCGTGCTCAACCGCAACACGATCCCCGGAGACGTGAGTGCTGCCAACCCGTCCGGGATACGCCTCGGCACGCCGTGGGTGACGCAACGCGGATTCCAGGAAAGGGAGATCGACCAGCTGGCCGAAATCATGGGTCGCCTCCTCCACGCCTGCCAGCCTTACCACTTCTCCGGGCGCAAGGGCGAGGTCTCGCGCGCCAAGGTCGGTTTCGAGGCGCTCGAAAAGGCCAAGCTCGAGATCCGCGACGTGGCCGAAGCCGCCGGGATCGACTACGAGATAGACCGGCATGGCTATCCCCATTTCTATTACCTGGACAGCCTCCGAGAGAACCAGGGGTTCCGGGCGATCGCCGTGCGAGGCTCACGCGCCGAGGAGTTTCTCTATTGGGCCACCACCAACGACGTGTACGCCCTGCCGCCGGGCAGCGTCCAGGCGACCCGAATTCCGTGTGGCCAGGAGAGCCTCGAAGCCGAGCTCACCCGCCAGTCCCCCGGCGTGCTGCGCTTGGTCCTGCCCGCGGCCTCCGCTGGGCGGATGCTGGCCTGGCTGAGATATCTTTCGGACGGATTTGCCGCCTTCGGCGATGACCCCTACCGCAGGCTGCCGGGCCCCGTCGTCGTAGAAGATGGCGGCACCGCCAAACTGACCCTCAGAGGGAAAGCCCAGCCGATTGATACGAGCCGGCCCTACTTCATGGAGAAAGTCGCCGACACCCCTCCGCGCCCGTCCCTTCCCCCCTTCCGCTGGATGGAGCCCAGGAATCTCCCCTTGCGGAGAACGCCGCTATTCGAGGCCCACAAATCCCTGGGCGCCAAGATGGTCCCCTTCGCCGGTTGGGAAATGCCTGTCTGGTACACCAGCGTGCTCGAAGAACACCTCGCAACGCGTCAAGCGGCCGGGCTGTTCGATGTCTCTCACATGGGCGTCTGGGACGCCAGTGGTCCAACGGCCGGCGTCTTCCTGGACGCCGTCTGCGGCAATGAGGTCACGGCCTTGGAGGTCGGCCAGTCCCTGTATGGCCAGTACCTCGAGCCGGACGGCCAGGTCCTGGATGACACGATGATCTATCGCGTCGAGCCGGAGCGCTATCTGATCGTGGTGAATGCCTCCAACGACGACAAGGATTGGGCCTGGATCAACGCCGTGGCGCGCGGAGAGGTGCTTATCGATTCAGCCAGGCCCTGGGCCACCGCCCCGGGGCGCCTGCAGGTGCGGTTGCGCAATTTGAGGGACCCTGGCGTCGCAGGGGACATGCGTGTGGATCTGGCGCTGCAGGGACCCAAGTCGCGGGAGGTCCTCCTGGCTCTTGGGGCGGACGCGCCAGCAGAGCGGCGGATCAAGGACCTCAAGCGCACGGAGGTGTGCCCGGCCCTGCTGGGAGGCTTCGACCTGATCGCGGCGCGCACGGGATACACCGGCGAAACCATGGCCTTTGAGCTGTTTGTGCACCCGGAACAGGCCGCCCCGCTGTGGAACGCCTTGCTCAAAGCCGGTGCGCCCCTCGGCCTCAAGCCGGTCGGGCTGGGCGCACGCGATTCGCTGCGCACAGAGGCCGGACTGCCTCTCTACGGCCACGAGATGGCCGGGCCGCTCAACCTGAACGTGGCTCAATCCGGATTCGGTTCGTACGTCAAGCTCCACAAGCCCTGGTTCATTGGCCGCCAGGCTTACCTCCACCAGGTGAGATCCCTGGCCGGGGAGGTTGTCCGCTTCCGCTTCACTCGCAAGGGCGTGCGTATGGCGCATCCCGGCGACCCGGTGGTGGACGACCGGGGCCGGGTGATCGGTGCGGTCACCAGTTGCGCGGTCGATTCCGAGGGCTTCCTGCTGGGGCAGGCTTATCTCGAGAGCAGGTACGCCGAAGCCGACACCCCCATTGCCGTCTTCCAGTCGGCCTCCGAGAAGGCGGAGAAGCCCCGCCGCGACCTCCAGCCCGGTGACCGGGTCACTCTCCCCGATCCCGCCATCGTCCTCAGCCGGTTCCCACCCAAGAAGTAGACGAACCAGGCGACGCACAACATCCAAGAAAGCGCCGGGGCAGAAAAGTCTGCCCCGGCGTCGTTGCTGTGAAGGTACGCCTCAAACCGGCAAGTGGTTCTGAGGGCCCACGCCCTGCCGGCCGCTACTGGACCGGCAGCAAGGGCTGGAGGGTCAAGTCCTCGTTGGAATTCTCCATGTCCTTGAGCTCCTGGTCAATCTGATCCGTCAGATTCATGATGGTCGCGTCCGGGGTCGCCGCTTGCTCCGGAAGGGCTGTAAGGGCAGGGGAGGCCACCGGGGGAGCAGACGTAGGCGAAGACGGGGTCCGGGAGGCCTCGGGTGGGACCGATGTAGAAGAAGACAGGGCCGGGGCGGTCGCGCTCCACGCGCCTGTTCCCCCTGCTCCGCTCAGGATGGAAGTCGGCCCCTCACACGCGGTGAGGAGCCCCATTAGGAGGGCTCCTCCAACAGCTAGGCAGATAACCGAGGACCTAGTACCTGCCATTGGGATCACCACCAGACTCTTTCCAACCAGGTTGAGAGGTCGCCGGCCAGGACGGGCGAACCGGCGGCCTCAGTCAACTGGCCCTACGCGCTCGTCCCTTGGGTTCCGCTGCTCGAACCGCCACTGCCGGAGCCACCGCTACCGGGAGTGCTGTTGCCCTGGGTCGGGTTCCCCTTGCTCCGCTGACTTTGAATCTGAGTGCGAAGTGTCTGGAATTCCGACTTCAGATCTTGAGCCGCGCCGCGCAGTGCCTGGGCGGCGTCCTTGAGATCCTGGCCAGCCTTCTTGACGGTCTCCAGCGCTGCAGACCGATCGGTGACATTGCCATTGTCATCGAAACCCTTGTGCAGCGTGAGCACCGCCTTGGCGTCGTCCAGGTCGCCCTGGGCCTTTGACAGCGCCGCCTTGAACCGATCCAGGGCGGCCTGGAGCCGGGAGACGTCGAACCCGTGCTGGCGGGCCCAATCAATCAGTTGCTGGATCTTTGTGGCCAGGTCGCGCCCCTTCTCCAGCCGGCTCTCCAGATTCGAGGCCATGTCCTTTTCTTTCTCGAACAGGGCCTTCAGCCGCGCATACTGTTGCGCCTGGTTGACATGAGGGGCGGGGGTCGTGGTCGGACCCGGCGCCTGGGCGTAAACCGTTGCGGCGGGAGCGAAGGCTATTGCCGAGGCCAAGATCGTTCCAGCAGCAACCCCCCCAAGGAGCGTCTTGCGTAGGGCTATTGAGTTCCACCAACGAGCCAGAATCTTCATTTCCGTTCCTCCTTTCCTTTTTCCCCGATAGGCCGGGATCATTTGCTTCTGGGAGGAGCGTAGGCTCGCCGAGTTTCAAGCCGGTGGACTCTGTGTAAACTTGTCGTAAATTCACGGATGGACTGGAATTTGGGGCGGAGGGGACGGAACCGAGCGGAGCAGACGTTACCCCCCAAAAAAAAAGACCGGGCAGGCTTGCGCCTGTCCCGGTCGTCTTCGCGGCACTCGAAGGATCTAGCCTGGGACCTTCACCGCAGCCCGCTCCGCTCCCATCCGCAAGGCTTTGCCATTCTGCTCGAGGAGATCCCGGTGGCGCGAGGCCAGGTGCTTGTCCAACGCCTGCTCGATTGCCTCCAGGGACAAGAGAGGCAGCCGAGCCAGAAGAGCTCCCAGCATCACCATGTTGGCCATGCGGCGATCCCCGAGGGTCTCAGCGATCTCGTTGGCGGGAAGCGAGACGGCCACAATGTCTCTCCGGCCCACCTCTCGGTTGGCCATGGAGGAATTCACGACCAGAACCCCCCCCGGCTTCACCAGCGGTTCATACCGGTCAAGCGAGGGGAGATTCATCACGACGGCGGCCTGGGGCTGGCGCACAAGGGGCGAGCCGATCTCCTCATCTGCAACGATGACCGTGCAGTGAGCGGTTCCGCCGCGCATCTCCGGGCCGTAGGAGGGAATCCAGGTCACCACCTTGCCCGAGTCCATGGCCGCATAGGTCAGCAGCTGGCCGGCAAACAGGGCCCCTTGCCCACCGAACCCCGATATGATGATCTCCGTTTGCATGACCTCACTCCCGCACAGCCCCGCACGCGCAGCGAGCTTCCCGCCCTTGCGGCCCTCAACTGCCGCCCAAAGCTGCGGAGCCTGGCCCTCTATCCGACCTGTTCCACCAGGTAGTTCTGAATGCCCATTTGCTTGATCTGATCGATCTGGGCCTCCAGCCAGTCAATGTGAGCCTCTTCGTCCTTGAGGATGGACTCCAGCATCTCGCGCGACCCGTTGTCGCCCATCTCGGCCGCCAGGCGGATGTCCTCGTTGTAGGCGCGGATGGCATCCTGCTCGGCAGTGCGATCATTGGCGAGCTGGGCCTCCACTGAGGCGCCGATGTTGGGGGAGTTGAGCTTGTTCACCGAGGGCTTGCCCTCCAGGAAGATGATGCGCGCGATGTGCTTCTCCGCGTGTTTCATTTCCTCGATGGCCCGCTTCTCGACCGCCTCGTGCAGCTCCTTGTACCCCCAGTTCGCGCACATCTCGGAATGGACCATGTATTGATTGATCGCGGTCAACTCGTCCGCCAGCCGTGCATTCAAGCGCTCCAGAACCCGATCGTTGCCCTTCATGGATGAACTCCTCCTTGTAGCAGCTCTTTGGTGAACAATTCCGCCTTCGCCTCGATCGGGCCCATCGTGCAGAAGGCTCATGCGGGCAGGCGAGACGTCATTTGGCGAGGCCGGCAACCGCCGGGGCGACTTTGTAGTCCCCCAGCGGGAAGGCCGGAATCATGTTCTCCTCCAGCCAGCGCAAAGCTTCGAGCGGCGTCAGCCCCCAGTTGGTCGGGCAGGTCGATAACAGCTCGACCATGGAGAAACCCAGGCCCTGCCGCTGGGTCTCAAAGGCCACTCGCAGCGCCTTCTTGGCCAGGCGGATATTCTTGGGGTCATGCAGGCTGCGCCGCACGACGTAGCTGGCTCCTTCCAATGTGGCTAGCACTTCGGCCATGCGGATGGGAAAACCCGCCAGCTTTACATCCCGCCCGTTCGGAGTGGAGGTGGTCTTCTGGCCCGGCAAGGTCGTGGGAGCCATCTGCCCCCCCGTCATGCCGTAGTTGGTGTTGTTGATAAAAATGACCGTGATCGCCTCGCCCCGGGCGGCGGCGTGCAGGATTTCGGCCATGCCGATCGAAGCCAGATCCCCGTCCCCTTGATAGGTGAACACGATCCGGTCCGGGAGCAGGCGTTTGATCCCGGTTGCCATCGCCGGGGCGCGGCCGTGGGCAGCCTCGGCAAAATCGAAGTTGAAGTAGTTGTAAGCAAAAACAGCGCAGCCCACGGGGGCCACCCCAATGGTCCTTTCGCGCAGGCCCATCTCGTCCAGGATTTCCGCAATCAAACGGTGGGCCACGCCATGCGTGCAGCCCGGGCAATAATGGGTCGGCACTTCCGTCAGCGAGGTCGGCCGCCGGTAGACCAAGGTTTCCATCGCCGTCGCAACCATTCCTGTCCTCTCGCCTCAGTTTGGCGCTTGGGCCAGCCGCTCGAGCCACTTCGCGCGAACGTCCCCCGCGTCCCCAGCGCCCCCCTGCGCCATCCGGTGAACCTCGCTCAGGACCTCATCCGGGAAGGGGACCACTCCCCCCATACGGCCATAGAACCCCACCGGAACTCTTTCCCGGGTCGCCAGGCGCACATCCTCAAGCATTTGGCCGGCGTTCATCTCAACGACCAGGAACGCCTTGGCTCGATCTGCGAGCGCAGCCAGTTCCTCATAAGGAAACGGGCTGAGGGTCACCGGGCGGAACAACCCCGCCTTGAGCCCCTCGGCTCGGGCGGCACGAACGGCGGAGAGGGAAACACGCCCGGCCGTCCCAAAGGCCACCACAACGATCTCGGCGTCCTCGAGGTGGTAGGCCCTGAAGCGAACCTCTTTCGCCCGAATCTCCAGCCAGCGAGACTGCAAGCGCCGGTTGGTGATTTCCTCTTCATACGGGTCCAGGTAGATGGAGGTGAGGATGCGGCGTTCCCGGCCTTGGGCTCCGGTGAGCGCCCAACTGGGCGAGGCCCGATGCACCTCCCGCATCGGCGGCAGCTCAGCCGGCTCCATAATCTGGCCGACATTCCCGTCCGCCATCACGATGGCGATGGTTCGATACTTCTCCGCCAGGTCAAAGGCCAGGATAGTCAGATCGATGGCTTCCTGGACCGTCGCAGGCCCCAGCACAATCGGGTGATAGTCCCCGTGCCCGCCCCCATGCACCACCTGGTTGTAGTCGCCCTGGGACGGGGCGATGTTGCCCAGTCCCGGGCCTCCCCGCATCACATCGATGAGCACACAAGGGATCTCGGTGCCCGCGATGTAGGACATGCCCTCCATCATCAGGCTCGCCCCAGGGCTCGACGAGGAGGACATGACTCGGGCACCGGTGCAGGCCGCCCCGTAGACCATGTTGATAGTGGCCACTTCACTCTCGGCCTGGATGAACACGCGCCCCAGCTCAGGCATCCTGCGCGCCATCCACTCCAGCAGTTCGGTCTGGGGGGTGATCGGGTAACCAAAATACGCCTCCACCCCGGCCCGAATGGCCGCCTCGGCCATCGCCTCATTTCCCTTGAGGAGCTCTTTGGCCATGGCAGATTTCTTAGCTCGTCACCGCGGCGGCCCGGACCGCTTCTCGGTAAACCGTGATCGCCGCTTCCGGGCACACCACGGCACATAGCGCGCAGCCCGTGCAACCGACCTCCGAGGTCAGCTTCACCGGGTGATAACCCTTCGAGGTTAGAGTTTCCCTGTCCAGCGTGAGCACCTTTTGCGGGCAGACGGCAATGCAGAGTTCGCAACCTTTGCAGAAGCGCTCATCAATCCCAACCCGGCCTCTCACAGGCATTTTTACCGTGCCTCCCATCGATTGGCGAGGAAACCTGACAAAATCCTTGTCAATAGTCTACTTTATGCTCACGAGCCCTACCCTCCGTAGTGCCAAGCGTCCTTCCCGATATTGACAAAAATCCCCCGTTTTCCTGCCTTCCGCGGACGGGTTTGGACCCTCACGCATCGCTTATAATGGGCCCCATGCTTCCGGCCAGCCCCGCCCAGTTCATTTCGAACGGCGCCGATCTCCATGAACTCATCTTACGCCTCCTCGATCAACCGCGCATCGCGGTGGACACCGAATCCAACAGCCTCTTTGCCTACCGAGAAAGGGTTTGCCTGATCCAATTCTCGACCTCCGAATCCGATTACCTAGTCGACCCCCTGACGGCTATGGACCTTGCCCCGCTCGGAGAGGTCTTCTCCCGCCCCGTCCCGCAGAAGGTTTTCCATGCCGCCGAGTACGACTTGCTCTGCCTTTCCCGGGACTATCGTTTCGAGGTTGAAGGTCTTTTCGACACGATGCTGGCGGCGCGGGCGCTCGGGTTCCGCCAGACCGGGCTGGGCGCAATCCTCAAGAGCGAACTCGGGGTGGATCTCGACAAGCGCTGGCAGAGGGCGAATTGGGGAATCCGGCCCCTGCCCGACGATCAAGCCCGTTACGCGCAGCTGGACACGCATTATCTCCTCGCCCTCCGAGATCACCTCGTCGCCAGGCTTAGCGAGCGAGGACTCGTGGAGGAGGTTGAGGAAGAATGTGGACGGCTGGCACGCGCCTGCCTGCAGCCTCCTGCCTCTTCCCCCTCGAACGGGTTCTGGAGGCTTCGCGGAGCCTTTGAGCTTGTTGCTCAGGACCGGGCGATCCTCTATCAGCTTTACTTGTGCCGGGAGGAGCTGGCCCGCAGGCTGGACCGGCCGCCCTTCAAGGTTCTTTCCCAGAAGGTGCTTACGGAGATCGCGCGACTTCATCCCAGCTCTCTGGAGGAGCTGCGCAAAGTGCCCGGCGTGACCCAGGTGCAAATTGCCCGCTGGGGAGACGAGATCCTTCGAGCCGTTCGCGAAGGACTGCAGGCGGGTGTCCCTCATCCCCCCCGAGCCGGAGAGCGGAACGAGCCTGCGATCGCGCGCCATGAGGCCTTGCGCAAGTGGCGCAAGGAGCGGGCGGCGGCTCGCGGTGTGGAGTCCGATGTCATCTTGAGCCGAGAGGTCCTCTGGCGAATTGCCGAGCGAGGGCCGTGCTCGCTGGAAGAACTGGCGACTGTGGAAGGCCTGGGCCCGTCCCGCTTACGCTGCTACGGCGAGGAAATCATGCACGTCCTGGCTGACTCGGACCGATTGCAAGAGTGAGCCCCGGAAACCCGTTTTGAAGGAATTCGACATCCCCGACCCGCGGCCGGGTCGGGCCATTATGCAGATTGCTCCCAGAGTGGGATTGGCGGAAACCAGCCATACCGAGCTCTCGCCAGCGCAAATCCCGGCCTATCCCAAGCCAGGGGGGCGCATTGGGCGTCACGCGGGAATCGGAACTTCCGGCCGCTCGATCTCGCGGAAATGCATGTCAGGTCACGGACGAGCAGGGCGAGGCGCCCCGGCGGGCATCCCCCTGAGTCCGGTCACGTTTTGGCAAGTCAGGCCGGACGCGGTGATATAATCGCCGACCGGAGAGGTGCCGGAGCGGTTGATCGGGACGGTCTCGAAAACCGTTGTGGTCCTTGTGGCCACCGAGGGTTCGAATCCCTCCCTCTCCGCTCGCGGGACGGCGCCGTTGGCCCCTACCTGGTAGATGGAGGAAAGAGGTAGCATGGCAGAGCTTGTCCAGTTCAGTCAGTCCACGTTTGACAGCGAAGTGCTCAAGGCCGCCGGGCCAGTCCTGGTCGATTTCACCGCGTCGTGGTGCCACCCCTGCCATCTGCTGGAGCCCATCGTCCGGGAGCTGGCGGACTCCTGGACCGGCCGGGTCAAGGTGGGTCAGGTCGATGTCGATGCGAACTCTGACCTAGCCATCCGCTACGGCGTCATGGGTGTTCCAACCTTGATCCTGTTCATTGCAGGTCAGCAGACCGAGCGCGTCGTCGGCTTCGTGCCCCGCGACAAGCTTCGCGCCAAGCTGGAACCTCATCTCCCGACCCCGGCCTGAAGGCCCCTGGATCCAGAAATCGAGTAGGGAGGATGGGTCGCCCATCCTCCCTCTCACACCACCGGACATGCGGGTCCGCATCCGGCGGTTCGTCGGGGAACATGCAGTTGGTGATAATACCCGGTGAGTGAACACAGACCCTGA
>Ga0208192_1000029_pt1 | contig 167864 bp, 142 predicted proteins | sample June2015DPH_13_1_2_FD_184711 | JGI IMG/M metagenome (GOLD analysis project Ga0208192, IMG submission 184711) | Peatland microbial communities from SPRUCE experiment site at the Marcell Experimental Forest, Minnesota, USA - June2015DPH_13_150... | ecosystem: Environmental > Terrestrial > Soil >... | reverse complement strand
AATCGAGTAGGGAGGATGGGTCGCCCATCCTCCCTCTCACACCACCGGACATGCGGGTCCGCATCCGGCGGTTCGTCGGGGAACATGCAGTTGGTGATAATACCCGGTGAGTGAACACAGACCCTGAGCCTGCCAAAAGGCGTTGCTCAGGGCCATGTGAACCACAGGAGTCTCCGCCATATGCCACGGGCTCTTGCCGGTGGCACCCAAGGCAGCGAGATGGCGAGGGACACCCAGCGATATCAATTCTCGCCAGCGTGTCTTGCCTCGCTTCCATCGTTTCCAGAGAAGTTGTCTTAGCCGTCGGCGAAGCCACTCATCCAGTTCAACAAACACACTCGGCGTGTCAGCCAGTCGGAAGTAGCCCATCCAACCCCTCAGGTACTCATTGAGTTGCCGGATGACCTCCTCCAGCCGACCTGATCGGGTGCGTCGTGTCAGGACTCGTAGCCTCTCCCGGAGCCGCTGTAGCATCTGGCCAGCAATCCGGATCCGTACCTCTCCCTTGCGGTAGAAGTAACTGAATCCCAGAAATTTCCGCTCTCCAGCTCGGGCCACCGCACTCTTCTTCTCGTTCACCCGCAGCTTCAACTTCTTCTCCAGAAACTGACGTACGCTGCTCATCACCCGCTGGCCCGCTCGCTCCGTCTTGACGTAGATGTTGCAATCGTCTGCGTATCGGACGAACCGGTGCCCTCGTCTCTCCAGTTCCTTGTCCAGGTCGTCCAGCATGATGTTGGCTAGCAACGGCGAAAGCGGCCCACCTTGCGGTGTCCCCTCCTCCGTCTCCATCACCACACCATTCACCATTACCCCGGATTGGAGATAACGCCGGACCAGCCTTAGCACCCGTTTGTCTTTCACCACCCGTGCCACACGCGCCATTAGCTTGTCGTGGTTGACCCGGTCGAAAAACTTCTCGAGGTCAATATCCACTACCCAGGTGTAGCCTTCTCGGATGTACCCTTGGGCTGCTGTCACAGCGTCATGGGCCCGGCGTCCAGGTCGAAACCCGTAACTATGCGGTGAAAAGACCGGCTCGAACAGCGGCGTCAACACCTGCGCGGTCGCCTGTTGGATGAGGCGATCAACTACCGTAGGGATGCCCAGCAACCTTACCCCGCCGTCAGGCTTCGGTATTTCCACCCGCCGAACTGGGCTTGGTCGATAGGTCCCCGCGTCAAGGGCGGCCCTTAGTTCCAACCAGCCCGCCCTGGGCACTCGGGCCAGGGTGTGCTTTCAGGTACGGGCGGAGGGTTTCTACCGTCATCCCATCCACGCCCGGCGCACCCCCGTTGGCCTCGACGCGCTTGAGCGCCCGGAGCAGGTTCTTGCGCTCTAACACCCGCTCCCAGACACTCTCACCTCCTGCCTCGGACATTCCCTCACCCGGTGTCAGGGATTGCTCGGCCCTCTGGTTAGGTCTCGCTGGCTTCACCACCTCCACCCTCCCAGCAGGTCCCCTTGCGGAGAAGTCTGCCTTTTGCGCTCATCCCATGAACCGTCCAAGTTCCTGTCCTCCTCAACGTTCAGCCCTTCCCGCTGTGACGGCAGCGGTACTATGGCCTCGGCTGACCCCTGTTGCCTCAGCCTAACCTCTCGGCTAGGGTTGCCGTCTAAACTACCAACGGCTTGGCATCAGGTCTCCCCAGATAAGAACGCTGACTTTCCCCCTGGACTGTCCGCCCAGGACAGGCCGCACCCCTGCCCGATTTACCGCCCTGCCCTTTGATGGCTAGGACTTCGTCGCTCCTTGCCGACTCGTCCGGCCTCACGGCCTCATATCGGGTTCGTATCCCCTGGAACCCGGGGACCAGGGTTCCTCAGGTCGCGGTTTTGCCTCCGGCTTCCTCCGGACCCCGCCTCACGGCGACGCCTTTGCCTTTGGCTACGGTTGGCGCCATCACCTCCGGGAAGGACTTTCACCTTCCAAGTCAGTGTTCATGCTGGGCGTACAAGCAGAACCGAGGCATTTGAGCCTCGGTTTTGTTGTGCGAACCCAGGTTGTGGACGAGCCAACACCACCAGAATTCTCGGAGATTCAAGAGGTCAAGCTGGCAAATCAGCTCGTAGGGCTCGTAACCGCCTGATCGTTGGTCCTCGTCCGAATCAGACGGAGTCAGATTCCACGTCTACCTCGGATCGTCGGGCTGGCAGCCTGGCGGCTCCCCGACTCCGGTAGCTGGCCATCAGCCGCCTCTCCTGCCGCAAGCAGACCCCCAGCAAGGCGGCGGCCTGTTTCCCGGAGATTCGCCCAACTTGAACCTGGTTCAACATTATCAGTCGCTTCTGTTCCTTGCTGGTCAACCCTGCCTGGCGTCAGACAGGGTCACCTCGGTATTCATGGGGTGACATTTTCACCCTGGCCCGCGTGGGCAGGGCGGGCTGACCAGTTACCGGGTGACAAATTCAAAGGACCCTAGCATCCCAGGCTCTCCCGCTTGTGTGTTGTTATCCGCAGACCTATACTCGGGCCGCTCATCTTCCCCCGTGGGCCGTCGAGTGACTGGCCTTCTCGGCGAACGGCGGCTTGCTCCGCAGACCGCTGGCGCGGGCCCTTGGAATAGCGAAGAAACAGGGGATGGGGAGGCACGTGACCTGTGGAACACTCTCTCTGTTGAGAGGAGGCAAGGGATGATGCGGAAGTTGCTGGTCAGGTTCTCGGTCTCACTGACAGCTGTGACCCTCCTGCTTGCGCCGGGAGGTTGCAAGGTACCCAGCCTGTCCATTGTTCCGACGCCAACCACGGAACCCTCCCATACCCTCCAGCAGATCGAAGCTGAAGTCTCGCCGACCCTGGATCCTTACCACGTACTCCAGACGCAGGAAGCGATCTGGACGGTCGAACACTCGCCGACGATCACACCGACTCCGCTGGTGTTCGTCCCGGATTCCAACACCTACTGCCTGCAGGGTCCGAATCCCGTCTTCAAATCTGTGGGGCGCGCAATGACCAACCAGACATACGCGATTGAAGGGCGCGATGGCGGAGTTGAATCAGAGTCCGATATCCAGAATTACAAGGACGGCGAAGATGGAGTAAACCGCACTCGACCCGGCAACCACAACAAGGGACTGCTAGCCGTGAATTGGCTATTCATTCGTCTGCCGGGGACAGCCGGATGCTGGGTCCCGAAGACCTCGGGCTGGGAATCGGGGGACCTTGTCCTTTTGAGCGTCCTGGCTTCTCCTCCCACCCCCACCCCTTCACCAGTTCCTCCCAAGCCGACACATGCTCATCAATCCGGTTGCGCTCAGTACAGCAGCCAAAGCGCATGCGCGGCGGCGGGGTGCTCCTGGGATCACAAGGTAACCGGCGAGGGTTACTGCCACTAGCAGGATGCGGAATAGAATTCGTGAGATAACATATTTGAGCGCGGAAGGTCCAAGATCAGCTGAGTTAGTCCAGACACATGTGAGACAGTCAGAGTAGACAAGAATACGCATCGGGGTCATCCTTGGGGTGATCAGACCAACCAAGGAGAGATCCCCGATGCGCCTCCTGACTCTACCACGCGCGTACTTCTATCTGGCCGGCCATCGTCTCACCTGTCTCTCACCCAAGGGCCAGGAGCGACTGCGGATCTTGTCAGCTTGGCAAGCATTGCGCCGCCATGGGCTAACGAGCACCCAGGCCAGCCAGACCCTCGACGTCTCGCGAGCCACCTTCTACCGCTGGGCCAAGCGGGTACGCCAAGACGGCCTGAAAGGGCTGGAAAACCGCAGCCGGCGTCCTAAGCGTTGTCGCCCTCGTTCTTGGGGCGCTCCCCTGGTGGCCAGGGTCCAACAGCTCCGAGAAACCTACCCGGGCTGGGGGAAAGACCCTTTGACCGTGCTGCTGGGCCGGGAGAGTCGCACAACCTCGATGTCAACCGTCGGCCGGATCTTGAGCTACCTGAAGCAACGAGGCTACCTGCGTGAGCCCCCGCGCCACGCAACGAGACATCGAAAACGCTACGTTCCAAGGCCTTTCGCGATCCGCAAGCCGCGCGACTATCCCGTCACCGCGCCTGGCGATCTGGTCCAGATCGACACGATGGATGTGCGCCCTGTCCCCGGATTGACCCTCAAGCATTTCACCGCGTGCGACACCATCTCCCGCTGGAACGAGCTCGAAGTCCACAAACAAGCCACCGCCACAACCGCCGCCAACTTCTTGGAGGGCCTGCTGAATCGCATGCCGTTCCCGATCAGAGCCATTCAAGTGGATGGTGGATCCGAGTTCAAGGCCGCCTTCGAACAAGCCTGCCAACTCCGTCATGTCCAACTCTTCGTTCTGCCTCCCTATTCCCCGAAGCTGAACGGCCGGGTCGAACGCGCCCACCGCACCCACCTGGAAGGCTTTTACGATGTCTACGAGGGCGATCTCAACCTTGGCCCGCTCAACCAGGCCCTGTCGCGCTGGCAGAGGGTCTATAACTTCGTCCGGCCCCATCGAGCGCTTGACAGGCGCACCCCCGCCGAACCCGTCCTGACGGTCCGGGTCAGGATACATTCGCGCCTTTCACCCTCATCTGGCCCCGAAACTGTCTCACATGTACTGAACTCCAAAGTAGTGTCCGAGGATTGCCGAGTTTGGTCTGTTTAGGCCCACCGCGAGCAGTTGAGGCATCAAAGCAATCAGATGCTAGGCCCCGATGCCTCGAGTTTGCCCGTCAACTTGTGTGCGGGAGCTCTCCATTCAGCTTTATCGACATGAGACATGATCCTCGTTTCAGGGCGTCTTGTCCAGCTCCTGGAGGCGAAGTTTGAGGAGCCAATTGGCGCCCCTTCGGCTCCAGCGCATGCCTTGCTTTTTGAACCGACGCCCGACGACCAAATCCATTTGCTTCTCCACAGCGCCTGAGCCTTCCACGCAGACCTGACGGGCCGCCTCCGTGAGGAAAGGACGCAGGGACCGGGCACCATAGAAGCCGTGTTCGTTGGTCCTGACATACTTGTACAGGACCCCAACCTGCTGTCGATCGCCTATGCCTGTGGCACGGGCAGCACGCACCAGCTGAACAACCCTCTGACCCTCCCCGCGATAGAGGGCCTGCTTGAGCTCCTGGACCAGTTGAGGCCGAGCGGGAAAGGTGCGGTGGAAGGCATGGATCAGATGCCACCAGTCCAACTGATAAGTGGCTTGCCAACGCTTCTGGCTAGCTAAGATCTCAATCCACTCCGCGCCGTCTCCAACCATCAAGAGGTGGCGGGCATGGCTCAACCCAAGGTGAGATTCGCCTCGCAAGAAGAGGCGCTCACCGAAGTCCCGAGCTGTTTCGACCCCGCCGTATCGGACGCGTTCCAGCAGCCGATGGCGGCGATGTTTGGCGGTAGGACTTTCCAAGCCCTTGCCGCTCGCCAGCAGGCCGAGCCGAACCTCAAACTCGGGGACCTCTTCCCGCTGGGCGAGCAGGAAAGTGCCGTCTACTTCGGCCACGACAATCTCGCGCGCCTGAGGGTCACGCGGCGGCAACTCCCCCCTGGCAAACACAGCCTCCTGTTCTTTGTCCTCCTCGGCCACCAGGGCGACCCCCGCACTTCGAACCCAGGCGTACAGACTGCGGTGGTCCAGCCATTGGCCGACAAACCCGCTGAGCAGCTGAGTGGCCTGGCGGTACGGCAGGCGAGTGGTCAACGCTACCGCTTGTGCTGTGATCCACGGGCTGGCATGCTGGCGCGGCTGCAGGCCCAGCAGGCTGTCCAGGGGCTGGTGACAACGACCCTGGGCGTCCCGCATCTGCCATCGGCTCAGCCGGATCCAACCGAAGCGCGTCAAGAGGTCCAGAGGCCGCCGCTTACTCCGCCGAAAGGCCGTCTGCCCTGCCCCAGCCCCCAGGGCAGGCTGACGCTCCAGCCAGCTGTCCTCCAGCGCCTGGCAGCCCCGTCTGAGAAGGTCCCGGCCGGCCTCCCCCACTGCCACCCCTACTGCCTCCTCCAGTTCCTGCAGGGACATCCCCTCCGGGCGTATACTCACCCTGACCGTGATCTCGACGGTCGCCATGTAGGCTCATCCTCCTTGCCCTCTCGGGCAATCCTATGCTTTGGGTGAGCCTACATCCTTTCTTTCCCCTCGGCAATTTCCTGACACATCCTGAACTCCAACAGCGTATTGACAACAGGGTCCTGCTGATCTATAGTTTCATTGTACAAAACCCTATTTCATACCATGAAAACACCTGCCGGTGCCTCCCCGAGCGCGCGGAGACTCAATTTGATACCTGAGCGATACCGCATCCGCTCTGTGGATCGGGCCCTCAGCTTGCTGGGAACATTTCTTCTCCACGACGGCGACCTCTCGGCCTCCGAGATCAGCAAGGCTGCGGGTCTCGACCCAAGCACAGTCTTCCGAATGCTGCTAACCCTGGAGAGGCATGGATTTCTGGAGCAAGTCCGCCCGAGCGGAAGGTATCGCCTGGGCGCGACCTGCCTGGAACTCGGTTCGCGGTTCCTGAAAAACAACGACATCCGCGCCCGCTCCATTGATATCCTGGAGCACCTGCGCAACGAGTTCGGCGAGACCGTCCACCTCACAATCCTGCAGGGCAACGAGGTGGTCTACCTGGAAAAGCTGGCCGGCCTGCATCCCATCGGATTGATGTCCTCGCGTGTCGGTGATCGCAACCCCGCGCACTGCACGGGTGTGGGCAAGGCGCTGCTCGCCTACGTCTCAGACGAAGAACTGCTTGCCCGCTACTCGAGCCGGAAGCTGCCCCGCTTCACCGAGCACACAATCACCGACCTGGGCGTCCTTCGTGCGGAACTCGCTCGGGTCCGCACCGAAGGGTTTGCGGTCGACCAGGAAGAACATGAGCCAGGCGTCAAATGCGTTGCAGTTCCGACCTTCAATCACAAAGGAATCGTTGCGGCCATGAGTGTGTCAGGGCCGGTTGAGCGCATGGACCAACATATTGCTCATGACGGCCTGATCCAGGCATTACGGCAAGCTGGAGGAGAGGTCTCGGCTCGGTTGGGTTGGGGACGCGGGGTGGACCAGCTTGGGGATGCAGAAGTTCAGAACGGCATGTCCGAGCCTGGGTCTCACCGGACCGGCGGGAATGGGCGGATGAGACGCGCAAAGCCCTGAGGTCAAGCCGTCCGTCGGCCTCTGAGGAGGGCCGCTCGCGGCTGTAGGCGTTGCACTGAGAGATCCTTGTGGCCCTCGATGTTGACGAGGTGCAGGAGGGGCGAGCCATGGATTACGTCATCGACGTCAATCGCATCGAGGCAGTGGCGCGAGACCATTCAGACAACAAGCACATTGTGCGCCGCGAGGATCTCAAACTCGGCCTGATCAGCGTGAGGCCTCACGAGGAGCTCCCGGTTCACTCCCACGAAATCGAGGATCAGTTGTACTACGTCCTGGAGGGAGAAGGAATCGTCCGCCTTGGCAACGAAGAATTCCCCTTGCGCCCAGGAATCGCAGTGACGATTCCCCCCGGAGTGGCTCATGGCGTCCGCAATCCGACGGACAGGCCATTGAACTACCTGGATATCTTCATTAACTGGAAAAGGTGAATCCCAGATCGCGCCTGGATCAATTCCGAGGAAGCCAGGAGGCCATATGTCTGAGGTCGTCACCTTCGGGGAAGCCATGATCCGCCTCGCTCCGCCTGAGTTTGAACGCTTGGAGCAGGCGGCGGCTCTCCGCATGAGCGTGGGAGGCTCGGAGCTTACAGTAGCAGCGGGGGTAGCGCGGCTGGGCTTGAGCGCAGCCTGGGTCAGCCGCCTGCCAGCCAACGCTCTGGGTCGGATGGCTCAAAACAAAGCGCGTGAATTCGGCGTGGACACATGCCACCTGGTCTGGACCAAAGAAGACCGCATAGGGCTCTATTTCTGCGAATACGGGGCCTCCCCACGAGCGAGCGGGGTTCTTTACGACCGGGGGTACTCCGCGATCAGCCGCATCCAACCCGGCGAGGTGAACTGGGAGCAGGTGTTCCATGGGTCACGGTGGTTCCACACCAGCGGCATCACTCCTGCCCTGAGTGACAGCGCCGCGGCTGTCACCGAAGCCGCCCTGCGCACGGCAAAAGAAATGGGTCTCACCGTCAGCTACGATCTCAACTATCGCGCCAAGCTCTGGCCCCAGGAGAAGGCCCAGGCGGTTCAGGAATCTTACATGAAGTACGTGGATGTCCTGATCACCACCGAGGAGGATACGGAGCGAGTCTTCGGCATAAAGGCCCGGGACTATAAGCAGGTGGCCCGGAACCTTGCCGACAGGTTTGGCCTCAAGGTGGTCACCATCACCCTGCGAGGCACACCATCGGTGTGGCGCAACACCTGGAGCGCCTTTGCCTTTGACGGAAAGGATTTTGTAGAGGACGTGACCTACGAGATCGAAATTGTGGACCGGCTGGGTGGCGGGGACAACTACTCTGCCGGCTTCATCTGCGGGTACATGACTGAAGGCCTCGAGAAGGCCGTGCGGCTAGGAAATGCCTTTTCGGCGCTAAAGCAGACCTCCTGGACGGACTTCAACTGGGCGACACGCGAGGAGGCCGAAGGTCTGCTTAAGGGGCTCAAGGCGGAGAACCTGAGGATCGCGCGCTGAGGAGACGGAAGATGACCAGAGAGGATCTTGTCCGCGAAATTGAAGAGGGGGGGGTCGTCGCCATTGTCCGGTTCGACCGCTCGGAAGAACTCGTCCAAGTGGCTCGTGCGGTCCGAGCCGGGGGGGTGCGTGCGATCGAGTTCACGATGACCACTCCCAACGCCCTGGGGATCCTGGAACAGTCCACCCGGGAGTTCGGGCAGGATGTTCTCCTTGGAGCCGGAACTGTGCTGGATCCTGAGACCGCCCGGTCGGCGATTCTGGCTGGCGCCCAATTCGTCGTGGCGCCCACTTTGAATTCGCATGTGATCGAGATGTGCCGACGGTACAGCAAGGTCGTGATCCCCGGCGCCTTCACCCCCACGGAAATCCTCACAGCCTGGGAATGCGGGGCGGACTTCGTCAAGGTTTTCCCGGCAGAACTGGGAGGCCCCGAGTACTTCAGGGCTCTTCTCGCCCCCCTGCCCCAAGTCCGCCTCATCCCGGTCGGGGGCGTATCACTGGAAAACACGGGGGAGTTCATCAAGGCGGGAGCCTCGGCGGTCGCGGTCGGTAGCAACCTGGTCAAGAAAAGCGTGGTCGCGGCAAAGCGGTTTGATGAATTGACAGATCTGGCTCGCAAATTCGTCGATGCCGTCGCGTCTGCCCGATCTGAGAGACGCTAGAAGGCCCACCGCGCCCAATTGGGCCGTTGAGGAAACGGGCGCAGGAGGTGACATCGCCATGCGGCGCATCATCAACCCGATGGGTCCACTACCCCCTGCGGAGACCCTGGCCGGTTTCGAGAAGCTCCTGGGCATCATGAGCCCCTCGTGCGTGGTATCCGACTGCCAGGAACGCAGCGGTGTCCTGCGCAGCGACATCCGCCCGCTGTTCGAAGCGCGATTTGTCGGCACAGCCCTGACCGTTCGCCTCTATCCTGGCGACCTCGTGGATTGCCTGGACGCTCTTTCGGTCGCGCAACGAGGCAACGTGATCGTCGTTGACGCAGCCGGCGAGACTGAGACCTCAATCTGGGGAGGGTTGATGGCCGGGTTGTGCCAGCAGAAGGGCGTGGTCGGGGCAGTCGTTGACGGAGCCATCCGCGACACGGATGAGATCAAGAGCCTGCGCTTCCCGATTTTCAGCCGTGCTGTCGTTCCTCGTTCGACGCATTCCCCGTACTCCAAACGGATGGAACCGATCGAGATCAATGTCCCCATCCACTGCGGCGGCGTGGTCGTTTTCCCTGGAGACGTGGTCCTGGCAGACGAGATCGGAGTGGTCGTGGTGCCTCGCGCAGAGGCGGGCGAGGTGCTCAGGCGTGCCGAGGTTCAGGCGGCCCAAGAGGAAGCGACTCGTGAGCGGATCCGCCAAGGCAAAACCGTTGAAGAATTGCTGGCCGAGTTTGGTCGTCTGTGAGAAGGAGGGTGCCGCCCCAGGACCAATCTGACGAAGACTCTTCAATTCTTTCAGATCTTTCAGAGGGGAAACCAGCGAAGACCTCAACCTGAGTGGGGAGGAAAGAATGAGCGGAGTTGACCTGGATCGCCTCAATCGAACCCAGCGGGAGATGAAGCAGGCTCATCTGGATGCCCTTGTGTGCCGACTCCCCGAGAACGTTGTCTATCTGACCGACTACTGGCCGCACCACGGTTTCTCCGTCGCCATCCTGCCTCCCAGCGGGAAGCCGGTCCTCTTCCTGCCTGAAGTTGAAGCCGAGTACGTGGCCCCCGATTGGTGCGAGCCGACAACCTTCGGCTGGGGGCTCCTGAAAGACCGCGACCTTTATGAAAACTACCGCGAGCTCCTGACTCGAGCCAAGTCTGCCCTGGGACTCAAGGGCGGCCGCGTGGGGGTTGAGATGAGCTTCGAGGTAGTTGCCCCGTCCTACCGGGCGGCCGAGCCGGTGGTCCCCGCCCGGCCCTGGGCCCAGGTGCTTGCTGAAGTATTCGCCGATTGCCAGCTCGTTGACGCGACCAACTTCCTCCAAACCGTCCGCTCGGTGAAGAGCTCCTATGAGCAGAATAAGCTGCGGGTCGCCAATGAAATCGCCGAGATGGGGATGAAAGAGTTCCTCACCCAGCTCAAGCCAGGGATGACCGAATCCCAGGTCGGCGCCATCGTAGAGGGCAAGATTCGCAGTGAGGGCCCAGGGCACAAGGGCGCGCGTCTCGTGCGGCCAATGGCGGAGGTGGGCGCGGGACCGGTGGGGAGCACCAAGGGGACGCTCCTCGTCCCCTCCAGCACGCGCAAGGTCGCGAAGGGCGACATCGTCATGGTGGAACTGGCCACGGTCGTCGACGGCTACTGGTCAGACTTGACGTACTGTGCAGTCGCGGGAACACCCAGCGCTCGCCAGGTGGAGGTCTACAACCGGGTGCTGGAGGCCGAGCAGGCCGCGGCACGCGAGCTGCGCCCCGGAGCCCCGGCCTCGGCACCGGACAGCGCCGCAAGGAAAGTCCTGGAAAAGGCCGGTCTGGACAAGTACTTCGTTCACATCACCGGGCACGGGGTGGGCCTGCGGTATCACGAGTTCATACCCTTTCTGGTGCCAGGAGCGACCAGTCCGCTCCAGGAGGGGATGGTGACCAGCGTGGAGCCCGGAGTCTACATTGAGGGATTCGGCGGGATCCGGATCGAGGACAACGTCGCCGTCGGTTCCCAGGGACCGGTTTTCCTTTCGACTCCGCGGAAACCCTGGTAGGCGCGGCGACCTACCGGGTTTGGATCGATCGTTTGCAGGAGGTCTCCCTATGAAGCTTCAGGGGAAGGTCGCGATCGTCACGGGAGCCGCAATGGGAATCGGCAAAGGCATCGCCTCTGTCTTCCTCCGGGAGGGGGCCAAAGTCGTTATCGCAGATGTGAACCAGGGAGAAGGTGAGAAGACCGCGAGCGAATTGAGCAAAGGCGGCCAGGACGTCTTCTTCCAGCCCTGCGACGTGTCAAACGAAAGCTCGGTCCAGCGCCTGATGGAAGCGACTCTCTCCCGGTACCACGTGCTGCACGTGCTCGTCAACAACGCCGGGATCGGGATCTACAAGACCGTGCTGGATGCGACGACGGAAGAATTTGACCGCTGTCTGGCCGTGAACTTGCGCGGGGTGTTTTTGTGCTCCAAGTACGCCATTCCGCACATCAAGGCGGCCGGCGGAGGATCTATCGTCAACGTCGCCTCGGTCCATTCCTATCAGAACGTGGGCGGCACGGCACCCTACGCGGCCAGCAAGGGCGGGGTAGTTGCGCTGACGCGGGTCATGGCTATCGACTACGGCCGGGACAAGATCCGGGTGAATGCTGTCTGCCCGGGTTGGATCTACACGCCGCTCATCAAGGGCATCTTTGCAGGAGATCCCGATCCGGAGAAAGCCAAGCGGGACGTGGAGCGTCGCCAGGTACTGGGGCGGCTGGGAACACCGGAGGAGGTTGCGGAGGCCGTGGCCTTTCTGGCCAGCGAGGAGGCCTCCTATATCACAGGCGCGTCGCTCATGGTGGACAACGGGATGACCGCTCAGCTCGAAACGTGGTAACTCGAGGCGGAGGACCTGCAGCCTGAGTGTCCTGGGCGGGTTGGAGGAACCAACGGAATGCGAGCCTTGTCGATGAATCTCCCCTCGATGAGGGGAAATCGAGAGATCTGGTGGCAAGCCTCTCGGCGATGGCAAGGTGGTGAGGTGATCAATGGCTGAAAGCCGAAGCGAGGGACATCGCGTCAAGCTCGGGCATGTCCGCCTGAAGGTGCGAAACATGAACCGGGCCATCTCCTTCTACACCCGCATGCTCCACATGAGACTCGTGGAAAAGGTTGGTGACGAGTACGCGTTTCTTTCCGGGAGCGACTCCTATCACGAGGTTGCGCTGCAGAGGGTGAGCGAGTCGGCGCCGGCCCCTGCGGCTGAGGCGACCGGGGTGGATCATGTGGCCTTCGAACTGGCAGACCAGCGGGAGCTGGCCCGGGCCTTCCAGGAGCTATCCGAGGCGGGGGTGGCCCCCCGCACCGTAGACAACGGCATCAGCTGGGCGATGTATTTTAGCGACCCGGACGGGAATCCACTGGAGTTCTTCTGCGACACCCGGAGGATCCCAGGCGGTAGGGAGAGGTGGGAAGGGCGGGTCGAGGAACTCGCGCCCGCAACTATTCTAGGCGTGCTCAAGGAAGGGAAACGCCCAATCGCCTGACAGGAGGAGAACTTTGCGGTCTGAGGTCCGGGGCATCTCGCGCGCCAACCTGATTGCAGCACGGAGCTCAAGAACAGATTTGGGAGCGGCCCAGGAAACCGTCATGGAACACATGGGCAAGGCCGGAGGCGAGGAGGGCAAAGATCGCAAATCTGAAACATGCCTCGAATAGCAATTGAAGATTGAGTCGAATCGCCAGAGAAAGGAGAGCTTATCGATGAGACCGTTTCGAACGTGTTATTGATCCAACCGGCGGAGCTGTTTCTTGCGCCACAAAGGAGGAAGAATGGGTAGGATAACTGCACGGAATGTTTTGAGCCTCGTTTTCATCGCCGGTATGCTGCTGACCGCCTGCGCTCCTGCAGCGCCGGCCGCGGCCCCGACGGCCGCGGCACCGAGCACATCGAACGAGGAGTACATCTACGTCTCTGCCATGGGGAACCTGGAGTTCTTCAACGCCCACAAGTACGGGTGGAAATGGGCCGGGCAAACCCTGGGGGTCAAGGCGACCTATGTCGGCCCGGCCACAACCGATGCCCCCGGCCAGGTGGCTGCCTTCGACCAGGCGATCGCCATGAAACCAGCAGGGATCTGCGTTTTCGCATGGGACCCCTCTGTGGGGCCGGACATCGACAAGGCCGAGGCGGCCGGGATCCCGGTGGTCACGATCCTGGGTGACCTGCCCAATACCAAGCGTATTGCCTATGTCGGGTCGGATGAGCACCTCCTGGGGTATGTCGGCGGGACGCATCTCGCTCAGGCCATCAACGGACAGGGCAAAGTCGCCATCCTGACCCTGCCGGGGACGGAGATGTTTGATGAGCGCGAGGCTGGCTTCCGAGATGCCTTCAAGAACTACCCCGGCATTCAGGTGGTCCAGCGCGGTGACACCAAGGCCGACACGGCGACTGCGATCAGCGTGGCCAAGGACATCCTCACCCGCTACCCGGACCTGGCTGCCTTCGTCGGCACCGACTCGACGGCAGGAATTGGCGCCGCGACGGCCGTGAAGGAGGCCGGGTTGAGCGGCAAGGTCAAGACCGTCGCGATGGATCGCAACTCGGACGTGCTCCAGGCGATCAAGAACGGGGACCTGACCGGAACCGTCGCCCAGGACGATGCCGCCATGGCCTTCTGGGCCATGCTGGTGCTGTATGAATACAACCATCACCAGGCGCCGCTGACTGTGGATAACGCCAAGGCCGGAGTCCAGACCGGTCCGAGCATCGTGTACACGTCAGCCAACTACATCGACCAGTCCAATCTTCAGTACTTCCTGGATGCCAACTCGATCTATACCAAGTAGAATCGCCTGCAGGTGGTACGTTGATGGGGCGGGGGCCAGCCCCCGCCCCATTTCTTCCGAGGCCTAAAATGGTGGATGTCCTGAGAGCGGAAAGCATCTCCAAGCGGTTCCCGGGGGTCCTGGCGGTCGATCACGTCAGCCTGAATCTGGGGCGCGGGGAAATCCTGGCTCTGGTGGGCGAGAACGGCGCCGGTAAGAGCACGCTGATGCAGATCCTGGGAGGAGCGCTCCGCCCCGACGAGGGCAAGATCTACTTGGAGGATCGCGCGGTTTCCTTCTATTCCCCGGAAGATGCGATCCGCGCCGGGATCAGCATGGTGTTTCAGGAACTCTCCCTGGTGGGTAGCCTGTCCATCGCGGAGAACATCTTCGCCCATCGCCAGCCGGTGGGGTTCATCAACAACATCCACTGGCGCCAGCTCTATCAGGAAACGGAAGATTTCCTCGGGCGTTTCGGCCTCAGCCTCAACCCACGCCGGCTCGTCAGAAGTCTTCCCGTGGGTCAGCAGCAGATCCTGGAAATCCTCAAGGCGATCTCGACCAACCCCAAAGTGCTGATCATGGACGAGCCCACCTCTCCCTTGACCGAGAGCGAGGCGGCGACCCTTTTCGATACCATCCGTAGGCTGCAGGCGCAGGGGCTATCGGTCATCTACATCACCCACAAGCTCTTTGAGGTTTTCAAGATTGCCAGCCGCGTGATCGTCCTTCGGGACGGTCGCTATGTGGACAGCCGCAAGGTGAGCGAGGTTAGCGAAAGGGACCTCGTGGCCCTGATGGTGGGCCGCGAGATCTCCAATCTCTATGGCAATCAGACCCAGGTGCAATCGGAGAAGGGCTACTTCCGTGTGGAAGGACTGAGCCGGAAGGGCGAGTTCGCCGACGTGAGCTTTGAGCTGCGCCGGGGGGAGATCCTGGGTATGGCCGGGCTGGTTGGTGCCGGGCGAACCGAGATCGCCCGGTGCATTTTCGGCGCTGAGCCGGCGGACAGTGGCCGCATCTTTCTGGAGGGAAGGGAGCTGACCGTCACCCGGCCCAGCGAGGCAATTGAGCGGGGAATTGCCTATCTGACCGAGGACCGCAAGAGCACTGGGCTCTTTGTCACCATGCCGGTGCGGGACAACATCGTGGCTCCGGCGATCCGCCAATTCACGACGGCCGCTGGATTCATTCGCAGGGGCCGCATGCAGGCCTACGCGGCCGAAAAGGTGGAGGAATTCGCCATCGCCACCCCTTCCATTGAAAAGAAGGTGCTGGATCTCTCCGGTGGGAACCAGCAGAAAGTCCTGGTCGCCATGTGGATGAGCATCCGGCCCAAGGTCATCATCTGCGACGAGCCCACCCGAGGGGTGGACGTCGGCGCTCGGGCGGAGATCTACCAGAAGCTGCGGGAATTTGCATCCCGGGGTACCGGAATCATCATGATCTCGTCGGACATGCCCGAGTTGATCGGAATGTGCGACCGGATCCTGGTCGTGTACCGAGGCAGGATCGTCTGGGAAGTCCGCCGCGGAGAATACAGCGAAGCCCAGATCTTGACTCACGCGGCTGGCCTGGTGAATGGGGGAGAAGCGCAGCGCGCGGTGCCCCCTTAAGGCGGGGGGAGAGTCGCGCCGGACAGCCGGAGACAAATTGGGTACCAGGCGGATATGGGGTGGATCGCTGATCGAGGTGAGGAAACGGAGGGGCTGTGCGCCTTCTGAATGCCACGCGGGATCTGAAGAAGACCGGAGGGGAGACAAGCCAAGGAGGCGTCACCTCGATTCGCGAGCGTGTCCTGAACTTCGTCTCCCAGCGCGAATTTGCCCTGTTCCTGGTGCTCCTGGCTGCGTGCATCATCATGAGCCTCGTGTCCCGGGTGTTCCTGAGCGTGGGGAACATCGAGGCTCTCCTCCTCGCTCTTTCCCTGGACGGTACGATCTCGATCGGGATGGTCATTCTCCTGATCTCGGGCGGATTTGACCTCTCGGTTGGGTCGACATTGGCCTTCACGGGCGTGGTCACAGGCCTGGCCCTGAACGCTGGCGTTCCGGCCGTTTTCGCAATCATTCTGGGACTCGTCGCCGCCCTGATGGTGGGCTTGGCAAATGGTTTTCTCGTAGCGCGACTGGGAATCAACTCCTTCATAACGACCCTGGGCATGGCCATGGGGGTCCGGGGAATTCTTCTCGTGCTCGCCAAGGGAACGGCGGTGCTGAACCTGCCAAGTTCCTTCACCGTGATCGGTCAGGGTCGCCTGTTGGGGGTCCAGTACCCGATCTTCGTGATGCTGCTCCTGGTGCTGATGGGCGAGATCCTGGTCCGCAATTCCCGCTTCTTCCGGCAGTCCTATTATGTAGGCGGGAACGAAAAGGCCGCCCGCCTGTCGGGGATCAACGTCACCCTGGTCCGGATTTTCAATTTCTGTCTGGTGGCCCTTTTGTCGGGCGTCGCGGGCCTCCTGATTACGGCCCGATTTGGCTCGGCCTCGGTAACCATCGGGACCGGAGAAGAGCTCAAGGTCATCACCGCCTGCATCATCGGAGGCGCGAGCCTGGCCGGGGGCGAGGGCTCGGTCCTGGGCGCCTTCCTCGGTGCCTTCTTCATGGCCTTTCAGGCAAATGCGCTAAACCTGCTCGGCGTGGACGTTTACTGGCAGAACCTGGTCACAGGTTCGCTGCTGATCTTCGCGGTGGTCGTCGATGTGCTCAATGAGCGGCGAAAGGCCCACCAGCAGCGCAGGAGTATCAGCGTCTAGCGAAGCCAAATCTCCTTCGTGCCTCGGGTGGGGTCTCCTATCCCTGTCCTGGGTGAAAATGGGCCTGGATTGGACGTGCACAATGCTCCTACCATGGATTCTGACCGTCCATCAAGGGATCAATTCGCAGCCATCGTGATTCAACCAATCTCGGGGCGTTGACAAACGCGCCCATCAAGAGGTACCCTTCGAACTAGACTCACGGATCAACCTCGTTGGGCTCGAGGATACTGAACCACGGGTGGCACCCTCAAACAGCCGGATTTCCTGTTTGAGGCCCCCTCCCCCAGGTTGGGGCTTCCATGATGGGGCCGCTGTCAAGCCCCTCGGTTGTTAGCAACGCTTTTCCCTGCCGGTGCCTCTGCCAGCCTCCAGTTTCTAGGATCTATTGGCGGTGCCGTCGAGCTTGGCCCCCCAAGGGGCTTGGCGCCGCGCCCTATCGGCCTTGTGAGCAGTCACTTCCCTCGAGCGTCAGGCGAGATTTCGCCTGCGACTAGCTTCCATCCGTGCTGGCTCAAGTCGGCCAGACACCATATGCTTCGTTCGCGCAAAGGCGATTCGGGAAGTCTTGGTGAGCAGCCCCATCTCATAATCGGTCCCTCATCGGAAACCCGCCGCAAACCACGGGCAGCTCAGACCAGCCAGGCCAAAGAGGGCGACGCGCTTCTCTGATTCCTCAGACGACTCGACTCTTGAGCACTGCACCTTCCGGGATGATGCCTGTCTCCGAGTAGCGCCACAGATCGATCAGTAACCTTCGCGCAACCGCCACAATCCCGATTCGTCGAACTCGGCTTCCGCCATGGGCAAATCGTTCCTGGTACCACAAGGCCAGCTTGCTGTCCGGCTGAAACTCTAACCAATCCCAAGCCAGTTCGATCGCTATCGCTCGTACGTGGCGATTGCCCGCCTTGCTGATCCCCAGCTCTCGGCTGTCATCTCCGCTTTGGTGAGGCGTCGGGGTCAGTCCTGCCAGGGCCCCCAGCTCTCGCCGATTGCGGATCTCTCGCCAGCCAAACAGTTCCATCGTGTAGAGCCAGGCGGCATTGATCCCAATTCCCCTCACCCGAAGCAGGCTCCTCACCTTCTCCAATTCTGGCTCGCTCGAGTGGCGCAGAGCCTCCAGCCGTTCCCGCTCCACCTCGCGGATCTGCTGAGCCAGAAACTGCAGCCGCTCGAATTCGCGGCCCAGTCGAACGCGCAGACCCTCAGGCAAAGCCGATCCGTCCCACAGTCGAATCCTCTCAAGGTGATCAGGAAAGTCCCGCTTAATGTCCAACCGGATGCCTTGGCCAGCCAGAAGCCCTTTGATCCGGTTGATGTGCTGAGTCCGTTCCTGCTTCAGGCTCTCCAGCTCGCGATGCAGGTGTCGGCTATCTTCTGCTTCCACACTGGGAACCCTTACCACGTGCCAGACCTTGCAGTCTCCGCTCTGGTACCGGATCAGCATGGTGACCAGCTTTGTCGCATCCATCCGATCAGTCTTGGCCCGTCTATGCCTTCTGTTAACCTCGATGCTCGAGGAATCCACCACTAAGTTCTCGATCCCCGCTTGTGCCAAGTACCTCGCCAACCAGAAGCCATCCCGCCCAGCTTCATAGCAGCTCAGGGTCCTTGCGTTCTCAGGCAGGCCGAACCGCTTCTTCGCCAGGTGGATTTCCTCCTGCAGTATTCCCAGGTCACCTGCCAGCATCTCACGGATCCGAGGCGCTTGCCCCAACCCGGTGCTGAAACCCAGTTTCCACTTCTTGGTACCCAGTTCAAACGCCAGAAACAAAATATGCTCTACGCTATACTCCATCCCGCGGGTCGCTGAAGTCTCCATGGCTTCCTCCCTTTCCGTTGTCTGTTTGAGGAAGCTTAGACGCAGCGGCCCGCGCTTGCAACCCTGTTGCCCCTTCATAGCATCTCATAACCCGGAGGTCGCTGGTTCCCTGGACTGGCCTCAGGGCAGGCGAGTCCAGCCCCCGCTACCTAAAGGCAAAACCGAGGCATTTGAGCCTCGGCTCTGTCTCGTCTGACCGGCTCGTAGACCAGACGACTCCAGCACAATTCCCTGGGATTCGACGGCTTCAGCTGGTTGATCAGTTCGCAGGGCTCGTAACCGCCTGATCGTTGGTCCTCGTCCGAAACAGACGGGGTCAGATTCCATGTCAACCTCGGATCGTCGGGCCAGTAGCCTGAAGGTGGAAGGCGCGGCAGCATATTTCACCTTGACCAGCACAACAACTTGTCCATTTGATAAGTGGTCTTGCAATATGTCAGGGGGATAAGACTCGCCTTCCCCAAGAAGGAAAACCCAACCCAGATTGAGTTGAGTCAACGGGGGGTTGCATTGAACAGTGACATCCGGAACGCTCCACGTCAAGTGTGGCATCTGCTTCATCGCACACTGCCGGCCAGCTCTGGGGAGTGTCAATCATCACTGCGATAATCAAAGAACGGTTGCTTGAGCAATCCGCTCTCCCTCAAATACAACCAGGCTACGCCCCATCGGCTTGAGATAGTCTTCTTGATAATCTGCATTGCCAACATCTGCGACCAGGGTAAGATGATAGGGTCGAAGGAAATCTGGGATACCAGAAGGTTGCAAACCAAAGACCCAGGGCGATTGTTTGGATACGACATCCATCAAATGATCCGCACCAGGAATATCCGAGCGCCGTCCGATGATGCTTTCTAAGACATAGGTAAACACAATGAGGCTACCCGGCGCCGATTTTCCGACAAATGCCAGTGTCTGGCGGACGGCACCCTCCGATACATACTGGGTCACGGCTTCCCAGATAAAGACAGCGGGCATGGATGCATTGAAGGCTGTCTTGGAGAAAACAGCTTCCAGGGCCTGCGTGTCGAAGTCAATTGGGATGAAAGTAATGTTGTCGGGCAGCCTGCGAAGGTATTTCTGAAGCCTCTTCTTCTTTTCGTCCTGTACTGCTGGTAGATCGACTTCGAATACTTTGACTCCATCCATCCCGGGCAAACGATATGGGCGTGTATCGAAGCCTGCCCCCAAGATTACCAATTGTTTAATCCCCTGCGATACTGCCGTATGCACAGCATCATCGATGTAGCGGGTACGGCATATCTGGACCCCATAAATACCCTTCGCAACGGCATCCGTCTGTTTCACCGTGAAATTCCGAATGCTGGCGAAATTCATTAGAAACCGGATGGATCCGCCGACCAGCTCTCTTGCGACCGGATCGTGGAATAGCCTGGTTTTCTCGGGCTGGTACTGTTCAATCAATCGACAAATCACTGCTCCAAGTGCTGTTCTGCTTACGGTCGGTTTAGCCATGTGAAGTCTCCTACTACCCTTTCCGGTCCAATCATGCTCTTTGAATAGTTTCTGACTGAGACCGGCGCTGCCATATCGAATGGCTCAGAGGTGAGGGGGAGAACCAAGATTTCAAGCCTATTGTCGCACCACTTCTGGCAAGATGCGCTTCTGCTTGAGCTGCGGAGCCGATGTCCGTGGGGCGACAGCGGCTTATCTGTGGAATCAGTTCTTTTGTTTTTATCATGATTTTTGTAACTCCTCATACTCTATTTATGGGAACTCTCACTTTAGCTACCCTAGCTTACGATTCATAGACATGCACGGCAACATACATGGCGAGCATCCCGAGCGCGAAGCCTAAACATACCAAAGCGAACGTCTGGAAGCGTGCGATATCGCCCAAAAACCACATGACACCGAGGATAACCGCCCATACGACAGCGACCCCAATTACATATACGATGAGCGGGAAGCGATTAGAACCCCAGTGCCACCATGAGGCGAGAGCTGCAAGTGCCAGAACGATCGCGGCTACAATGACATATCCTGTGAGTGTATTCATAATTGTTCCCGCATTCTACGTCACATAATCATAGAAAACAATCTCTTTTAGCCAGGATAAATGCACCCCATTATTATCTCCCACTCAGATATTGAAAAAACATAATATTCGGTTTTGAGAAATTAATTGCGAAGATATATGCAGAATGGCAAAACAATGCTAAACTTAACAAAGTTCCGTCAAAATTTTCACCCAGTTTGGGCGAAAATGATGGCAAATCTATTTCGACGTGGAATTTCGGCACAATATCTGTAATCAAATCGGAGGAGCGGACCATGAGTACAAAACGCAGCGGGAAAAAAACAACGACAAAGAAAAAGAGCGCAACGACCAAGGGCGAATCCCCTTCTCGGCTGATCGACGCGAGGATCAAGGAACTGGACGACTGGAGGGGCAAGACGCTCTCCCATGTCCGCGCTCTCATCAAACAGGCTGACACTGATGTGGTCGAGGAGTGGAAGTGGAGAGGCGTTCCGGTTTGGTCTCACGATGGACTGATCTGCACCGGCGAGACGTACAAGAGCGTCGTGAAGCTGACTTTCTCCAAGGGCGCTTCGCTCAAGGACCCTTCAGGACTATTCAACTCCAGCCTTGAAGGCAACGCCTGGCGCGCTATCGATTTCCATGAGGGTGATGAAATAGATGAGGATGCCTTCAAGACGCTCATACGCGCCGCTGCAGCCCTGAACAGGTCATCGGCCCGATAGTCGAATCCGGCGCCTCATGAGTTGGCGCCTATCCTAGCCGGCGCGATGTCCGCCGCTGCTGCTTTTCGTTCCATTGAGCCCGTACACGAACCGGCGCGTCGAACTTGACCAGTCGAAAGAATCCAGTGTCAGGGAGTTCGAGCAACTCGCGCGGTACATAGTCAAGCCGCACTTCTCGCTGGAAGCGATCCGCTACGTTTCTGAAACAAAGACCGTGCTCTACAAAGGCACGATGCATGCGGGTATTATTAACGGGACAATGACATCCATTCCGAAACACGCGGCGCGAAACGACCGGTCCGGATCTCAGGGAATGAAAGCATCCACCCTCGCGCATCTCACCGACCGCCGTAATTTGCTGATCCTCACCTACGCCCCGGCCGGGCTGGGGCATCTCCGGATCACCGATGCCCTCTACGACGGACTGCCGAAGCCGGTCAACCCGGTCGTCCTGGGCAGCCAGGATAAATCCATCGAAACCCTCCACCGGATCACGAGCATCCATCCGATCGGCCGCACGATTTTCGACTGGCTGCAGACCGGTCCGCTGGCGCTCCAGGCCAACCGGCTTTACCGGTACAGCCTGCGGATGAACACCGGCGTGGTCTACAACGAGATGATTCAGCTCATCGAGGAGCGGCTCGACCCTCCGAAGAAAATCCTGGTCGTCTCCACCCATTTCGGGCTGGCGCATAAACTGGCGGTGATTAAAGAGCGCCTGCAGAAGGAGAAAGGAGTGCGGATCGTGCTGGTGGTGTTCGTCTCCGACGACACCTTCCAGCACATTTGGTACGTCGACGGCGCGGACCTGCTGGCGGTGACGAGCAACTTTATCAAACGCAAGTACGCCGCCTACGGCCACAGCCTCGGCCAGGACGTGCGAATCGAAGTCGTCTCCTATCCGCTGAATCCTCAGCTCGGAATTCCGCTGAGCGCACGGAAGATCACGGACCGCAGGAACCAGCTGGATGCGAAACACAAGACGCCGATCCGGGTTTCCATCCCGATTTCCGGTGCGGCGGTGGGCACGCTGTACGTCTCACATCTGATCGCCTCGCTGCGGGAGAAATCCGACCGGTTCCATTTCCACATCGTTTCCAAGGACGCCCCCTTCACCCACAGCTTCCTTACCGACCTGGAGGGAAAACCTTATCTCAGCTTGTCCGTCGGCAAACAGGATCGGGAGGTGGTGGACCTCTACGACGATCTGTTGAACCGCGAGGTCATCTCGCTGGAAGTAACCAAGCCGAGCGAACAGGCCTTCAAAGCGCTCACCGGAACGCAAACCCGCGGCGGCGTCATTCTGCTGTTCGCCGAGCCGGTGGGCAGCCAGGAATCCGACAACCTGGATTTTCTCGAGCGGCACAAGCTCATCCCGACCAAAGCTGATAACGCAAGCCTCTGGAACATCGCCGGGAGCAGCGCCGGCCTGAAGACTCCGCTTGGTAAACGCCTCTTCGAGGAATCCCGCGCCTGGCGCGGCGTCCGCCTCCCGGGGGGCTCCAAACGCTCCGCGGATTTCATTTGGTGGATGTTGAATTCCGGTTTGTTCGCCCGGATGGAGTCGAACAATCGCACCATCCATTTAACCGACGAGGGCAAGCCGATCAACGGATCAAAAGGGGTTTCGGAATTTTGGGACCTGGCGACCTCTATTTAGGGTTGGAACGATCTATTGCTACGATTCTCTCTGAACAGGTGATGTCCGCCATACACAAGAATCTCCTGGAATCGGAGGTGTTCCGGGGAACGCAATTGGTTTTTATTGGATCGCTTCATGGTTTCGCGGACACCCCATCCCGGTGTTTTCTATGCTGGTCGGGATTGAAGCAATCTTGGAATTATGAATTCTATTTTGAAGAATGAAATACCGGACCATTTGCCTACCACTGTTGTCCATCTGGTTCTATCGTAGAGGATACAGGCGGAGCGATCAAGTCAATACTTGAAGCTATTTGTTTGCCAGCATGAGAGTTGTATAGAAAACCGTGTCCAGCATATTGCCTCCCTGCCGGAACTGCTGTTGTGCATTTGGATCGGTGTGACCTAGGACATACCTATCAACGGCATTGGTCCTATCCAGATTTTCATTTGGATTTATGTAGGTAAATAAGAAGAGTGAAATATGTTTTGCGCCTGCCTGATCTTGATATGTGAGATTCTCATCTTGCTCATTGCCATCACACTCTTCTTCTGTTGTCGCAAAGAAAACGCGCGTGTTCTGGCCGTTGACGCTCACGATCCTTTCCCACAAGATTTCCCGAAGTATCCCCTTTCCTGGCCAAAAACCTCATCCGTCTGGTAGTGGACGTGGATCGGAAGCGGAATATCCTCTTCGGATGGATTGTGACCGGCTTTCACGGGATCAATGCGCACGTCTCCGGGTCTTTCAATCAATGCCGGCGCGTTGACAGACCCACGCCTTCAGAGGCACTTTTGGGCTCACACATACGGATCAACCTCGTTGGGCTCGAGGTTACTGAACCACGGATGGTACCCTCAAACGGCTGGAAATCCTGTTTGAGGCCCCTCCCCCAGGTTGAAGCTCATACGCCGGAGGTCGCTGGTTTCCCCCGGCCTACGGCTGGGGCAGGCTGGCCCGGATCGCCAGCCCGCTCTCGGTGCGCGGGCCGAGGGGACGGGCGACTCCAGCCCGCGCTACCTATTACCCGAACCGAGGCCATTTGAGCCTCGGCTCTTCATTGCCACAGAGTGATGCCCGTTTGCGTCCTTCAGCCTGATTCAACCAAGATCCTCATCGGAGGAACTCAGATAGCCTCGTCGGGGTAGTAACCGCGGGATCGCTGGTTCGAGTCTCATTCTGATAATGTGGGAGACCGGAGACGACCCGCAGCTCGCCGGGATCGATAGGTCTCCGGACGGCTGCGAACATCGCCGTGGCGGACAGGGGGCGGGAGGGCCTGTCCTGGCCGAAAACCCGATCCGTCCGAAAATGGGCCTGGTTGGACGTGCGTAGTGCCCCTATCCTGGATTCTGACCGTCCATCAAGGGATCAATTCGCAGCCATCGTGATTCAACCAATCTCGGGGCGTTGACAAACGCGCCCATCAAGAGGTACCCTTCGAACTAGACTCACGGATCAACCTCGTTGGGCTCGAGGATACTGAACCACGGGTGGCACCCTCAAACAGCCGGATTTCCTGTTTGAGGCCCCCTCCCCCAGGTTGGGGCTTCCATGATGGGGCCGCTGTCAAGCCCCTCGGTTGTTAGCAACGCTTTTCCCTGCCGGTGCCTCTGCCAGCCTCCAGTTTCTAGGATCTATTGGCGGTGCCGTCGAGCTTGGCCCCCCAAGGGGCTTGGCGCCGCGCCCTATCGGCCTTGTGAGCAGTCACTTCCCTCGAGCGTCAGGCGAGATTTCGCCTGCGACTAGCTTCCATCCGTGCTGGCTCAAGTCGGCCAGACACCATATGCTTCGTTCGCGCAAAGGCGATTCGGGAAGTCTTGGTGAGCAGCCCCATCTCATAATCGGTCCCTCATCGGAAACCCGCCGCAAACCACGGGCAGCTCAGACCAGCCAGGCCAAAGAGGGCGACGCGCTTCTCTGATTCCTCAGACGACTCGACTCTTGAGCACTGCACCTTCCGGGATGATGCCTGTCTCCGAGTAGCGCCACAGATCGATCAGTAACCTTCGCGCAACCGCCACAATCCCGATTCGTCGAACTCGGCTTCCGCCATGGGCAAATCGTTCCTGGTACCACAAGGCCAGCTTGCTGTCCGGCTGAAACTCTAACCAATCCCAAGCCAGTTCGATCGCTATCGCTCGTACGTGGCGATTGCCCGCCTTGCTGATCCCCAGCTCTCGGCTGTCATCTCCGCTTTGGTGAGGCGTCGGGGTCAGTCCTGCCAGGGCCCCCAGCTCTCGCCGATTGCGGATCTCTCGCCAGCCAAACAGTTCCATCGTGTAGAGCCAGGCGGCATTGATCCCAATTCCCCTCACCCGAAGCAGGCTCCTCACCTTCTCCAATTCTGGCTCGCTCGAGTGGCGCAGAGCCTCCAGCCGTTCCCGCTCCACCTCGCGGATCTGCTGAGCCAGAAACTGCAGCCGCTCGAATTCGCGGCCCAGTCGAACGCGCAGACCCTCAGGCAAAGCCGATCCGTCCCACAGTCGAATCCTCTCAAGGTGATCAGGAAAGTCCCGCTTAATGTCCAACCGGATGCCTTGGCCAGCCAGAAGCCCTTTGATCCGGTTGATGTGCTGAGTCCGTTCCTGCTTCAGGCTCTCCAGCTCGCGATGCAGGTGTCGGCTATCTTCTGCTTCCACACTGGGAACCCTTACCACGTGCCAGACCTTGCAGTCTCCGCTCTGGTACCGGATCAGCATGGTGACCAGCTTTGTCGCATCCATCCGATCAGTCTTGGCCCGTCTATGCCTTCTGTTAACCTCGATGCTCGAGGAATCCACCACTAAGTTCTCGATCCCCGCTTGTGCCAAGTACCTCGCCAACCAGAAGCCATCCCGCCCAGCTTCATAGCAGCTCAGGGTCCTTGCGTTCTCAGGCAGGCCGAACCGCTTCTTCGCCAGGTGGATTTCCTCCTGCAGTATTCCCAGGTCACCTGCCAGCATCTCACGGATCCGAGGCGCTTGCCCCAACCCGGTGCTGAAACCCAGTTTCCACTTCTTGGTACCCAGTTCAAACGCCAGAAACAAAATATGCTCTACGCTATACTCCATCCCGCGGGTCGCTGAAGTCTCCATGGCTTCCTCCCTTTCCGTTGTCTGTTTGAGGAAGCTTAGACGCAGCGGCCCGCGCTTGCAACCCTGTTGCCCCTTCATAGCATCTCATAACCCGGAGGTCGCTGGTTCCCTGGACTGGCCTCAGGGCAGGCGAGTCCAGCCCCCGCTACCTTAAGCCAAAACCGAGGCATTTGAGCCTCGGTTCTGCTTTCTCTGACCGCGTTGTAAAAAGGTCATGCGAGCATATTTCCCGGGGATTCCATATGCACTGGTGTTTAATCAGCTCGTAGGGCCCGTAACCGCCTGATCGTCGGTCCTCGTCCGAATCAGACGGGGTCAGATTACATGTCTACCTCGGATCGTCGGGCCGGTAGCCTGGAGGTCGCTGGTTCCCCCTGGCCTGCGGTAAGGCAGGCTGGCCCCGATCACAAGCCCGCCCATCGAGGGAGGGCCCTCTGGACGGGGGCGGGCGAGTTCACCCCCCGCTACCTCGAAGCAGGACCGAGGCCTTTTGAGCCTCGGCCCTTTGTTCAACCACACGAGCCCCGATTACGCGACTTCAGCCGAATCTCCATGCGATCGTGGCGTGTCGAATCAGTTCACCCCGCATGGGCTTGTAACCGGGCGGTCTTAGATTTCAATCCTAGCGGCACCCCCTACCCAAACCACTGTCCTCCAGGTCATTTCCGTCGCGCTTCGACCAATTCCTCTACCGTCGACCTGCCGATGGAGTTTTCGGCTACCACATCGATGTACCAGCCAGCGCGGCTGTACCCCATTTGATCGAGCCAGGGCCAGACGGCATGCGGAGGAGCCTGGATGGTGATTGCGCGCGTTATCGGCATTGTTGGATGTGAGACGATCTGATCGCCGGGTAACTGTCTACCCCCGACGGAGTCATCTGCTCCGACACTCATTCGAACAGATGCCCCTACGGATCAGAGTTGCCGGGGGGCCAATGGCGCCTAATGGTGGAACTCAAAGGCAGCGGCGAGGCTGGCGCGAGAAACCCGGAAAGTAGATTCGCCCTCAGGCAGCCGGCCGCGTCCCGTTCAGCGCCGCCAGCCGCTGTCCGCCGCAGCGACTGGTCGGGCAGCTTGATAACTGACACGCGCCCGCGTCAATCACGACTCACTCGGCTGGCCCCTTGACGCTGCTTTCGGCGGTGTCACGTTCGTCGTGACCTCCACCTTCGCCCCAGTCCACCTTTCGATTGCGATACTCCTCATAGTCGGGCACGAGACGATCATATTCTCCATCCATGAGGGGCGAGGAGATCATGAAATCCGCCGACGCCCGATTGCAGGCAATCGGAATATTCCAGACGACCGCCATTCGCAAGAGCGCTTTGACATCGGGATCATGGGGCATCGGTTCGAGCGGATCCCAGAAGAAGATCAGGAAGTCGATCTCGTTCTCAACAATCTTGGCGCCGATTTGCTGATCGCCGCCCAAAGGCCCGCTTTGAAGTCGGTGGACTTCAAACCCCAGTTTGCGCTCCAGGGTTGCTCCCGTGGTGCCGGTCGCGTAAACCATGTGGTGTGCCAAGAGATCGCGGTTATATTTCGCCCATTCCAACAGGTCACGTTTCTTGTTGTCATGAGCAACAAGCGCGATCTTCTTGTCGGGATTCATGACAATTCTTCGATGCGTCATTAGCTTTGTCGTCCTTTCGCTAACCGAAACCGCCGCGCCGTTCAGGGCGGTTTAACTATGATTCGGTAAGTAAGACCTATACAAGATACACCTTAATCATAGTGTGTGGCCATTTCTGGAGTTGGTCAACAACTACGCAAAAGCAAGAGATTGAACCAGAATTTCTCAGAGTGGGGTGACCCCGGTTTCTGTACCAGGGGTTATGAGAGCCCAGCCGTGACCACCGGGTCTTGCTTTCTCAGCCAAGAGACATCGATAGTGAGTCCTTCGACAAGGTCGGCGGCGGTGGGCTCGGTCGCGTGCGCCCTCGCGAACTCAGCCGGGGTCATATAGTAGAGGGAGTTGTGCGGCCGCTCGCTGGTGCCTGCCCCGGACCGGCAGGGCAGGCTGCGAAGCGCTGCTAACCGCCCGAGCGGACGTGGTCCAACTGGCAATCCAGTGGGCTCTGGAAACTCTGGACGGTCGGCTGTAACCCAAGGGAGAACCGGAGATTGTTCATGACCGCGGATCGCAATTCCTTGCACACAAGTGGGTTGCCTTCGCGGGTGCCGCTGCGATGACAGACATCCCGACCATGGCCTGCCATCCACAATCCGATGGCCGCGACGAGCGCTTTCATCGCACCTTTCGCAAAGAGGTCCCGATTGAGCCGGACCACACCCTCTACCAAGTGCAGGAGTTGATCGCCGGGTATCGGCGCTACTATAACGAGTGACGACCGCACACGGCGCTCCACTATCTGCGCCCAGTCGACCACCCTGGACTCCCCCAGGGCTACCGTGGAAACCCCGAACCACGCGTGGCTGAGAGGCACGCCAAGCTCCAGCAGGCAGCCGAGGCAAGAAGGTTGTACTGGAGTTCACGAGGCGGTCCAAGGCGGCCAAACACTCACTTGATTTCAGACCCCTTTCGTATCAATTCGTTCTGGGCAACACAGCGGTCTGGATCAACCCGCCGATTGCTGTTGCGCCTCTCTCACCCGCCCTGGAGGCGGCGATGGCCCTGGCTGAGTCGCACGAGCCACACCAAAGTGCCGAGACGGTTGTCTCAAAACCGTTGGCATATTCCGGAATAAAGGTGCTACACTAGATTCAAATACCTCAGCTGTTGGCCCCGTTTATTATCACTGCTCCATGACCCATCGAATCGAATTTGGCAGTTCTGTGCGCTAATTCAATCGGTGAGTGAAGAGTGGAGGGGGAACCATGCCCGAGAGTTCGAATCGGATGTATGAGCTCGCCATGCGCAGAGTGAGATCGGATCCATGTTTGCACCCACACCAATCCACGATCATGTGCGACTGGCGGGAGCCTGGACATTGGCAATGGGTTGCCACCGCGCCGGTCAAGGAGATCATGGATTGGGCAGAAACAATCGAGCGGAACAAGGATGAGTGTGGTGTAGGAGAAATGGCAAAGCCTAGCGCTGGTAACAGTGTAAGAGTTCCTAAGAAACCGAGAGGCAACTCGTTCGGTGCGGGCAACCTTACCGCTTTCCTCACGGTGTGAGTTGCAATCCTGGTGGTCGACCCAAGGTGATCACGGAAGCCTATAAGCGGAGGCTGGGGACCCCTTTTAATGCGGAGAGCCCGACTGGAGCCGAGGTGGTGGCGCAGGCGATGTTCATCCAGACGGCCAAGGGAAACGTCTCTGCACCCCCTGAACTTCGAGAGGCCACCGAAACAGGCACGGCGCCTGACGGCAACATGGCGTTTCCTCGTATCAGTCAGATCATCCTTGAGTCGAGCAATGATCGGAGTGACGGGCAAGGCCCACCCGGCGGTCACCCCTTGGATCCAGGTGATGAGGTGCATGAGCATGAGGCCCAGAGCAAGTGAACCTTATCGGTTGTGCATAGATCCAGGATGACTTCGAAAGAGGAGGCACGATGAAACACCCGAGTCTGTACCAGCAAGCGTTGAAGAAGGTGAGCAATAGCCCGCACCTTAATGCACACGCTGGGACCATCCTGGACAGTTGGTGGAGCGGCCCGCAGCAATGGCGCTGGGTACTGGCCGCGCCTGATGGGGAGATCTTGGATTGGGTCGCAGCGGTCGAGGACACATACCGGCATGAGCTGGTCGAGAACAAGTAAGAACAGTTCCCACCGAATCCTTCGGCGTACCTGCAAAGAGTACTTGAGCGCAAGTGGTTTGGGTGGTGGGTAAGATCATACTTAAAGCAACCTCAAAGCGGTGGACTTGCAACCGTTGGCGCTGTTCTGAGCGCTAGGTGGCTATGCGATTCGCTCGGTGCAGCTGAGGGAAGGAATGAGCCGCCAGGAGCAACATGAGCTTGTCAATGTCGCCTAAGCCAAAGGGCGGACTTATAGGCAATGATGGTCGAGCGTATGAGTGGCACCAAGTCGAAGATATTGAGAGTGAGGAGGGAGAATGAGCAGGGAATTGCAAATACGGATTCTGCAAGCTCTTCGGGACCAACAGAGGAGCGGGTCGCCGGATTTCTTGGAGGCTGACAAGTTCGCCAAGACTCTGGAACAGAGCCCTCAAGTGATACGTGAGCAGTTGGATATCCTGGAACAGGATAAATGTGTCCACGTGGTCAGGACCTTCGGGCCACACTACAGCGCGCAGATTTTGCCTAAGGGATTGAAATACCTTGAGGATGTTGGGGGCGAGCCAAAGACAAAGCCGAAGGGACCGATTGGGTTCAAGTCACCCAAGAATGACTGAGGGCTTGAGGGCGAGTAAAGCGCCTTGATCTGTGGACTATTCGCTGAGGAGAAGACACTAGAGTCTAGGCTCCCTTCGCAGGTCTTCCTCGTTGCTCGATCGGCTAGGCCGATTACCCGACGCCTGCAGCTGGCAGGGCATCGTGGCCTCGCCGGCCAATAGGTTGGCAATACGAGAGAATGCAGCCCAGACGATGCGCGGCCACCTCAATCTAATTGCTGGGCAGCCGGCACGAATCTGCCGACGGTCTAGAGTCCCTTCCCAATTCGAGAGAGGAAGATCATCCAGCGCTGAACCGTCAGCATGATCTCCCAATCTAGCGTGGAAAGCACCCAGGATCCCCCGAACCAGGCTGCCAAGGAAACGGCGGCAGCGACCTCGACCGGTTTTTGAAACGGCTGCTGCAGTTCCACGGCCGACCGGAATCGACGGGCTTTGAGTAGTGGTCGCAACAACAAGACCCCAGTCAGCGCCAGCATGACGAGCAGCACCCAGGCCGGGATCAGCCGAATAACAAACACGGTAACGATGGCGGAGGCGATCCCGATGCCAAGCCAGGTCATCATCAAGAAATGGGCCACCCGCGGTCCGACCCGGCTGGCCGTGTGAGTGACGCCCGCTTTGAGATCGCCATCAAAATCGCGCAGCTCGTTGAACAGCTGTCCGTACAGGCTGATGGCCACCACGGACGTGAAAGGGAAAACCCACTGCCAGGCTGGGCTGCGGCCGAAGGTGAAGTACGCCGCGAGAAACTGCAAGCCCGCCAACATCAGCGCGTGCGAAACCAGATCGGCCACCGGAACCGTCTTGAGCCGGACGCGCCGCCACGAGTAGAGATAACCAATTCCCAGGCAGGTCGCCCCAATGGCGAACGGCCATAACCCCAGCCACGCATACAGGGCGGCTGCAAAGGCGGCTTCGATGATGGAAGCGGCTCGGCCCAGGCGGGCCGAGAGATCCCCGGCCGAGACTGGATTTCGTCCGGCTTTGGCCGGGCTCAGAGCGTCGTCCGGGGCGTCCTCCACATCGTTGATCATGAAGGCAAAGCCCACGGCCAACCAGTTGGCGGCCAGGACCCTGATCAGTGGCCAGCCAAACGAGCCATGCGCGACCGCCGCGCCCAGCAGGGTGGTCACAGTGACAAAACTAGTGTATTCCTGGAACCGGGTCAGGCGGAGCACTCCGCCAAGCTGTCTTTTCATGGCAGGTGTTCCCTCCATCAACCAAATCCCTGGGAGTCCACCGGGACGGAAAGGATTTGATCCCTGCTCCTTCTCCGTTCAGGATACCCCTATGTACAAGAACCCACGTACTCTCGTGAGGTTACTCCCACTGCCCAGGACGAACGCAGGTAGGCCAGGCCATTTTTGTCCGCATTCTGAGACCAGTCTACCTTGTGTCGTCACGGCCTGGCCGAGGAGGAGGAATCGGTGACGCCCTCAAGGGCCCATCCCAGACCGCGGAAGCCCCCCGCGCACGGGAATCCCAGTGGAGTCTTAACGATTCAAACAGCTCTGGATCAGCTTCAACAATCACCTTCTCAATCGGGCGGAGCTGCCAGTCAAAGACTGGACCGGTTTTCGAAGGTCTGGACAACCCGAGGTGCTCGCCCTAATCGGAACGGGGTATTGTTCGCGTCTGACCGCCCGTCGCAGCCGGAGTCACTCGGGTGCACCAGAAATGACAAACCGAATAGGGTGTTTGCGGTCACGCCTTTCCAAGGTCGGCTCAGCAATGGAAACCCGCTTTCGGCCAAGATGAAATCCAATCGTCGGGAAGAACCTGCAACCCACCCCTTCTTGGCGCCCTTTCCGCCGAGGACCTGTGGCACCCTTTGACCGGAGGATTGACATACGTGGACATGAATCAACCTTGACGTGAGACAGCAGGAGAGGTAACCTCGCACTTGCTCTCGGTCGCGAACCTTGCCAGGCTCACTCGGACTGCAAGAGAGAGGGCACCCTCAACCAGGTGGAACTGCTGTCTGAGGGTGGCGCTACCAGACGAGGGCTCATAACCCGGAGGTCGCTGGTTCGAGTCCAGCCCCCGCTACCTAAACAGCCAACCGAGGCCCCTTGAGCCTCGGTTGTGTTGTTGAGTATCCAGTTCGCATTGCGCGCTTTCCAGCCAAATCATAGTGGATTCAACATCCTGCAATCAATGATCAGCCCGTAGGGCTCGTAACCAGCCGGTCCCAGGTTCCAATCCTGGAGGGCCCCCTCCCCAACCATGGCGCACCAGCTGGCTCGTGCCCATGGCACTTTGTCCGGTCCTTCCCGTTCTTCCATAGCCGGCATCTTGGAATGAGGCTTTCGGCTACTACAGCAGTATCCAAGTCTCGATGACCTTGCAGGAAGGTGCGATAACGTGCTACCCAATAGATATAGGTCTCTTTCGTCCGTCGTGTGAAATACTTGATCTCGAGAGCGCCCCGCAAGTTCTTAAGATATTTCGGCTGAATCTTCTGGTTTTACATAGTTGTTGACCGACTCCAGAAAGAACCATATGCTATGCCCCAAGTGTATGATATAGGCTCTAATTACAGATTCATAGTTGGGCCACCACACCGATAACCCACTTTATAGAGTGCGGAAAAAGAGAGCTTAGATGCCTCCTCCTGGCGTAAAAATCACGACGGATATGCTCTGGTTGGGGACTCTCATCTTTATTGTAATTGACGCGGTATTCATTCCCATCTTGGCTTGGCGTATCAACCCTGCAACATTCCGCCGCTTCAAGTGGGCATTGGGCATCACGACTGCTATCTTCTGGAGTGCTCTTTGGACTTGGGGATTAGTCAACTTCTGGGATTCCGTCTATCGCTATGTATTTCCGGCCTGGACACGTTGGCTAATTCCACCAATCTATGGGCTACTCTATGCGGGCATTAGCCTACTATTCCGTTGGCTAGCATTGCGTTTACGCGGCAATGCGGTGGTGAACTTTTGTCTTTTGGGGGGACTCTGGGGGATGATGACGCATTTGTTTGCCGTCTCAATCGGAATAGTAAGTAAGCCGCCAGTCTTGCAGGGTGCCGCGCCGGTGGCGGCAGTCGTGATGGCGATATTCGAGTTCATGTTCTATTGGTGTGTTATTCTCAGCGTGGCGGTATTCCTGTATCATGGTTGGCGGAAAATGAGACCCTGTCAGTCCAGGAGAAGTTGGCCTAACACCGGCTCCAGCGGACAGGGCTGCGCCCTGATGGGATGCTCCTCCCGCCAGCAAAAGCGCCATAATGCAAAGGATTTTCCCCCGGTCCGCCCTGCCGCTGAGCCAGACCGTTAGGCAGAACTGAAGGAGTTGTGACGAGGATGATTCAGTACGCGGGGCGTAGGGATCCACGCTTCGTGGCTGTCCACCGCGGCGGCCTGCTCGATGTGGCCAGCCACCGCCTGCTGGCGAGCTGGGCTGCCGACTGCGCGGAATATGTCCTTCCCTTGTTCAGCGTCAAGTATCCGGAGGATGACCGGCCTCGCGGGGCGATCGAGACGGCACGTGCGTGGTCTCGCGGTGAGGCCACCGTCGGCGAGGCGCGCGAGGCGGCCTTCGCGGCCCATGCGGCTGCGAGAAGCGCGGCCGACGCTGCAGCCCGTGAGGTTGCCCGCGCGGCAGGCCATGCCGTCGCGACCGCGCACATGGCGGACCATGAACTGGGTGCTGCCGCCTACGCCATCAAGGCCGTGCGTCTGGCATCTCCGGCATCCGAAGCGATGACGGCAGGCGAGCGCGAATGCCGATGGCAGCGCGAACATCTCCCGGAAGCTATCCGTGAACTCGTGCTCTCGGACGAGGAGCGGCGCAACAAGAAGCTCTGGTCGGTCTTCACCTGCTGAGTCGCGGTCCCGGAGGGGGCGTCGGGGCGCGTGTCCGCCTAACAAGCGGATCGAGCAGACAATACGCCTCCGGCAAGTAGGCTCGGGTTGGAACGTGGATTGGGCGGCGTATCGCAGTTCATTCGCAACACGTTAGGCCGCGCACCGAGGCGTTCTTGCACACGGCGCGAAGCTTACTTAGGAAAGGAACGCCAGCTATTGACACCAGCAAGCGCACTATTGCTGCCACGGAGCTTGTGCTCATCTTCCCAGCCGCGCTGTTCATGACAGCGCTCTTCGCGCGCCGCCTGCAGCCGCTTGAATACGAACCAGCGCATACCGCTCAGCAGATTGTCATGTGGTACGCAGGTCGGGGTTGGACTCTCTGGGTACTACTCATCGGTCCGCCGTTGGCCGTGCTGGTCATCGGTTGCGTCACGCTCCTGCGGAACTGGAGCAATGACACAAAACAGCGGCAGGCCGCCTGTAAACCGTCCACCGCGATCCGCTTGCACCTTGCCACGCTGATTATCGTTGCGGCGACATTGGCAGCAGGAGTAATCCTGGCTGTTGTCGCCGTGCATATGCTTACGAACTGACAGACTCGTACGCTCCGGACCGTCAAGTGTCTATTGCTGCGACGGCCAGCGCAACGTCTAGTAGGACCAGCTCAATCTTGCATGGTGACTCGTGCGGCCTAACGCCGCCTCCTGCGGACAGCGGCTCCGCCGCTGAAGGTATGCGACGCACTAGAAATGGCACGATAATCGAGAAGGAGTCTCGCCAGTCCCGCCCCTGCCGCCAGCCACACCGTTAGGCGCTTTCTCCCACGACCTCACCTTGCCAAAAGGAAACTGAAATGGATGTTCGGATTCGATGGCCAGAAGCTTCTGATGTTCCCTTCATCACAGATCTATTGACATGCTCGTTGGTGCGCAAGGTGTCCTCGCGAAGAATGCCATCCGTCCGACGATTGTCATGGCCGGTTGAGTATCGACCGCGGTTTCGACTATCTGGGTAGTCTTAGCTATCTGCCTCGCCATGGGGCCGGTGACACTCGCTGCGAATGTCGCCTCGTCGGCGAAGCCGTTTTGGGCCTGGTAAGATCGAAATCAACCTTGACTTGAGGCGACCCGCGAGGTAAGCCAGAATATGTTCTCGATTGCGAAAACCTTGCCGGGCTCCCTCGTGCCGCAGCACAAGGGGCACCCTCGAACGGGTGGAACTGACGTCTGAGGCCACCCCTACAGGACGAGGGGTCATGACCAGGCGATCTTAGGTTCCAATCTTACCGGCACCGCCTACCCAAACCACAGTCCTCCAGGTTATTGGCCGCCGCGGCTCGACCGATTCATCCACCCGCGGCGACGTGGGATGGAGTGATCGGCTACCAGAGCACTACTCTGCTTCTTGAAGGATGCGGAGGTTATTGCGGGCGGTAAAGCACGGCCGCTCGGGCTTGGCCACGACCTTGCCGCCGGGCCGGTCCCTGCTCGTGGCTGAGGGCTCCATGGCGGTGGGTGAGACATGCGGATTCTCCCTCCGCCCTCTTCCCTAAGTCCTACTTCTTGGTTGGTTCACACCATGTTGACACAGAGGGGCCGATCTAACGGCCCAGCACGATGAAAATGCCGGCTGCGATGGCCAAAATCGCCAGGATCGGGTTGAGATCATGAAGAGCCGGGACAAGTTCTACGAGGCCCCAGGCGATAAGAAAGACGGCCAGCAAGAGCATGCCAATGTTTCTGGTGATCTTCACGGTGGTACTCCTTTCTAGCGTAAATGAGTGGCGGGCGTCGGGTCCAGCGGCCCTTGTCAGCCGCTAAGAGGGATGCGGATCATATGATCTCAGGCAGCCTCGAGAGGCGTTTTCCCGGCGTCGAGAGCTGTGGACACACGGTCCAGCTGTCTAACAAGCTTGTCCTGGCCATGTTACCTTAGTTGCCCCGCCTTCTCCCGGACCCCAGCCCTGATCTCATGGGTACCGAAACGAACTTGCGCCAGTGCACCTCTTTTCAATCCATCCCGGCTACAAACGCCACAGCGCCCTTCAGGAGTAGGACTGGGCTTGGGCGGCGTGCGACCTCCGCGGCGTGCGCCGCATCCACCTCAGCGACAGTCCTCTCCGCTTCAGGCCAGCGCATCGAGCCGCCTGAGGACAAGCGTCCTACAGCACTACCAGGCGAACCCCATTGCAGTAGTCGAGGTAGCAGAGTCGAGGGAGCACCTCGGCACCGAGGAGAAAGCGGGCCGCCTGAGTGTATCGCTCCATTTGCCCGCGGTACTTGATCGTCGCCGCTTCCGCCGCAGCGTCATCCCGGAGCTCGTCGATTTTGAAGTCCAGAAGCACCCATTGCCGGCCGGTCCGGTAGAGCAGGTCAAGAACACCCGACTCGGGCCGGCCGCCGGCCACGGGCCGGGTGTAGGGGACCTCATGGTAATGCTCGTCGGCATGTGCAATCTCATCCCACAGGGGATGGGTTCTCAGGCGCCCAAGGAGCCTGCTGGCATGGGCGACGGCCTCCTGCTGCTGATGTGGCTCGACAAGGCCTTCTGCGAGCGCAACCGTGTGCAGGAGGCCCTCAAAGCCCTCGTCGCCTGGAAACAGCCAGCACTCGATGGCCTTGTGGACCATCGAGCCCACGACCGCCGCCGGCGGATGAACGCGCTCGCCCGTCGTGCGCCAGTCACGGCGAGGCTCCTCCTCAGGCTCGGGAGGGAGCTCCTCCACGCCTCTCTGGATCAGGGATCGATACAGGGGTGCCAACGCGGGTTCTGGCGCAGCCGGGAGAGGCGACTCATCTTTTGTTTCGAGGCGTTCGATCTCCTGGGCAGCGAGGAGCGCGGTGACCTCCGCACCGCTCCCAAGCTCTACGGAGTGCCATTGGCCTGCTGAGTTCGCCATGGTGTCGAGGTCGTATCCGGCGACTTCGAGCAACTGCCGCAGCCAGCCATCCGCACGCCAGTCGCCCGTCGAGCCGGTGACGTGGCCGCTGATCAACAATTTGTCCTGAGCCCGAGTCGCGGCCACGTACAGGAGCCGGCTGTCCTCGGCCTCAGACTGCTGGCCGTCCAGCCACCCGGCCAGCCCGTACGCCAGCGATTGTGCCTCAGATCTATCCCCCTTGAACACCAACCCCGTGTCGGGGAGCAAGTAGGCCGTTTGGGCAGTGTTCCTACTCTGGCGGGAGGCGTCGGCGAGCACCACAAAGGGGAACTCCAGGCCCTTCGCCTTATGGATGGTCATGAGACGCACGGCACCGTCGGCTTCAACCGGCGCCTCCCCCTCCCTGGCGCCCACGTCCCGCAGCGTGCGAACGTAGTCCAAGAAAGCCCGCACTTGCACAAGCCGACTCGCGTGAGCGTCTGCCAGCAGCTTATCGACGTTCCGCCAATAGCGGTGATGGGCGCTGGCCAGGGCTGCGCGGTAGTCGGCGCGGTCAATGACCCGCTTCAGCAGTTCGGCCACGGGAAGTCGATCGACGAGCGGCTCCAGGCCCTCGAGGAACTCCCGTGCACGAAGTGCGGCGGCCTGATCCGGGACATCCAGTTTCCCCAGATCCGCCTGCAGTTCCGACCGGATCGGTCTGGGAGCCCCTCCGTTCGAACGCAACCGGTAGAGGCCCGCGTCGCTCAGGCCGAAGGCGGGCGAACGCAGGAGGCCCGCCAGAGCCAAGTCATCCCAGGGCTGGGCCAGCGCTTGCAGGATGTTGAGAAGGTCCCGCACTTCAGGACGGTCGTAGAATCCCCGGCCGGCGACGGTCACGAAGGGAATGCCAAATCCCTCCAGCGCGTTCTCGTAGGCGGCGAAGCCGGTCGACGCTCTGAAGAGCAGCGCCACGTCCTCCCAGGATGCAATCTGGCGTTCTGCATGCAGCTCCTGCAACCGCTCCACCAGGGCCAGGGCGGCACGCGGCCGCGCCGCCTCTGCGTCCTCGCCTGCCCCAATGACGAACTCGACGAACGGGCTCTTCATTCCCTCGCGTGGCTGTGCGCGATGGGCTGTCATCGGAGTGTACGCCACCACATAGAGCCGGTCGGGATCCTCCCCACTCCCCATGATCGGAGAAATCAACCGATCCAGGACGCTCAGTAATCCCTGGTGGGGGCGGAAAGTGGTGTCCAGTCCAATGGGCTCGCCGCCGCGGGCCTTGATTGATTCGCCCATTCTGCGGAAGACGGTGACATCCGCGCCGCGAAATCGATAGATGCTCTGGCGGGCATCTCCGACAACGAAGACCCGTCCAGGGGTGTCCCCCCACAGCGCTTGGATAATGTCCCGTTGCCGGCCATTGGTATCCTGGAACTCGTCAACCAGAATCGTCGAGAGCTCGGCCTGCCACCTCTCCCGGATCTCCGGAATGCCCAGCAGGTCCAGGGCTTTCTGCTCCAGGTCATCGAAGTCAAGTGCAAACTGCTCGTCCAGGCTCGTGCGATAGGCATCCTCTGCCTGGCGGAAGAGCGCGGTGAGGCGCGGCAGGTCCTGGGCGAAGCTGGATTCTGCTGCTTGGTCCGGCGCGGGATCGTCGGCCTTGCCGCCTCCAAGCCAGGGACCAAGCCGGTCGTCATAGGTCTGTCTCAGGCCCGTCAAGAGTGCCTTGGCCTGGCTGTTTTTCTTCCCGACATTGAGGCGCATGCGGTTGCGGCGAATGGCGAAGAGGCGGGTGGCGACTCCAAGCAGATCACCCGACCTCCGTTCTGCCAGCATCTCCTCCCAATCCGCGAGGAGAGCGGCGATCTGATCGGCGAGTTTGTCCCCTGCGTCTTGCGGGAGATCCCCATCCTCTTCCAGGCGACGCAGCGCGGCGATCCGGTCGGTCACCTCGGGTGCATCGACCACCGCGTCCAGGGCCAACTTCACTGCCCGGCGCCACTGTCCTCCCTCATCCGCTTCGGCCTTGAGCGCAGAAGCGGCATCCAGGCGGCGTTCCAGGAGGAACGAGAGCACCTGTCCCAGCCCCCTGGGACTGAACGAGGTGAAGAGGGGTGCGACTTCAGGGTCCAGAGCCGCCCAGGCAAGCGCCTCCTCGACAGCTTGCTGGCGCAGCATCGCCGATATTCCTTCCTCAACGACCTTGAACTCCGGGTCAACGCCCGCCTGTGCGGGATGCGATCGCAGCACCTCGGCACAGAAGCTGTGGATGGTGCCGATGCGAGCCGCCTCCATTCCGGCTTCAAGATCCACCCAGAACGCTCGCTGCTCCGGGGTGACCGCGTGATCCCCCCGGGCGCGCACCGCACTTCGGGCCCGGTTGCGCATCTCGCGGGCAGCCTTTTCCGTGAAGGTAATCGCCAGGATCTGCCTGGGCGAGCACCCCTCTTCCAGAAGAGACAAGTAGCGGCCCACAAGTGTGCGTGTCTTGCCGGTGCCTGCTCCCGCGGTAACAGCGATGTCGCGCCCCCTGAGGTCAGCGGCACGCCGCTGATTGCCGATGAGTTCCGGGAGGTCCGCACTCATGACTTCATCCCGCCAGCCCGATCAGATGTCGCCATCGTTTGGCATGTTCGCGTGTCCTCGGCCCTGCGTGCTTCGCCATCCCGGAACTCCTCATCGTGCCCTGAGTTACCACATGGAAGGCGCGAAGCGCCAACACCATGCTGCCGCCGGACAGTAGCTCGGGCAGCCGCCGTGAGGCGGTTGCGGCGGGAAGTTGCCGCCGCGCACCCCGGCCAGGATGCGCCCGACATGCTGCAACGCGACTTGGGCGGCTCCGGCGGGACCACGATACGTCGCGTCTTCGGCCTGATAATTGAAACGGGAGAGCCTGAGGGATCCGGCGCGCCCTGCCAGGATGGCCCAATAGAGACCTTCAACAGGCTCGCCCAACTCCAAGGCGTCTCGCGCGGCCAGCGCGTAGAGCGGCAGCTGCAGACGCTGTCCACCGATGAGATCTTGCGGTGCCAAGTGGCTGGAGCCGGTCTTGTAATCCAGGACGCGCACCTGCCCGTTCTGGTTGGTGTCGACGCGGTCGATGACGCCGCGCAAGAGCACGGGCCGGCCATCGATACTCAGCTCAAGGGGAGGAATCTCGTCTCGGCCGAAGGAGCGCTCCAGCGCGGTCGGTACCCATCCACCTCCCAGGCCGGCCAAGCCTCGCACGGTCTCGAACAGCCGGTCGAGGAGGTACGCTTGCTCAACGTCCCAGATCGCCGATGGGCGGAAGCCGTAACGCTGCGGCGCCGCGGCGAACTCGGCCCGTGCAACCCCTTGGAGGGAAGTGAGCACGGACTCCGGATCGCCACGATCCTTAGCTTCGCGATAGGCCTTCTCCAGGATCGCATGCAGCATGTTGCCGAGCTGCAGGGGATCCAACCCAACCTGCGGGGGCTCTCTGGGCTCCAGTTTCAAGGCCTGCGCAGCGAAGAAAAGGTGGGGGCAGGTGCCGTAGCTCTCGAGCCGGCTTGGGCTCCAGACATGCTCGGGCCCGAAGGCGTTCACCAGCGCATCCTTTGCTGTCGAGAGGTCCCCCTCGAAGGGGCCCGCGGCCTCGCGCGCCAGGCGGGCCTGGAGGACATCGCGGGCATGCCGCAGTTGCTCGAATCGCGGGAGGAGTTCACCGAAAGAAGCGGCCAGACTCCCTCGCCGGACAGCAGAGAACAGGACCTCCTCGGATGAGGCGCCATCGGCCAGTGGTCGCGGGTCGTCCGGCCGGATCAGCACCGGCGGCCCCGTGAACAGGGAAGTTGCAGCATTCCAGTAGGGTGATGGCTCCCAGCGCTCCCCATCGTCGGCCAGCGTTGGACGCGTGAGCAGCAGGAACTGGTCTGCCCGGGTGACCGCCTGGTAGAAGAGGCCGGCCTGTTCCCTTTCAAGCCGCGGCTCGAGCCCGAGGTCGGCGCGCACCTTTTCGCTCATGAAGGGGTCCTCACGTTCCACCTCGGGGAAGACTCCTTCGGAGAGACCCAGCACGGCGACGGCGCGGAAACGCAGGCCGCGGGCCTCCAGGACCCGCAATACGAGCACCGCAGGCTGGCCAAACAAGGGCAGGTCCTGGGTGTAGTTCCCCTCAAGCGTGCTGCGCAGCTCGCCCAGGAAGTCTTTGTACTCGACGGCTGTCTCTCCGGCCACACGCTCGCCCAGGACGAGGGCACGAAACGTCTCCCGCAGACCCAGCGCGCTGGCCTGGTCAATTTCGGTCTCCTGTCGCTCAAAGAAGGAGAGTTCCTCCAGCAGGTCCTCAACCCAGCGCACCCAGGCATGGGTTGGCTGAGGTTCTGGGGGTGCGAGGCGAGCACTCACTGCCTGCAGGCTCCGCCACAATGATTCGGCCTGTGCTCCTACGGGCAGACTCGGGGCTTGCGGGTGTTCACCCTCCTCGCTTGGCGGAGGTTGCTCCAGGCGCGCCAACCGGGCGAGGCTGTCCTGCCACTGGTCAAGGCCTGCGATCACCGGACCCGTCAGGCCAACCAGTTCGAGAGGCTCCGCATCCCGCGGGGTGAGGCCGAAGCGGCTGAGGTCGAAGTACGGGGAGCGGACAGCCTCGAGCGCCAACGGGCGCGACCAGTTCTGCCCGTGAAGTTCGAGCAGATCGAGGAGCGCGGCGATTCCCGGGGTCGAAGCCAGGGCGTCGCCATGCGTGAAGCGGAGCGGCATCCCAAACTCGGCGCCAGCTTCCCGCAGGTAGGGACGGTAGCGCTCGGGGTCAGGGGTGACGAGGGCGCACTCATCGGGGCGCAGCCCATCGCGCAGGATGCGGGCTTTGATCCAGCGAAGCGCTTCGCGCGCCTCATCCACCGGCGTGCGCGCTTCGATAAAGAAGACGCAGCCATCGGCGGCCTGGGGCAAGGCCTCAGACTCAAACAGCCCCATCTCAATGTGCTTCAGCGGATCGGGCAGTGCCGGTTGGCGGGAGAGGTCCTGCACGACCGCGGTGGGGATCGCCGTCTCCAAGTCAGCGAGGGATCGAGCGAATCGGCGATACCTCCCTCGACGCATGTCAGGGGAGCCGGGCAGCGTGACCATGACCTCAGGCACGGCCTCCCCCAGCAGCTGGATGGCAGCCAGCTGCGCTCCGTTAAAGGAATCGAAGCCATCGACGATGACGAGCCGGACGTCTCCGACGAGGCCCGGGTTGCGCTCAAGCACCTCGACGGCCAGCCAGTTCAATCCCTCGGGGTCGACCCAGCCTGCCGCCTGGAGCCTCACCTGATAGGCCGCGTACGCCTTGGCTATTTCGCCAAGCGCCGGCCCGTGGTTCTTGGCTTGCTCAAGAAACGCCTCCGGAAAGACACGCGCCTGCTTAAGTTCCGCTACCCGGCTTCGGATGGCATGGATGAAGCCGGGTATGTGGGCGACTGAGCCGTAGTAGGCGAGTTCCCCCTTCCCAACCAGGTCTTTGACGGCACTCTCGATGAGCCGGTAAACCATGGGCTCCGAACTGACCGGCGGCGACTGCCCAACGCGGAGCAGCAGCATTTGATACAGATCACCAAATGTGCCGAGGTGGATCCCGATCGCCCCTCCGGAGGAGGCCAGGCGGCGACGGACGGCAGATGTCTGCAAGCGGTCAGGGACAAGAACCCAGGCTGGCTGGAGCTTGCGTTCTGCAAGAAGCTGGCGCGCCCGCTCAATGCAGTACTGCGTCTTGCCGCTGGCCGAAGGTGAGACGAGCAGAGTGATGGTCATCCTGCGATCCGGGTTACGTATCGATCAGCTTGCGGCCGGTCGGGGCCGGCCCGGACGCGCACGTCCCCACGTGGGTTCATATGGATCCAGCGAGATGAGCTGTTCTGGCCAATGCGGCCTCTATCCGAAGTCTAAGGCCGGCCTCGACCTCGAGAGGAGGCAGCAGGAACCTATACACAGACATGAGCGCTGCAATTGAAGGGGCAATCAATGGGTAGCTGCTTACGCAATCAATGACCGACTCCCGATGGGCCCGGCCATGTACCCCCGGCCAAATCTCGGCCTTCTCTCCCTGAGCGACAAGGGCGCCGCGACTATTCGCCGCCAGTTGGTGCCTCAACTGCAAGCGCATGTCGGCCATTAATATGATCCATTTTGCCTGATGGACACTCTTTTCCAGTATTGTCAACACAAACCGCTCTACTTTGTTGCAATTCCTTTCTGGGGAAGAAAGAATGTGATGGCCGCCACGAAGCTCAGTATCTTTGATACCGCGTTAAGAGCAATGGGTATTGGGTGGGAAGGATATGAGAAACCTAGCAAAGCCCAAACCGCGAACACAAAGAACATTGCTGCCAGAGAGAACAGGGTGTACTTCGACAATCTCGCTAAGGGGGACAACGTCAGCAGTGAGAAACTTGAAATCTCCAGGAGGAATAGAGGCAGGAAGTAGAGCAGCGTGAATTGTGTTGCGGGCATGGGAGGGTATGTTCTGAACATGACGATCAGGTCGAATGGGAGTTCGAATATCATCGGCGCTGCTATTGTGCCAACAATGGCGCTACCTACCGCAATCTTCACCCCATGACGTCTGGCCAAATATGCAATCACGACAAAGGCAACCAAGCCAGATAGACTAGTAATTGGACTAATCGGGTTTGTTGGCAGGGTGACGTTCCCATACTGCTGGTACAGCGCTCTCATGTAAGTGCCGACAGCTATCCCCAATGTAGCATAGGAAAGAACCCAGATTACTACCAGTAGGATGCTGACAGCAGTTCCAGGTCTGTTGACCCCGACCGAACGATGCAACCGGGTTCCCAGATATGCCAAGACACCTCCGATGACAAGAAGCGCTACAGCTAGTAACAATGCGTCGCTGCCTGCGTAGGGGCTCCAAGTACCATATTGAATCAAGACACACTTGCCTTTCTATTCTCAAGAGCGCTAAACCATCTGGGTTCTTGGAGTGCCCTTTCTGCCCTGAAGGCGAGCGTTCCTGTTCCGATCGCTCAGGCAGCCACCTCCGAAACGCTGCGCGATCATCTTGCTGATATACAGATTCCAGGACAGAGACGAATCCCTCCTGGCAATAATCGTGGTCGAATCCTGCAGCGTGTTCCTTGGAATGCGCGAGAAGGCGCATTTGAAACGAGCGCCCGGATTCTTCGACGTCGTAGACCAAGTGACCCTCGGGGGTTGGAACGGTCCAGAAATAGACTCCTCGCTTCAGGCATTCCGACACCCGGAAAACAGATGGCGCGTCGGGCAGGTGGGGCCAAGCGAACGGATCGAGGAATTCCACCGTCAACTCAGTAGGCTCCTGCATCGGGATGGCGGCCTATCGGCTGGGAGGTAAGCTGCCCGGCCAGGGCAGGCTGGCGGCGGGTTCCGTTTGGTGGGCGGACATGCCACAGCTATCAACCTACTGGTTCTGCGCGGGTGTTGTGGCTTCATCAACCCTGTGACAACTCGCATCTTGCCGCTTGGCGAGCGCTATCTGCAAGGCGAGAATCTGTTGAATTACGGCCTCCGGGTTCTTCTTCAAACCTTCCTGACACGCGGCCTCTGCCTGGTCAAACTGACCACTTCGCCTTAGCAGGTCAGCCAATATCGCTTCTTCAAGACCGGCTCCCTCGGCGAATGCTTTACCTGCCGCCTTCGAGCGACGGAGAAGCTGAATTGCCCTTATTCGACACAGGCGGTATGGTTCTACTGCCTTGGCGTCGTCACAAACCCAAGCCGCACGGACGGCCGCCCAACCTGCGTCGGAGTAACCGCCAACTGCCTCTTGGATGATCGCCCAACAAAGGAAGCTCTTGGCGAGTTCCGGATACGTTTCCTGGCTGATCTGTTGCCGGTATGCCTCTGATTGGACAATCTCCTTGATCCGTCGTGGCCCTTCGGACAGCCGGGGGGCGCAGTAACCGCAAGATGGACAACGTTGCATAATGTAGCGAATATTGGATCGCACCATCTGTGCGGGCCTGGTATCAAGGTCTGGTCCCCCCAGGGAAATGGTGGACGCAATCTTGGGGCACTTATTGACCTTGCCGCAGATCAGGCAAGATTCCTCTTCCCAGTCTAAGGTGGTCATCGGTTGCCTTCCCTTTACTTGTCACCGGATAGACTGCTGCGTTTGGCGTCGATTGTGCAGAGACCTCCCCACAGCTTGGCCGGATTTGGACCCGGTCTCGATCAGCACTGCCGACGCGCGGTGACGTATCATCAGGGCCATCTGCCGTCCATCACGGCGTGTTATCCCCCTCGGAGGCCCTGGTAGAGCGCATCTTGCCCCTTCATCTTCTTCCCCTCCCCCCGGAGCAACCACCCTCCCCGGCTTCCTATCGGCACCTCGCCAAAGGGCCACCCATGGCGGACAAGATGGCAACTGATACAACCCGGCGGCCGCCAATGTGGTTGGTCCCGTAGGGGACGGAACCCGCTCCTCTCAGACCATCCTTTTGCGACGCGTAGTAACCACACGTCCCTCGTCCCCTTGAGCATGTATTATGCGAACATCTCTCGCCAGGTCAAGAGGAACAGGTCGGGAACCGCGGCCCGGCAGTCGCCATCAGGATGACGCCGTCTGTGGGAATAGAGTTATTCAAACCGGGGTCCCCGTCTCGCTGGCGCCAGGGCGAAAGGTCCGACTGTCAGGGATGGGTGAACGGACAGGAGGGCACGGGACACAAGGGGAGGCCTGTCGCGTGGGTCATGGAAGTGACCCGGGAACGGCTTGAGCATTTTCCTGACCCCGCGGGCGATCTTATGGGCGTCTTGCCTAGCGATGGGATCGATATCGAGATCAAGGAAGATAAGCAGGGTCTGGCCTCGCCAAACGCGATAAGAGACGCTTCCTAGGCCAGCAAATGCTGGGCCAAAGGTAAGCAGAACCCTCCACAGTTTCTCCATCCTTTCTTCATACTCGATGCACAGCCCTTTGATACCTTACCGCTAGACAAAACCTTCAAGATCAAGGATCGAGGTGCAGGATGGCCGCAATTGACCGGATAATTTATGAGTTGATCTATCGAATTTCCAAACCGCGATGGGATGATGGGACCATTCCATCCCAAGTTGCCCAACTGGCCTCCAACAAGGGGAAAACGAGAAACGCCATTGACCTCGGCTGTGGGACGGGAACCCACTCAATCTATCTTTCCCAGCAGGGGTTTGCCGTCATCGGGGTGGATATCTCCCCAACCGCTGTCCGGCAAGCCCAGGAGAAAGCCTCTCGGGCAGGGGTAGAACCGGAATTTGTCGTCCACGATGTGACCTGCCTGGACTTTCTTCCCGGTCCCTTTGATATCGCGTTGGATGTGGGTTGTCTTCATGGACTGAGCATTGCGGGGCAGCGGCGATATGCTTTGGAACTGACCCGGCTGATGCAACCCGGAGGCACGCTGCTGGTCTGGGGAGTGGATCCTCGCCCCCTGGGGTCTGGCCTGTCGCCCGACGCCGTGGAAACGGCATTCAAACCCGGGTTTAGGCTGGAGCGGGTTGAGCCCAGTCAACTTCATCAGCGTCAATCCAAATGGTATTGGTTGTACCGGCAGTAATCTTGCCAGCGAGCGAACGGGGGCTGCAAACCGGCCGGTTCATGGACAACGCACAAACCCGGCCCAGCAACTTCAGCCACCTAACCCTACCACAACATCGGACAAGTACAGAAATCTGACCTTCGGCCTCGATATCCTTTTTACATCTCACCCAAATGCATTGGCGAAAGCCAATGGAGGGTGATTTCCTGACAATCCGACATTACCCTCAACCTTATCGAAAACCGCCCTGAAATGGGGATCGACAACCCCACTACCGAGCGCCTGGTGAAGGGATTTGACGAAATCTACTTGAGCATTGTCCATCTACAAGGGCAACTTGTCCGGCATGTTACGCGATTGTCCGCTTCGCAGTCCCGCGTTTTGGAATTGCTCGGATCTTCTTGAAAGTAACGCTCGTTTGGCGGATAATTCAGGAAAGGGAAAACCATTTCGGCGAATGGACAGCAGTTGCTCATGAGTTGACATTCTTCTCATGGCTCAAGGGGATAGATGCTCATGTCTCAACTCGGAAATGGAAAGACGCTGCGAACGATCACCCTGGAAGAGCACTTTGCGACCCCGGCATTTATGGAAGGTCCAGGGCGTGAACTTGGTGAGCGGGTCCGAGCAGCCCACGCCCAATCTCAAATGGCACTAATTACTCCCCACCTCGTCGATCAACTGTTGGATCTCGACGACCTCAGGATCGCAGACATGGACGCCGCAGGCATCGACTTGCAGGTGCTGTCGCTGAACTCTCCCGGTGTGGAGCAGCTCGATACGATCGCCGCGGAGGCGCTCGCCCGCCAGACCAACGACTGTCTGGGGGAGGCCGTTCGGCGCCATCCAAACCGCTTTGCCGGGTTTGCCGCATTGCCAACCGCAGCCCCAGTTATCGCCGCCGGTGAGCTGGAACGCACAGTCCGAGACTACGGTTTCAAGGGAGCAGTAATCAACGGCCACAGCCGGGGTCGCTACCTGGACGATCCGCTTTTTTGGCCGATCCTTGAGCGTGCTGAAGCTCTCCAGGTCCCCATCTACCTGCACCCGACACCGCCTCCGCAGCCGGTCATCCAAGCCTCCTACGCGGGGAACTTTGCGCCGGAAGTGACCGCCCAGCTGGCCGCCTCAGGCTGGGGTTGGCACATTGAGACCGCCATCCATGTCCTCCGCATCATCCTCAGTGGAGCATTTGACCGCTACCCAAATCTGCAGCTGGTGATCGGCCACCTCGGCGAAGCCCTTCCGTTCATGCTGCCGAGGCTTGATCACAATCTGCCCACGCAGCTCACCAAATTGGAGCGCCCGATCGGCGCTTACCTGCGCGAGAACCTCTACTACACCTTCAGCGGTTTCAACTACACTCCAAATTTCCTCGACCTGCTGTTTCAAGTCGGGGTCGAGCGGATCATGTTCTCGGCGGACTACCCCTATAGCTCCATGCTGGCCGCTCGCAATTTCCTGGAGCAGCTCCCGCTCAGCCCCGCCGATAAGAATCGCATCGCGCACGGCAACGCCGAGCGTCTCCTGCGTCTCTGACGCGCGGGACAGCCGCGCCAGCCCGACAGGTATCTCAAGCAGACATCGGACAAGCGTTGTCACAACGACAGCAGTCAAGCGAGGAAGCGCCATTCACCTTCCTGCCCGCTCCGTAAGCAGCAATTTCACACGCCGGTCTGTTCAATAGTGAAGGTCGGGCTCATCCTTTTTGCTTTCCAATCTGGACTATGGGGCAGGAATTAAGAACCAAACCATCGCCCAAACAGGCGAAGGAAGAGAACGACGTGAACGCTAGGCTTGCTCTTGTATTGGTTCTTGCTCTTGCGATGATCCTTTCGGGATGCAACCAGGGGGGGTCCCCAACGCCAGCAGTGACCGAAACCGCGGCACAGACCGAAATGGCTGTTCCTACCCAAACAGCGATTCCAACCGCAACCCCGACGGAGGTCCCGACCGCGACGGCAACACCAGTTCCAACGGTCTGGGACATTGCCCAAACGATGCTGGCGGAGTGCGTGGGATCCACCAATGCCGCCGGCGTCAGGGGTATCGAAGAGAGCTACGCTAACTCCCTGAGTGCTGCCGCTGTCTCGATGGTCCCCCAGTTAGCCGACTCTCAAAAGTGGTTAATCCGGAGCATGACCACCCTCCTGCCAAACGATGGGGTGAATCCAAGCCCTTTTGCGAACGCGAATAGGCCTAGTTGGAACTACTGGTGGAAGGGGGCATCGTACTGCGATGGGTACGTTTTGGTCTATGAGAACATTCCCGAAAACAATGACGGGGACGGGATCTTGGTCGGTGAGGCCTATCTCTTCTACGTCACTCTGAACGGGCAGTTCAAGGAAGTGCATTATGCATTCCCGCCGGCGCCGTAAGTAGCAGTTTCACAGGCCGATCTGTTCCACTGAGAAGGTCGCTTTTTCCTCTGTTGCATTTGCGCTCCACGCAAAACTTTCGCTGCAACCGAGGCCCTGCACAAACGGGGATGGCCAGACTCTCACGATACCCGGTCCGCATCTGGGGGAGGCATCTCACGGACAGCGGCCCCACGCCGTTTGGATGCAGGCTGGATTCCTTCAGGTAACTTTTGCAATTGGGTCCCTCCGGCGAGTCCTGCCGAAATGGGGGAACCTACGATTATCGTGAAAGCATTGGGATAGACCCGGAGCCGCGCTGGCGGTCTTGGAAGAGAGACGGGAGTGAAAAGCATGAAAGCCATTGTGACCGATCCGCAAGCCGAGGGGCACTTCGCCCTTGTCGATCTCGCTGAGCCGACGCCATATCCATCCCAGGCCCTGGTGCGTGTCAAGGCGATTTCCTTGAATCGCGGCGAGGTCCGCCGGGCAAGGGCTTCTCAGGAGCGTTACGTTCCAGGTTGGGATCTGGCTGGGGAAGTGATGCAGCCGGCCGCCGACGGCTCGGGTCCCAAGGCCGGAGTGCGCGTCGTTGGGTACCTTCCCTCAGGCGCCTGGGCGCAACAGGTCGCCGTCCCCGCCAACGCGCTGGCCGAAGTCCCCGATTCGGTCCCTCTCAACCAAGCAGCGACTCTTCCCGTTGCGGGACTGACAGCGCTCTTTTCGATCCAAAAAGCTGGCGTCCTGCTTGGCCGCCGTGTCCTGGTGACCGGCGCTTCGGGCGGCGTGGGTGATTTTGCCGTGCAACTGGCCTATCGCGCGGGGGCGGTCGTGGCAGGTATCACCCGGCACCCTGAGTATGTGAACATGGTTCGGGATGCGGGGGCCAGCAATGTGGTCGTGGGCGATCCCGCTGGCGCAGCGGGTTTTGGCCCCTATCACTTGATCTGCGACGGGGTGGGCGGCGACACGCTGAGCACGGTCGTAAGCATGCTCGCGCCCGGCGGCATCTGCGTCACCTATGCCCCCTTGACTCAGCCGGAGATCACCCTCAATCTTCGTGCCGTGGTTCAAACACCCAGTGCCCACCTGACCGGCCTCTTGGTGCTCGCCGAACTCAAGAATGAACCGGCTTCAATAGGGCTGGCCCGTCTCCTAGCTTTGATTAAGGATGGACGTCTGCGCCCGCACATCGCGGTGGAGGCACCCTGGGAGCAGGTGGCTGAGGTCAGCGAGCGTCTGATGGAACGCAAGTTTGCTGGAAAAGCCGTGCTTCTGGTCGGCTGAGACACTTTCCAACCAGACCACTCCTAGTCCGTCATGATCCGTTTGTTTCCAAGGTCGAGGACGACCAGCTTCAGGCATCGCGTACGCAGGACGGCCAGATCCGCGAAGCCCTCAAGGCCGAAAACCCCTTCTTTGCGACAATTGTCGTCGCCCACTGAATACTGATCATGAGATCTGCCACTTGGGAAGGGGACGCGAACAGCCTCGCAACAGAGCTCGTGATACTCGCTGCGTAGGTCGCCTGGTCGGCAAATTCGTTGTGGCGGGGAAAGACCAAAACCAACCTAGATGGGAGGCAACTCGCGAGGTAACCTCGCACTTCCTCTTGACCGCCAACCTTGACAGGCTCAATGGGACCGCAGAAGAAAGGGGACCCTCGCGCAGGCGGAACTGCTGTCTGAGGCTGGCTCCGCCGGACGAGGGCTCATACGCCGGAGGCCGGCGGTTTGCCCCGGCCTGCGGCTGGGGCAGGCTGGCCCGGACCGCCAGCTCGCCCTCGGCGCATGGGCCGAGGGGACGGGCGAGTCCATCCCCCCGCTACCTCAAAGCAGATGCGAGACCTTTTGAGCCTCGGTTCTTTGTTCATCCACACCGGCCCCAATCCCATGACTTCAGCCAAATCCTCCTGCAATCGTGACCCATCGATCCGGCTTGCCCCACATGGGCCCGTAACCAGATGGTCCTAGGTTCCAATCCCGGCTGCGCCCGCCTTCTCGGGCCAGGTCCACCGACCTGGCGATCGTCCTGCCTCATTTGCCTCTGTGACCATCGATATGGTCGGATGCGGTTTCCGGCCGCGACACCTGGTAAATGCAGAACCGCAAGCCCAGGAATTCCTGGACCTGCTTCCGATCAGCGAGATCGATCTGGACGATGTTCATATCCCAGGAGGGAGCACCATCAACGCACCTTCTTGATCTGCTTGACGAACACCGTACCGAGGACAAAATAGACCACCGCTATCATGAATATCACCGCATAGCCCAGGTTGGGGATGTTCTGGACCTTGCCGACCTGCTGAAAGTTGTCCAGCAGGAATCCGGCCACCGGGGTGGCGATCACCTGCGGCAGGACCATGGCGACATGCCACACACCCATGTCCTTGGCGTAATCGTCCATCGATGGGAGCACATCCGAGGCGAGCGCCCAGTCCACGCTTTCGTATGCGCCGTATCCGAGTCCGAAGACGACGCCCATCAAGACCGCCAGCGTGAATGAATGGAAGAGGACAAACACCAGGCAGACGGCCCCCATTAACGCGCCGGAGAGATACACCATCAGCTTCCGGCCGTATTTGTCGGAGAGCACGCCGGCCAGCAGGCTCGTGATGATCGCGCCGAGCAGCACCATGGGCAGGAAAAAGGACGTTGCAGCCTCAGCAGTGTTTGCCACTTTGCCCAGGCCGTCCAAGATGTATGGTGACCCGATCACGTCTCCCATGTAGTACTGGATGAATTCCTGCACAGTGTAGATTCCCATCGTGACCAGCAGCCGCGTGAGGAACACCCAGGTGAAATCGGAATGCATGAAAGGATCGTACAAGCCGCGCACGAACTGGCCTAACTTGAATGACGGCGTGCTGCGCGGCAAGTCATATTCCTTCACCCCGAAAAGTGTGATCACGGCTCCGAGCAGGATCACGCCGATCATGATGAAGTAAACCCCGGGTAAGCCGATCGGTCCGATCAAGAAACCCATCAACCCCCCAACGAAAGTCCCCACCATGGTCATAAGGCCGAGCCAGCCGGAAGCGGAACCACGCTGCTCAGGCGAGACCAGATCGGGGATGAGAGCGCTGTAGGGCCCAGTCGCGACATTGTTGAATAGCTCGACAAAAAGGAAGACCACCGTCCAGCCCAAGACCGATTCGGGCTCCCCCGGCCGGATCAAGTAGGCCAGGCCGACCAAACCGATGGCGTTGCCCAGCGATCCGATGAGGATCCACGGCTTGCGCCGACCCCCGGGCAGACGGATCCGGTCGGAGAGGGCTCCGAAAACCGGCGCTGCCACCATTGAGATGAAGGCCCCAGCCCCCAACGCCAACCCCAGCGCACTGCCTTTGGTCGTATTGCCGACCGCCTCCTTGATCTGGCTTGGCATGGTGATAATAAGAATTGCGGCCCACATCATGTTGGTAGAAAACCAGAAGAAGCTCAGCAAGAGCTGCTGGAAGGTCGACAGGTGCGGGCGCAAAAGACTCTCATTGGCAGTCATATGAGATTCCCTTCCGCGAAAATGGAAATGAAAGCAACAGGGAAACAAGGATTTGCTTAGATGAGTCTACAATGCCAAAAGGGACGCGTCAAACAAGATCGTGCATGAATGATGTCACCTCTCGATCGCGATTCTCTGCGATGTGAACCAGACTCGTCACCGAACCTTCGCCACCCGCAATACAACCCTATCCGATGTCTATGCTTCCCTGCCCTTACCCGTGCAATCATCAAGCTTGGATTCCCATTGCACAGGAGCCTCCAACCTCCCCATCGAGAACCCGGCACTCCTTCAGAATCAGACTCTCCCCTCCTGACAACCTCTCAGCCATCCAACCGGTCATGACCGCTCTCGGAAGATATTCTTCGACCTCTGAGATCGCCACTGCGATCTACGCCTCGCCGACGAAGTCCCCTACAATCCGCAAACTTACGTCCGGGACATCAACCAACGCATTCTGCTCTGCCGTGACCCGGATTGGGTCAACGATGTTGCCAGAGACCTGCTCGATGGGCGCTATCAACAGGCAACTCTCACCACCGATGACATCCTCCGTCCCTTCCTTTACAATGGCCGCTCCCTGCTGTAACTCCGGCTGGCTTCAGGAACCCAGGCTTTGGATAAAGTACTGGAGAATAACTATCCTGGTGTGCGCTTCGGCATGATCTACGCCGCGTCCATCCCCTCGGCCGCGACCTCGCCTTTGAACCCCATATCCCCTTCGTGATGACCAAGGCTGGCCTCAAGCAGGGCATGTGGGTGGAGCTCGATGAGCTCGCCGGCAACCGCTTGGCTTCCAAAATGGGGCTCCCTGCTATACAAGGCCTTCCGCCAGATGGACATCGCAGACGTAGCTCTGCAGCACGCCCTCACTTACAGGCTACCACGACCATCCTGGCATTCAGCCTCGTTCCGAAAGTTGCCACCCCAGAGGCCTCGAAACTGCCAAACCCATCGGCCTCTATCTGGGCCACCCTGCGCTGGCAACTTCTCACCCTTCTCTTACCCCGGACTGTCCCGCATCATCGCAGACGACCATTCCCTCGGTTGACTCTCGGGTGGGCCGAAACCACGACTGCCACGATGAATTGCTCCCCTTTTTGGCGCAGAAGGACTTGTCCTTCTGCCGAGACAAGGAGGAGCGGATTTGACGGGAAGAGGTCAAGTAGCGGACGCTGAGAACGCGGAGACTTCAGTGCTTGCGGACTGGCCAAGTCGTTGGGGGATAATCCCTTCAGGCCGAGGAGTGTGCCTCAGCTCCGACCCCCTCTTTGCCCGCCCTTGATGACACGCAATAAGGTCTGGCGACCGATGACCGAAACACTTCTGAAGGCCGACCCAGAGCACGATGGACGGAATTGTGTTCTTCATTCGGATTGCCCTAGCGAAGCGTCAAGGCGGGAATCATGAACTTCCGTAGAACCACCGCGAGTCCATCTTGATCGATAGAAGGGGCGACCCACTCTGCTGCCTTCACAGCCAAAGGGGTTGCATTACCCATCGCAATGCCTTTACCCGCCCAGGAAATCATTTCAACGTCATTGTCTCCGTCGCCGACAGCGAGAGTCTTGTCCTGTTCTACTCCAAGCATGGCAGCTACACGCGCAATCGCCTGGGCTTTTGAGATCCCTGGCATTATCACTTCCAAAACTCGGGGGCTTGAGATAACGATTCGTGCCGACCCCTCGACGCATCTCTCAAGAATCTCGACAACCCTCTGAGTGTCAGCCTGCCTCTCGGCCAGGAAGGCCACTTTGTGGGGGGATCGAGAAACCAACCTGTACGGATCTGGGACATCCTGGGAAGCCTTGCCGGGTCGCTCCAGGGTGAAATAGTGGCTTGACGGTTTGTGCTGAACCATCGTCTCCAGGTCGTCCAAATAGATCCACAATTCCAACTCCTCCTGGAGGGCCAGGTGCATTAAGCCATGGACCAGGCGTAGTGGCATGGGGTGGAATTCGAGCACCTTTCGACTGGACGGCTCGACAATCAGGGCTCCATTGCACAGAATAAGAGGGGCGTTGACTGGCACTTGCTCCAAGAATGGGCTTAGGGTCTGGTACCCCCTTCCGGTGCATACCGTGATCCACTTTCCAGCCGCGATAACATCTTTCATCGCCTCCAGAACCGCGGGGCGGACCTTACGATCATAAGTGGAGATAGTTCCGTCGAGATCACAAAATGCAATGTCGTAGAGGGCGATGGGATCTGACACTTCGAACACAGCCTCCTTGCGGATCCACCCCTAGCGCGAGGTCATTGCGCCAGCGCCCCTCTTTCAACGCAAAGTTCTCCGCCGTGATCTCCGTTTCGGCAGGCGCCTCAGGCTTTGCGCGACCCTTTCGGCACATAGTCGAAGAAATGTTCCACGGTGCCACCGGACATCCATTCGGCACGCAAACGAGTCTTTCGTTCGACCCGACGCAAGGCGGAGAGCAACCTTCGATTCAACTCGCGTGCACTTTCCCCAGACAACTTCGCCTTTACCAGAAACCCTTCATCGGTTGGCGTGATTGAACCCCTGGGAACGAGCTCTCCCAGGGCGCGCCGGACTGCCGGAGAGTTTTCCGTGCTCACCCGCGCCACGAGCGTGAACGTTTTCTTGATCATGAGTCTTCCCTGTTCCGTCTGTGCGCACGTCTGCCGCCGTCAGTCTTCTTTGCCGCGAACCGGGGAAAAGCGCGTCCGGAGCCGAATGCTGCCGAGACCGCGAACGCACTGTGAATGCGGACGGCAAACGGCTGCACCACTTGTGAGCCGAACGTGACGTTCGTGCCAACCAGGAGTCTTTTCATCACCTCGCGCGCCAAACCCCCCGCTCCTACCGCCCGCACGAGCACGAAGCTTGTCACCATCCCTGCCGATCGCAGAGTGGCGAGCGTCGCTCAAGGAATGCCCAAGAGGTGCTCCGAGGGGCCGCTCATTGCCGCCCTCGTGTCGGGCGCCCAGAAGAGACCGCCACCCCAAACCCATCACCGCCAAACCCAGGGCGATTTCCCTGTACGACATGGTCGGCCAGGGCCGCGCCAGGGACCACCCCATGCGCCTTGAATCACCAAAGCCTGCCTGGCCGAGACGAGCAGGACTCGTCGATGTTTCCTCCTCAATCGATGGCATCACGGGTACAGGCATCAGGTGTGGGCCGGAAGTCCCCCGAACAATCTCGGACGGGGTTTTCGGCTGGCACAGGTTGGACAGGGCAGCTCGTGCCTGCTTCATGCGAGGCAAATGGTCCCAGCTCGCAGACTGGGGGAAGTGAAAGGAAGATTCTCCCGACTTGCCTCAAACACTTGATCGGCTGGCCACTCAAGAACCACGGCACAGAACGGAGCCTCATTGACATGCGAGGGAGGACGGTTGTCCCCCAATCGAGGGGCCCCTACTTACGGATCCGGTTCAGTGGCCCCGTGGACTGACTTCCACAAATGCTCGTCAAACTGCGCCTTTCTGGATGGGCAATTCGCACGATGGCATAATTGGCAACTCTGAAAGTTCGTCTCTGTCGGGAATAGGATCCCGGACACGCTCTTTATGGGAATCATCAGGAAGCTGCCCGTCAGGGTCACGCCGATTTGCCCCTCCACGTTACCCAGAAGCGAGAAGAGCTGAGCCTGTTGCTCGATGGGCCACACCGTTGCGTCCCCCGATCCGGGGTGCATGCTCGACGTCTTGCCCGGAGCATATTTCGCCTCCAGGTGAGAGTGCAGATAACTTCTGCTGCACTCGAGAAACGCCGCCTTGATGGCGTCGAGCCAGTACTGCCTCAGAAGATCGCCAGCCGGGACCACAAGGTTGTCGATTTCTCTTCCGCAGGTCGCAACGAAGGGGAACACGCGCTCTACCTGATCCAGGTGCGCCCGAAGAGCACGGCTCGTGAATGTCACAGTCTCGAGCGTGACGCTGTCCACTCCTCTATGCTCAACAAAGCATTCCCTGAAGAGCGCCTTCGGTCTCGCGAGACGCCCCACTTCTTCGGCCAACTCGCGGAATTCCCTGGCGCTGTCACTGTTGGGTGCAAGATGGAGCCGACCTTGCAGGTCGTCAATATCCAGGGCAACTGGGATCACGTCCAGGACAATGGTCTTCATGTCTTCGGCCTGGCCGCCTTGAACGGCCTACGGATTCGCGGATCGCTTTCGCCATTGTATCGCTCTCGGGCGGCCCAGCCATCGACGGAACCGTTGATCCCAAGCTCCCGTTGTCCGACGTTGCCAGATGGTATGTGGAAGAATTTGCATTTGGGCCTCCTGCCCAAAGCAAGTCCCTCAAGGCCTCTGACCCGAACACCGTCCCGACCCCCTGGCACCCTGCGACCTACTATGGCATTTCGGAAGCGGTGAACCGATACGCGTTCGTGGTCATCTCCCGCACCATCAGAGAACATCCCGGGTTCGTCCAGAAAGACTCGCAGGTACAGCGGTCATGGATAATAGAAGAAGACGGAGGCGGTGTCTTCGCCGATCCTGGGAAGTCGGGGGCCCGTAGGGCGGCTCAGACTACGGCTTCCAGCCAGGTAATAGTCCCCCAATCGATCCGGATTTCCCCTATAATGCTCCTTCGAGAACTTGCCGATCCGCGGCTATCCTTATCAAGGACCTCCTCGCAGTCAGGGATGGGGACGGAATTTTGGTTTGGGATGCTTACCTGTTTTGTGAAGCGGGAGGCACCCACCCGCTCGTCCTGGATGGGGAGTTGAAGGAAGTGCAATTCAGCTTCCCGCCCGCTCCGCAGGTTGAGATCCGATCTGTTCTCCAGACAAGGTCGCCCCTTTTTCATTTGCTTTCCATCTTGAACTACGGGTAGGAATTGGGAACTAGATCACCGCCCAAAGAGGCGAAACGAGAGAAAGGCATGAAGACCAAGTTCCCTCTTGCACTGGCTCTTGTTCTTGCGTTGGACCTGTCGGGATGCGCCAGGGGGATTCCTCCTGCGCCGCTAGCAGCCAAGACGGCCGCACTGACCTCAGCCGCAGTGCCGATGGAGATCCCTGCTCATACGGCCACCTCGGTGCCGGCGGTCTGGGACATCGCGAAAACGATGCTGAACGAGTGCACAGATGTGTTCGGCGTCACTGATCCCAAGAAACCGCCTGCGAACAACCCATTCGTCCGGGTGAACTACGGCCAGGCCGATGTTGACGTCCAGTCCGACGTTACCATTTGGTATGTGGAAGAATCTATGCAGCGTGTGTTGAAAGGGGACCACACTCCTCCCGCTCTGAGCGATTTCCCCGGCACCTCCGGCGTTTACCACCCCGCAACGGACTACGGATTTCCGCAAGCCGTGGATGAGTACGCGTTCAAGGTCATCTCCCGCATTATCAACCAGCACCCCGAGTTCCTCCAACTCAACTCGGAAGGGAAGCGGACGTGGCAAGGGGCACCCGCAGGGGAGGCCTTAGCTAACGATGGGAAGAACAACAACCCATGGAGCTACCTAGATCACACCTACCCAAATTTCAACAATGACTATGATCCGAGACGTTGCCCATCCGCGGTTCTATTTATTGAATCTCTCCCTGCCAATGAGGGAGGCGACGGAATCTTGGTTGGGGATGCGTACCTGTTCTACGAGGTGGGCGGAACCATTCCCTTCCAGCTTGATGGGCAGTTGAAAGAAGTGCATTTTGCCTTCCAGCCTGCTCCTTAAGTAGTGTCTTCAAGAGCCGATCAGGTAAATGCAGCAAGTCGGCCTTTCCTTTCCTGCATTTGCCCTCCGCGCAGAACTTGCACAAGAACGGAGCCCCTCCACAAACGGGGATGGCCAAAGGCAATGGCACGCCAGGCTCTGCGCTCCCTTGGCTACATCGGTCTATCACCGAATAACAGGGGGATGGCTCGCGATAAGCGCGGGATGGATGAACTGGGGCGTCATCTGAGATATGACCGAAAGTTGTGGCTTGGGCGGATCCTGAAGCCAGGACGGCGAATCGTCCGGGAGGTCAAGGGGGAAACAGAAGTGGGGCTCCTCTTGGCTGGCCTCGGTGAAGACCACTGCGTCGAAAACGAAATCCGCTCTCCCTATGGCAACCTTGGCCATATCCTACTTGGCAAACACAGCGGCCCAATCCTGATCGAGACCAAGTCGCATGGCCGCAGGGCTGTGGCCGATGGTCACGGGCTGGCGGCGCACATCCGGGAATCAAGAGAGAACATGATGGCGCAGCTGAGCGACTCCACCTTCTAGGTTGCAGCCCCCCGGCTTTTCGCACGCAGAATCAAACACGTCAGTCATCATTTGGCCGAACACCTATTGCAATGGTTCTGGCTTCTCCCGGGGCCGCATATCATTTGAGAATACGGAAAGGAAAGCAAGATGACAAAGAATAGAATGATTATTGGTGCACACTCGATTATCTACAGCAGGAAGGCCGACGCGGATCGCGCGTTTCTTCGCGACATCCTGGGACTGTCACATGTCGACGCCGGCGAAGGGTGGCTCATCTTCGGGTTGCCCCCCGCAGAGGTGGCCATTCATCCGTTCACGAAGAACAACATACACGAGTTCTATTTCATGTGCGCCGACATCCGTGCATTTGTATCGGCGATGAGGAAGCAAGGTGTTTCTTGCAGTCCGATCCAAAGCATGAGTTGGGGTGAACTCACTCAGGTTAAGCTCCCCGGCGGTGGGAAGCTGGGGGTCTACCAGCCCCTGCACGCACGACCCAAAGCGGCTCGGCAACGCACACCAGCAAGTTCCCGCCGAACAACCCGAAAGGCAACCTGACCACCGACGCTCTGGTGTAACTTCCAGAAGAGCACCGGGCCCAGCCGCGACTGGAGCTCCTGGCGTGGCGCGACTTCCAGCCAAGCTAAGTCAGCGACCTGATCAGTCGCCACGACGTAGTCACTGCCGAGAGGAGCATGGGCCACTCCTCGACATGCATCCGGCCAAAGATGGCGGGACCTAGCAGGACCAGATCCAGGAGGCGGCCCACAGGCGGGACACCCAAGGCCATCCATCTTTCGTTGCGCTGAACACCAAAGACCCCACGCTCCCGACCTCAGTAATGCGGCGAGTAACAGCGTTGGACTTGCTGGCCGAGCAGACTCCCATCCGAAACTACCACACGGTGGTGATCAATATGTAGAATGCCTCCTTCGACCAGGGTCTGGCCCGGGCCCTGCCCCACCATCTTCAGGCTCCCTGCTTCACCCTGAACGGGCTCTGGGCCGAAAAGCTGTTGATGACCGTCCGATAGGAGATGACCGAGCCGACGGAAGATTGGCCTCTCACCACGTAAGAAGACAATCGCCTCCGCGATCTCCGGAGGCGATCTCCAATCTCAAGGGGAGAAGCAGAAGGTTATTGTTTCTTGCCGCAGTAGGGGCAATTCCTCCAGTCGGCCTGGACCGGTTTGCCGCAGTTGACGCAGCTGTGCACCTCGACGACTTGCTTTGACGTATTGTTGGTCCTGACCAGCCAGATAATCCCCAAGACCAGCAATACCAGTAAGGCCAACGTGAACAATCCGCCGAAGAAGCCACTGACGAAGCCGCCCAAGAAACCGCCAAAAGGCATCATTCCCCAGCCCATCAGGCCGAAGCCGCGCATGCCAAAACCGGGCCCGCCAGAATAAGGATTACCGAACGGACGGACTGGCTGTGCGGGTTGCGAAGGCTGCTCAGGACGTACTGTCCGTCCAGGTTGCGACGGCTGCCCAGGCTGAACCCTCTGCGCCTGGAAAGCCATGTGGCGGACCGGAAGATAATTCCTGACCAGGATCACGCCTCCCACCACGGCCGCCACGACGACCAATCCTACGACAATGCCAATCATCCATTTCCAAACAGGTTTCATTGAACACTTCCTTTCAAGAGTAGGGATATTGTATCGGATTGTGATTAGCGCCACATGAATTACAGTGCACTAGGCGAATATTCCCAGCAGGCTGGCTGTTTCACCAACCACCGCCATCGGATGCAATATCGGGAGACGCGCTCGGAAGGCTGCTTGATCGGCGTGTCATGGCCTTGGCGGCAGATGAGCATGACCTCGTGCCCGTCCATCTCGGCCATCATGGTGTCGAGGGATGATCAGGTCTGAATCCTAGCGATGCCCCACGGGAAGCGCCTCGACGCCGTTCAAAGCTGTGAGGATGCCGCAGCCACTCGGGGCTGGTCAAGTTTCCACCCACGAGACCAGCCTCGTTTCAACTTCGATCACCAGAACGGTTGTGGTTGTGACTATCTCGAGCGTGCCCTATTCGCGTACTCCATGGGGAGTAGGTCAGAATACTGTTCAATTTGACAACGACGAGAGGCAATCGCATTCTCGCCGATCAACACGAGAATGCGATTGCACTGGTCAGAGATATCCGCTTAGCTGGAGGGCGGTGCTTCTTTCTGCAGCAGGCTGATCAAGGCGTTCATCAGGGCGGTGGGAATTCGGTTCCCGACTTGGGCCCTAGCAGCCCGTTGAGTCGCGTCGGGGGTGGGCCGGGTGCCTCCGCCTCCTGCCCCGCCGCCCGAAAAGCCACCCCCGCCTCCGCCTGCACGCGGGGTAGCGCCAAAGCCCAGAGTGCCGTTTGCGCCGCCGCGGAAACCACCCAGTCCAAGAGAGCTCATCGTGGTGAATTCGTCCTGGGTGGTCAGGTTCATGGCGGTGATGGCCTGGACCTGCTGTGGCGTCATCGTGCTCTGGATTTGCGAGACGACGGCGTCAATCTGGGCCGGGTCTGCGGTGTTGCTGCTGATCAGCTGGGTGTAGGACTGCCAGAGCGGAACCAGGTTAGCCGCTTCCTTGGCGTCGACGGCATTTGCCGTTCCCTCCAGCTTGAACGTACCGACCACCAGCTGCGCCGCCAGAGGGAGAGGCTGATTGGCGAACCCAGCACCCGCCCCGCCGTTTGCGCTCGGGGGGCCGCCAGCGGAAGATGCGGTTGGGCTGGCTTTACTGGCACACGCTGACAGGATGAGTGCCCCGATCATGACGATCCCGTTGAGGGAAAACAGTACTTTCTTCATTCGACAAGTCCTTTCCAAGTTTTCTCATTTCAACCTGCGTCACCTACTCGTGACGCAAGGCGTTGATGGGGTGGAGGTGGGCGACCTGGTTGGCGGTGTAATAGCCAAAGAACGCGGGCGCCGCCTTCCGCCAAGCCGAAGGCCTGCATTGGCGAGCCGGGGACGACCTTTGTGCGCACCCCGCCTGTCTTCCCGAAGTTGAACACCACCCCGATCCCGACGACGATGCCCATGACACTGTCCACCCGGCTCAAGCGCGAGGCCTCGGAAGGGATCTGCCAGCCCAGCTCATTGGGCATCGTACCGACGGACTGGGGAAGGCCGATCTCTGCATCGAGTCAGCAAGGGCAGGAAAAGCCGGGGCCACAAGTCAAGAAACACTCCGCGGCTTAGACGACCACCCGCATTGCCCCGGCGTCGTGCAGCTGCTTGCCGCTTGTGCGTCTCCTCCGACCCCGTCAACTCCAGGCTTCTGTGCTTGATCTCCTCTCGTCGTAAGCGAATCTCATCAAGACCGGGGACATCGTACCGGATAGTGATTAACGCCAAATGAACTACAACGTACCGCGCAGATACATCAAGCAAGCTGGCCATTTCACCAACTACCGCCATCAGTTGCAGTATCTGGAGATGCGCTCGCAAGGCTGGTTGAGCGTCGCAGCCAGCCCCATGCGTTACGCGCCTTTTCTCGTGGCCGAGACGGCCGCGTCAACTTCCCTCGATGCACCTCCTCCTTGTGTTCCCTCGCTATTTGCCCTCCTCACGTGCCCACGCCGTGTCCCCCCTGCCCTTGTTCATGGGGATGAATCAAACAACGGCACAAGCCCCCTGCCCGCCAACAATGTGCCCTCTTGATTCGTAGATCGAACTGCGCGCACACCGCTTCCAAGCCAATCTGACGGCAATTTCGGATCTGAGGCAATGTGTGCCATTGACTTCCCCCTCCCGCCCTATACAATGCTCCTCGGAGATCAAAAAGGGGCCCAATGGCCCGCGAGAGGACACTCACTCGACATACCTATCCGGGAAGGGTTCGGTTGAAAACAGAAAGGCCTGTCGCCAAATTGAAGCGGTCACAGATCTTCTGCAAGCATTGAGCGGGCCGCAAGAGAAGGCCGAGCATCCCATTCGAAATGGAGGCGCGGGCTAACCATGGCATGCAGCCAACCTGATTCGCTCCGCTCAGCTGGCTGCGGATGCCCACCGTTCGGCGCTTCGTGTGTATTTCCTACGAAGCCTCGGGCTCAAACAGGTTTAGTATGAGCAACGACAGACTCTGGCAACGCAGTCAGCAACGCTACTACTTTCAAAATGAAGACATGGATTTCTATTTCAAATGGGTGTTGGCCAACCAACTTGAGTGCGGCGCAGCACACGGCGAATGCTACTACGTCGCCTCCCGGATCAAGGATGGCGACCCGGAAAGTTGGGCCAAGGGCTGGCTGGACATGGCCCGGCGGGTTGAAGCCCAGGCCGTCATTGCCGGTCAAAAAGGCCATCGGGTTACCGCCCGTGAGGCCTACCTGCGTGCCTTCACCTACTGCAATACCGCTTCCATTTTCATTCGCCCACGCGATGTACGTTTGCGCCCAACATGGCAATCCGCTCAAACCCTGCTTCCGGCGGGCCATGACCTTCCTGGACACGCCAGTCGAAACCATTGCCATCCCTTTTGAAGGTCAAGCACTACCCGGCTACTTCTTCCGCCCCACTTTCAACATGCAGAAGCGCAAGACGCTGATCATGATTGGTGGTGGCGAAACCTGCGCCGAGCAGTTGTACTTTTGGGCGGGTGCGCCCGGCATCCGGCGGGGCTGGAACGTACTGTGTGTGGATCTGCCGGGACAGGGCGACACACCTTTCAGTGGCCTCTACTTCCGGCATGATTATGAAAGGCCGATGAAGGTGGTTGTAGACTATTTGCTCACCCGGCCAGAAGTGGACGCCGACCCCCTTGGCATCTATGGCGTCAGTGGCGGTGGGTACATGGTCATCCGTTCTGTTGTGTTCGATAAGCGCATCAAAGCCTGTGTGGCGAATGCACCGATCACCGATTTCTACCGCTTGGCAACGATTGAAATCCCCCCCATGCTGTTGAAGGCGCCCGCCCCGGTCGGCGATGCGCTCCTCAAACTCTCCCGATTGCGGAGCCCCTTGCCAGTTATTGCTGCCGTGAAATTCTGTTGGCAGGCGGGTGTTACCCGTCTCTCAGACGCCTTGGAAAAGATAGGCCGCAAAGCCAATATTGACGGGCGAATCAGTGACATTACCTGCCCGACGCTATGCTTGTCCGGAACCGGCGAGTCAGAAGAGCAAATCCGCCAGATGAATGAGTTCTATGCAGCCATCAATGCGTCGCATAAAGACAAGCGCCTGTTCACTTTGGACGAAGGCGCAGAAGCCCATTGTCAAGTCAATAACTATGCACTCATGCAGGCTGTGGTCTTTGACTGGCTCGATGAAGTGTTTCAGTAGGGTCTTGCGGCGTGTCTGCGCCCAACAAGCGGTTCAGCCGACTCGCTTCGGCACCGCTCCGCGAGCGGCTGAACCGCACTATTAGGCGGCGGCTTGAACTCAATGAAAGGGGTCTCACTTGAACGCTATCGTCGTCTTCGACACCCAGTTCGGGAACACGGAGCAGATAGCTCGGGCAATCGCTGCGGCCCTGCCGCCTACGATCTCAGTCCGCCTGCAAGATGCGGGCCACATAAGCAAGCTCGACCCGGGGCAGGTCGGCTTGTTGATCGTCGGCGGCCCGACGCAACGGCAGCGGATGACCGCGAACCTGGAGGCAGTTCTTGGGGCTGTACCTCGCCGGGGCCTCAGAGGCCTAAAGGCGGCAGCCTTCGATACTCGCTATCGGATGGCGGCTTGGCTGACGGGCTCAGCGGCGCAGCGGGTAGCGCGCCTTCTGAAGAAGCTTGGCGCGCAGCTCATTGTCCCCCCCGAGAGCTTCTTCATCGAACGAGACATCCCTCCGAAAGGCCAGAAGCGCCGCCATGAGATGGAGCACCTTGAGCCAGGTGAAGTAGAGCGGGCAGCCGAGTGGGCACGCAAGGTCGCGCAGGCAGCTGGGTCAGACTAGTGTCCGCCTTCAACTTGTGGCCGAGCAGCCGTCCGCCCGAGTCCGCCGATCAAGATCCATGAAAGCCCTGCGGTCAAGGGGCGCGAGGTCGTAGGCTCCCCCGAACCGAGCTCAAAAGGGGGCCATTCCCGAAACATCTGCACGCCGCCCAGCGACATGAGCAATTCCAGCAGGTCCGCAGCAATCAACCCTCTGTACGGGGGCTCAACCCACTTACTCTGTCCCCGGTTTCACAATGCTCCTGATTGCTCCCCGAGCCTATTGCGCGGTCATCTGCTTTTTCGGGCGCGAAAAGGCTTCTGTCCCCTGCTATTCACGCTGAAATACGCATTCAACCTCTCGACATCTCCAATCTTCCCTTTGGCCGCATCGTCCCTCCGTAAGTAGGACTTGTTGCACGATTCCCGGTCATAGGGACCTTGACAAAACAGACATTAATTGATATAGTTAACGCCTTGTAACTAACCAGGGACATTAACTATGTCGTCAACTACAAGATTCTCAGAAGTTCTGCATGAATGGGTCAAGGTCTTCATGCAACGCTCGATGAGTGACTTCAAGCGCTTCATGGATGAAACGGAACTCTCGTTTTCGCAGGTGAATGTTCTCATGCGTCTGCATTTTGGAGGGAAATGCGATGTCTCCGATATCGCCGCCGGCATGGGCGCAACCAATGCGGCAGCCAGCCAGACCGTGGACCGGTTGGTTCAGCGCAAGTTGTTGGAGCGAGCGGAAGACCCGATTGACCGGCGCTTCAAGCAGATTACCTTGACAGCCCAGGGACAGGCGCTGGTTGAGCGCAGTTTCGAGGCCCGCCGCCGCTGGATGGATGAATTGACCCGGGTGTTGTCCCTCGAGCGACAGGAAGAGATCGCCGCGGCTTTGGCAGCTCTGACCGAGGCGGCCCAAGAAACCGAGTACCGAAACGCGGTGTAAGCAACGTAAAGGCATAGAGAAGGGATTTGAGCCTTGAACCATCCTCGTTCTTCCAAGAATCGTTCCTCCGGTCAGCGCAGCAGTATGGGTCGGGCGGTTGCTTACATCTGGCATTACCACGGCCAGGCGGCTCTCCCCTACGTCTTCATGATCATTTCCACGATTTCGATGCTGGCCGTGCCGCGGCTGGTCGCCAACATCATCAATGCGGTCACCAATGGGGTCGTCGCCAAGCTGGTCCTGGACGGCCTGGGAAAGATCCCCTCTGCATACCTGGCCCTGGCGTTGCCGACGATCCTGAAGTACTTGAATTTCCCGCCTGCCTGGACGAAGGACCAACTGGTCGCGCAATTGACGGCCACAAAGGCCAACGCACCCCACGATCTGATCCTGGGGGGCGTCATTCTGGTCGGTTTTGCGGTCGTGAGCGGAATTTTCGCGTTCCTGCAGGCCTACTGGGCAGAACGCAACTCACAGTCCCTGGCCTTCGACATGCGCAACGACCTGTTCGCCAAGATCCAGCGCCTGTCCTTTTCGTATCATGACCGCAATCAGACCGGGCAATTGATGATCCGCGCGACTGATGACGTCGAGAAGGTCCGCTTGTTCCTGGGCCAGGGCTTGATCCAGTTGGGTTCGGCCGTCGTCATGCTGGCGGGGACGCTGATCATCATCTTTGCGACCAACGCGCAGCTGGCGCTGCTCACGCTGTGGATCCTGCCGGTGGCGTTGATCCTGTTCGCGGTCTTCAGCAGCGCCACCCGGCCGATGTTCACCAAGGTCCAGCAGAAGCTTTCGGCTTTGAACACGACCCTTCAGGAAAACCTGGCGGGCATCAAGGTTGTCAAGTCCTTCACTCGGGAGAAGGGCCAAGAAGTAAAGTTCAACGGGCAGGCCGATGACCTGATGAAGCAAAACATCGCCATCGCGAGAGTTTTTGCCTTCATGTTCCCGATGGTTTTCCTGATCGCGAACCTCGGTCAGGCGACGACCCTCTACTTTGGCGGCAAGCAGATCATCGCCGGCACCTTGACGATCGGCGAATGGGAGGAATTCAGCCTCTATCTGATCTACCTGTTCCTGCCCATTGCCCAGTTCGGCTTCATCATCAACCAGTTCAGCCAGGCTTCTGCTTCCGCCACGCGTATCTTCGAGATCCTGGATACCAAGAACGACGTCATCAACAAGCCGGATGCCAAGGCCCTTCCGACCGTCCGGGGACACATCAAGTTCGAAAACGTCACCTTCCGCTATTTTGGCGGCGGCGAACCGGTCTTGAATCAGGTCAGCTTTGAAACCCAACCCGGACAGACCGTTGCCCTGCTCGGCGCAACCGGCTCTGGCAAGACAACGATCATCAACCTGCTACCACGCTTCTACGATCCCACCGAAGGCCGCATCACAATCGACGGCCATGATCTCAGGGACGTTACGATTGAATCTTTGCGGGCGCAGATTGGGATCGTACTCCAGGAGACGACCCTCTTCTCGGGGACGATTCGAGACAACATTGCGTTTGGCAAACCGGAGGCCACCCAGGAGGAGATCGAGTCGGCCGCCAGAGCAGCCGCGGCGCACGAATTCATTATGGAATTCCCCGAAGGGTACGCGACGCACGTCGGCGAACGAGGCATGACCTTGAGTGGCGGCCAGAAGCAGCGGGTCGCCATCGCCCGGGCCCTGCTGCTGAACCCGCACATCCTGATCCTGGACGACTCCACCAGCTCCGTGGACCTGACCACTGAGGCGCAAATCCAGGAGGCCCTGGACCGATTGATGAAGGGGCGGACCTCTTTCGTCATCGCTCAGCGTATCAGTACGGTCATGAATGCGGACCTGATCCTGGTTATGGACAAGGGCCAGATTGTGGCCAGCGGCCGGCACAAGGAACTGATGGAAGAGAAAGAGATCTACGCGGAGATCTACAATTCCCAGCTGGTCGAAGATGCGACCTCCGATATTGAAATGGCGGAAGCCATCGCCTAAGATGGCTCTGGTTCGATAGGAGACTCAACATGTTAGGTGGTTTCGCTGGTCCTGGTGGTCCTGGCCGCACCTTGAATCAAGCGACCCTCAAACCGAAGAACACCGGTCAGACTCTGGCCCGGTTGATGACGTATTTTGCCCCCTGGTGGCCGATGCTGCTGTTTGCCTTGGTTGCGGTAGTGGTTGCGACCTGGGCCCAGGTGACGACGCCTGAACTGACCGGTCAGCTGGTGGATTGCTATCTCACCCCCTCGGCCGCCTCGACCTTGGGCAACTTCCCCGGCGTTTCGAGTTTGGCGGGTTCCTCCAATTCCAGCTGCTGGCTCGCGCAGAGGGCCAAGGTCTCCGGCGCGACCGATGGCCTCATCCAGAAGGTCTTTTCTCTGGGCGGATTTGCCGGTCCCAATGCGGATGGGAGCAATCTCAGCAGCGCCGGCCGCATCGCCGGCCTCGTTCGGCTCGTCTTGATTCTGGTCGTTCTGTATGTTGCCAGCAGCTCGTTGACCGGCCTGACCTTCTACAGCGTGAGTTGGTCCGGTCAGCGAGTCCTGCGCGCCCTGCGCCAGCAGGTTTTCAAACACCTGCACGACCTGCCGCTCGGCTCCTATGCCGAGAACGAGGCCGGCGACCTCATGAGCCGGATCACCAATGATGCCGTGGCGATCGAACAGGCCATGAGCTTTGCCCTGGTCAACGTGCTCAGCGGCATCCTGCTGCTGGCCTGGATCGCGTTCAATATGCTGACCACCAATGTGCCGTTCGCCCTGCTCAGCTTGGCCGTGACCCCCATCATGTTGATCGCCACCCTGTATTTTTCGGCCCAGGCCCGCAAAGCTTTCCGAAGTTCCCGCAAATCCATGGGCAACGTCAACGCCCAGTTGGAGGAGAACTTCGCCGCGGTGCGTGAAGTCCAGGCATTCAACCGCGCTGAAGAGAACATCGAGAACTTCCGAGTGACCAGCGGCGATTATCGCGACGCCAATGTTCGCGCGGTCGCTTTCTCTTCCGCTCTCTCCCCCACCTTGCAGGCTCTGGGCTATGTGGCCCTGGCAATCGTCACGTGTGTGGGCGGGTTGGCGTTGCTTGGAAATGGGACCCTGCTGGGGACCGCGGTTTCTCTCGGCCTGGTGGTTACCTTCCTGCTGTATGTCCAGCGTTTCAACCAGCCCATTCAGCAAATTGCGGTCCTCTGGACCAATATCCAAAACGCCATTGCCGGAGCGGAACGCATCTTCGGCCTGCTGGATGTCAAGCCGGCGATCCAGGATGCCACGAATGCTGTGGAAATGCCTGCCATCCGTGGCGAAGTGGAGTTTGACCACGTCACGGCAGAATACGTGCCCGGCCAGCCGGTCCTGAAGAATGTCAGCTTTAACGCCAAGCCCGGTCAGACCATCGCCATCGTCGGCCCGACCGGCGCCGGCAAGACGACCATCATGAATCTGCTCCCGCGCTTCTATGATGTCACCGACGGGGCCGTCCGCGTGGACGGGGTGGACGTGCGGACGGTGACAGCCGAATCCCTGCGCAAGCAGATCGGCATCGTGCTTCAGGATACCTACTTGTTCAGCGCGTCCGTCATGGACAACATCCGCTTCGGGCGACCCGAGGCATCCGACCAGGACGTCTATGCAGCCGCCAAGCTGGCCCATGCGGACACATTCATTGAACGGCTGCCGGAGAAGTACCAGACCGTCCTCGGCGAGCGAGGCTCCGGGTTGAGCCAGGGTCAGCGCCAGCTGCTGGCCATCGCCCGGGCAGCGCTGTCGGATCCGCGCATCCTCGTCCTCGACGAGGCCACCTCCAGCGTTGACACGCGCACCGAGCGTTTGATCCAGGAGGCGCTGGTCACGCTTCTCAAGGGGCGCACCAGCTTCGTTATCGCCCACCGCCTGAGCACCATTCGCAACGCTGACATGGTGCTGGTCGTCAATGACGGAGAGATCATCGAACGCGGCAAGCATGCGGAACTGTTGGAGATGAAAGGTTTCTACTACAACCTGTACATGAGCCAATTCCGCCGGGACCCGCAGTTTGTGGAAGCGCTTCAAAACGGACATGACGGCCATAAGCCCCAGCTCAAGTTGGACTCGGCGACACTTAAGTAGACCAAGCAAAGAAGAATCAAAAAGGAGGACGGAGAAGATCTCCGTCCTCCTTTTTGTTGTCCGCCTCGGTGCCATCTTGCTGGGATACGGACCCGCGGCGCGCCAATCCTTCGGAGATCTTGACCGCGCATTGCCACCTCTTGCGTGATCCGCCCCTGAGTCCCGAGGACAGAGGCGTGACGCGCTCCATCGTCGAGGCCGCCCAGCGGATGGATTTTCAGGTACTCGACCATCTCATCCTGGGCCAGGGCACCTTCACCAGCTTGCTCGAGCGCGGGTTGATGCCGCGGATCCAAAAACGGCGAGGCCTGGAAACGCTCATCCCCCGGCCCCATTCTTGTTCGTCGCCATACGGAAGGAGATCATTCCATCGGGGAGCAGCAGGAACCCGATGGGCCCGTGCGATTACCATCTGCCCTGCGGGAATCCCCACCGCCAAGAGAGATACGGGTAACCCTCTCCCCTGCTCGATGTTGCTCTTCATTAGAATGCTGTTCACGCACCCTTGCTCACCAAGCGCCTATCGATGCGGAGAGTTTCCGGCTTGCCGATTTTCAGTTGATGCCGGTCCGGATGCAGGGGGTTGATCAGGAAGTTGCTTTCGGAAGGAAGGATCGCGCTGGGTACACGGAGGGCCAGGGAGAGCCGGCCCTCCGCCCACCGGTCGCCCAGCTCCTGCGTGGCCGCAAGGTAAGGATATCCATCCCAGCCTTTGGCTAGGCGCTCTTCCAGTTCCCGGATCCGGTCTTCTGGGATGTCCACGGCAAACGCAACGTAGGCCGCCAGGGCCGAAGCCCGCTTCAGATGCACCAACAACTCCAGAGTGGCCAGGGAAAGGGTGGACGAGCAATACACTACCCGTGTCCCAGCACTGTTCCAGCGGCCGCCGGCTCTCTTGGCCCCCAACCCCTCAAACGCGCTGTCCTCGTGTTTTGCCTTGGCCACCCGCCATACCCGTACCAGGCGGGTCATGCGGGCATGCCTTCTTCCAGGCGCTCGATCAGGCGGGTCACTTCTTGAGCCCCTAGGTCCGTGCCGATCAGGTCCAGAGGCGGGCGGCCGCCCAGGGCGACTTCCGGCGAGATCATCCACTCCCTGGCCGCATCCATGTCCCCCTCAAAAAGCTCCACCGCCATGGCAAAGACCCTTGCTCCCCGGTACAGGCGGTCGGACTCGTAGGGGCTGAGCACGCCCTGCGCCTTCCGGTGGGTAATGGTGCGCCTGGGTATGCCGAAGGCCTTGGAGATCTGTACCTGGGTGAGCCCGGCATGATCCTGGAATTCCTGCAGCGCATGAAACGGCAAACCTTTCCGCATCAGTTCGGCCCTCAAGGATTTCCGGATTCCCAGCACCCCTTCTGCGTCCATTCTCGCGCCTCCGTAGCATATTTGCCTCCATATTAGCGCAATATTGCCCCTGCGTCAAACAAAGCGGCGGGTACAGGCAGGGAGGGAGAAAATGTGCGGGCTGGCACCCGGAGGGCGAGTCTCTTGCCGGACCACACTCAAAGACGAAACCGAGCCGGGAAAGTGGAACTGGGAGAAGAGCCTCGAGTTCTCATACTCATATCGTGAGCAAGGCACTCGTTATCTGGACCGGATCCTTGCCGGGCCGGCAAGGATCCGATGGCTCCCATCGGAATGATCCGAAGAAGGCGGGCCTTCTGGCGTCCATAATTGGGGTTGATAGGAGGGGTCTGGGGTTGCAAGGGGAAAGACGCATCGTGCGGGAAAATGTCTCAGGGAATGGTTCCTCACGATGTCGGATAGGCCTGCAACTAGATCAAGATGGCCGCGGCCGCATCTCGCGCCAGGTTGGCTCGATCGAGGCGTTGGGCTGTTTCGCACAGTGCGGCAGAGAATGGCGATCGCGACGGATCGGTCAGCCTGCCACCACGACCGTCAGCTCGAATGTCCTGAGCGGCGGGACGCCAAGCTCGAAGGTCCGATGGTAGACCAGACTGAGGGTGGCTTGCCCTGCACGAACAGCCTTGAAGGTCAGGGTCACCAGACCACCCGCACCAACCGCCTGGCTTTCCGGCACCAACTGCGCCTCACCTTGCTGCTCCAGGATCGATTCTGCTCCGGGCAGAACCTCCCACGTGTATCCCGTCGTAGGATTGCCCTGCAGTTCGACCTTCAAGGTCTGGCCCTGGTGCAACTCAACCGTCGAGCCGGCATTGTTTTCAGTGACCTTGACCGGCCCCTCGTTAGGCTGTCCGCATGCGGCGAGGACACCGCCAAGCCCACAAAGCAGAAACAGGAAGACAGCACGAGTGGTCATTTCCTCGGTCCTCCTCATCTCTGCTGTGATTCCGAGGCGGCAAAGGGCGGTGCGGACTGGATTCTGCAGCAACCGGGCAGGCTCGGCAACTGGCCATTCGGTGCCGCTCGCCCCGTTGGTTTCAGCATGTCGTCTCGCTCCGACAGGGTTGCCCCCTTTGCCCCGCACGGATGGTTCAAACGTGTGTCCGATAGCAGTTGACCCCCAGCCTGCCCTGGCCAGCCGGGATCGCGACCTTAGGATCTAGGTGACTCGGCCTGACGACCAGGGTCCGGTTGTGCCCATGCTGGCATGCGACCGCCGCAAGGTCATCCCTCTCCTCCAGAGTGTCCGCAACTGCAGATGAGACCTCACATCTCATCTTGCTCTACGCTGCCGTTCCATTGGCTATCCGGCCAAACGCCCCTCCGGGCGGGTTAGGCAAAGGATTCCAGAGGGGATCGAGCCGCAGCCAGTCTCACCGAGGCCCGAGAGGCTCACCACGGTTCCCCTCCTCGATAGATTGCACCACGACTGCAGCCCTGAGGTGTGAGGCGGAGCCTCCCACAATCTCGGACACGGGTTTCGGCTGGCAAGACAACTATGCCATGATGGACACCATCTCCAGAACTTGTTCTCCCAAGCCTGCATTGCCATCTATTTGAACTTGCCGCTTCGCATCTTCCCGGCTGACCCCCTTGGTAAACAGCCGCCATGCCAAACCCTGGTCAATCCACACACAGCAGGCGGCCAGAGGGTCTCGACCTGCAAATAGTTTCCATTCAAAGCCCTCTCTGACCAACGACCATTCTCCGCCGGCTTCTCCAGTAATCCGAACCGAAACACTTGTGCCGTTCTTGGCTTTCAAGTTACGAAATGTGCGCGGCAGACCCCGCATAAACGTATCGAGCACGGGAGATAGCCAAGCGCGCGCCATCAGCAACGGTTGATCAACTGCTTCACGTATGTGCTGTTGGTGCAGCCATTTCTCGGTGTATTCGCGCGCAATGTCAAACCAGTTGGGGGGCAAGCTGTCGCTTGCCCAGGCGACCGTGATTCTGGCCAACTCATCTTGGTCAAGACTCCTAAAGTGATCGTAGAGGTGACGATCGGTAAGATCGAGGAATTCAATCACGATTTCAGGGCTAATCCGCCGGGCTGCTTGAACCCATATCTCGTTGTCGTGATTGATTAGACTCACCAGTTCGTCATAATCCCGGACAGGATTCTCGGGGAAAGCGAATGGATCAGTGCGGTTCCACAGTCGACCGAGATTCCCGCCGAGCAAGTGCGCCGCCACATCCTTCACGGACCAAGGTGAGCAAATAGTAGGTCGTGCCCAGTCGGTCGGCTGAAGCGATTTGAGAACCGTTAGCAACTCGCCGCTCAACGGTGGAAAGAGCTCGACAACATAGATCGGCTCAACTGGTTTCATGGCTCTTCAGCTCACGACAGGTCCCGAACATGTCCTGACATTCTTCGCAATTGCCATCCAACCATCCATTATACGGACTTCTCTGGATTCCTCGCCGTGGCCCGGGCCGCTTCGACAGATCCAGCCCCCACCAACATGCTTGGATCGGGTCCTCGGCTGGCGCAATCCCGATCCAACTAGTTCAATTCAATTGCTTCTGACTGGTCATCGTCGGTCACCTACTCTCCACCAAAGATCCGCCCATGGCATCCCCCGGACGCGGCCGAACCTGAATGGCACAGCAGGGTGTCTCTGGCAACGGGTTCCCTGCATGGCGCCGGATCCTTGAGACTGTCTCTTAACGTGGGGCCTTGGGCAGGCTGGCCCAGCCCGCGAGTGCGCCCACGGTGCAGGCGCCGAGGGGACTGAGTCCCGACCCCGCTGCGTCAAAGCAGAACCGATGACGTTTGAGTTCCGCTTCCTTGTTTCTTGCTCTCGTTCTTTACCAACCGATAGCGGGACGATTCCCTCACAATCCTCACGTACTCGCCAAACCGAAGACTCGCAGATCTCGTAGCTTGGCGACCTTTAGTTCCGCTCTGTCACAACCAACCTGTCGGATCTACAGCCCACAGGGCTCACGCGCACATGGCTTCCCTCTGATTCTCGTACCAGAGACTCCGCGTCTTCAGCACGGGTCCTCGGAATTCATGCCCTGATCTGACTGGCAGCCACCCCGGAAACCGGCCAGCCATTCTCCGCATGAACCGGGCAGGGTAGTATCGCCCCTCGTTTACGCTTGTTCTGACTTGTGACGCGCATTGCACCTGGACCAGCCGTCGGGGCCAAGTCACTTGCTCATCCTCTACTGCAGGTTGGTCTGCCCTTTTCAGATCCGGATCCTTCCGCGGAGTCAATTCTTTGGAAGTTCGATACACAAAGGGTATGATATGTGGGTCTTACTGACCGAACCATAGTGGGGCTGACGATAAGTACCCGGCAGAGGAGAAAACCCATGGGCATCACAAGCAGACTACTGAAACAAAGCCAAGAACCGATCGGTAGGCTCGGCAGATCATTAGCATAGGATCGGTGTTTCGAAATCGGTTAGGAAGGGATAGATGCTTCAGGCTTATACGCTTCCACTGGCGGATCCGCAAGCCACGATCGAGAGTGTCGGCGGCAAGGGAGCCTCTCTGGCTCGTCTTTCTGCGGCAGGGTTGCCGGTGCCGGATGGTTTTCAAATCATCACGGCCGCCTATCGCCGATTTGTGACGGGGTGTGGGCTGCAAGAGCAGATTCTGGCGGCCGTTTCCGCCGTCACTCCGGATCAGCCGGCAACGCTCGAAGAGGCATCTAGGCGGATAGGGAGTCTTTTTGCCCAGAGTGCGATGCCGGAGGATATTGCCGAAGCGATTCGCCAGGCGTATGCCGATCTGGGCGGGGGGGATCTGCCCGTCGCGGTGCGTTCCTCCGCCACCGCAGAAGACCTGCCTGAGATGTCGTTTGCCGGTCAGCAAGAAACGTATCTCAACGTGCACGGGGAAGCGATGGTTCTGGAGGCAGTCAAACGCTGCTGGGCTTCGCTGTGGACCGCGCGAGCGATTGGCTACCGCGCGCGCAACGGGATTGCGCCCCAGCAGGTGAGCCTGGCGGTGGTCATACAGGAACTTGTACCAGCCGACGCAGCCGGTGTCATGTTCACAGCGAATCCGCTGACGGCGGCACGCGACCGGGTAGTGATCAACGCGGCCTGGGGGCTGGGTGAGGCCATTGTCGGGGGCCAGGTCACGCCCGACACGGTCATAGTGGATAAGGCCTGCGGGAAGGTCACGGAACAACAGATCAGCAGGAAGGACATCATGACCGTGCGCGTCCAGGACGGCACGCAAGATGTGCCGGTGCCGACAGACCGGCGCACCCAGGCGGTGCTCAGCCCGGCGCAAGCCGCCGAACTGGCGCACCTCGGCGTGAAGATCGAGGAGCTTTATAGACAGCCGATGGATATCGAGTGGGCTCTCGACCATGGCCGGTTTTCCATATTGCAGGCCCGCCCGATTACGACCTTGCGCGGCCACAATCCGGCGGCCGGGGAGTGGAACGACAGCCTGGCAGGTGATTACCTCTGGACGAGAGCGAACTACGGCGAGGCTGTGCCCGACGTGATGACGCCCTGCACCTGGTCGCTCGTCCAGATCCTGTTGGACAATGCGGATCCGTCCGTCGGGCCGTACCGCCAATACGGCAATATCGGTGGACGGCTCTTCAATAACCTGAGTATGGCCGCGTCAGTGGCCGCAGTGTTCTGGATAAACCCAAAACGCTTCGCCAGGATGATCGAGACGGGCTTCGGGCGGCTTCCGGAAGGCCTGGAGATTCCGATCGTCCGCATGTCGCGTTGGCACATACTGCGCATGGCGTTGCCGCTTGCCGTCCGCACATTGTCCCAGATGCGCACCCACCTGAAGAGACTGCCGGCGTTCCTCGCTGAGGCTCCAGCACAATGCGAGGCGCTTAAGGCTCGGATTCGGGTGGTCCACAACCCCACGGAACTGGCCGCTCTCTGGCAGACCGATATCGCACCGTTCTTCCTTGAGTGCTGCCACATGGTGCAGGCCACTGCAAACCAGGGCGGGGCTGCTATCCTCACGATCCCGGGCAATCTGCAGAAGCTGGTGGGAGAGGGAGACGCCAACGCCCTGCTCACGGGGCCGGGCACCGGTTCAGGCCAGTTGGCCAGTCTCGGACCGCTGTTGGGTCTAACGCAACTAGCCAAAGGCGAAATCGACCGTGCGATCTTTGCGCGGCAATTCGGTCACCGCAGCCCACACGAGGCTGAACTATCCATCCCGCGCCCGGCTGAGGAGCCGGACTGGATCGACAAGCAACTCGCCGGTCTGCGCCAGGCAAAGGAGGATGCCACCGCGTTGCTCGCCCGGCAGGAGACCACACGCAAGGCCGCATGGGAACGGCTGCACGAGCGTTACCCGCGGAGGGAAACATCGGTACGCCGCCAGATTGACCGCTGGGCGGCGATTGCCCGCGAACGCGAAGCGGCGCGCTCCGAGATGGTTCGGGCCATCTGGGTGCTGCGCTGCTTTGTCCAGCGCGCCGGCGCACTCACCGGGCAGGGCGAGAACATTTTCTTCCTGTCGATTGACGAGATTCTGGCTCTTCTCGGGGGGTACCAGGCATCCCTTGCCTACATCCCGGCCCGACGCGCCGCCTATCAGCGATACTGCGCCCTGCCGCCGTACCCGGTGCTGATCCGCGGGCGATTCGACCCGTTTCAGTGGGCCGTGAATCCTGAGCGGCGCAGTGATATATTCAACGCACCAGGGAGTAGCCTGCCCACCCGTGGCGCCATCACCGGCTTCCCGGGCGCGGCTGGGGTCGTGGAGGGCCGGGTGCGGGTGATCGCCACCTTCGAGGAGGGCGACCAATTGCAGGCCGGCGAGATCCTGGTGACAACCGTGACCAATGTAGGATGGACGCCGTTGTTCCCGCTTGCATCCGCCGTGGTTACCGACGTCGGCGCACCGTTGTCGCACGCCGCCATCGTCGCGCGCGAGCTGGGAATTCCAGCGGTCGTCGGCTGCGGCGATGCTACGATGCGTCTAAAGACGGGCGACCGCGTACGCGTTGATGGTGGCAAGGGACTTGTGGAGATTCTAGGCTGAAGACACTTGTCAATCGGATATCGATCACCCGAGGCATACATCGTGACTCTGCAGCCACGGCGCAAGCACACCACACCACTCAGGCCCTAGAACGGTCCAAGAATCGGGGTCCATGGCGCCAAGTCACAAACACCGCACATCGCGAAGCCCTTGGGGCGTAACCAGGCGGCCTCGAATACGGTGATCCGGTTGTGTGAACTAAGGCAAGAAATGTCCCGTGGTCACTGAGAGAATAGGGAGTTGACACGAATGACAGACAAGACAAGCAAGAAGAAGAAACGAATGTCCAAAGGGCAGCGTACACACGTGCGGCGGCAGAAGCAGGCGGCCCGCAACGCCGGCACCGCTCACAAGTAGCCGAGCAATACCCCGCGTCCATCGAGAGTACCCAGGAAGCTGTATCAACTCGGGATTGTGCGCCTGAGGCGGCCTTTGTCTCCAGCGCACAGCATATGGGAGACTGCATTCTTCAATTCGAAGAAGAGGACGACCCATTGGACGCTCAATTTGCCGAATACTTCATCAGCCGCTGGAAGAACTATTTTGCGCCGGCCGAGCTACCGATCTGCTATTTCTACACCGACCAAGTGGGGCAGGAAGATCAGAAAGAAACGATGGTCGAGAATCGCTGCTTGATCGGCAACCTCACGCGAGTACGGCAAGGGTTCCCGTTCGTGTACGACGCTACGACTCCCGGATGTTCCGGAGGCAAGCGCTACACTGGGTTCACGAAGAAACTCCGGCCGAAGTTCGAGTATTTCTTGTCCTGCGGGATTCCAGGGGAACTGGAAGGGGAGCGCTACAAGAAATCCCCCGAATTGGTCAGCGAATACCTCAAAGAACATCCGCCTTTCGAAGCACCCGGGAAGTATCTGGTCTTCAAGCGGCTAGACAGGCTGGCCCGCGAAGAACAACCTTTCGCGGTCATCTTCTTTGCCAAACCGGACGTGCTCGCCGGCCTGTTCGCCTTGGCCAACTACGACCTTGTAGAAGCCGACGGGGTCATCACGCCGATGGGCTCGGGGTGTGCGTCGATCATCAACTATCCGTACTTTGAAGCCGCCTCGGGAAAACCAAGATGCGTACTTGGGATGTTTGATGTCTCCGCCCGCCCGTGCGTTCCGGAAAACGAACTGACCTTTACGGTGCCTTTCGAAAGGTTTAGCCAGATGGCGCTTTACATGGATGAAAGTTTTCTGATCACCGCCTCCTGGAGTGCGGTAAAGAACCGGTTCCAGTCACACCCGAGCGGATTACCCCTGTCCTAGCAAAGATCCCCCGTCCTTGCCGCAATTGACCCGCACGATCGCCTGCAGACAAACCGGCGGCGTGATTGCCAAGGAACGAACCGTAGAGGAACCCCTGCGATCAGCAGCCACCACCTTCGTCAGGCACAGTCATGTGGAACCAGAACTGAGGCTGGCCCGGCAGGACGAAGGCGCATAACCCGGCGAGCTTCGGTTCTGTGGGCCGGCGAACTCAAGGGAAAAAGGAAGTCGCAGACCAAGTTGATCTGCGACTTCCTTTTCGAACCACAGACCGCCGGACCGGCAGCCGGGAGTCAGGTGGTTCCCTTGCCCGCATCCCCAGCGCGGGTCAAGCCCCGCTACCTGCCTGTCATCTGCCCAGGGACTGAGGTCAAACATGCCCCTGGCTGGCTGCCTCCAAGGGTCACAGGATCCTTGACGCCAGCGGGATCTTTCGGACCAGGAAGGCGACCGCAAAGCAGACGGGAACCCCGATGATGGCCATCAAACCGAACTTGAGCAACTGCTCGGGATGGATCCCACGCAGCCCCAGGGCAAGGAGAACAATGATTGGGGCGTGAATGATGTAGACGGTGAAGGCGTGCTGGGTCAGAAACCGTCCGAGCCGTCCCTGCCGATTGAGGAAACGGCGGAAGAATGTGATCAGAGCCAGGCACATCCCGACCGCGAAGAGCGAGTCCCAGAGCGCATACGCAGCGGACTCCCAGTGTCCTCCGCCGAGGAAGTACACTTTTCCGTGGAGCGTTCCGCTGAGCGCTAGCGGGAAGAGGAGGATTGTCGCCCCCAGCGCCACCGCCAGGCCTACCTTACCCATCGAGCTCGGGACGTTCCGCAACCAGTTGCAACGAGAGGCAACAGCCCCCAGAATGAAGAAGCTAAGATACTGGGGGAGGTAGGCCGGGGTCGGGAAGCCAAGCACCGGCACGGAGGCACCCAGTGGCACCACGATCCGGAGCAGATAGCTGACCAGCGCCAGCGCAAGGACGAAGACGCCCACCGCCGCGTAGCCGGGCGACCCAAGGTTGCTCTCCGGCCGCGGCGCGCGGTTCCTTCTCGCTACCCGCCAGGCCGCGTAGCCGATATCGAAGATCAGCAGCATCTCAACGAACCATAGGGGGCCGGCCTTGATCCAGCGGGGGTATTGTTGCCAAGTGAACGCTGTCGTGATCCTGGTCCAAGCGGCCGGCATCTGGTAAATGCCGATCGATGCGATCGGGCCAAGCACGAGCATGAACACGATCAAGGGGATGCCAAGGCGGAGCAGCCGGTCCTTGAGGAAGAGCGCCCATCCCTTGCGGTCGAACGATCCCGGCGCGAAGTACCCCGAAAGCAGGAAGAAGAAGCCCATGAAGTAGGCCTGGTTGACGAGCGCGAACACGAGCAGCACCAGGTACGCCAGCGAGTCCGTGGACTTAGGGGGTTCCACGTAGTAGAAGGGTGTGATCGCCCCATAGATGACGGCCAGATGGTGCAGCACGACCAGGATTACGAGCGCGACCCGCAGGTGGTCGACGAAGAACAGGCGTGTTGCCGATTTATCAGGCGCTGGGTGGGTAACCATAGGATATTTCGCCCCCTCCCAAGACAGAAATACTTACCCTTTCTCGGGTCCCGAGCCTCTTCTCGATACGGAGGGAGATGAAGTCATGGCGTGTCCGAGGAGCTTGCCAACTTGAGACACTTTGCCTGCTCCGTCCCACCTTCGAGGGCAAGAGGCCATGTTTATCTTTCTTGCTGCTGCAGCGACTGGAATGATTCCAACAAGAATTGTCAGCCTAGCTGGCGCTACTCCAAATTCGTTGACCAAGCAGTTGAGCCTATCGCTGCAATCGATACAGCAATGAGCGTACCTGAGTAAGCATTCTGCGTCGGCAGCAGCACCTCACGCCCTCGCCCGGCATCGACCCGGATCGGACGTGCAATATCCTCTCGCGACCGATTCTGTCAGGTTGTCCAGGGGTCAATCCGCCTGTCCTCCATGGTCAAGCCGTTTCTTCGGTCCGTTTGCTCCGGATCGTCCACCCTGGAACAGGCCTTCCTCCGCCCGACCAGACCCTCCCGCCTTTCTGTTGTTCTCGCCATGACGCGGGAGGTTACCCGCACTGGGATCCGTCTGACTGCCGATCGGTGTTCAGGTCATCCGCCGAGCGTATTTGCGCCGGTGTGTCTCAGTTGACCGCGGGCGAGCAGGATCACGGCCGCCAGGATCAGCGCACCACCGACCAGGGTCACAGGTCGCAAACTCTCGCCCAGGAGCCACGCCGCCAACACCACGGTGACAACCGGTTCCAGCGTCGAAAGCATCGAGGCATCGGTCGGCCCGACCCGCTTGAGTCCAGCCAGGAAGGTAACGACCGGGATCACGGTCGAAACCAGGGCAATCCCGCCGACGGCCATCCATCCTGCTCGCGTCGCTGGCCAGTGTGGTCCGTTGACCGCCGTGAAAACGCCATAAACCCCCGCCGCCGAAGCAAAAATCACCAACGACGAAGGAGCGGCCGATACTCGTCGCATCACGCCTGCACCGACGATGATGTACACCGCGTAGATTGCGGCCGCCGACACCGCCAGCAAAATGCCCGTCCAGCTCCCTCCTTGAGGGTTTGCGGTCAGGCCAACTCCCAGGGTCGCCAGACCCAGGGCGCATGTCTTGAGGCGCGTGACCCTCTCCTTAAGGAACAGCGCTGAGAGAATGAACACAAATGCGGGGTAGAGGTAGAGGAGGAGGGCAGCCAAACCTGCTGAGGCGTATTTCACGGCGCTCAGATAGCAGAAGGACTGCCCGACGTAGCCGATGGCACCCATGCCGATCAACTCGACGAGGATCTTCCCGCGAGGCAAGGGCTGCCGCGTGACCAGGAGGAGGACCACCATGACCAGTGAAGCGATTGCGAAGCGCATAAACAGGAGGGTCGGGACGTCGATCCCGTCTGCATAGGCAAAGCGCCCAAAGATGGCAAGCGTCCCAAAGGATGCCGCCGAGAGAATAATGAGAATTAGGCCGCCCTTGCGGCCCGTGGTCCGCATCCTGTAGTGGTTCCCTCGCTGCTCCACAAAGCCCAGCGGCCAGCAAGCCGGCTGCCAGTGGCATCACCTGGGCGGGATTTCGGGCTGAGGCATGCCCTTGAGCTCACGTAGTCTCATGGCCGCCCACGCAGAGAAGGGGGGGCAAGGTCAAACCGGCCGCTGCGAAGCGGAACCACGTGACCCAGGGGCAAGGCCCCGTGGCAGCCAAGAGCTTCGTTCAGACTCCTTCGGGCAATCCCCGACTCATGCTGCGAGCCGACGGTTGTCGTGCAATTCTTGAAGGATTGGAAACGCGCTGATTGTACCCTCAACAAGAATCGAAGTTCCCAGAGCCTCGGCGTGCCATTGTCCTCGAAGATGCCTGCATTCCGCATTCAGCCCATTTCCGCAGAATCCCCAAGTTAGGTCCCGCCCTCACGTCGCAGGGCAGCAACCCTTTGGGCCGACGATCTCCGATTGCGCATCGGCCTCAAGGATCCCCGGTTCTGGCATGTGCAGGATTGAGTTGAAATACACATGAGTTTGGCATGGCACCCGAGGCGCCGCCACGGCCAGAACGAGCTCAAATTGCAGCCAAGCGGCGGCTCAGTTCGGGCTGCGCAATCCCTCCCCTCTCCCTTCACATTCTCTCCACAATCTGCTGACACAATCTCCGAAGATCATCGTATCCCAACAGGAGGTTGGCATGTTCGCAAGAATTGCATTCAGAGTTGTCGCATCGGTCGTCCTTGTGCTCTTGCTCCTCGCCGCTGCCGGGGGCATCTACTGGGTCGCGTATCACGCCGGTCTTGCCCAGGGAGTGCAGGAAGGCAGGTCGCTGACCGGAGGGGCCGCGCCAGCCCCCATCTACACTTATGGCCCGTACTGGTTCCCGCCCTTCGGATGGGGACTCGGTTTGCTGGGTTGTCTCGTCCCGCTCGTTTTCCTTTTCTTTGTCTTCTCCCTGGTGCGTCTGCTGGTCTGGGGAGGGGGTCGCAGACATGGTCACCGTGGATACGGAGGGCCAGGGTTCTACGGACACGAGGGTGGACCCGGGCACTGGCATGAGATGGCCGAGGAATGGCATCGCAGGCAACACGGCAAGGACGCCGGCAGTGCCTCTCGCTCCGAAGGACAAAGTCTCTAGGACAGGCCACAGTGCTCCAGGCTCCCGTCCGATCGCGCTCGATGAGACTCCCGCCGGCGCTCGCCTCGTTCATGGGCACCTGGATGCAGACGACTGCCAGGGGTTCCTCGTCTTTGAGCTGACCGACTCGGCTGGCTACCTAGGATTGGTGGGCTTTGCAGCCGGGGCCCCTTCTCTGCTGCTGGTGCTCCACGGAGGAGTGGTCAGCGATCGGATCTCGCAGCGCTCCGTTCTGATGGTCACCCAGACCTCGATGATGGCACTGGCTTTCATCCTGGCTGGGTTGACCTTCGCCGGATCGGAACCGTGGCCTTCCCGGCCTTCAACCGTGGCCTTCTCTTTCGTACGCTGGGGCCCTCGGGCCTTCTTGGCCATGGTGGGCACCGCTTGGGGGATGATGGTCCCCTTCAACATGATGAAATCTATCCTGCTGGGCGAGGCCGAGGATGGCCTACGCGGCGGAGTGATGCCTTTCTACACCTTGAGCACTGCGGGGCTGGTCCCGGTCGGCGCGCTCGTCACAGGAGCCGCGGCCGCACGCTTCGGGGAGCCGCAGACCGTGCAGTCCAGCGGCGCCTTTCTTCTGGGCTTTGCCGTCGTGCTTTGGCTTCGGACTCCTGGGATCAGGGGCCTCGGGTAGATTGCGATCGGGCGGCCGCCTGTCACAGGCCTGGCGGAGGCAGGTACCCTTTTCGCAGTTGCATCTCAGCCTCCTTTGCGGTTGAATCAGAAAGAGGAGCGGGGCCTGATGCGGACAGTTCTCGTGGTCGACGACGAACCAAAAATCGTCCAGCTCGCGCGGGATTACCTGGAGCGGGCCGGCTATGGGGTGACAGCCGCCCACGACGGGGAGGCGGCCCTGAGTGCCTACCATGCCGACCGGCCCGACTTGATCGTTCTCGACCTGGGCCTCCCGATTCTGGACGGGCTGGAGGTCATCCGCCGCCTGCGGCGCGAGTCGAACGTCCCGATCATTGTGCTCACCGCCCGCGGGGAGGAAACGGACAAGCTGGTGGGGCTTGAACTCGGGGCCGACGACTACATGGTCAAACCCTTCAGCCCGAAGGAACTCGTCGCCAGGGTCCGCGCGGTTCTGCGCCGCGGTGAGGGCGGAACGGACTCCAGCCTTGACACCCTCCGGGCTGGGGATCTTCTTCTCGATGTCCCTCGCATGCGCGTCACCGTCAGCGAGCGGGAGGTGGAGGTTACCCCGACCGAATTCCAGTTGCTCGCCGCCTTGGCGCGCCAGCCAGGCCGCATCCTCACGCGCGCCCAGCTTCTGGACGCTATCCACGGTGTAGCCTTTGAATCGTACGAACGGGCGATTGATGCCCACATTAAGAACCTGCGCCGGAAGATCGAGCCGGATCCGCACGAGCCGCGCTACATCCTCACGGTCTACGGGGTCGGCTACAGGTTGTCAGAATCATGAGATCCGAATACCCCTACCCGCCTCACCCGAGCCGCACCCACCCGCGCCATCGGCCCCCCTGGTGGCCGGAAGGGGAGTCTTGGCCACCCCACCCGAGGTCACGTTTTCGACCCAGGCACCGCGTGCATCTGTTCCGCTTGGCTTGGCGGCTGTCGACCCTCTTCCTTCTTCTCCTGATCGCGGGTGCAGGCTGTGCCGGAACACTATGGCTCGTGGGGCTGCTCGGGTCGAAATTGTCATTATCCGGTTTCTTGCCCTGGCTGGCGCTCGCATCCTTGATCCTTGTATTGTTCGCCCTCGTGGCAAGCATGCGGGGGGTTGCCTGGCCACTGACAGACTTGATTGACATCGCCGGGCGCGTGGAAGCGGGGGATTACTCGGCTCAGGTCCGTGAGCGCGGGCCGCGCGGGTTTCGCACCCTGGCCCGCGCCTTGAATTCGATGACCGAACGCCTGCGGGCGAATGAAGCGCTGCGCCGCAACTTGCTTGCGGACGTGACCCACGAGCTGCGCACCCCCCTGGCCGTGATCCAGGGCAACCTGGAAGGGATGCTCGACGGGGTCTACCCGGCCGACGCTGGGCACATCGGGCCCATTCTCGAGGAGACCCACGTGCTCTCGCGGCTGATCGATGACTTGCGTACCCTCTCGCTGGCCGAGAGCGGCGCCCTCGAACTGCACCGCGAGCTGACCGACCTCGGAGTCCTGGCTTGCGATGTGGCGGCCTCCTTCCGCGCTCAATCCGCCTCAGGAGGCATCGCGCTCGAGGTGGATGTGCCCAAGGACATGCCCTTGCTGGAGATCGATCCCGTGCGGATTCGTGAAGTCCTGGCTAACCTCACGGACAATTCCTTGCGTCACACCGCCCCGGGGGGTCTTGTGCGAATCTCCGCATTGCTTGACGAGCCGGGTCGTCGCGTCACCGTCTCCGTGACCGATAACGGGGCCGGCATCGCGCCGGGCGACCTGCCGTACATCTTCGATCGGTTCTACAAGTCGAGGGACTCGCGCGGCAGCGGTCTGGGCCTGGCTATCGCCAAGAACCTGGTCGCGGCGCACGGCGGCGAGATCCACGCCGAAAGCGCGCTCCGGGTGGGCACAACGATCCGGTTCTCTTTGCCGCTCGAGTCTCAATAGCCGGGATGGCTACCCTTCATGATTCCAAGGGGCCGATATCCCTGCAGGGGCATCCCCTGCCAGGCCTGGCGAGGCGCTGATCCGGATTGCGAGAGCCCGATTCGAGGTCGACCTGATCGCAACCGAAGCCAAAGCGGAGTGGTCCGGATGGAAGCGGAGATTGTTTGCACGGCACCTGGACAATCCCTATGGCAAGGATTCCGGAGACTCTTCTCCGGGGTGATCCCACGCCCTCTTTCTTGAATACCTTTTCCCGGGTCGCCAGCGGAAATGCGGTCGTCCTGGACGTTGGACCGGGCACGGGTCATTCAAGCCTGGCGATGGCCCGCAGGCTAAGTGCAAGAGAGGTGATTTGTCTTGAGGTTTCGGAAGAAATGCTTGAGAAGTTGAGGCGACGGGCTGCAAGGGAGTGGCTCGAGCACAGGATCCACATCTTGCATTCCCCGGCATCCGCGACGGGGCGTGGGAGTGAGACCGGACAATCAGCCCTTGGTGGCCCAGACGAACAGCCATCCAACCCCCTCCTCGATCCTCCATTCCTTGAATGGCGACCGCCTGAGGAGGCCCTGAAGTTCAGCCGGGGTGTAGCTCGCCAGGAGCGAACCCAGGGGTTCATTTGCAATCCGCAGGGCCCGGGGCACAACAATAGCCTGCGCAAATCTCAGGAACCAAGAGAAGATTCGCCGGGAATCCCTTCGGAGGTCGAAAAGGAGAAGCCGCCCTCCGGGGCCGAGCACCCGGTAGATTTCCCCAAGTCCTCCCGTGGGATTTGACCAATGGTGGAGCGATAGGGTGCTGATCGCGAGGTCAAGACTGCTGTCCGGGAGTGGCAGTCTTTCCACCTCTCCTCGCCGGAACTCCAATCGTCCTTCCAGCCCCAACGCGGACGCCTTGGAAGTGCCAGCCTTGACCATTTCCCCGGCCGTGTCTATCCCGATGACCCGCAGATCACCAAATTGCTCTGCGATGAGGATTGCCAGTTGGCCTGGCCCGCAACCGATGTCAGCAAGGGTTCCTGCGGGCTTGCACCGGGCAAGTCGAGCGACAACCATGCGGCGGAGTAGTGAAAACTGCGGCCAGTTGCTGATCCGATCATAGGCGAATGCCGTGTCGGGGTTCTCAATCCCCCCCAGCGCCGGACTGCGAGGTGGATGTGTTCGCCCGAGGGCCAGTGCTGACACGAGGACGGCCAACCCGACCAGGATGAGAATGATCCCCGACCACATGCGATCTCCCTCAGCTTCCCCTCATGCGCAAACGACCAAGCCCCGGGCCCATTCGCCAAGACGAGAAGACAGGCCAAACGCTCGAGTCACGATGCCTTTCGAATCCAAAACCATTCCGCTGAATCATGCGAGAACGACCGGCCTCATTGGCCTGTGCCGCTTCCGAAGCCGATCGGCCGGCTTTGACGACAACCGATAGCACTACGGAGACCCTTTCCTCACCCTTTCTTTCAAAGAGAAGACCGTCATGGCCTGCGGTCTCCGCCATCCTTTCAACCCGCTTCGTTCCTCCCCTCTGGCCCCTATCTCCCTGCCATGCGCAGCCAGAACCCCGGCACCCAGAAACCGCCGATGTGGAAGACCGCACTCACCACGATGCCCCCCACGAGCATTAGAACCCCAAGGGTGACCAGGGCATAGTCTTGCCAATGGAACTTCAATTGATACAACCAAGTGCGCCGGCGCTGGCCGAAGCAGCGCAAGTCCATGGCGTTGGCCACATCCTCGCCCATGAGGATGGAGTTCATGGTGATCGGCACGATGAGCGGCGCGACATTCAGGATCTGGCGGATAATCCCCCCCTGCAGGCGTTCTACCTCGTAACCCCGGGCCCGTTGGGCGTCAACGGTCGTCTCGAACTCGCGTGCCAGTGTCGGCACGTAACGGAAAGCCAGTTCCATCGAGTAGGCGAATCGGTCCGGCAAACCGAGGCCGCGAAAGGTCACCCCGTAGAGACGGGGGTCCATCGTGAAAGGGATGACCAGGAAGACCGCCGAGATCCCGCCGATGCGAAGGACCTGGCAAATTGCGAACCACAGCCGTTCGTACGTCAGGCCGGGATGCCAAAGGCCCAGCCGGAATGGCAGCTGCAGGCCGCCCGGCCAGACTAGGTTCCCGCCGGGCGGGACGACTCCTCCCGCGCCGCCCCCGGTGATGATCGTATTCACCACGATCATCACGAACAGCAGCACACCGACCAGCATCCACCCGCGCCGGACGTCGACCCAGGGGGCTCCGCCGGAAAAATACCAGACAAAGCCCAGGACGAAGAAGAAGAGCAAGAAGCGCGCATCCCAAAAGATGGTGGTGGCGAATAGGAAGGCCAGGGAGAAGATCCAGCGCGCCCGCGGGTCAAAGCGGGACATCAAAGTGTTGCGGGGGCGATAGCGCCAGGTGACAAGCATGGAGGCTCACGAGGGGGCGACCGGCGACCGGTCGCCCCCCGGCGTTTCATTTCCTGTTACCGTCCGGACCGCTTGACGATGGCGTCGTAGGCAACCATCAGGATCGGAACCAGGATCAACCCATTGATCAGGTTCGGTATGACGGCCGGCAGGAAATTGCCAAAGATGACGGTGTGGATGTCCGCGCCGGAAACCCACATCTCAGAAACCGAGGCAAGCGCCATGCCGACCAGGACGCCGATGATGACGAACAGCTCGGCCTTCAGGATGGATCTCGAGCTTCGATAGGAGATGATCGAGAGCGCGATCAGCCCCGGAATGAGGCCCATTAGGCCGTTGCCCAGGTCCCACCAGAACCAGAAGCCGTAGCCAGATATCAGGTCGCTGATGATGTTGCCGATGAAACCCGCGACGAAGCCGACGATCGGGCCGAAAACGACACCGAAGAACATCGGGATGGCGACGGCCGGGCGGAAGGACACATTTCCGGCGGATGGAATTTGCAGGAAGTTGGTCGCCACGGCCAGCACCGCATACAGCGCCGCCCCGATCGCCGCGTACACGACCTCCCGCGTCCCGAACTTCCAAAGCGACTTCTTTTCCATGTCCCCTCCTCAAGTTGGATTGAGCCGGAGCCGGTTTCCGCGCCGCACACGCGGCGCACTTAAGTTAACTCACAATGTGAGCGAGAGTTTCAGCCCGGAAGAATCTGCCGGTCCTTGGAAGCAGTTCCAGGTTCACGTGTAGGAGCGAAGTCGGCAGAACCCGCCAGTCTTCCAGGAGAGCCTCCTCGCGCAGCACCTCCTGCGGAGCCCCATCCGCCACAATCTCGCCGCCGAAAAGCAGCAGGATGCGCGTGGCATAGATCACCGCCAGATCCACATCGTGCGTGATGAAGATGACCGCATCGAAACCCGGCATCTGCAGGATCGAGTCCATGAAGGCCATGTAATTCCAGTAATCCTGGCCGGCCGTGGGCTCATCCATCATCAGGATCCGCGAGCGCATCGCCAGCACGGCCGCGATGCTGATGCGCTTCTGCTGGCCGAAGGAAAGCGCCAGCGGCGGCATTTGCATCTCGCTCTTGAGATGCACGGTATCGATTGCCCATTCGACATTCCTGGCGATTTCCTCGGGGGCCATCTTCAGGTTCTTCGGCCCGAAGGCCAGTTCCTCGGCCACCGTGGGCGCGAAGAGCATCTGCGTCGGGCTCTGGAAGACGTAGCCGACCGTGTGCGCCGCCTGGGCCACCGTCGATTGGCGCGTGTCCCGCCCCTCGAGCAGGACCCGCCCATCGGTCGGCTTGAGCAGCCCCAGCGCATGCTTCACCATGGTCGTCTTGCCAGAGCCATTGTGGCCCAGCACGGCGATCACATCCCCCTTGTTAATGGAGAAATCGAGCCCTCGCAGGACCTCGGGGTCTTCCTCACGATAGCGGAAGTGCACTCCCTCGAACTCCACCAAGTGCTCCTTCCCGCTTCCCGGCCGAATCGCCGGCTCGAAAACGGGCGCAGGGTCCCGGAGCGCGCGTTGCATGACGGCCGAAGCGGGCAGCTTGATGCGGTGATAATCGACGGCTTGCATCAACCCCTCGGCCTCGCCCTGGTAGACGATGCGCCCCTCATCCATATACAGGACGATTTCCGGGTGAATCGCGAGCACGTCCTCAACCCGGTGCTCAACAATCATTACCGCGATCCCCTCGTCGGCCAGCTGGCGGAAGGCCTGCAGAGCCTCGCGCGATGAGGCCGGGTCAAGGCTCGCCAGAGGCTCGTCCAGCAGGAGAATCTTCGGCTCCATCGCAAGGATCCCGGCCAGGGCAATCTTCTGCTTCTCCCCACCCGAGGTCCCGAACGTTTCGCGGTCGCGCAGATGCTCGATCTTCAGCCGGGCAAGCGCCTTCTCCACGCGCGGAACGATTTCCTCGCGCGGGAGCCCAAGCGATTCCAGCCCGAAAGCGACCTCATTGAGGACATAGCTGCCCAGGATTTGGCGCTCAGGATCTTGCAGGAGGGTGCCCACCATCTGGGAGATTTCCTCCATGCCCATCTCGCGCAAAGACCGACCGAACAGGCGCAGGTCGCCGGCCAGGTCCCCTTTGTAGGTGCGGGGGATGAGCCCGTTGATGCAGCGCATCAGGGTGGTCTTGCCGCAGCCGCTGGATCCGGCAACCAGCATCACCTGGCCGCGCTCAAGCCTCAAGCTGACGCCCCGGAGAGCTTCCTCCGCCCTGCGCCAGTAGCGAAAGGTAAGGTGATCGATCGCAAGAGGAGTTTCGCTGGTCAAGGACACGCGAGCGTCTTCAAGGGAAGATGTACAGGGTCTTCTTGGTATTCCTCGAGATCCGTCTCAGACAAAGACCACTTCAACGGCGTCGCCGACCCGGGCACCGAGCGCCTGGGCGGCGGAACCATTGACGATCGCGATCTCAACATGGTTCTCACTGTCCACCAGGGCGATCAAGTCTCCGGCTTTTCCGTGTCCGTAGGACTCAGACAGCCCCGGGACCTCGCGGCCGCGCAGGCGGAAGACAGGCTGCTCCCTCCCGAGAACCTCGGCCGCCGGCAAATCCGTGGTCAGATTGCCGAAAACATCAATCACGGTCACATGGGCCTGCCAGCCCTCGGCGGTGCGTTGCGGACGGAGCAGCTGGATCCGAACCGGGTCAGTCACCGGCGGCCCAAGGTCTCCGAAAGAAACGCCACGGGCAAGATGGGCTGCCACCGGCGAGAAGATGTCGCGCCCGTGGAAAGTCCGGCTGACATTGGGGAGGAAGTAGCTGGTATTTGTCAGCTGGACGATCTCCAGCCCCCAGCCGTTCCGTCTGGCGTCCTCATACATTGGGGTGAAAAGGCCGTTATCCGGCCCAACGAAGAATTGCCCTGCCATACACGCGGCAATGGGGCGGCGCTCGGTCCCCACCCCCGGGTCGACCACGGCAACGTGGACCGTCCCAGTCGGAAAAAAGGGGTATGCCCGCCAGAGGGCTAAGGCCCCCTCCAGCACGTTCTGCGGGGCGATCTCGTGGCTGATGTCGGCGATCTGCGCTTCCGGGCAGATGCTCCAGATAACCCCTTTCAGCGTCCCGACAAAACCGTCCTTGGTGCCAAAATCAGTGGTAAGAGTGAGGATGGGCACAGTTCTATATTATCCGATTGCCCAGCCGCAGTCCACACTATTTCCCCCTCGAAACCCTCAAGCCCGTCCGGTCGCCGGAGGGAACGTCAGGGAAGATCTCGCGTGATTCAGCGCAGGCAGATGGCAGGGACAGACTATTGTCGCGGGCCCCTTTCTGCCGATGACGTATCCCGAAGGCCGGGGGCCTTGTTCCTGACCCCGATATGCGACGGCCCGCTCCTTGGCGCGGATGGCCAAGGGAGAATCCGGCAATCCGGGTCCGAGGATTCCGCTGCTACCCTCACCTCCCACGTCAACGACATCACCGATCTCTACGGCGGTCTCCGTGACCAAGGCCCAAAGCGCGGCGATCCCGACGGGAAGCGTGCGAAGGAGATGAGCCGGTGGCACTTCGCGACTTGTTCGAACCTTCTGCCAGGTTTATCCTCAAGATGCAGGAAATGGGGGGATAAGACTTAATCAGGAACGAGGTCGGAGTCCTTCTCCTCATTCCCCGAGTGAAATGGTTTGCCAAATCGTCGGCGCGGCTGGCATCTGGCGCGCAGGTCTCGGCGCCAGTTCCCTTGGCCCATGCATCGGCCAGCGGCACGCGGCCAAAAATCACCTTGACCACCGAGGCCGCTGCCACAAGCCTGGGGATCCTGCGGTACAGGGGTGATAAACTCGACCTGGAAGGGCGCGAACGTGCCGCTGGCTTACCACGCGCGGTTCGCCCGAGTTGCCGTCAGGGCCCCGCAGGAACCTCCCGGCCTCAACGCTCTTCTGGTGGGGGAGGAGATTCAAAAGCTCCGGAAAGTCAACATGGGGGTCGCCGTGGATACCCCGCCAGGGTAGTTGGTCCCCGTGCTGAAAGGCGCCAACCTGAAGAGCTTTGCGAGAATCACGGAGGAGCTGGCTGCCCTCATCGATTGCTCGCGCACCAGCAAGATGCTGCCCGATGATCTTCCCGAGGGCACCTTTCCGAGCACGAAACTGGGTCTGAACGAGATTGACACCTTCAGCCCTATCATCAATCCACCCGGGTCGCGATCCTTGGCGTGGGGCGCATCCTTCCAAAGCCGGTGGCGTGGGAGGGGCAGCTGATTGTGGGATGTGGTCTTCCTGAGCCTGGCTTTCGACCACCGAGCGGTGGACAAGACACCGGCCGCGAGATTCCTCCAAGGCACCAGGATACTCGTGAAGGACCCTGACCCAATCTTCCTTTAGCTCTGAGGAGCAAATCATGGACAACGTCATTGGTTTCATCGGACTGGGAATCATGGGACTCCCCATGGCTGGCAACCTGCTGAAAGCCGGGTATTCGGTCGTCGGCTATGACCTGGTGTCAGAGAAGATGGCACAACTCGTGTCGCAAGGCGCTTTGGCCGGGACCTCGCTTAGAGACGTGTCCGCGCGCGCCCAGCTCATCATCACCATGCTCCCGGATTCGCCAGACGTAGAAAAGGCCTACCTGGCCGAGGACGGGGTGCTGGCCGGCGTCAAGGCGGGCCCCTTACTGATCGACATGTCGACGATCTCGCCCGTCGTCGCGGTGAAGATTGCCGCCGAGGCGCGGAAACGGGGTTGCCCCATGCTGGACGCACCCGTTTCCGGGGGGGAGACCGGGGCGATCCAGGCCACGTTATCTATCATGGTCGGCGGGCCCGCCGAGGTGTTCGAGCGCGCCGAGCCCGTCCTGAAGGTGCTCGGAAAACCCGTATTGTGCGGCGCGTCAGGCGCGGGTCAGACGGTCAAGGCCTGCAACCAAATCCAGGTTGCCCTAAACCTGATCGGGATGGCGGAGGCTCTTGTGCTGGGCCAAAAGGCAGGAGTGGACCCTGCCATCGTTCTGGCCGTCTTGAGCGGGGGCTACGCCCAAACCCGGGTGATGGACGTGAGGGGCCCGCGAGTCATCCACAGAGACTTCGCCCCCGGCTTCCGCAGCCGGCTCCACTTCAAGGACCTGAACATCATTCGTGAAACCGCGCGGGCCTTCGGATGTTCCCTTCCCGCCTCGTCCCTGGCTCATGAACTTTTCGGCTCCATGCAAGCCAATGGATGGGGGGACCTCGACCACTCCGCAGTGATCAAGGTGATTGAATTGCTTTCGAACGTCGAGGTTCGGTCCGGCGCTCCGAACTAGCGCCACAGTTACTCATGGGTCCCGAGCACTATTCTTCACCCATCGTGAATGTGCCCGGAGACTTGGTGGCGGGCCCTCAATCGCCACGGAGTTTGCCCGAAGCGACGCGAGCCGCGAGCTTCTCTGCCCACAGGTCAGCGACACCCCGGATGTCCATCAATCGTTCGCCATTCAAGGTGCATATTCTGTCGGCCGGCCAGTCGAATCAACCCTGGAGGTCAACAAAGGCGGGCCCGCCATTCACGCCGCTCGTCCGGACCCGATTGGGTTTGAGTCGTTCCAGGACCACCGAACGTGCTCGGCCCACGGTCCTGGAATCGCAAGTGAATTCTCCCGGCGGCGGCGCCGGTTTTCGTCCAGTGGCAATTCAGGTGGCGAGCTACAATGACCCCAGCCGAATCTGGTGTGGGGAGGGCAACCTTGATTCCAAATCAATGGTTCGTGGTTCTCAATTCGGCGGAAGTGCGTGACAAGCCGCTGGGTGTCACCCGGCTGGGGGAGCGTCTTGTCTTCTGGCGCGATTCCCATGGTGCCGTGCACTGCCTGGAGGATCACTGCGTCCACCGAGGCATCCAACTCTGCCTAGGAAAGGTGCTCGGCGATCGACTCCAGTGCCCGTTTCACGGATTCGAGTATGACGGCCAAGGGAAGGTCCAGTGCATTCCGGCCAATGGACGTTCCACCCCCGTCCCCTCCGCGTTCCGGGTGCGCAGCCGTCCCACGTTCGAGGCTCAGGGTTTCATCTGGATCTGGTGGGGGGACCAGGAGCCGGCGCCCGCGACGCCTGGATTCTTCACCGATCTCGACGCGACCTTCTCCTATGCGGAAGTCCGCGACCCATGGAGGGCGCACTACAGCCGGGTGATCGAGAACCAGCTCGATGTTGTCCACGTTCCCTTTATCCACGCCAACACGATCGGCCGGGGCGGCCGCACCCTGGTGGATGGTCCAGGTCTGAAGTGGGTCTCGCCGGACATGTTCTATGTCTACGTATTCAACCGGAGTGATGACGGCACTCCAGCCCTGGGCCCACGAGAGGTCCCGCTCGAGCCCGAGCCTCCTTTCAAGCTGGAATTCATCTTCCCCAACCTCTGGCAGAACCACATCAGCACGGACACCCGGATTGTGGCGTCCTTCGTACCCGTGGATGCGTCCTGCACCATCCTTTACCTGCGCTTCTATCAGAAGTTTGTGCGGGTACCCGGGTTGAGGTCGCTGGTCAACTGGTTGGCCATGCCCTTCAATGTGTACGTCGCCCACCAGGACCGGAGGGTTGTCGAGACCCACGAGCCGCCCGCATCCGCCCTGCGCATGGGCGAGCAGCTCATCCGAGGCGACTACCCCATCATCGAATATCGCCGGCGCCGAGAGGAATTGAAGGCTAAGACGAAACCCGATTGAGGGGGCAGAAGAGCTCCCTTCTCGGACAGCCCAGGTCAGGGCCTTTACGGGCTGGAGCAGCCCCATGCGATGGGGCTCTTAGGCCAAGCGGTCGCCAGGAAAAGGGTGAGCAGGAAGGATCCCCCTCCTCCGTCGTGGTGTTGCAGCAGCGAGACCCGGGCAACGCACCGGAGCTGAGATCCCCGTTCACAGCCGGGACCAATCAGGCCCGCAATACCTGCAGCATGTGCAGGCGCGCGGGTGGCGACCTCTGGTCTTACTGTGCGATGGGTGGATGGGGTAGGTCGCTGGCGGCCCGTGCTGAAGTCAGCCGCCAGGCCTGACAGGCAGCTCAAGCGTACTCCCTGGGAAGGGTCACCCCTTCGTATTGGAAGCTCTCCGTCTAAGGCCAAGAATGAGCAAGACCACGCCCGCCAGGACGGCAATCGCACCGTAGATAGCCCATTGCATCTGGCCGGTCATGGCGCTCCCGGGCAGGACATTGACCCCCTGCAAGAACCAAACCGCTCCTGCCAGGATCAGCAGGACACCGACGATCGTCAATGCTATTTTCATCCGAGACCTCCATCACTCACAGTTTTCCCTCTCCGGGGAGCGCGGAGTGCTACCCGGCGGCAAGAGAGTAGTTGGCTCACAGCCCTCTGCACTCGTTGGGCGACGGGCGAACCACCCAGCAGTCCTGCCCTTCCTGACCGTGCAATTCAATTAAACGCTGGGAGAATACGTCGCACGCCACCCCAGGAGCTCCGCAGCCAAGTTGCTACCGCTGCCGCCGCACCCAAGAAACTGTGCCAGAACAGTCCATTTAAATACAGGACGGATCCGTTTCGCCGGGCGCCTAATCGAAAAGTCCTCAGAAGGTCGTCCGGATTGGAGTCCTCCGGACAAACATCCCTCCGGGAGCTGCCGCGCGTTCCGTTTGCGCACCCGGACCATTGTCGATGCGCCCCCATCGCCCTCAGGCTGGGCTGGCGCACCTTGTGGCACCGGCTCCAATGGAGGAATTGACGCGCCGGTCATTCATCTCACTCGCGCCGTAGTCACCCAGGCCGAAATCGACCCGCAGCCTGCCGGTCGACTAATCCGTTGCCGTCACTCCAGGCTCTGTCTCAGATGTACAATGGTCGCGCCGGTTGGATCGGTTCTTTTCGCAGCGGAGCCCAAGCGGTCCGCGTCTGAGCAGCTCTATTGCCTTGCGATTGGCCTCAAGAACGAGGATGGGGTGACCTTTCCCAAGGGAACGGTCTTCGACATACGACGTTACTCGATCCATGACGGGCCGGGCATTCGCACGACCGTCTTCCTGAAAGGGTGCCCGCTACGTTGCATGTGGTGTCATAACCCCGAGGGGCAGGACCCCAATCCCGAGATGATCTACCGGCCCGAGCGCTGTCTGCTCTGCCGCGCCTGCCTCGAGGCGTGTCAGGAAGGGGCGATCTCGTGGAACGGGGCCGGGCCGCTGCTCGATCCTGCCAAGTGTACGTTCTGCGGGGCGTGCCTGGAGGAGTGCTACGCGGAGGCGCGGGAGCGCCTCGGCCGCGAAATGACCGTGGAACAGGTGATGGCCGCGGTGATCCGCGACCGCCCGTTCTACGATCAGTCCGGCGGCGGGGCGACCTTCTCGGGCGGGGAGCCGCTCCTGCAGCCGGATTTCCTTCTCGCCCTGCTGCAGGCCTGCCGCGGGGCCGGGATTCACACCGTCCTGGACACCTGCGGTTTTGCGCTTTGGGAAACTCTGGACGGCCTGCGAGGTCTGGTTGATCTCTTTCTCTTCGATCTGAAGCTGGTGGACGATGCCAAGCATCGTAAACTCACGGGGGCTTCCAATGCGCCGATCTTGAGGAACCTGCGAGCCCTGTCCGCGGGTGGGCATGCGATCCTGTTGCGCGTCCCGATCGTTCCCGGCGTCAATGAAGATATCGAAGAGGTGCGCTCCATCGCCTCAATCGCCGCCGCCCTCCCAACGCCGCCCACGGTCGAGCTGCTCCCCTATCACGCAATCGGCAAACACAAGTACGAGCGCCTGGGCAGGGCCTACGCGCTCCCGGAAACCCTACCGCCGTCTGAGCAGAGGATGAAGGAGATAGGCGAGGTGTTTCGCGAATTCGGACTGCGGCTCCGGACAGGAGGCTAGCCCCGTGATCAGCGAACGGGTCGCACGCCTCCGGCGGCAGAGCCTGGAGGCCAGGCCTCAGATCTGCATCGAACGCGCCGAGCTCATGACCGAGATCGATCGGAAGTCGCCCGCTACGGTCTCGGCTCCCATGCGCCGGGCGCTGGCCTTCCAGCACCTCATGGAACACAAGAAGATCCACATTGGCGAGGGTGAGCTGATCGTCGGCGAAAAAGGCCCGGGTCCGAAAGCGACGCCCACATTCCCAGAACTGTGCTGCCACAGCCTGGAGGACCTCGACCTGCTCGACAGGCGCGACAAGATCCCTTACGACGTGGACGCCAAGACCCGCCGCATCTACCAGGAGTCGATCATCCCCTACTGGCGAGGCCGGTCGATGCGCGACCTGATCTTCCAGGAGATGACGGAGGAGTGGAAGGCGGCCTATGAGGCCGGAGTGTTCACGGAGTTCATGGAGCAGCGCGCACCGGGGCACACCGTGCTGGACGACAAGATCTACCACAAGGGCTTCGTGGATTTCCAGGACGATCTGCGCCGCAGTCTTGAAGCGCTCGACTACCTGAACGACCCTCGCGCCTGGGCCCGGGCGCAAGAACTGAAAGCCATGCAGGTCTGCGCGCACGCGCTGATCCGCTTTGCCGAGCGACACGCCGAGCAAGCCAGGGATCTTGCGCGCAGGGAGAAGGATCCCGGGCGTCGAGCCGAACTGGAGCATATCGCCGAGGTCTGCTCGCACGTCCCGGCTCACGCCCCCCGCAGTTTCTGGGAAGCCCTTCAATACTATTGGTTCGTGCACCTGGGGGTCACCACCGAGCTGAACACCTGGGACGCCTTTAGTCCAGGGCGGCTGGACCAGCATCTCGATCCCTTCTACAAGCAGGATCTGGCCGAGGGCCGCCTGACCCGCGCCCAGGCCGAGGAGCTCCTGCAGTGCCTGTGGATCAAGTTCAACAACCAACCCGCGCCCCCCAAGGTCGGCGTGACGGCCGAGGAAAGCGGAACCTACACCGACTTTGCTCAGATCAACACGGGAGGGGTTCGCGAGGACGGCAGCGACGGCGTCAACGAGGTCACCTACCTGATCCTGGATGTCATTGAGGCCATGCGCCTTCTTCAGCCGAGCTCCTCTATCCAGGTCAGCAAGAAGAACCCCGACGCCTTTGTCCGCCGCGCGGCTCAAATCATCCGCACCGGGTTCGGACAGCCCTCCGTCTTCAATGCCGACCTGATCGTCCAGGAGCTGGTGCGCCAGGGCAAGGCCCTGGCCGACGCAAGAAACGGCGGATCCAGCGGCTGCGTCGAGGTCGGGGCCTTCGGCAAGGAGAACTACAACCTGACCGGCTATTTCAATCTGCCCAAAGTGTTGGAGATCACCCTCCACAACGGGCTGGACCCGCGCACCGGAAAGCGGATCGGTCTCTCGAGCGGGAACCCCACTCGCTACGAATCCTTCCAGGAACTCTTTAGTGCCTTCGAGGCGCAGATCAGGCATTTCGTCGAGATCAAGGTCCGGGGAAACAACGTGATCGAGAGGCTGTATGCGGAACACATGCCGTCCCCCTTCTTGTCCCTCCTGATCGATGACTGCGTCAAGCAGGGCAAGGATTATCACGACGGTGGAGCGCGCTACAACACCACCTACATCCAGGGAGTGGGGCTGGGGACCACGACCGACGCGTTGACCGCCCTCAAGTTCCACGTCTTCGAGCGCAAGACCCTGGGCCTGTCCGAGCTTCTCCAAGTGCTCGAGGACAACTTCGTCGGCCACGAGCGGGCCCGCCTGCTGCTCCTCAACAAGACTCCCCGCTATGGAAACGACGAGGATTACGCCGACGAAGTGATGACCGCCGTCTTCGAGGCCTACTTCCGAGCGGTTGACGGCCGGCCCAATACCAAGGGCGGCACGTACCATATCAACCTTCTCCCCACCACGGTCCACATCTACTTCGGATCGGTCACCCTGGCCACGCCCGACGGGCGCCGGGCCGGCGAGCCGCTCTCGGAGGGCGTCTCACCGGTGCAGGGCGCAGACCGCCGCGGCCCGACGGCCGTCCTGCGCTCCGTTGCCAAGATGGACCACGTCCGTACCGGGGGGACCCTGCTTAATCAGAAGTTCGCCCCCCAGCTGCTGAGGGACGAGGAGGGCCTGGACAAGCTGGTTCAACTGATCCGCACCTACTTCAAGCTCGACGGACACCATGTCCAGTTCAACGTGGTGGATGCGGCCACGCTGCGCGACGCCCAGGAGCACCCGGACCAGCACCGGGACCTGATCGTTCGCGTCGCTGGATATAGCGACTACTTTTGCGATCTGGGGAAGGCCCTGCAGGACGAGATCATCGCCCGCACCGAACACCAGGAGCTGTGAGCCTGGGTGGCCGGATCGCCTCGGACCCGTCTCCCAGGACCCCGGGCCAAACTCGAAAACGCCAAACGTATCTTCCTAAGATGACTGGCAGAAGGGTTCCTTCAAGCCCCAGGGACGGACCTTGCTTTGTCCTGCCGGGGAGCGCAGCCGTCACTCCCCCCGTCTGGGGCGCTCCCCCTGGCCTCGATCTCAAGGGTTCGGAGCCAGTCTTTCGGCAAGGTACTTGAGGGCGCGCGGGTAGCGGTGCTCAATCGAACCGTGCGTGTCGTCGGAAAGTTGAAAGAAGACGTCTTTGACTCCCACCCGCTCGAGCGCGCGGCGGAAAGCTTCGGCACCCAGATCAAGGTAGTACTCGTCACGTTTGCCAGCGTCGATGTAGATCGCCTTCATCGAGCGCAGGGTTTCGGCGTGGGCAGCAACCATCCGCACCGGGTCCCAGGCAAGCCAGCGCTCCCAGACCTCCGGGATAAGCTCCCCGGTCGCGAGGTCGTAGGGAAGATTCACCTTGCCGTCCGGGTCGGCCGAATAGCAGGCGGCCATGCAGTAGTCATTCAGCAGGAAGCTGTCGCTGCGCTTGGAAAAGGCGGGGCGAGAGCGAAAGTCTGCCCAGAACTTCTCGAAGGAGCCCTGATACTTGTCGCGTAATGCGCGCGCCGATTTGCGGAAATCAGGCAAATAGACCCCCTCGAAGAGCGCGTCCCCGGCGTGGGTTGCCAAGCCCCCCCACTGATCGGGGCGCAGCATGGGCGTCACCATCGCCCCGTACCCCCCGCTGGAGTGGCCCGCAATCCCGCGGTGATCGCGCGCGGACAGGGTGCGATAGTGCCTGTCCACCCAGGGCACGACCTCCTCGCAAAGGTACGTGTGATACCTGCCGGTCCCTGGCGAGTCAAGAAACTGGCTGCCCCCGAGCGACGTCCAGCAATCCACCCAGACCAGGATGCAGCTGGGCGCCTCGCCCCGAGCAAACAGGCCGTCGGCCAATTCGAGAAAATTCAAGCGGAAGGCGGAGCGGTTGCGCCACATATCCAGCTGGCCGGTGAGGCCCTGGATCATGTAGACGCTGGGGTAGCGACGCCTGGAGGCATCCTCATAGCCGGGAGGCAGATACACCCAGAGGGGGCGCTGGTGCGGGTCCCCCAGGGGGTTTCCCTTCAAGACCTTGCTCTCGAACACGACCTCCTCGAAATGCCCGGCAAATCGAATTGACCAGGGAAGCATCTTCTTCCTCCGTAGTGTGGTCTGGACAAGAGTCCTGAAATCCGGAATCGCCTGAAAACGGCAAGGTCCCTCCGTCGACTGTTTCCATTGGGTCCGTTATCCGACGGCCTCAACCTCCGGGAGCCCCCAATCGCCTTCGCCGCTCAGAACCCGCTACCGTGAAAAATAGCAGGCATCCAGCTGCAACTTTCAATCTCCCTCGGCTCCCCCAAACCCAATTGAAGCGCCGCCCCCTGCCCCGGATGCCGGGAAGGGACGTCCCTCAGCGGGACTGACCCTGCAGGAATCCCTCGAGGCCTTCCAGCGCCTCAGGCATGTTCTTTCGCCCGAACCCGATTCTGAAGTGGTTCTCGCGATCCCCATAAACGCTTCCGGGAAGCAGGAGGACCCCCGCGGCCTTGAGCAGGTCATGACAGAAGGAGTCGACCTGCTCCCCGAGGAGTCGTGGGAAGGCAATCGGACCGGCGCGGGGGCGAATCCACGAAAACCGGTCGGCATGTCGGGCGAAGAAATCGTCCAAAACGGAAAGGTTTCTGGCAATGATTCCCAGGTTCCTCTCAACCAACTGCTCTCGGTGCCGCAGCCCCAGCTCTGCCAGAAACTCGCTGGGCGCACTATTGCAGATCGTGGTGTAGTCCTTGAGCCGCGCCAGGCGGTCATAGAGCTCGACGTTCCGCGTCGCAATCCAACCGATGCGCAGTCCCGGCAAGCCGTAGGTCTTCGACATCACCCCCAGCGAGACCGCCCGCTCGTTCAGGTCGCAGGCCATGGGAAGACGGTCGCCCGGGTCGTACTCCGCCTCGCGATAGACCTCATCCGAGAAGAGGATGATCCCGTGGTCCTGGGCGAGGCGCATCACATCGCCGAATTCCTCCCTCCTCATCAAGTACCCGGTAGGGTTGTGCGGGGTGTTGATGACCACGGCGCGGGTGCCAGGGCGGAGCAGGCGCCTCAGCTCGTCCAGATCGAGCGCCCATCCGTTCTGCTCATGCGCCTTCCAGCCCCCAACTTCACAGCCGATGCCCCGCGCCACGGCTTCAAGCGATTGATAGCAAGGCGAGTGCACCACGACACGATCACCGGATTGAAGGGCGGCGTTCATAAACAGGAAGATGGCTTCTTCGGCGCCGCTGCAGACCAGGACCTGTTCCGGCTGGATGGTTCGGTAGAGCCGGCTGATCTCCTCCCGCAGGGAGGAGGATCCCTGCGACTCGGTGTAACCGAGCCAGTGTTTCTGGATCGAATCGCACGCTTCGGGCTCCAGGGCGAGCAAGTCCCCAATCGCCAACGATTCGGAGTCGGAACCGCACAGCAGGTACCGGGCCGAAAACTCATATTGGGCGAAGAAGCGTTCCAATTCAAAAGGCGGAAGCTGCATAGATCCTCCAGCCAACGCGTGCCCAGGCATATCTTGGGCGGTTCAGAGGCCGCCGCCTTGGATTCCATCAGCCCAATGAGAAACCACCGGCGGCAAACACCACGATAGCGCACATACGTCTCGGATTCCCCTTCGTCCGCATTCTGCCAAGGCGAATGGAATTCCGGTCTCCCGCCTTCACCCACCTGCGCCCGACGTCTATCCTGCCTCGAAAATCAGGCTGCAACACGTGAGAGCCCCCTCGGCCTTCTGCAACTCCGAAACATCCACAGCGGCCACCCCGATCCCACGCGCTTCCAATCTCTCGCGCGTGCGGGGAAACGACACCGGATAAATCACCCTGCCGTTGGCCAGAAGCGCATTCGCTCCGTAGGGCTCCCGTGGGTCCACAAAGATGAGCTCGAACCCGCGGAAGGGGACCCCGCTTGTCCATTCCGGATTAAGGAGCAGGGCATCTGCCGCAACCTGGGTCACCGCTGACTTCAAGTGCAGACAGCCCTTCACTTCCAGGGGCACTACGATGTAGCCGAACCTGGCGGTGAGGGCCTCAAGTTGTTCGATTCCGGCCTGATTGCTTCTGCCCGATTTCCCAACATAGATCGTCTTGCTCAAGCGCAGGACATCCCCCCCTTCCAGCGTCCCAGGCGCTTGGATCGTGACCAGTTCCCGGAACTGTCTCAGGGCCTGCGCAACAGACGCAACCTCCGCCCGCCTCGATTCCACGCCGGGGCGCGCGATCACCGCAATCTCATCGAGAACCACCGCCACGTCCTCTACAAAAGAGGAATCGGGGAGGTCCGGCTCAGAAGGCAGGGCGGACACCCTACAGCCGATGTCCACAAGCGCCTTCTGATATTCGTGGTGCTGAGCCCGGGCCAGATCCAGGTTGATCTCGACCCGTGGAAGATAGGTGAGTTCGCAGTTTCCGATGCCGGAGCTGACCTCTCGTGTTATGGCTGTGAGCACGCTGGGATCTCCTCTTGGTGGCGCTGGGCAATTCTCGGCGGCGCAGGCCTTGCGGCCCCTTGACCTTTGGGGCGCATCCGCTTTGCGCGAGAAGGGACCAGCCCGGGCATTTCAGCGCTTGAACATACCTCCGTCGCTGATTTGCGATCCGTCCGGATTCCTTCTGCGGAACGGCACGTCCCCCGCGTCTGCGTTGATTCTATCCCGCTCGGAATTCGAGCAGGCGAGGGTCTCCAGCACGGGCCCATTGCGGCGGCCCAGTTCGCCCGCTGGTGCGGCCATACCCCCCAGACAAGGGCGCGCCCGCTGAAGGGGTCGGCCGGGCGACAAGCCTCACGTTCTTTGTCGCCCAACGGGCGGGGGGAACCCGGGAGATTCCCGGGTGAGAACCAGGAAAGTCCCGCGGACCTGCGACACCCATGACCGCCGGAGCCTGTTGGCCGAGTCCGACCCCTTCGCTGCCGGTGCAGTCTTTCCCTGTGGCCCGAAAACGCCGTTGGGGTTATAACTCCTAAACGGCACGGGAAGAAACGTGCCCAGGAGAGGGGATCGATGACTGAGAATAGTGGCCCAGCAAAGGGCTCAAGTCCGGCTGTCTCGTTCTTTGACCGGCCCCAGGTCGAGCGCGTGGTTTTTCCAATCCAGCAGGGGATTCCCATCGGATTCGAAAGCGTATACAGCGCAAAGCTCGAAATCGGGGGAACCTATGGAACGTGGGGGCAGGGTTACGACAACGAGGCCTTGCCCCGCTTCCTCGAACAGCGCCTGGGCGAGCCATTGAAGAGCGAGGAAATCCTGAACCTGGCAGAACTGGGGTTTGTCAGCAGGCATCACATCCCCCTCCTGTCGGGTCCTGAGCACCTGGAACTGGAAATTGAGGTGGGCGCACGGCTCCTGCGCGAAGCCGCGCGCACTTGTGGCTGGGACCCCTCGGAGGTCCAGGGTGTGCTCATCGGCATGAGCGGTCCTATTACCCACGACTACGTCGCCCAGATCGCCCGGCGGGCGGGAATCCCGGACACCGCCCTGAAGGTGAGCGTTCACAAGGCATGCGACGGTTCGATGGGAGCTCTCCACCTCGCGCTCGACCCCGGGATGGCCGGGGCCGGCCAAACGAATATCGCCGAGGAGCTGAGGGGCAAGAAAGTCCTGGTTGGAGGCATCGAGGGCCTCAGCCGGCTGCTGAGCGATTCGCGCGACAAGAATGCGCTTCAGCTGTTCGGCAACGGGGCGGGTGTGATCGGGATCGTTCCGGGGACGACCATGAAGTTCCTGGCGGGCAAGAGCCGGGAAGTGTTCGATGAAGAAGGCTTGCTGGAAGTGAGGATGTTCTACCCGCACTCGAGTGTGCGGGTGCCCGGGGAATCGCTGGTGGAAGTCACCCAGGACGGCCCCGCCAACATCCGCGTGGCCGGACTGATGCACGAGCCAGAGGACGGCACCTCCGTCGCCATGGCGGGCCTGATGGGCATGGTGAAGCTGTTCGTCCGGACCGGCGTCCAGGTTGTGTCCGAAGTCGTCCGGGACTACCAGACCCTGATGAGCAAGGTGGGCACGCCCGACAAGTCGTTTGCGGTGGCGATTGTCCACCACGCCAACTACAAGATCAATCTGCTCAAGGAGAAGCATCTTCAGAAGCTCGGCATCCGGTTCCCCATGCCCTGGCTCCTGAGCGAATTCGGGAACGTGAGCGCCGCCTCGAACATCATCGCCTTCCTTCGGCAGCTGCCCAGCCTCAAGCCGGGAGATCACGTGTTGTTTGATGGATTTGGGGCCGGAACCTATTACGACGTCCTTGCGGTGGCTATGGAATCCTGAGCGGACTCCCGGGGCTTGGAGAACCCAAGAAGGAGAAAGAATGGATCGCCCGACATCGGGCGCTCCAATTTCTATGAGCTGAATCTCTCTCTGGAGGGCAAGCCGCTGAGCGGATTTCCCTCAATCCTGCGGACTGCGCTCGCCCGCGAAGCGGAAGGTCCATCCGCCAATCTTTCCTACACACCGGAATTTCCGGGTGTTCAAACCCGTTTGCGGCCCTTCCAGCCTCTCCCGATTTCGAGGTGGCATCCAGCAAGGATGCGGCCGACCGCGCGCCGCAGGCTGCTCGAATGCGGCCCCCGTCGCAATAATCTCGGTCAGGCCCTGGGCGAACCGCGAGGCGGGAACGCCACTGACGGTATCGTGGCGGAAGGATGGGCCAGTCAAGGCGATCTCGACCGCTTGGTCGCCTGCGCCTTCTCCTCCAGATCAATCCGAAACTGCACCAGTCCGGGAGCCCGGTCTGCGACCCTCATTGGGAAGCCGCTCCTCTCCAGAAATCGCAGCATGCGGGTGTTCTCGGCGCTTACCGTCGCCAGGAATGCGTCGATCCCGAGGGCTCGTGCATAAGCCACCAGGGCCCTCAACAGGGTTATGCCGAGGCCTTGGCCCTGGTACTTGTCCTCGACGGCGATGGCGAACTCCGCTGGCCCCGTCTCGGGCGCCTCAGGAAGTGCGTATCTTGCAACCCCGAGGATTTTCTCCTCATCCTTTTCCCGCCGTGCCGCGGCCAGTGCGGCCTGCCTGCGGCCATCCACACCTGCCAGGCGAATGGCCTCCTCGTCGGATAATTCCTTCTTGAAACCGAGGAACCGGAAGTAGGCGCTTTCCCGCGAAAGCCTGCGAAAAAGCGCTTGAAGGCGAGGGGCATCGTCCGGCCTGATCGGCCGGATCGTCACGATCGTCCCGTCCTTCAACTGGTATGTACCGAGAGACATCCACTTGCCTCTTCCCAGCCCGACGACTGGGTGCCCCTGCGCCCGGCCGCCTCTTTTCCCGGATCACGCCGGCTCGGAGTTGAATCAACCGGCGCCCTGCCCGGCTTGAATCCGTTCTCTTCAAGGGCGGTTGCCCTTCGAGGCGGCGGGCCAGGCGGATTCGTAGGCGGCCAGGATCCGATCGCACAATCTGTCAAAGTCGGGGTTTGTCTTGCGCCGGGCCGGGTCTGCGTTGTGCCAAGCAATAATCTCCTGCGCTCCCCGGGAAAAGGGGATCGTCGCGGAGAAATCGGGAACCAACCGTTTGATCTTGGTGTTGTCAAAGATCATGCTGTGGGCCTTGTCCCCCAAGAGGCTTGCCCCCCAATCGGAGTCAAAGGCCGCAATCAGGTCAGAGGGAACGTGGACGATACGGGCCTCGGCCCCTGCCGCGCGGGCCACCATCTCAAAAATCTGATTCCACGTCAGCCACTCATCCGAGGTGATTTGCACGGCTTCGCCAATCGCATGCGGGTTGCCGAGCAAACCCACGAAGCCCCTGGCAAAGTCAGCGTGATGAGTCAAGGTCCAGATCGAGGTCCCGTCGCCGTGGACGATGACCTTCTTGCCGCGCAGCATGCGATCCACCACGGTGTAGCCCCCCTCCATCGGAAGCAGGGTGCAATCGTAGGTGTGCGAGGGGCGCACGATGGTGAGGGGGAAACGCTCTTCACGGTAGGCGTGAACGAGCCTCTCCTCGCAGGCGATCTTATCGCGCGAATACTGCCAGTAAGGATTCTCAAGCACGGTCGATTCCGTGACCGGCAGGAAGGCCGGCGGGGTCTGGTACGCGGAGGCGGAGCTGATGAAAACGTACTGGCCGGTCCGCCCCCGCAACAGTTCCAGATCCGCTTCGACCTGGTCGGAGGTGTAGGCGACCCAATCGACCACGACATCGAAGGCGAGGCTTCCCAGGGCGGCTCGCGAGGAGCGAGGATCGCGAATATCCCCGTGGAGCACCCTGGCCCCTTCCGGGGCGGGACGCACGGACTGGCCGCGATTCAAGAGGTGGAGATCCATCCCTCTTTCAATTGCCAGTCGCGAGCAGGCGGAGCTGATAATTCCTGTGCCGCCAATAAACAGGACCTTCATGCGGATGCCTCCCTCTTAGCCTTCTCCCCGACAAAGGAGACCGACCCAACCCCATGGCCCGTGCTGGCACCGGGACACCGGAGTCTCCCCGATTGAGTATCCCTTGGTCCAAACCGGATTCCCCCTCCCCCGATTCTACCCAACGGCGGACCAGGAGCAAGGTTTGGGACGAGGGCTGATTGGCCGGCCCGGTGAGGCCGAACCCTCCGCCGCGCCGAGCGGGGTGCGATCTGAATGGGCGACATCCTTGCGTCGTGCCGCCGAGAACAACCGGGCGATCACCTGCTTGCATCCGCTCCGGCCTTGGAACGCTTTCTTCGCAAGCCAGAGACCCTCCCAGGCCGGGGATAACACAAAGACAGCGCAGGATGCCCATCCGGTGCGCCATGGCTGGCCGGGACGTCTTGCCCAGCTACCTGCCGAGCTCCCCATGAAGCATAAGAGCGCGGGCCAACCTCTGGGCCCGAGCCCTCCAGATCCACCCAGGACCCTGGGGCGGCACCGGTTCTCGGGGGGCACCTAGTCCCCCCTGCCCTCGCATAGGCGAGTCGCCAAACGCTCAGCCCCACCGGAATGAGTCGGCAGGACGAACACAATGAGGCCGCGCCAAAGCTAGCGCCGCTCGCCGATCGTCACCAGCAGCCACCCTCCCAGCCGCCGATGCTGCGCCCGGACTTCGAGATCCGCCCGGGCAAATAGCTCTCGGAATCTCGGTGCGCTGTTGGAACCGACGTGGCCGATGATCTTCCCCAACCCGAAGGGCGGGACAATGTCGGCGAGGAAAAAGTGGCCGCCCGGACGCAGCACTCGGGCGACCTCGCGCAGACCCTTTTCCTGATCCGGCCAGTGATGGAAGGAGATGGTGCTGACGATGACATCAGCCCACGCGTCTGGAAGCGGGAGGGACTCAGCCGCCCCAACGTAGAAAGTCGCGCCTGGGGTCCTTTCCCGCGCCATGGCGACCATGCCGTCGGCCGCGTCGACCCCGATCCGCCGCGCTGTGGGCCAGCGAGCCGCGGCCATGCGCAGCAACTTGCCGGTGCCGCAACCGACATCCACAATAACCTCCGGCTGCCCGTGGCGAGCTACCAGATCCAGTACGGCCCGGTGGATCCGGTCATGAAAAACCTTCTGCGTCCATGACCGCTCGTAGGTTTCCGAGCGGGAACTCCAGTACTCCGCGTCTTGAACCTCTTGCTTCCCCGCCATGCCCGGCCCTCCTATCCGCGCCGACGCTGGAACCGCCCGAGAATGATTCTCCTGGAGACCGCCTCGTCCTCAGGTGAGCCAATAATCATACGACGCCTTGGGCCTGGTCAGGCAACGTCCGTCTCCCCAGCCCAGAGTCTCGTACGACGGATCGAGTTACAGGGATAATCTCTTCCGCCCTCGCTAGTCCATGCAAGAGACCGCATCGCTTTGGGCGCGTGCCTGGCGATGATCTCGCGCCCGCCTGGCGCACGGGTTCCAATCCTCGGTGGGCGAAGCGGCCGAGGTCCAGTGGAGGAGACCTGCTCCGACCCCGCCGGAGCAGCAATGGGATGTCTAGGAGGGGGGGCCAAAGATCTGCACTGAGCCCTGCTCAAAGAGGACAGACATGCCTTTGGTGAACTTCTCCAGCCCTGGGCCGCGATACAGCGTGCGCTCCACCGGGCCGACGAAAACGTAGCGAATGCCATAGCGACCGAGGAGCTGATTTGCCAAATCCAGATCCGTGGTCTGATAGATCGTGGGGACGTCCTTTTCCCTCTCCGAGATAGCCGCCAGCGCGTCCGCCGAGCCAATCCGCCACAGCCGCTCATGGCTCCCGTCCCACCCCAGCAGGGTCGGCCGACCGGTCACCGCCGCGACCCGACCGGTCTCATCCTGATAGGAGCTGCCGACGGCCGTGAGTACCACAGCGGACGGAGGCACATGCGCCTCGATCCAAAGCTCGGCCGCATATTCATCACCATACCTGTCCTCGAGGAATGCCAGCCCATCCAGGGTCCAGCCGGGCGCGGCCCATGGCACCCCTTGCGTGAGCGCCGCGAATGGATAAACCAGGGCTCCCACAAGCAGAACCCCTGTGGGAATCATCCAGGCGGCAACCGCCAGCCGACGCAGCGGGATCCTGCGGACCAGGGACCAGGCTGCAAAGGCAGCCATGGCTCCCCAAATGATCCAGGCCTGGTAGTAGAACTTGAAGACGGTATTCATCCTGTTGCCGAAGGGATCTCGGATGTAGACCAGGTCCGCTGCAAGGATGACGAGCGCGCCGACCGCGGCCGCCCATAGGACAAAGCTGCGCACGGGGGAGCCGGCCTGGGCCCATGCCAGGTAGGCAAAGAGGATGGCGAGTACACCCAGCGCCAGGAGAGGGAAATGGACAAGCACGCCCACGACCAGGCCCGCAATGGGCAAGGCCCAAATGAAAAGCGGGGCCTTCAGGAATCTGCCAGTCGAACCCCTCGCCCCAAACCCACCCGGCGTCGGCTCCGGGATCGTCGCGAAGGCCAGGATCGGGACCAGGAAGAGCGCGAAGATCGCAAGGAACTGATAGAGACCGGTGTGGTCCGGGCTGAGCACAAGAATGCTCAGGAGGTTCCGGATCCCAGGCAGGGCTTGCCATCCGGCCAGCCCTGTCGCAGGGCTGAGCAGGGGCTGGAAGGTGGTCAGGAACGGCAGAATAGACAGAACAGCCGAGAGAGCGACGACCCCGATCGCAAGAAGGAAAGGATGCCAGGAGAACCCCGGCTTGCCAGACGGGTCGTCCGTTCGGAAGGAGATGGCAAGGGCCCCGACGTAAAGCAATGCGTAGGTAGGAGCATCCCATGAGTTGATCGCATAGAGGCTTCCCAAAATGGCGCCCGCCAGCCCAAGCTGCCACAGCTCCTTCCGCCCCAGGCGCAACCCCCTGGTGGGCCCGTCTCGGACCGCAGCCAATGACATTGCAAGAGCAAGGAGACCAAAAGGAAGGGCAAGTACGTGCGGGTGAAGGTCGCCCAGGTAGAAGCTGAAGAAGGGAAACTCCGTGATGTTGTAGCGCCTGAGGGAGTCCCCCGCCTGCCCCGAGATTTTGTCCCAGACGGCACGAGAGGGCCACCACCAATCGAAGCTTGCCCCCGCTTTGGCCGTGATCTCCGCGAAGGTGCCGAAATCGCCGTCGGAGGTGACGACCGGACCGGGTAACAGGACGAATGGAGAGCCCAGCAGTTTTTGCTGGAGGGCCTGGAGGACCTCGGTCCCGTCCAGGGCAACCACCTGAGGCCCGCCCACGATCTCCTCCAGCGCTCCCATCTGGTTGCCCACAAGGAGCACGAAAGCAATCGCCACAGCGGCTACCAGCCAGGTCTCGATCCGGCCAGGACCACTACTAGCCCGAGGGTGTGCAGACTCCACCATGGCGCAGGCCAGGGCGGCCAGGGTCAGGCCAGCCAGGGCGAAGACCGTGGCCCCTCCCAGATTGAAGGCCACACCCGGCCCCACTCCGGCCAGTTTCGCCAGCGCTGCCACGATGACGTAACCCAGGTAGTAGTAATTGACAGCGAATCCGGAAAGCCAAGGATCCGCAGGAGGAAAGGATGGGCTTCCGGCCACCCCCGTGAGAAGGGCAAGCTCCATGGGCTTCTCGGTTCCCAGAACGGCCCCTCCCGTGGCCCCGTGCAGCCTGAGCCAGATCCCCACGATGAACAATCCAAGAAAGAGGATCTCGTATCGGAGAGCGGAGGCAGAGCGCTGCCGCAGATAGCTGAGGGCCTCGCGAAGCGGAGCCACGCCGAGGGCCGCGATCCCTCCCCCTGCAAGAATCCCCAGGACAAGCGCTCCGGCTCCCGCCTCAAAGGATGTCAGGTGGAGCATGCAGAGCAACCATGTGCCCAGCCCCAGGAGGAGGACGCCCAGCGTCTTCGCGAGCGGGTAACTGTGGACACCCAGGCGCTCGAACAGCACGGCCGCGAGCGGGAACGCGGCTAGGCCAGCGACTTCCAGGACCAACCACCACCTGACGAGGGCGAGCAAATCCGCTATGGGCAGCATAGCCGAGGAAACACCTTCTTTCTAATCGGCGGAAGTGCAACCTCCATTTCGACAGGCAAGAATGCATGCAAGCCAAGAGGACAAGCGCCCTCCCCTTCTCCCCACGGGACCCGGCGTCGGTCTCGCTGGGCCTCCCGCATCATCGAAGCCTCAGCGCGGGGGCGTTCATTGCGCGCGGTCACCTGCGGCACTGGCCCAGCGATCGGGCTCGGCCGGCTCGGGGATCAAGTCACAATACCAGAAGCGGTTCTCCCTCAGGACGATTTCCCCCATCGCGTACGATACCTTCTCCCTGAGGATCGGGCCTTCAAACACGAAGGAATGATACTCGCCGTTCTCGCCGCAGGGATCAACCGTCTCCGGGAGTTCCGACAGGAATCTCTCGTCGATCACCCGTCCGACAAATCGCCTGTCCAGTGCCTGGCTGTCCACACAGGTGGTCACCGCTTTGAACCCCAGGAACAGGAGCGAACGGGCCAGTTCCCGCGTGTCTCTTTTCCACAGGGGGAAGACCCCCTTTATGCCCAGCTGAGCGAGGTTCTTTTCCCGGTATTCCCTCAAGTCTTCCAGGAAGATGTCCCCGAAGACGACGGAGGACACACCTTCCTGGGCATAGCGGCCCAGGACCCGCGCCATATTCGCTTCATACTCCTGGTTGGAGGCCTCTTTCGGAATCCATACCTCTTCAAGGGGGAACCCCAGGGAGCGGGCCTGCCGCTCAAGCATGGTGCGGCGCACCCCGTGCATGCTGATGCGGTCATAATCCTCCGTCACCGTCGTGAGCAGAGCCGCGACCTGGTACTGGCGGCTCTCGAGGATCTCAGACAGTGCCAGCGCGCTGTCCTTTCCGCCGCTCCACGAAACCAGTACTTTCTCCATCGATGCATCCCGCTCCGTCTGAGTTTCCGCTTCCTGGAACGGCCCCGGGGCGGACGAGCGGCTTGCTCCGGATCCAACGGCCAGAGCGGGCCCGGCTCCGCCTGCCCTACAGGCACACCTCATTGAGCACTTCCCACAGCACCGGCAGACCGCTGCGGACGAAGGAAACCGGCAGGCGTTCATCATGCCCGTGCGCCAGCTTGATCATCGGGAAGCCTTCGGGAAGGATGCCGGGGGTGAACCCGTACATTTGGATGCCCGCGCGCTGATACTCGCTGGCGTCGGTCGCCCCGGGCATCAGCATAGGGACGATGATCCCGCCCGGGTCCATGCGGCGGGCCGCCCTTTCCAGCGCGCCGTAGAAGGGGGTATCCATCGAGAATTCCGTGCCGTGGGTCACGTGGATGGGTTCCAGCTCGAAGCTTGCGCCCGCGACGGCCCGGATTTCGCGCATCACGTCCTCCACGCTTTGGCCGGGCAGCTTTCGGCAGTCCAGGGTGGCGTTCGCCGACGAGGGGATCACATTCGCCTTGAGCCCGGCCTGGAGCATGGTGGGCGTGACCGTGTTGGTAGTCATGCCGGCCAGCAACCCGCGGTTTTTCTCCGGCAGGCGGTCCAGCACAAAACTGGCCACGGCGGGGCTGCGCATCCAGCCAGCCAGCAGACCCATTGGAAACCCCAGCTGCCTGCCGGCCTCCTTCATCATGCGCCGAAACGTGGGGGTGAGGTGTACGGGCAGATGCCGGGCCCTTCGGATTCTCTCGAGGGCTTGCGCCAGGTGCTGGACGGCATTGTCGGCATTCGGGATGGAGCCGTGCCCCGGCTCGCCGCGGGCGGTCATCCTCATCCAGCACACACCGCGTTCCGAGACCTGGATGGGATACAGCCGCCTCTTTCCAAGATAGATGGTCAAGGCCCCGCTCTCGGTCATCCCGTATTCCGCCTCGATCAGGGAAGGGTGATGGTCGACCAGGAACTTGGAGCCGTACTCAAAGCCGGCCTCCTCATCCGCCACCGCAGCCAGGATCAGGTCGCGCTTGAGGGGCAGTTTCAGCCGGCGCGCCAGCAGGAACACCTGCAGGTACATCGCCAGAAAGCCTTTCATGTCCAAGGCGCCCCGTCCCCACAGGGTGCCGTCGATGATCTCGCCGCCAAATGGGTCGTGGGTCCAGTGTTCCCGTTCGACGGGGACCACATCGGTGTGTCCGGACATGAGCAGGGAGCGTCTGGAGCCGTCCCCGCGAATGCGCGCCACCAGGCTGACCCGCCCGGGTGCCGATTCCACAATCGTGCAGTCACTTTGCGGGAAGCCTTCGTGATCAAGGATTTCCCCGATCACGGCGACCGCCGGCCCCTCGTTGCCCGGCGGGTTGACCGTCTCTACGCGCAGCAGGCGCGAGACATGCTGCACGGTTTCCTGGGTCACGGCTTCCCAATCGGGCATGAACATGCCTTTACTTCTCCCTCTTCTCCGTTGAGCTCCGGCATGCCTGCCTGCGGCGGCCAAGTCCCAAGCGATCCGGGCCTACCCGAGCCGCCGCACACGTGCCTCCCGGGTGCCAGCCATGCCACCCAGGGTGAATTGGCCGTTCACTGTTTGAGGATCTTGGCAAGAGTCAGGAGCTCGGGGTCCAAAGGCTTGGGTCGGCCCACCACCTCGGCCAAGGGGGTCGTCGTGACCCGATTCTGGATGAGCCCGACCAGCACGCCCCGCTGTCCGTCGGCCAGAGCCTCGACGGCGGCGCCCCCGAAGCGCGTCCCGAGCAGCCGGTCGTAGGCCGTGGGTGCACCCCCGCGCTGCACATGTCCCAAGGTCGTCGTGCGCAGCTCAAACCCAATGCGCTCCTGGTGTATGCGAAAGTAGGCCGCCAGCGCTTCGGCGTTGTATCGCGCGCCCTCCGCCACCACGGCGATGGCGTGGGGCTTTCCGCGTTCGTAAGACAGGCGCAGTTCCTCGGCCACGGCCTCCGGCGTGGTTTCCACCTCTGGCACAACAACGACCTCCGCGCCGCCCGCCACGGCCGCCATCAGGGCAAGCGATCCGCACTTGCGCCCCATGACCTCCACCAGAAAGGCGCGCTGATGGGAGGAGGCGGTTGTCTTCAGGCGGTCGATCGCCTCGAGGGCGATGTTGAGCGCGGTGTCCACACCCAGGGTGATCTCGCTCCCGCACAGGTCATTGTCGATGGTGGAGGCAACGCCGATCACCTTGAACCCCTGCTCGGAGAGGGCGAGCGCGCCAGCCTGGGATCCGTTGCCTCCCACGACGACCAGCGCCTCCAGCTCCTGTTCGTTGAGGGAGCGCAGGGCCTTGAGGCGGCCTTCTTCCGTCTTGAACTCGGGGCTGCGCGTGCTCCCGAGAATCGTTCCGCCGTACTGCATGATGCCGCCCACGTCGCGCGCGCCCAAAGGCCGATAGTCTCCGCTGATAAGGCCATCGAATCCGTGGCGCACGCCGTAGACTTCCCAGCCCTTCTCGAGGCCGCTGCGGACCACGGCCCGAATCACTGCGTTCATCCCGGGGGCATCGCCTCCGCTGGTCAGCACTCCGATCCGTCTCATCGGGTCATGTCCTTTTCGTTTGGATTCTGCAAATATAAGCCTGATTGCGTTTTTGCTCTCGGCACCGTCCCTCGGACCTGCCTCCGCTCTTTCTTCTGCGGACGACTAGCCATAGAAGCGCTTGAAGATCCGGCAAACGGCCAGCGCCACCCACAGCGGAAGCTCCGGGTCACTCGCCTTGAGGAGTTTCATGCGAAACCGGCCGTCCCTCGCCTGCCTGCCCCGCATCCATTCGAGCGCGCTCTGGATACCGGGATCCTCCGGGGTGAATCCCAAGAGGGAAAGAGAATCAAGCGCGGAGACGATGTCGGTGAACCAATAGGGAAAGGATACCTTCTCCCAGTAGCTCCGCTCGCGCCGATCGATGTACTTGTCGGGCTGGAAGAAGCGGGAGATCAAGAGCCGCCCGGCCTCATGCGCGGCCTGCGACTTGCGGCGGCGTGGGTGGGCCGCGAAGCCGCGCAGGACCACCCCGGTCAGGAGATGCGAGAAGGGTTTGGAGCGGACGGGCTGAATGGGACCAGGGCGCCTCACCGCTTGGGCATAGCTCACGCCAGCCGCGCGGAGGGGGAAGGCCCAGCCGCCGTCATCCTGTCGGACCGAGAGCAGCCACCCGAATCCCTTTTCGACGCGCGCCTCCCCGGCGTAGCCCGCCTTGACCAAGAGCTCCAACATTCCCGCCGTGTAGTGGGGGACATACTGCGTGCGGAAGATGCCGCGGATGTCTCCCTCTCCGGTCTGGTGGGCGAGCAGGAACTCCGCCGCCGCTTTCACCGCCCCGTGGCTTCGGTCGAGGCCGTACTTCTCAATCAGCAGGCCGAGGCGCCGGAAGGTCTCCAGCTGGTCGTAGTCCTCCCGGGATCGGACCTGTTCCTTGCCTCCCGGGTACTTCCAGGACCCATCGGACTTCTGGCCCCTCAGGATCCGCTCTGCCTCCGGGAGCGTCCACAACCTCCCGACCCGAGGAACCGCCTCGGCCAAGAGATCCCGGCGGGCGAAGTAGCGGATGGCCTCACTTTCTGCCGCCAAGAGCGAAGGGATGGGATCGAATTTCGGCTGCCTGCGCCATGTGTCCATGGTGGGATTCTGCCCGACCCTCCCAGGCCTGCTTTGCACTCCGCTGCCCTCGTCCCGGTCCGCGCCCGCCCCTTCGTCGGCGAGGGGAGCCACAGGCCTCATCGTCTTGCTTGGGGTCATCACCAGTCCACCTTCACCACAGAGTAGGGAGGGATGAGGATGCGTCCTGTGGGGTTGGACTGGTTTGCGACGACGGCAGTTCTCGACGGACTGCCGAGATCCGGCAGGCTGATCGATTCAACCCGGGTCGGTTTGCGCCCGGCAACCACGGTCGCGGGGTCGAGGGACCTCGAATCGGCCGAGGCGTTCTGCAGGATCAGCACGGTCCCCTGCGAGGAGGTGAATTTGGCGGCCTCGATTTCCACGAAACTCTCCGGACGCAAGCCGCCTCCGGCCACCCGCTGGCCCCCCTCTTCGACCCATTCCTGATAGGTCGGCCCGCCGTTGGCTGCCTGATTGAACCACTGGAGCACGATCGCCGCGGGGTACGGGGCGAATCCACCCTGCCCGTCCGGGTAATAGAGGGAAATGGAGTTGTTGCCCGAGAAGTTGAGCATGAAGAAGAGGGCGACTCTCACCGCCGGATGCCGCAGGTAGGCGAAGGTCATGCGGGCCGCCAGCTGCGCCAACATGGAGGGATTCACCGGCTCGTTCGAATAGTCAGTGCTTGGCCCGCGCGGGTTCCACTCCGTGATCCAGATCTCTTTCCCAGGGAGGCGGGTCTCGATGTCCGAGAGCACTCGATCCACGCCCTCGTCGGACCGAGCCATCATGGCTGTGAAGAGACGGGCATTGGAAACGGAATCGTTTGGGATCGGCGCTGTCGGGTCCAGACCCAGCACCTGGCGCGGATCGGGGTAGAGATGCAAGGTCACCGCGTCAAACCATGACTCGGGTTGGAGCGCTGCGTCCCAGTTGAGCAGGCGCCGCACAAAGGGCTGGGGCGAGTTCGGCTCATAGGCAAAGGCGCTCCCGGCCGACTGGATCGCAACCTTGGCCCCGGGTGGGAGGTAGGGGCGCAGGGCGTCCAAGTACTGCTTGGAGATCGCCAGCGAGGTGGGCTCGTCGGGCCATTTGCGCATGACGTCCGGATCTCCCGCCATGGCGATCCAGAATTCGTTGCCCAGCTCAATGTGCCCGGGGACGATGCCCCCCGCGCTCATGGTATTGAACCAAGCCGTCTGCTCAGGGATGGAGGAGGTCTCCAAGTTGGGAACCAGGACCGTGTCCGCCCCGATCGACCTTGCAAAGGGGGCGTAATCCTCCATCTTGATCCCTTGTGGAAACACGGCTTGAATCTGGCCCGCAAGTTTCGCCCAGAAGCGCATGTAGCTTGAGCTCTCGGGGCGAGTCGTCACGTTGGGAAGCCCGCTGCGCCAATCGTAGTAATTGCTCTCGCTTCCCCCTGGAAACCGCACGAAGGCAAGGCCCATCTGTCTCGCTATGTCCACTTTTTGGGGGTTATCCAGGAGATGTTCAAACCAGGGCTCGACGGAGGCACCCAGCAGGCGCGTCGGAAGTTCTCGAGCTTCGCCCCGTGGCTGAAGCAGGAGCAGCCTTTGGGAAGGGGCGCCGGTCGGCGTTGACAAGGATAAGGCAGGGACCCGGGGTTCCCCCGCCGCTGGGGAGGCCGGAGAGCTGGATGTGCCCGCCGCCCAGGAGGCGACCAGGCAAGCCAGGGAGCCAAGCATTCCGGCAAGCAGCAGCCAGACCAGGGGGCGCAAGCCAGGATTCGCTCTCATGCCTCCTCCTATGAAGGCCGGCAAGTCCCGAGTTTCATCCCGGATGATCTTCTGCTTCCCGGCTTCCATCCGTCGAGTTTAGGGTCGGGCCAGCCGCTACGCAAATGGCAGAGGTCATGTGGATTCGCCGAAGGGGTAAGCTCTTGACATTCGGCAGATTGACCGCCCTTGCGACAAGGTATAGATTAGGCCGGCCGAACGCGTGGTCCATCGCGAGTGAAACGGGTTCTGTTTGGGGCGGCCAAACCCGGGCAAGGAGAATCGTGACCCCATCTGAAGGCCATTCCTCACCACCACCCCATCTCCTCCGGTCGCTGGCCGCCGTGATTGTCGGCAGTCTTTTCCTGCGGGCGGCGGCCGGGGCGATGGGTGAGAACATCCAGTTCTACTTCAACGCCATTCACGCGGCGGCCCTTTCCGCCAACCAGCCGCTCAGGGCCATTGCGGGTGCCAAGAACGTTTACCCGATCTCCTACACCCTGGGCGGCATCATCATCGGAACCTTCTTCGTGGCCGAACTGCTTGGAGCGCTGTTCTTGGGCGCCTGGAGCGATCGGTTTGGGCGCAAATGGTTCATCATCCTCGGCCCCCTTTTCGGCGCCGTCGCCGTCCTGATCACTTCCATCACAACCGCGGTCTGGCTGCTCGTCCTCACCCGGTTGCTGGAAGGGCTATCGACGGGGAGCAATGCTCCGGCCACCCTCGGGTACATTGCGGAAGCGACCTCGAATTCATCCCGGCTGCGTACCCGCATTGCCGGTTTCTTTGAAATTGCCACCATTGGTGGAATTGCGATCGGCTTTTCGCTCGGCGGCTGGTTATGGCGCGAGTTCGGGACCGCGGCGATCGTCGCCGGCATTCCCATGACAAGCCCGGCTTTTGCCGCCAACGCGGTAGTCTATCTGATCAGTCTGGTCGTCCTGTGGCTCGGACTGGGCAGACTGATGGAACCGGGCCGCAATGCAGCCCGGCCGGCGATTTCGCCCGCCGAGACCTTGAGACGCTATTGGGCAATCGTCAGCGACGCGCGTATCGCCAGCTTTGCGCCCGCGTGGATTGCCATCAATGCCGTCTTGGGAATCTGGATCAATCTGTCAGCGCGCATCCTCACGGACAAGGCCGCTTTCTCCAATCAGCTCCTGGTGGGGCGCTTTGACAGCTTCCAGGCCGGGAACATCTGGGCCGGCTATGCCGCCTTCTTCATCCTGGGCATCTTCCTGTGGAGCGTCCTCTTGCCCAATATAAAGAAGGCCAATGCCATGCTCATCGGTACCGGCGGCCTGATTGTCTCCTGCCTGCTGATCTTGGCCATCAACCACCAGGCGGCCCTCAATGCACCGCTGGTGCTGCCGCTGGCCATCCTTCTGGTGATCAGCATCATGGTTCAGAGCGGGTTTACCCCGGCGGCACTGGCCTACCTGGCCGATATCACCGAAACCCGCACGATGGAGCGGGGAGCGATCATGGGGCTGTATTCGGTCTTCCTGGGACTGGGGCAATTCTTTGGGGCAAGCCTGGGGGGTATCTTTGTCGACTGGCGCGGGGCGGACGGGATGGTCCTGGCGACCGGTTTGCTTGGGATCTTCGCGGCTTTCCTCATCATGCGGCTTCGGGCCACTTCAGGCCCGGACATAAAGGGGGGAGGTATTCCGCGAGACAGCGAACCCTCGGTCCATCCAGAACCGGCTGGCCGCGCCGGCATGGAAAAGGGATAGTACAGGTTCGGCCCAAGGAGCTCGCCATCGACCTGAGCGCCAACCCCGAGTGAGAATTCCAAGCTCGCAGCGGCGTTCCAGGCCAGACGTCGGTCACCGCCAACGCCCACCTGGCCGGACCCTGCCTGCAATCATGTAGTTCAGCCAGCAGGCCAAGGAAACGGAAAGGCCCCGCATCGCCAAGAGTAGGGACCCCCGCAAAGGGGTCTCCTTCGATTTCGAGGACCCCCAAAGCGACCGCTTTGTACCTCCCCTCCCCCTTCTGGGAATGCCAGCCTCCGAATCCGGGGCTCCCGCCCGCGGCTATGGGCCTTTCCGGCGAGCATGGCCATGGTTTCCGATCTGGCCGGAAGCGACCAGCCGATCCGCATTCGCCCCGGGCCAAATCGGATGGAACCACCCCCCTACCCGACCCCTTTGGGGAGAGAGCGGAAATACGCGATGTAGCGGGCGGCGTACTCGTCACGAGACAGCAGCAGATCCGAGGCGCGGATGATGCCGGCAAGCTTCAGCGGGTCGGTAATCACGCAGTTGGCCCCACGCCCGATGGCCAGTGCCAGAAAAGCCTGATTGATCGTATGCCGGTCCGGCAGGCCGAAGGAAACGTTGCTTGCCCCAAGGTTGATGTTGACCCCGAATTCCTTGCGGATCGTCTCAATCGTTTGCAAGGTGACCAGACCGGCCGTGGTGTCGGCCCCGACGCTGAGGACCAGCGGGTCGATGATCACATCCTCCACCGGAATCCCTAGCTTTGCCGCTCGTTCCAGGATCTTCGCGGCCACCCTGGCCCGATCCTTCGCATCCTTGGGGATGCCACCCTCGTCCATGGCCAACCCGATCACCGCCGCGCCCCGCTCGCGCACGAGCGGCAGCACCGAGGCGAGCGATTTCTCCTCCCCGTTGACCGAGTTCACCAGAGGCTTGCCCGGGGCCACTTGAAGGGCAGCCTTGAGGGCCGCCGCATTGGGGGTATCCAGGCAGAGGGGAACATCCACAGCCGAAGCAACCTCCTTCACCACCTCGGGCAGGAGACGCTCCTCGTCGACCCCGGGCACGCCCACATTCACGTCGAGCACCTCGGCGCCTGCTTGCACCTGAGAGCTGGCGAGTTCACGCACAAGCCCAAAATCCCGTGCGATCAGGGCCGCCGCCAGCTTCTTCCTTCCGGTGGGATTGATCTTCTCGCCAATAATCACGACCTGCCCTTCCGCATCGATGGTTACCTCAGAATTGCGCCCCTTCAGCATCGTTCGCATGGTTGCCTGCTCCCTTCCAATCCTTGCGTTGTGCGCCTTGGGCCGGCCACGGTCGGTGGCGTGATTGCCCTGGCAGGCGCGCTGAGCCCCGGGCCATTGGCAAACCTACCGGGCCTGTCATCTTGCATGGCGATGTGAGAGCCTGCCCGGACGCCAAGATGCGCACGGATCGGCAGTAGTACATTCCGCCCTCCCGGGCCGACACCGCTCGCCGGTGTCAGCTCAGTTAGCGCCCTGGCCCGCGCATGGCGCAGTGATCGCCAGATTGATCGTGGGGTGGATCGCATGAACCTTCCTGGGGAGATGAGGATCAAGCCTCTTCCCACCCGAGCTCTCAGGCGAGGCTCACGATCCCCTCCCCTGCGCCTGCTGGTCATTCAGCACGGCCTCCATTCGCTGCAAGGCCAGCTTGATATTCTCAAGCGAATTCGCATAGGCCAGGCGCAGGTACCCCTCCCCGTACTGTCCAAACGCCGAGCCCGGCAAGAGAGCTACTCCTCCGTCCAGCATCCGATCCGCCAGCTCACCCGAACTCAACCCGGTGCGGCGAATGTTGGGAAAGGCATAGAAAGCACCCTGAGGGAGCTGGCAGCTCACTCCCGGAAGCCGGTTGAGCCCGGCCACAAGGAGGTCGCGTCGCTGCTGGTACTCGCTCACCATCGCGCGCACCGAATCCTGAGGCCCGCTCAGCGCCTGCAGGCCCGCGATCTGGGTGAAGTGGGCGGTGCAGCCGACGGAATGGGTAAGCAACAGCCCCACCCGCTCTGCCAATGTTTCGGGCATGATTCCGAACCCCAGCCGCCAGCCTGTCATCGCATAGGTCTTGGAGAAACCATCCACGATGACGGTCCGGTCCATCATCCCCGGAACGGAGGCAATACTCGCCGCCTTCTTCCCGTCGAAGACGATTTGGGCATAGATCTCATCGGAGAGAACCCAGCAATCCCGGCGAACGGCTGCTTCCGCGACGTGCCGCAGATTATCCGCTGGCATCACCCCGCCCGTCGGATTGCCGGGGGAATTGATAATGATCAGCCGGGTATGCTTAGAGATCACGCGATCAAAAGCCGGCAGGTCGAAGGAAAAGGAGTTTTCTTCCAGCAGCGGCACCGGGACGGGGATCCCGCCCGCAACGGTGATCATCGCGGAGTAGGTGGGAAAGCCAGGATCGGGATAGATGACCTCGTCCCCCGGGTTGATGAGAGCCAGGGTCGGAAAGAAGAGGTTGGGCTTGGCTCCCGGGGTGACGACAACCTGCTGCGGCCGGAATGAAAGACCGCGGCGTCGCCCGGCTTCTTCCGCGATTCTCTCGCGCAGAGCGCTCAGCCCGGCCGGAGGGTTGTAGCGGGTCTGGCCCGAGCGAATCGCCTCGATTCCGGCCTCGGACACGCTCTCCGGGGTGTCGAAATCCGGCTCGCCGATCTCCAGGTGCACAATGTCCTTGCCGCTGGCCTCCAGGGCCTGTGCCCGGGCAAGCACCTGGTAGGCGCCTTCCCCCCTCAACTTCTCCGTCCGCGAAGCGTAGACCATGACTCAAACCCTCTTTGTCTTCCTGCGAGGCGAGGCGAATAGCAGGTACGGCCCGGCGTTCCGAACCGGCCCGCCGGGACTAGGAGAGCGACTTCGCCAGAGCCACCGCCCGGCTCGCGTCGGGAGCGTAGCCATCCGCGCCAACCTCCTTGGCGAAGGCCTCGGTGAGAGGGGCCCCTCCCACGATGATCTTCACCTGGCCCCGCAGGCCGATATCCTCAATCGCCTCGATGGTTTCCTTCATGTTCCTCATGGTCGTGGTGAGCAGCGCTGACATGCCCACCAATGCGGGATGGTGCTCCCGGACGGCCGACGCGAATTTCTCAGGGGGCACATCCGTGCCCAAGTCAACGACCTCGTACCCCGCGCCCTCCAGCATCATCGCGACCAGGTTCTTGCCGATGTCATGCAGATCACCTTTCACGGTCCCGATCACGACCTTGCCCCGCATGGCCATGGCCTGTTCGGTGAGCAGAGGGCGGAGGATGGACAGACCGGATTGCATAGCCCGCGCCGCGATGAGCATCTCGGGGACATAGAACTCCCCGCGTTCAAACCGTGCCCCGACTTCCGACATCGCGGCAATAAGGCCCTCGCTCAGGATTTGCTCGGGCTTGATCCCCGCCTGAAGGGCATTCTTCACTTCCTGCTGGGTTGCTGCGGCCTTCCCCCCAATCACTGCCTCGGCAATTTGCTGAATGGTCATGTTCTTCCCTCCGAACGATCAGATGATCCGACGCGTTTCACGCTGCCCGGACGGCATCCAATGCCAACTCGGCGCATGGCAGGGCCCACCTCCGTTTGCCTGGGCCCCAAGCGCAAGTCCGCCCCAGTATCTATCCGCTGGCTTCGAAAGACGCACGCAAGAACTCAGTGTTTCTGGCCGCCATTTATCCCTTGGACGGCGGCCCATCCCTTCCCCGTCCCCCGATTCTCATCCCCTGTCCTTCCCGGGATCCCCGACCGGAGTTCCAGCCTACTCCAGCGGGGCCTGAGCGGCGCCATCCTGACCGCCCCGGATGACGAGAAACAGCGCGCTCTTTCGGTCGCACGAGGACCGATGAAGCCGCGGGAAACCACCTTCCACCAGTCAGCCCTGCTTGGCCCTGGATCCTGAAGGTCGCGCCCTCCTCTGCGGCCACGATCCTAATCGCGGATCTGAGGCCCTCGGAGACAACAATCCTTGACCAGCCGGAGTGTCTGTCCAAATCATCGGTATCCAAGTAAACCAGCTCGGTGGCACAGGGCGGGCAATTAGGGATGGGCCTAATCTCATAAAACAAGTCTCATTACATCCGGGGAGCAGACTGGCGATTGACTCTGCCCCGTTCGCATGTATAATAAGGTCGACTCCTGAGAGCGCTCCCAATCAGTCCCTAAATACGGTATGTCTGAACGTCTTTTCAGCCCCTCCCTCTCTATTTGGGGGGCCTTCCCTGGGAGCGCTACCAGACTCGCTCGGTGCAATCCGTGCCTGACCTAAAACTGGAAGACATTGCAAAGCAGGCTGGGGTATCCCGTTCCACCGTTTCTCGCGTGGTGAACGATCGACCGAACGTAAGCGCCGACGTCCGCAAGCGGGTTCTGGAGGTCATTCGCAGCACCGGGTTTCATCCCAACGTCGCCGCTCGCACCCTCGCCTCGCAGCGCTCGCGGGTCATCGGTCTCGTCCTGCCCCACAGCGTGAGTTTCTTCTTCACTGACCCCTACTACGCTTATCTCACCCGGGGCATTGCCCAGGCCTGCAATCAATATGACTACACGCTGGCCTTCTTCCTGGTCAGCAACAAGGAAGATGACGAGAAGATCTTTGCCCGGGTCTCACGCAACGGCCTGCTGGATGGCGTCCTGGTGCAGGCCGGCCATCACGGCGACCAGCAAATCATCAGCCGTCTGGCCGAATCAAAGATGCCTTTGGTGGTGGCCGGGCGACCATTTCGCTGCGACAACCTCAGTTACATCGACATCGACAACGTCACGTCTGCCTACAACGCCGTCACCCATCTGATTCGGCTGGGCCACGAGCGCATCGGGACCATTGCCGGCCCGGCCAATAGCACCGTCGGCCTCGATCGCAAAGAGGGCTACCTGAGGGCTCTCACGGAGCGAGGTCGAAACGTGGACGAAGCGCTGATCATTGAGGGCGACTTCACGGAGGCAGGCGGCTACTACGCGATGCAGAGAATGCAGCCCGCCAAGCCAGACGCGATCTTCGCCGCCTCCGATGTCATGGCGATCGGGGCTATGCGGGCCGCCCGAGAAGCAGGATTGAGAATCCCCGACGACATTGCCTTCGTCGGCTTCGATGACCTACCTGTGGCCAGCCTTTCTGATATCCAGTTGACCACGGTACACCAGCCGGTCACCCAATTCGGCATCCGGGCGGTGGAGCTGCTGATTGACTTGATTGAGAATGGCATCCGGCCCGGGCGTCACATTATCCTGGACACCCAGTTGGTGATTCGCGAATCCTGCGGCGCGTCTCGGCGGCAATGAAAGGCAGGAATCGATGCAGCCTCTCGTTTCTTTCTTGTCCTGACTGAGAGCGCTCGCACGAGAAATGGCCGATCCCATTTTTTTCAAGGAGGTGCAGAAGAGAGAATCTGATGAGCGCTCCGCCCTTGTGTTGGCAATCCTGCCAGAGAACCTTTTTCTAGAAAAGGAGAACGAAGATGCGTAGGCTACTCCCTGTTTTGTCCGTGGTCATTGCCTTCGGCATGGTGCTGACCGCTTGCGCTCCGGCGGCCACGCCGACCGCCGCCCCGGCAACCATGGCTCCGGCGCCAACCAGTGTCCCGGCAACCATGGCTCCGGCGCCAACCAGTGCTCCCGCTGCCACCGCCGCCCCTACAGCGATCCCCATCACCAATTTCCCGCGCAACCAGACCCTGTTTACGGGCGGGAAGCAGTGGGGCCCGGTCTCCAACTGGAACCCCTTCCAGACCGGCAACTATGCCATGGGGACGCTTGGGCTGGTTTATGAAACGTTGTTCCTCTACGACCCCCTGACCGATGCGTTCATCCCCTGGCTGGCCCAGAGTGGGCAGTGGAAAGACGCCACCACCTATGAGGTGAAATTGCGCCCGGGCCTCACCTGGTCCGATGGCCAACCTCTGACCGTCGATGACGTGAAATTCACCTTCGAGCTTGGCAAGACCGACACCCTCAACTTCAGCCCGCTGTGGAAATGGATGAGCGCCGTCACGAAGGTGGACGATTCCACCCTGGACTTCGCTTTCACGACACCCGAGTACCAGGAATGGGCGAACTACCTGTACAATGTGCCCATCGTGCCCCAGCACATCTGGTCGACCATGAGCGTGGCCGATGTCACGACCGGCGCCAACCCGAATCCGGTCGGCTCGGGCGCCTTCATGTACGACGCCTATGATCAGACCAAGATGGTCTGGCAGAGAAATGACAACTGGTGGGCGATCAAGGCGCTTAACTACACGATAGCCCCCAAGTACATTGTCGACCTGGTCAATACCAGCAATGAGAACTCGCTGGGCCTGGTGCTGCAGGGCGCCGAAGACCTGAACAACAACTACCTGCCGGGCATCTCCACGCTGCTTGCGGGCGGTTACGCGCTGCACACCTACTTCCCGACCGCTCCTTACGAACTGGGGGTCAACACGGCCTGGCTGGAAATCAACCTCCAGAAGGCACCGCTGAACGACCTGGCCTTCCGCCAGGCGATCGCCTATGCCGTCGACCCGTCTGCCGTCGTCACTCAAGACTACGGCAACATGGTCACGGTTGCTGACCCGAGCGGTCTGCTCCCGGTTTGGAACAAGTACATCGACAAGAACGTGGACAAGCAGTACGGCATCTCCTATAATCCCGCCAAGGCCAAGGCGGTTCTCGCCGCCGCTGGCTACAAGAAGGGCAGCGACGGCTTCGTCACGGGCAAGGATGGGTCCAAGATCGCGCTGCAGATCACGGTTCCCCAAGGCTGGTCGGACTGGATGGAAGCGATCAACATCATGTCCCAGCAGCTGCAGGCGGTCGGGATCAATGTGACCCCCGCTTACCCGGCCTTCAACGACTATCTGGCTGCGCGCCTGAATGGCACCTTTGACCTGACCATCGACAACCAGGCGAACGTCAGCAACACGCCGTGGTCGTACTATCACTTCATCTTCTACGACCAGTTGAAGGACATCGCGACGACCCAGGGCGGAAACTACGGCCGCTACAACGACCCTGCGGCCTTCGCTCTGGTGACCAAACTGGACCAGACCCAGACGAGTGACCTGGCTGGCATGCAGTCCGTCGCTTCACAGCTGCAGACCATCCAGCTCAAGAACCTGCCCATGATCCCGCTCTGGTACAATGGTGCCTGGGCCCAGTTCAGCACCGCGAACTGGACGAACTGGCCGGGCTCCGGCGACAACCAGAACCATTACTTCCCCGTGACCTGGAACGGCTACTGGAACATGACCAGCATCCTCATGCTGACTCAATTGAAGCCGGCCACCCACTAACGGGCTGCACTTTGACCGCCCCTCCCCCTCTGGCGGGAGGGGCGGTTTCTCTATAGCCTACTGATGAACAAGGAGTGGCGATGAGGCGATATTTCGAAAGAAAACTGCTCATCTACCTCCTCACTTTTTTCCTGGCAGTCAGCATTGATTGGCTCATCCCGCGCTTCATGCCCGGGAATCCGGTCCAGGGGATGATCGCGCGGGCGAATCTGCAGGCGGAAGCCGCCAAGATGATCTACAACTATTACATGCAGGCCTTCGGCCTGAACACCCCCATCTGGCGGCAGTATCTTAATTTCTGGATCGCGATTTTTCACGGTGACTTCGGGACCAGCATCTGGCTGTTCCCCGAGCCGGTGATCAAGATCATCAAGGATGCCGTTCCCTTTGACATTCTTTTGCTCCTGCCCGCAATCCTGGGAAGCTGGTACGCTGGAAATCACTTCGGCGCTTTCGCGGCACGCTCGAAATGGCTGGATAACACCATCCTGCCCATCGGCTACATTCTCACCGCAACCCCTTACATGTGGCTGGGGATCCTGCTGGCCTGGGCGCTTGGCATCGTCGTTCACGTCTTTCCTTTTTCCGGCGCCTACAGCTTAACCATGTTGCCCAGTTTCAGCTGGAGCTTCATCTGGAGCCTGGCCGTGCACTGGGTGCTCCCCTTCATGTCCCTCTTCCTGGTGATGTTCGGCGGCTGGGCGATCGGGATGCGCAACATGATCATCTATGAACTGGAGGCCGACTACTCGCACTACCTGGAGGCGCTGGGGGCACCCCGCCGACTTGTCAGGAGATATGCATTCGACAACGCGGTGCTGCCCCAGATCACCGGGCTGGCGCTCCAGCTGGGCGTCATCGTCGCAGGCGCTCTGGTCACTGAGATCGTTTTCGCCTACCCGGGCATCGGGTACCTGATCCTCCAGGCGATCCAGAACGAGGACTATTTCCTGCTGCAGGGCTGTTTCCTCTTCATCATTATTGGCGTGCTGCTGGCCAATTTTGCGATCGATGTTGCCTATGTCCTTGTGGATCCCAGAACGCGGATGGGTATGCAGGGCGAGGGATAAACCATTATGGAGGCCGTGACGGAACCCAAGAAGGGAAATGAAATCCTCTTTTTCGCCCTGAGGAACACCAAGCTCCGGGTTGGCCTGGCAATCATTCTTTTCTTTGTGGTCCTGGCAATCATCGGGCCGCACTTGGCCAAATACAAACCCAATGAGTTCGCCGGGGCACAGACCCATCCTCCTTCGCTTCAATACTGGTTCGGAACCACCTCCTTCGGGAATGATGTCTTTTCACAATTCGCCTATGGGCTGGGGGCCGCTTTTGAGGTGGGCATTTTGGGCGGGGGACTGGGAACGCTGATCGGCCTGTTGGTCGGCTTTCTGGCCGGCTATCGCGGCGGCCTGATCGACGAATTCCTCAACATGCTCACCAATATCGTCCTGGTGATCCCCGCTCTGATGGTGCTCCTGATCATCGCTGTTTACCTGAGGGCTCGCGGGGTGCTCATAGAGAGTATCTTCATCGGTTGCTTTAACTGGCCCTGGACCGCCCGGGCTGTCCGAGCTCAGACTTTCTCGCTGCGCACGAGGGAGTTTGTTGATCTGGCCCGCATGAGCGCCAGGAAACCGCTCCAGATCATCGCCACGGAAATCGCGCCGAACATGATGTCCTACCTGCTGCTCGTCTTCATCCTTCAGTTCGGTGGAGCCATCCTGACGGCAGCCACGCTGGACTTCATCGGCCTGGGTCCAACCAACGTGACCTCTCTGGGCCTGATGATGAACAACGCCGTGATCTATGGCGCTCTCATCCTCGGCCTCTGGTGGTGGTTCATTCCCCCAGGCATTGCCATCACCGCCATCGTCGGGGCCCTGTATGTAACGAATGTAGGGTTGGACGAAGCCTTCAACCCCAAACTCAGGGAGATGTGAAAGCATGAGCTTACAGGTAGAAGGTCTCACGGTCTATTATCAGACCTTGAGAGGCCGTGTCCAGGCACTGGAGAGCGCGAGCTTCGGCGTTGCGGATGGGGAAGTCATGGGGCTGGCCGGTGAATCGGGCTGCGGGAAAACCACGCTGGGCCACAGCCTGATCTCTCTCAATCCCCCCATGAAATTCATCCGCGGGCAGGTGACCCTTGACGATGAAGAACTGCCCATCTGGGATACGGAAAAGATGGATGCCTTCCGGTTCAAGAGGATCTCCATCATCCCGCAGTACGCCATGAACGCGATGAATCCGACAAGAAAAATAGGGAAGATGACCGCCGAGCTGCTTGCCTCCAGGAACATCAGTTTCAAGGCCGTTCTGCCCGAGCTCAAGAGGCGGCTGGACCTGGTCGAGCTGTCCGACGAAGTGCTGAACATGTATCCCATCGAGCTATCCGGGGGTATGAAACAAAGGATGGTGATGGTCCTGTCTACGCTCTTGAATCCTTCCCTGCTGATCGCAGACGAGATCACCTCGGCGCTGGACGTGGCCACACAAAGGGCGGTCGTGGAGATGCTGGTCGAATTCCGCAACAACGGCTGCTGCAAGAGCGCCATCGTGATCACTCATGACATCTCGATCCTGTACCAGGTGGCCGACAGCATCCTGATCATGTATGCCGGGCAGCTGGCAGAGAAAGCCCCGACGGATACGATCATCCAAAATCCCCGGCACCCGTACACGAGGCTGCTGATATCGTCCTTGCCCAAACTGGGCTCCAAGTACGCCCAGAAGAGACTCACGGGTATTCCCGGGACCCCGCCGCAATTGCTCAACCCCCCGAAGGGATGCCGCTTCGGAGAACGGTGTCCCGACGCCTTTGAGAAATGCCAGCTGGAGCCACCCTTCGTGGAGGTGGGAAAAGGTCATTTCCTGGCATGCTGGAGGGACTTCGACACCCATGCTCTCGCTTGAGGCCGTATCGAAGGTGTACCGGGTGGGGACCTTTGGCGGCAAAGAGCTTCCTGCCGCAACCAAAGTGAGCTTCGACGTCCAGAAAGGGGAGGTCGTCTCCCTGATCGGCGAGAGCGGAAGCGGCAAGACCACCATCGGTCGGATGATCCTGCACCTTACCCCGGCCACCTCGGGCAGGATTTCGTTTGGCGGCACGGACATCGCCAGCCTGCGGGGCGCGGCTTTGAAGGAATACTACCGGCATGTGCAGGGTGTCTTCCAGGACCCCTTCAGCTCATACAATCCGATCTTCAAAGCCGATCGGGTCTTCGCCCTTATCCGCGAGCAGTTTTACCCGCACCTGGGCGGCTCGGAGTGGAACGACCGGGTCGACCGCTCTTTGAAAGACGTCGGCCTCAATCCCGAGAATGTCTTGCACAAGTTTCCTCACCAGCTCAGCGGGGGCCAGCTTCAGCGCTTCCTGATCGCTCGCGCCCTGCTGCTCGATATTCAATTCCTGGTGGCTGACGAAATCATCAGCATGCTTGACGCCTCCACCCGGATCGATGTCCTGAACTTGCTGGCGGACCTCAAATCCCGCGGGCTGTCCATCCTCTTCATCACCCACGATCTCTCCCTGGGGTACTACATCAGCGACCGGGCGGTGATTCTTCGCCAGGGATGCATCGTCGAAATGGGCTCGTCGGAAAGGGTTTTCGCAAACCCGTTGCATCCCTATACCAAGATGTTGATGGCCTCGATCCCTCGCCTGGACCACAAGTGGGAAGAGATGACCAGGGACCTGGTTTCAAGAGTGCCGCAGGATGGGCGGACCGGCGGCTGTGCCTATTACGACCGATGCCCACTGGCAGACAAAGACTGCGCCCGGGAGAGACCCATGCTGAGAGATATCGAACCGGATCACTCGGCCGCATGTTGTCGGTGCTGAGGAACATGACTACTTCAACGATCCGTTTGATTGGACCCGAATTGGGCAACATCCCCTGGGAAGAGCCCCCCGCTGGCCGGCATGAAGTCGTTTGGCGTTCTGAAAGGAACCCAATCCTCACCCGCGCCGCCGTTCCAGGCGCCAACAGCATTTTCAATAGCGCCGTCGTGCCCTTCCAGGATGGGTTCGCCGGTGTCTTTCGCTGTGATAACGCCGCCCGAGATATGCAGCTGCATGCCGGGCGGAGCCGCAACGGAATCGACTGGAACATTGAACCGGAGCGCATCCGGTTCCGAAGCCAGGACGGCGAAATCGGCAACTTCACCTATGGCTATGATCCCCGCGTCTGCTGGCTGGAGGACAGGTTCTATCTGACCTGGTGCAACGGGTACCACGGGCCGACGATCGGCCTGGGCTACACCCATGATTTCAAGACCTTCTGCCAGATGGAGAACGCCTTCCTGCCGTACAACCGAAACGGGGTGCTCTTCCCTCGCAAGATCAATGGCAAGTTCGCGATGCTCAGCCGGCCGAGCGACACCGGGCACACCCCTTTCGGCGATATCTTCTACAGCGAGAGTCCCGACCTGACCTATTGGGGGCATCACCGGCACGTCATGTCCCCGGTCGGAGGTTGGCAGTCCACCAAGGTCGGCGCGGGGCCCACGCCCATCGAAACCAGCGAGGGCTGGCTGCTCATCTACCATGGCGTGCTCACCTCGTGCAATGGGTTCGTATACAGCCTGGGCGCGGCCCTGCTGGACCTTGAGCAACCCTGGAAGGTCATTCATCGAACGCGATCGTATTTGCTCTGCCCCCGGGAGACCTACGAATGCGTCGGCGACGTCCCCAATGTCACCTTTCCCAGTGCGGCGCTGGTGGACCCGCCCACCGGGCGCATGGCGATCTACTATGGTGGGGCGGACACGGTGACTTGCCTGGCCTTCGCGCGGTTCGATGAGCTTTTGGACTTCATACAGAAGGATTCTTTTTGAGGCCGCCTTGGGAGAGGCAGGAATCCCAAGGATCCCGGGGGTCGTCTCTTGCCTCATGCCGGTGCGGCGAGAGAGTCGCCGCACGGGTTCGGAAGCCGGTCTCGAGCGGAGAGAGGTTCTGGTTCCGGGTTGACGAACCCCTGCGGCGCAACCGCGCCCGCCCGGCTTTCCTTATCCGCTTGTGAGACCCTCTCCTCGAGGCGCCATGCGTTATGGTCACTTTGACGACGAGCAGCGGGAATATGTTATCGAGCGCCCCGACACTCCCCTGCCCTGGATCAACTATCTGGGCTGCGAGGCCTATTTCGGGCTCATCTCCAACACCGCCGGCGGGTTTTCCTTTTACCAGGACGCGCGTCTTCGACGGCTGACCCGCTATCGCTACAACAATGCTCCGCCGGACTCGAGCGGGCGGTACCTTTACCTGCGCGACGATGACCTCCCCTCTCATCCGACCGGACCGTTGTTCTGGTCACCCACCTGGCAGCCGACGCGGACCCCTCTCGACGAGTACGAATGTCGCCACGGGTTGGGGTACACAACCATCCGATCCAAGCTGGCTGGCATCGCGGCTCAAATCCGCTACTTTGTGCCCCTCGGCCAGAACCTGGAAATCTGGGAACTGAACCTCACCAACCAGCGTGATCGGCCGGTCTCCCTGTCCGTCTTTTCCGCGGTCGAGTTCTGCCTGTGGGACGCCTGGGATGACGCCACCAACTTCCAACGCAATCTGTCGATTGGAGAGGTGGAGGTCGTCGACGGTGTGATCTATCACAAGACGGAGTACCGCGAGCGCCGGAACCACTTTGCTTACCTCGCCTGTTCCGAGAAACTCGCCGGTTTTGACACGCAGCGCGAGGCATTCCTGGGCCCTTACCGGGGTTGGGAATCACCCCGGGCCGTGGAATTGGGCCAGATGTCCAATTCAATCGCTCGCGGGTGGCAGCCCGTGGGCACACAGCAAGTCAAGCTGAGGATGAAACCCGGGGAACGGAAGAGCCTGCGCTTCGTCCTGGGGTATCACGAAAACCCGGAAGGTGAGAAGTTCGACCCCCCCGATTCGCAATCGATAAACAAACGCAGCCTGAAACCGATCCTGACCCGCTATCTGCGGGAGGACGAAGTGGAGCGCGCCTTCCAAGAATTGAGGGCCTACTGGGACGGTCTCCTGAGCAAGCTACAGGTCGCCACGCCGGATGGCCACACGAATCGCATGGTCAACATCTGGAACGCCTACCAGCTGATGATCACCTTCAATCTTTCCCGCTCGGCCTCGTACTTTGAGAGCGGCGTCGGGCGGGGCATTGGCTTCCGTGACTCAAATCAGGACCTGCTCGGTTTCGTCCACCTTGTCCCGAAACGGGCGCGCCAGCGGCTGCTCGAGCTGGCGGCGACGCAACTGGAGAGCGGTGGAGCCTACCACCAGTACCAGCCACTGACCCGACGCGGAAACAACGACGTGGGCAGCGGCTTCAACGATGACCCGCTCTGGCTGATCTTGGCCACGGCAGCCTACGTCAAAGAAACCGGCGATTGGGGGATCCTGGACGAGCTCGTGCCGTACGACGGCCAGCCCGGCTCCGAGAGTCCGCTCTACGAGCATCTGCGTCGCTCGACCGAGTACACGCTCGAGCGCAGGGGACCTCACCGCCTGCCCTTGATCGGGCGCGCCGACTGGAACGACTGTTTGAACCTGAACTGCTTTTCCGACACCCCTGGCCAATCCTTCCAGACGACCGCGACCAAGGATGGGAAGACGGCCGAGAGCGTTCTCATCGCAGGCTTGTTCATCCTGGCCTCTGGGGAAATGGCCGCCATGGCCAAAAGGCTCGGCCGCCCCCAGGATGCGGAGGCATTCCGAGCAGCGGCGCAGGACATGGAGAAGGCGGTCTGGTCGGCAGGCTGGGACGGCCAATGGTTTTGCCGCGCCTATGACAATTTCGGCAAACCGGTCGGGTCAAAGGATTGCCAGGAGGGACAGATCTTCATCGAGCCGCAGGGCCTGTGCGTGATGGCCGGCCTGGGCCTGGACAACGGCCGCGCCGAGCAGGCGCTGGACGCGGTGGCCGCGCGCCTCGCCACACCGCACGGCATCCTGCTCTTGCAGCCTGCCTACAGTCGCTACTACTTGCAGCTCGGCGAAATCTCATCCTACCCCCCCGGGTACAAAGAGAACGGGGGGATCTTCTGTCACACCAACCCGTGGGTCATGATTGCCGAGGCCATGATCGGCCGCGGCGACCACGCCTATGATTACTACCTGCGCATCAACCCGTCCGCCCGCGAAGCCATCAGCGAAGTGCATCGATGCGAGCCCTACGTGTACGCCCAGATGATCGCGGGGCGAGAGGCCCCAACCCATGGGGAGGCGAAGAACTCCTGGCTCACCGGAACGGCGGCCTGGAACTACGTCGCCATCACGCAGTGGATCCTGGGAATCCGCCCGACCTTTGAGGGGCTGCAGGTCGCCCCGGTCATGCCCTCCACCTGGTCCGGCTTTCAGGTGGCTCGCGAGTTCCGGGGCGTCCGCTACGTCGTTCAGGTGAGGCGGACAGGGTCAGGGAACCGAGCCCACCTCGAGGTGGATGGAAAGGCCGTCGAGGGGACCGTCATCCCGCCTCCGGCCCCAGGGACAAGAGAAGTCCACGTCCTGGCCGCCATAGGGGTGCCTTGACGGGGCCGATGGGCGAGGGGGGAATCTCACCCCAGCGATGGGCGAGAACTCCGCGGAGGTCCCACAGGACGGATCAGGCCCTTGGCCGGGACGGGCAGCCCCCAGTTCGGGCTGTAGGCGATTGACCTGGGCCTCAGTTCCGAGGAAGGTTCGATGGACCGGGAGAAACTTCAAGTCGGGGTGAATCTGGGCGGGTGGTTATCACAATACCCGGCTAGCGACCAGCGGCACTTTGATTCCTTCATCACCGCCGAGGACATCAAACGGATTGCCGGCTGGGGCTTTGATCACGTCCGACTGCCAGTCGATTACCCCCTGCTCCAGGACGAGCCTCGGGCGGGTTCTCCCAGCGAGCGCGGATGGGCATGCGTTGAATCCTGCCTGGAATGGTGCCAGCAGGACGGGCTGCGCGTCATCCTCGACCTTCACAAAGCACCCGGCTACACTTTCGAAGCCCCGGTTGAAAGCCCTCTCTTCGGGAGCCCTGCCCTGCAAGAACGGTTTCTGGCGCTCTGGCAGGCCATGACCCACCGTTTCTGCGCTCAGATGGAGGACGGGCTGGCCTTTGAACTGCTCAATGAAGTTTTCCTGCCCACCAGCGATCCCTGGAACGCGTTGGTTCGAAGGGCCGTGGCAATGATCCGCAAGGAGGATCCTCAGCGAATGATCGTCATCGGAGCCAACCGTTACAATGCCCCGGGCGAGCTGAGCAGCCTGGAAGTCACTCCCGATCCGAACCTCCTTTTTACGTTCCACTTCTACGCCCCCCTGGTCGTGACCCACCAGAAAGCGCCCTGGATCCAGGCACTGGTGGAGTATGACCGTCCGGTCGACTACCCGGGATTCGCGCCCGGCTTGGAGGGTTTCCTGCAGGCCCACCCCGAGCACCGCGATCGACTGGGAGCCGAGGTCGGAAAACGATTCGACTGCTGGTACCTTCAATCTGAACTCCAACCGTGCTTGGACTTCTCCCTGCGGACGAACCAGCCGGTCTATTGCGGCGAGTTCGGCGTCTACGAGCAAGCCGACCTGACCACTCGCCTGAACTGGACCCGAGACCTGATTGATCTGCTGCACGGATTCGGGATCGGGCGCGCCTACTGGACCTACAAGGCCATGGATTTCGGCCTGGTGGACGAGGGCGGGCAGGTTGTCAGCCAGGAGCTGATCGCCATCATTTCCCGCCGGTGAGCTTGGCCATGCAATATGGTTTCTTCGACGAACATCGCCGCGAGTACGTCATCACCGACCCACACACCCCGGTCAAGTGGATCAACTACATCGGCACGCGTTCGTTCGGCGGGTTTGTCGATCACACCGGGGGCGCCCTGATTTGCAGGGACGATCCCACCTTCAATCGGATCACCAAGTACATTCAGCAGACGCCCAGTTCGGACTTCAAAGGCGAGACGCTGTACTTGCGGGTTCCCGCACCAGGCGGATACTCCGTGCTCGCCCCCTTCCTGGTCCCCGGGCTCGGGGTTCTTGAGCGCTTCGAATGCCATGTCGGCCTGGGTTACACCCGGCTCGTGACGGAGTGTCAGGGCCTGCGCACAGACTGCACCATCTTTGTGCCGCTCGGGGCCCACTGCGAACTGCGAGACATCCAGGTCACAAATCTCCGCCACGTCCCGGTTGCGGTCGACGCGATCCCCGTGGTTGAGTACACCCATCCCGACGCGCTCCGGCAGTTCACCAACGCGGACTGGGTTCCGCAGACCATGCAAAGCCAGGTGATTCAAGACGGGGATCTGCTCATCTTGATGCAGTACCCGTTCATGTATCGGGACACCCGGGTTAACTACCTTGCCTCCAACCGGCGGGCCTCATCCTTTGAGACCGACCGCAAACGTTTTCTGGGCGACAATGAATACGGCACCTTCCAGACCCCCCGGAGTCTTCTTCAACCCGAGCTGGGCAACTCGCTCGCCTTGCGCGGAGACAACCTCGCCGCTTTGCTTCATCCTCTGGGGACGCTGCCGCCTGGCGAGACGCGCCGTCTGATCACCCAGCTCGGCCAATCCCGCAGCGTTGAGGAGGCCCTCCCGGAGATCCGGCGCTTCCGGGATCCCGAGCAGGTCGAGGCGGAGCTGGGCAGGCTGCGCGCCTTCTGGGAGAGGTATCTCTCCGCCCTGCAAGTCACCACGCCGGACCCGGGCATGAGCGCCATGCTCAACGTCTACAATCCGCGCCAGTGCTACGTCACCACGACCTGGTCGCGTTATCTCTCCTACTATCAACTCGGGCTGGGCTCGCGTGGCATCGGCATCCGCGACTCGTCGCAGGACGTGATGGCGGTGATGGCCTCCGTTCCCGCTGAGGCGCGAACCCTCCTGCTCGTACTTCTGTCCTTCCAAATGCAGGACGGCTCCGCGATGCACCAGTTCAATCCGCTCACCCGGGAAGCCAGTTGCGGCGACTCGCTGGAGAGGCCGGACCGCCCGCACTATTACAGTGATGACCACCTCTGGACCCTTCTGGCCGTCACGGCCTACCTGAAGGAGACGGGAGACTACTCCCTGCTCGAGGAAGTCGTCCCCTTCTATGGGAAGGGCGGACCCGACCACGAGCTGGAGCCGGGCAGCGTGCTTGAGCACATGAAGCGCGGCCTGGCCTTCACCGCCCGCGATGTCGGCCGGCACGGCCTGCCTCTGCTTGGATTCGCCGACTGGAACGACACGGTCAATTTGCCGGCCGGATCAGAATCCCTCTTCACGGCCAATCTGTACGGGAAGGCCCTTCTGGAGATGATCGCACTGCTGGAGCACCTGGGGGAGGTTTCCCTGGCCGAGGAATACCGCACCGCCTACGAGCGGATGCGCTCCAGGGTGGAGGCCACCGCCTGGGACGGCGACTGGTATGTCCGCTATTTCGACGACGAGGGCAACCCCCTCGGCTCGTCGAAGAACACGTACGCGCAGATTTATCTCAACGGCCAATCCTGGCCGGTCATCTCAGGCTTCGCTTCCCCGGATCGCGCCCGGAAGGCGATGGACGCCGCCTACGGGAAGTTGAACACGAGATTCGGCCTCAAGCTCGCCACCCCCAGTTTCAACGGGTTCGACGCCCAGTACGGCGGCGTGACGACATTTCCGCCCGGCACCAAGGAAAACGGCGGCATCTTCTTGCATCCCAACCCGTGGGCGATCATCGCCGAAACGATCCTGGGCAACGGCGATCGCGCCTTTGAATACTATTCCGAGATCAATCCGGCCGCGCGCAACGACCTGATTGAGATCTACGAGTGCGAGCCGTACGCCTACGCCCAAAACATCCTGGGCGACGAACACCCGCAGTTTGGACTGGCGCGCAACAGCTGGCTCTCGGGCACGGCGTCGTGGGCCTATCAGGCCGCCACGCAACACATCCTCGGGGTCCGCCCCACGTACAACGGGCTGGAGATTAATCCTTGCATTCCCCATGCCTGGGACAGTTTCCAGATGACCCGCAGGTTCCGGGGCGGGCTGTATGAGATCTCGGTGGAAAACCCGCTTCACGTTTGCCGGGGTGTGGCCTCCACCCGCGTGGATGGTCGTGCGATCGAGGGGAATATCGTCCCGCTGAGCCGGCAGGCTGAGCCCCACCACGTGCACGTGGTGATGGGGACGGAAGCGAAATCGCGATGACCCGGCCGTTGGACAAGGCGAGGTCCCCCCTTCACGGCGCTTGAGAACGGTTTGCGGCCGGCCGGAAGCCCGGGGCGCCGATGCAGGTGCCGCCCCCAGGCCCTCGCCCTTTCGCCGAGGGCACGATCTATTTCAAGGAAAGGGCCTGATCCAACGGTTGGCCATTCAGAAAGACTTCGACCTGATCGACGGTTGAAAACTGGAGAGCCGTTTCTTCGATTTGAGCCTTTACCCTCGGGGTATCGCACTCCCCTCCCAGCTGCAGGGTCCCCGTGAGATAGACTGTCGCCTTGCGATTTTGAAGGTTCACGCTCTGCAGCTGCAGATCGGATTGGTAGAGGGCGTTATACAGCCCCGACTCTCCGTAGTCTCTTTCCTTGATCGAGAACAGTGCGCCCAGCGACGCCTTCAGCACTCCGACCGTGTACGGGACCTCCAGCTGAACCGGGACGGCGCTGTCGCCGCAGCCGATCATCTTTCCGGACACCCCATTGTCCCCAACTGCGATCAAGAACACCTGCAGGCTCATTTCCTGCGGTGTGGGACTGGCGGCTGGCGGCGCGGTCGGGGGCGGGAGCGCTGTCGGCGGCACTGTGGCGGGCGGCGGCGCACCGGGAGTAACGGTCGGGACGGTCACAATCGTCGGTACCACCGTCGGGGCCACCACGACCGTGGTCGTGCTTTCCACCCCCAGCTCGAACGTCCCGCAGGCCGACAAGGATAGGACGACGAGAGTCCCCAGGAAAATAACGGCAATGGTCTTCATGCGAGCCTCTTCGAAAAGCACAAGCGGGTCGTGGTCTTGATCTGCGCCTCCCAGTCTACCAAGAGGCTGCGGAATCGGCGTCACGGGGCTGTGTCAGGTCGATGACCGTTTTGTAACGGCCGATTCCCAACCGCCAAGTCGCCTCAAGTGGCCCGAGGCGCCAACCCCGCTCTGGCAACCGAGGCATCACGCTGCCCGACCGGGGGACCACGCCTCTCCTGAGGGATTGCCCCCGGCCAGCCTGCCAGCCTGGCTGCCATGTCTCGGTGGCGAGCGAAGCAAACGCCCAAGTCCGGAAGTTCCCGTCGGTCCTTTCCGCAACGGAGACCCCTCGCCCAGGACGCTGGCCAGGCCGACGGCGATAGGGTCAGGACTTGGCCCAGACTGGCAACTGCTTCGCCCGCCGTGCAACTCAGCCGGGCCCCTGCCCTTCCTGGCTTCGTGTTCCTCACCCCGCCTCGGCGTCTGACAACCACCAAACCATGAGCCCGGCAAGTCTTGCGTCCTCCCCAGGGATGGACGAGAACTTGCAAGAGGGTGGAGTCAAATGGCCCCGGAGCCACGGCCTCATGCGAGATCTCGTTCCCTCGATGGGCGAGGCCTGAGCGAGGTGGCTGATCCCAAGTAAAATGGAGGAGCTAGCCAGTCTCGCTCTGCGACGAGCCACTCGGATCGTAACGCCGGGCAAGGCAGACTTCTATGATCGTCAAGGACAACTCTCCCCGCTTGCTGCTCGTCGACGATGAGACTGCCATCACCGTGAACCTCGCCCCTTTCCTGGAACGCTCTGGGTTTGCGGTGCGTGTGGCCGACGACGGGATCCAAGCCTTGGAGCTGGCGAGCCAATTCCACCCCGATTTGATCATCTTGGACGTGCTGATGCCCAGGATGGATGGCCGCCAGGTCCTGCGCCGCTTGCGGGGATCTGGCGATTGGACGCCGGTTATTCTACTGACCCAGGTTGGGGAGGCCGGCGAGCGGGCCATGGCCCTTGAGGAAGGCGCCGACGACTACATCAACAAGCCCTTTGACCCGCTTGAGCTGGTCGCCCGTATCCGATCGGTGCTGCGCCGGGCCCGTCCCGGACAGCCCCCGCTGGCGGCCTCCAGGCAATTGGACTCCGGTCGATTGATCCTGGATCGGCGGGCTCACCGCGTCGTCCTGGACGACCAGGAACTGAGTCTCACACCCAAAGCCGTCTCCTTGCTCGAGTTTCTCATGACCCATCCCGACGAGCTCATAAAGCGAGAGAGATTGCTCGAATCGGTCTGGGGCTGGGATTATCCAGTGGGGACCCGTACGGTGGACACCCGTATCGCCGAACTCCGCCGGGCGCTGGGCGACGACGCATCGAAACCAACCTACATCGAGACCGTTCCCGGCGAGGGATACCGATTCATCGCCAAAGTCGAGGTGCGTCCATGAGGCCCCTGCGTTGGGCGTGGATTCCGGTTTTCCCCGCTTGCTTGGGCCTGCTTCTGGCGGCCGCCTTCCGGCTGGGCTGGCTGCCCAACGAGGTGGTCTATCTGCGGGCAGACCTCGGCACTCTCGCCGGGCTGGCGGGCCTGCTCTTAGCATTCGGCTTTGGCATGCAATGGTTGTGGTGGAGCCGGAAGGAGAGCAACCAACAGGCATTTCACAACCGGATCCAACTCGAGGCGGCCAATGAGCGCCGTGGATTCCTGCGCCGCTTGGATCATGAACTCAAGAACCCCTTGATGGCCATCCGGGCCGGGCTGGCAAACCTGAACGGCACGGCCCTCGCACCTGACCAGCATGAAGTCCTGGTGGGCCTGGAAACTCAAACGGTGCGGCTCAGCAACCTCCTCGGTGATCTGCGCAAGCTGTCCGACCTGGAGACTCGCCCGCTGGACCGCAGTCCGGTGGATATCGGCAACCTGCTGCAGGAAGTCGTAACCGAAACCGAGAACCGGCCCGAGGCCGCCGGGAGACAGATCAGCTTGATTCTGCCGCAGGCCCCTTGGCCGCTGCCCGCGGTCCCTGGCGATCGCGATCTCCTGTTTGTGATGTTTCACAACCTGGCGGATAACGCCCTGAAGTTCACGGTCCCGGGGAATACGATCGAGCTCCGCGCCTTCGAAGACAATCCAAGCGTGGTTGTGGAAGTGGCCGACACCGGCCAGGGAATCCCCGATCGGGATATGCCCATGGTCTGGGAAGAACTCTTCCGAGGGGAGAATGCGCGCGGCACTCCCGGAAGCGGGCTGGGGTTGGCCCTGGTCAAGGCGATCGCCGAACGTCACCGCGGTCAGGTTTTCGTGCGCAGCCGTCTCGGCCAGGGAACCGTTGTGACCCTTCGATTGCCGACCCGCTAGGGTCGGAGATTCCCGACGAAGCTGACGCTGTCCGCACCGCCTCCCCCAGGCCGACCCCGATTCGTCCGGCCGGGAGGGGATCTCAGCCCGCCTTTGTTGATCGATACCAGTCCGCCCGGGTGAGGGGAAGAGCGCTTCCCCCACCCGGGTCTGGTTTGGCCAGCAGGGTCTGATAAACGTTGAGCCGCCCCGAGGAGAAGCCGTAGGCTGAGGCGGCCATGAACAGCCTCCAGGTCCGGTAGGTGGGTTCGTCCACCCAGGCCAGCGCTTCGGTGTGATGTGCTTCCAGGCGCCTTACCCACTGGCGAAGCGTAAGCGCATAGTGTTCGCGCAGGCTTTCCACGTCGCGGACTTCAAAACGGCTGTCTTCAGCCGCCCTTAGGGGCACGTTGATGGGCTCCAGTTCGCCGTCGGGGAAGACGTAGGCCTGGCCGAAACTCGCCCCGCCCTGTGGGCCGGCATCGGCCGTCCGGCACGCAATTCCGTGGTTGAGAAACACCCCCCGCGGTTTCAGCAGGCGATACGCCCGGGCAAAGTAGGTCGGCAGCATGGCGGCCCCGACGTGCTCGAACATCCCCACGCTGACCAGGGCATCGAAGCTTTCCAATTCATCCATTTCCCGGTAGTCGCGCACCACGACCCGGCAGCGGCCCGACAGACCCGCGGCCCGAATTCGTTCCTGCGCCAGATCGGCCTGCGGCTGGCTGAGGGTGATCCCGGTCGCGTCGACCCCGTAGCGTTGGGCGGCGTACATCACCAGACCGCCCCACCCGCAGCCGATGTCCAGCAAACGCTGGCCCGGGCGCAGGCGCAGCTTGCGGCAGAGGTGCTCCAGCTTCTGCTCCTGGGCCGTGTCCAGGTCATCCCCGGGCGACAGGAAATAGGCGCACGAATAGACCAGGCGCCGGTCGAGCCACAAGGCGTAGAAATCGTTGGAAACGTCGTAGTGATAGGTCACGGCTTGGCGGTCGCGGGCCAGCGAGTGCGGCCGACCGGCCAGCCGGGCCGGGCCGTGCCGACTCGACCGGTGTCGCTTTCCCTCCCCCTTGGGTAGGCTCACCAGTTCGCGGCCCAGATGGAGTCTTGTCAGGACGCCCAACTTGGCCTGAGATAGAGCGTCCGCAAGAGCAAGGACCTGTTCAACATCGCCCTCAATGTCAAAATCGTCGTACAGATAGGCTTCCCCCATTCCCAGTTCCGTGCCCGGCAGGAAGATAGCCCGCAGCGCCCCCGGATGCTTGAGCACCAACGTGGCCTGACGGGGGGCATCGTCTGGCCACAGGCTCCCGTTCCAAAGGTGGAAGTTGACGCGCAGAGCCGCCTGGTCGCGGACCAGCTCGCTGAGAATCCGAAACGTCAAGCTCACCCTGCCATCGCCTTGAGAGGTGGAACCGGGCGACATGCGCATCCTCCAGTCAGGGATTCGAGCGCCTCTTCGCCCGCCTGAGCCGGCCAAGAACCGGCTCCCGTCAGCGGAGCGGCTTGCTCAATCCGGGAAATCACCCGGTCGCAAACACATGGCGCCCGATGATCTGATCCTGGTATTCGGGGGCGAGCTCGCAGAAATACCCGCTCCAGCCCCACACACGGACAATCAGGTTCTTGTGAAGCTCCGGATGAATCTTGGCATCTCGAAGGGTTTCGACGTTGACGCTGTTGAGCTGCAACTGCTGGCACCCCAGTTGGGCGAAGGCCCGAACCAGCAGAGCCACCTTGCGCACCGACTCGTCATCTCGGAAAACCGAGTCGGAGAGTTCCATGGTGATCGGGCCGCCGTTGCAGATTCGGCGGTAGTCCAGTTTGCTGTAGGAAAGAAGCAGGCTGAACGGGCCGCGGATTTGCACCCCCTGAGAGGGAGCCAGGTTGGCTCCGAAGGGTCGGCCCCGGCAACGCCCCTCTGCGGTTGCGCCCACCAGCGGCTCACGCATGCCCGGGTGTCCCTGCGCCAGCCAGAGGTAATACATCGCTGAGCCTGAACCTGGACGCAGGATTCCTTTTCGGCCGGTGGTTCCGTAGCTCTCGCAGGCGTCCGCCAGCAGCTGGAACAATCCGACCAGGAAGTGATCTGCCCGATCGTCATCATTTCCTGTCTTGGGCCCCTTTTCTGCCAGCTTCACCCGCAAATCCTCGCAACCCTTGTAATCGGCATCCAGTGCCGCCAGGATTTCCGTCGGCTGGACGCTCCTCTCCCGGAACACGAACTCCTGGATGGCAGCCAGCGCATCAGCGGCGTTCGCCGAGCCGGCTCCGTGGATTCCGAAGTTGTTGTATTGCGCCCCTTCCGAGATGTCCCGTCCCTCCTCCAGGCAGTCTGTCATCAGCACCGAATAGTAAGGGGCGGGCGGCAGAAGCAGGCGCTCATAGGCGCCGGCCAGATCGTTCACCTGCTGGGCTATATTCCCTTTCACCCGCTCGAGGAGCTGCGGCATATCCTCGCCGGCCGAGAGCCCACCCCGCAGGGCCTGGTCCACGGCGGCGGGAAAGGACACCGCCCCGATATTGACAACGTCCATTGCCTTGCCGGGGACCAGGAATTCCCAGCAGGCCGCGATGGCATAATCCCGGGCGTCTTCCAGACGGTAGCCGCACGCCACCAGGCCCGGGATCACGACGTCATCATTGCAGTATTGAGGGAATCCCAGTCCCTTGCGCGTCAACTCCGTTGCCAACGTGAGCAGCTCGAGATCTGTGCTCGCGGAAATGCGCAGGTTAACCTTGGGATCGATCAAACACACATCCCGGGACACGCGCAGTGCCAGGGAGGTCAACGGGTTGACCGCGGGATTGCCCGCCCGATCCACGCCGCCCAGGGTGATGGTTTGCCCGTTATCCCCCTGCTGGACCCCGGGGTAGAGGTCACTGTCTTTGTTCAGCGAGATAAAGAATTCGGCCAGAAGATCGAAGGCCTCGTCCTCTTCCAGGCGTCCCTGCTCCAGGTCGGACTTCAGGTACGGCCACATGTACTGATCAAATCGACCCAGCCCCACATGGTAGTTGCCTCCCAGGCAGACCACGGCGTGCATCAGACGCAGGGATTGCAGGGCCTCGTGAAATGTGCTCGCCGGCTGGGCGGGGACGCGTGTGAGGATCTCGGAAATCTCCCCACGGCCCATGGCACGGGCGGTCTCGGCGTAGCACGCCGCCAGCGCCAGGACGGCATCGATCGACTCGATGGCTCCCTCCAGGAAATCGACCGCCTGCGGCTCATCATGGCACCGAGCGCGGGAGGCCAGGGCGACTTTCCGCCGCCCCAGCAGGCCCTGTGAAAGGACCTTGCCCCAGTCGGCACAGATATTGCTGATCGGACCCAGTTCGTGCAACGTCCGTCCGATGGTAAGGCGTTCCCATTCGTCTTCCGAGTAGACCGCAGGGATCTCGGTAGGCAGCGAGCGGGTGAACACGATGCGCTCGTCGGGAGGAATCGCGACGACCTCTGCTTCGCACTGGCGGACGGTCAATCGCGCCACGCGCCTCGACCACGACAAATGCTCTGCTTCGCATTCCTCCAGGAGGCGGACAGGTTCCTGCCGGCGAAGGGAGTGGTGTTCGCCATCACGCGCGCGCTGTTTCAGTCTTTCAATTCTCGGGTTCATGCCAGACGCACCTTTACTCCAGCCTCGAGGAACACTCGCGTATTCACACGGACCGGCTGAGTTTCATCGTACTCGGGATGAAACTCCATTCCCGCCGCCCGGTACTTCGCTCCCGCCGCGCGGTTGTACGCAAGCAGATCGACCTGCATCAGCCCGGGCAGGTTCTTGATCACCTGGGCAATCCCAGCCAAGTTCTCATCCGTATCCGTCACCCCCGGCACAAGGGGTACGCGCACGACAAAGGGGACGCCGCTCCTGCTCAGCACCTGCAGATTTCTCAGAATGGGACCGTTGGAGCACCCCGTGTGGCGGATGTGGGCTCCTTCATCAATCAGTTTCAAGTCGTAATACACCATGTCGACGCGATCCAAAAGCAGGAGCAGATCACGTTCCGCACCGTAGCCCGAGGTGTCCAACAGCACATGCAAATCCTCCAGCCGATCGATCACCTCCGCAACAAATCCGGCTTGCATCAGCGGCTCGCCCCCCGAAAAGGTAATCCCGCCCTGATTCGGGCGCAGGATCACAGACTGACGATTCAGGATGTCGGCCAGCTCGCCAGCGGCATACTCAATCCCAACCAGGCGAGTCCCGGCCGGGCTTGTCATCGGCTGCGGGTCCCGCGATTGACCCTCCGGGTTGTGGCACCAAGTACATCGAAGGGGACAACCTTTCAAGAAGACCGTGGTGCGGATTCCCGGCCCGTCATGAACCGTAAACTCCCTGATGTCGAAAACAGACCCGGTGGCCATGAGCTCAATTTGAGCAGCAAGAGAATGAACGGACACCCTGGGCGAGCGACTGAATGTGCGTCCCTGATCCCGGCCAGCCCCTCCTCTTGATTCTACCGCGCAGGCTCCCCAATTGATTCCCCGCACCCATCCAAGAATCCGGCCCACTTCGAGGCGGGGCCCATTTTGCCTATTGTGCCATGGTTCGAGCAAGAGAGGAGATCCCTATCAAGTCAGGGTCCCTTTCGTGTTAATCCCACCCGCCCAATCCCAGCCTGCTCGGCCTGCCGCGTCTCCCCTCGCGACCTGCTTGATCCAAGAGCCGCAGCGGAGCCTGTGGCTCGATCGCCCCGCGCGCCAATCGACCGGGGGAACCCGCAAACGTCGTCAGAACCCTGTCCGGGGTAGCAATCGCTTCCGGATTCCGGACGCGGGATCGGATCGCTGCGGCCACATCTCCCGCGCTTGGCAAACAATAACGAACCCGGGCATCAACCTTCCACCGAAATGACCCCGCGGGCGTCACAAGACGGAGACGCCCCCCAACCCTCCGGCAAGCTTCACCTGGCGCCGATGGCCAGGCATCTGGACCCGGTCCCTGTGGGGTCACGGCCGCCACCACGGGCGGGGTCTGCCCCCGCCATGGGCGCAATTCCTGCCGGATTGCCCGAGCCGCGGCCCTTCCCACAACCCGATCCGAGAACACGCTCTAAGAGGTCCGCGGCCCAAGACAATTCGACACCTCAAGACGAGCGCGACGTCCTCGGAATGGGGAGCGCAGGAAAGCCCTATTTGCTCAAAACCCAGGACCAATTGGTCCGTATCCTTACAGCATGAGGATGCCCTCGGAAATCATACGTGATTCTGTTGGCCAGATTGTTGAAGCGGATCCGCTTCCCCGGCTTGTGGAACCTCCCCAAGGGCTCTCTCGCGGCATCGGCGGCCCGGAAAGACCACAGCCAGATTGAGCGCTGGCATTCCGGCTAGACAGGAATCTTCCCGGCGAGGGTCAGGCACGATCGATTCCGTGGGTCGAGGGACTCCTCCAGTTGTCCCGCTCATTGAATTTGCTCGTTGAGTTTGCTTGACTTAGCGGGCTCTGGCGCTATACTAGCCCTGGGAAAGCGCGGCAGGAGGCGAGGTGCACGAACAACGGCGGCTCGCTGCGTGTGATCTGGTCCTCCTTTCTCTCGGATAAGGCGGGGGTCCCCCAAGGGGACCCCTTTGCTTTCCTCCGCTCGAAATCGGTGGCATCGTCTGAACAGGGCAAGAGGATCGCGACCTGGGACCGTCACAAAAATGGAAGGAGGCATGGGCGCGAGATTGGAAAGCTTGACCTGAAATTCGAGGATCGAGGAGCTCCGGGCAAGAGGAGTCACGTGTAGACCAGGAGGGAGAGAAAGAATGGCTGCGTATGATTTCCAGTTGCTGCTCAAGCGCATTCTCCAGCAGGGTGTGGCATGGGCGCCCGATCAGGAGATCATCTACCGCGATCAGGTTCGCCACACGTACAGCGCGATGTACCAACGTGTGCTCCGACTGGGTGGCGCCTTGCTGGCGCTCGGAGTGAAGAAAGGAACCCGGGTCGGGGTTATCGAATGGGACAGCCACCGGTACCTGGAGATGTATTTCGGCATTCCCGGCGTGGGTGCGGTGCTGCATACCATCAACCCCCGGCTGGCACCCGGCGATCTCTTGTACACCGTGGCCCATGCAGAAGACGAAGTGCTGATCTTCCACGAGGACTTTCTTCCGCTGGCGGAAGCCCTGCGCGCCAAGGTGCCTGGGATACGCAAGTACATTCTCATCACCGACAAGAAGGAGAAGCCGGCCATCAAGTGGGTGGACGCGGAGTACGAAGAGCTTCTGGGGGGCGCCGCTCCTCTCGCGGAGTTGCCTGATTTCGACGAGGACACCCTGGCGACCCAGTCCTACACCACCGGGACGACGGGCCAGCCCAAGGGGGTCTTCTTCACGCACCGCCAACTGAGCCTGCATACCCTGAGCGGGGGCATCACCCTTTCGGCTCTGGGCAACTACGGTGGGGTGGACAAGACCGACGTATACATGCCGCTCACGCCCATGTTCCACGTCCATGCCTGGGGCATGCCGTATGTTGCCACCCTATTCGGCCTCAAGCAGGTTTATCCCGGAAAGTATGAGCCTCCGATGCTCCTGCGCCTCATCCTGGGCGAGAAGGTGACCTTCAGCCACTGCGTCCCGACCATTCTGCAAACCATCGTCACCGCTCCGGAAGTGAAAAAAGCCGACCTGAGCCGCTGGAAAGTGATTATCGGCGGGGCCAGACTGCCCAAAGGCTTGGCGATGGAGGCGACCAAACTGGGAATCAAGGTGTACGCAGGCTACGGCCTGTCCGAGACTTGCCCGGTCCTCACCATTGCCAATCTCAAACCATTCATGGAAAAGGACTGGGCCGAGGAGAAGCGCCTGGACTGGGCGATCAAGACCGGGTTTGTGGTTCCCCTGGTCGACCTGAAGGTGGTCGACAGCGCGGGCAAGGAGGTGGCCCGCGATGGCAAGGAGAGCGGCGAGATCGTCGTACGGGCCCCGTGGTTGACCCCAGCCTATTTCAAGGAGCCCCAACGCTCGGAGGAATTGTGGGCGGGGGGATGGATGCACACGGGGGATGTGGCGAACGTCGACGAGTACGGGTATGTCCAAATCGTCGACCGCCTCAAGGATGTGATCAAGAGCGGGGGCGAGTGGATTGTCTCCCTGGAGCTGGAAAATCTCCTCAGCCTGCACGAGGGCGTGTCGGAGGCGGCGGTCATCGGCATTCCGGACGAGAAGTGGGGTGAGCGCCCGCAGGCCATCATCGTGGCGCGGGAAGGGTTCAAGAACAAGCTGACCGCAGAGGAGCTCAAAGGCCACCTCAACAAATATGTGAAGGAAGGTGTCATTACCAACTGGTCGGTGCCCGAGAGCTATGTCTTCATCGACGAGATCCCCAAGACCAGCGTCGGGAAGATAGACAAGAAGGTGCTGCGCAGCCGGAACGCGGCCGCACAGAAGTAGCGATCCGGATCGCAGGGAATGGAGGGGCGACTTGCAGGAGGAGTCGCCCCTTGGTTTTTCTGTGGTCGTGCCCAATGGGGAGGGCGCCACCGAGCCCCCGTCCGGGATCAGGATGGGAAGTCGCAAAGGGGGGGATCCCCCTCGCGTTCCTCGCCAGCCTCCCGGGCCTTGCCCGTCCTCACCTATCGCCGTCCCTCCCAGCCACCCTGCTCCGAATCGCCTGCCCGACCCTTCGTCCGCCGGAGCCCCAGAGGGACAGGAGCTCGGTGGCCCGGGGAATCCAGAGCCACACAACTCGCGGTTTACGAGGACACGCTTTTCCCTGGTGCGCCAGGCTTCCCGCCCGGGTCCCTGAAAGTGGGCTCCAGTCGGCTTGAGGATCAGCGCCAGTCTGCGCCACTTCGAGAAAGGAGTCAGATTGCTTCCCGCCGCAAGGTTGAGGCCACATCCCTCGGCTTGGAATCAGATCCATCCGCCAAGGCCGGCGATGGGCCTCAGCTGAGCGCGCCGCTTTTCCCCGCCGCATTCGAGCGGATCTCATGGCACACCTGACGCAGCCTTTTGTGAACGGGCGCGAGGAGGTTGAAAAGAGACCACGATAACCCGGCACAGCGCGCCACAGCGACGGCTCTTTGAGGACGACCGGGTTCACGAACCCGGTGACCCATGCCTTCTCGGCCGCGATCCAAGACCGAATCGATGGGAGGGTCGATCGAGGAAGAAGAGGCTCTCAGGGCAGTGGGTGCCAGACCAGCGAGAGGCTGATCGCTGCCGCTGCCAGGAGCGCGCCCAGGGCCACAAAGATCACGCTGAGTTCCTGAAGCTCATGTTTGGTAACCAGATAGGTCGGGAGACTCTGGAAAACACTCTGCAATTCCCCCGCCGTTGCGGCGGAGTGATAAGTCCCGCCGGTCATCGAGGCAATTTGCTTTAGGGTCGCATCGTCAATCCCGGTGCGAAATCCCCCTCCAAATCCTCCACCCCCAAATCCCTGCCCCCCGAAACCTTGATTGGCCCCGCCAAATCCGCCTCCGTTTCCAAACAGGCCGCCACCCTGGGGGCCTTGGCCGCCGAATGGCATGAATCCGTTGGCCGTACCAAAGCCGATCGTGTAAATGCGCACCCCCCGGTCCACCGCCTGCTTGGCGGCATCGAGCGGCGCTGGACCTGCGTTGCTCACCCCATCCGTCAGCAGCACAATGATGTCCGGCACGTAGGCCCCTGGGGCAACCGGCGGGGGCTCGACCCCGGAGGAGGGATCGGTCACGCTCGGCGCAACGTTCTTGTCCACCTCGGCAATCGCGTCCAACGACTTGAGAATGCCACTGCCGATCGCCGTCCGGCGTCCGGTGGTCAGGCTTTCGATCGCAGCCTGCAAGGCTTCCTGATCCGTCGTGGGCGCTTGGATCACTTCCGCGAACTCAGAGAACGCGACGATCCCGATTTGGGTGGTGGCTTTCTGGCGCTGGATGAACGACAGCGCAGCCGCCTCTGCCGCCCCCAGGCGCGAGGGCCGAATGTCTGTCGAACGCATGCTTCCGGAAACATCCAGGGTGAGGATGACCGTGGTTTGTCCGCTGGGAAGACTCACGACTGCCGCCGGGCGTCCCAGCGCGATCACCAGGCTCGCGAGGGAGAGGAGAAACAGGGCAAATGGCAGATGGCGGCGCAGCCAGGACTGGCGCGGAATCACCTCTCGCACCAAAGCCAGGCTGGAGAAGCGCACCGCAAATCGCCGGCGCCGCCGCAGCACCAGGACATAGGCCGCGACGATCAGAGGAATCAACGCCAGCAAGGCAAGAAAGCCGGGCCAAAGCAAGTCGATCCGTTGCATCTCGGGCACCTTTAGCTATTCGCCATCCGGATCACGGCATGCGGCTGAACCACAGGAGTGACAAGGCACCCCCGATCAGAAAGAGAAAGATGCTGGCTCCCGCGAAAAGAGAGGTGACTTCCGTTTTTTCCGGCTTGACTACGAGTTCGCGGTCGAGGTTTTCGTAGATCGTGCGCAAGTCCTGCTCGCTCTCCGCGTTGTAATAGGTGCCCCCCGTGACCTGCGAAATCTGTTTCAACGTGAGCTCATCCAGCTGAGTGTGGACGGTGAAGCCGTTGATGTGCAGAGTGGTTCCCGCTGGGCTCCCAATCCCGACAGTGTAGATGCGCACGCCGCGTGCGGCCGCCAGCTGGGCGGGGACCAGCGGATCCGGATTCTCATTGTTCTCTCCATCGCTGAGCAGGATGATGACGGCGGACGTGTACACTCCCTTGGGGACCGGCGTCGGCGTAGGGGCAGGGGTCGGCGGCAGGTTCGAGTAGAGGTTCGGGGCTTGCCCAGCCTGACCCGTGGCTACGGCAATCGAATTGAGGGAAGCAACCAGCCCCTGCGCGATCGAGGTGCCGCGCTGCGGCGCCAGACGGTTGATCGCCGCCAGGATCGCATCCGGGTTGTCCGTCGGCGTCTGCACCGAAAAGGCACTGTCACTGAAGGCGACAACTCCGATCTGCACGCTGGTCGGCTGTCGCTGCACGAAGTCTCTTGCCGCCGCCTTCGCCGCCTCCATCCGCGTCGGCTGGACATCCGTCGCCGCCATGCTCCCGGAAACGTCGAAGGCCAGGATGACGGTGCCCTCTTCCCTGGGAAGACTGAGAACCGTCTGGGGGCGCGCCAATCCGACGGTCAGGATCCCCAGTCCCATCAGAAAGAGGGCCGGAGGAACATGGCGGCGCCATCCCAATCGGCGCCCCCCTGCCTCCTGCACAAGCCCAAAATTGCCGTAGCGGGCGGCAAGCCCCCGGCGTTGCTGCTGCCGACGCAAGTACAGCACAACCCCCAGCGGAAGCAGGAGCAACAAGAAGAGCACGGCGGGCCAGAGGAAGGACATGAGAAGGCCAGAGATTACTTTCTGCGCTGCTGCCTGGAGCTGGCGAAGCGCACGATTGCGCTGACCAGATCCTCTTCGGTCGAGACCGACATCACGTCAACCCCGGCACGCCGGAATGTCCGCTCCAAATCTGCTTCGCGCCGCGACGCGGCCTCTGCAAACTGCCTCCGAAATCCCGCATCGTGCGTGTCCACATACAGCTGTTCGCCCGTCTCCGCATCCTCCATGAAGACGGCACCGATATCGGGGAGTTCGACCTCCCGGGGATCCCACAGGCGCACCGCCAGGACTTCATTCTTTCGGGTGAGCAGGCTCAGGGGAGCCTCCCAGCCCGGAGCGCAGATAAAATCCGAGACGACAAACACCAGGGATCGTCTCTTGATGGCATGCAGTCCCCATTCCAGCAGGGGCCTCAGGTTCGTAAACGGAGCCCGAGGCAAGCGCGGCTGTTGCAGCAGATCATTGGCCAGGCGCAGCGTCTGGATCCGCCCGCCTCGGGCCGGAATCGTGCGTTCGATACGGGAGCCAAAGAAAACGGCACCCACGCGGTTACCGTGGCGCGTCAACAGCCGCGCCAGCGTAACCACGAAGTCAATCAGAACCGTCCGCTTCAGAGTATCCACCGTGCCAAAATCGACGGACGGGCTGAGGTCCAGCAGGAACCAGGCCGTGATCTCGCGGTCTTCGTGGTACTGCCGCACATACGGCGTGTTCATCCGCGCGGTCACATTCCAATCAATATAGCGAATGTCATCCCCGGGCTGGTATTCGCGCAGATCCGCGAAGTCCACCCCGTAGCCATAGAATAGGCTGCGGTAGTCGCCTTGGAGAACCCCGTCCAGGCGGCGGATGACTTTCCAATCCAGGCGATGCAGGATGCGTTCAGGCGTTGAGGCGGACGTCGGTGTGCTCATGCAAGGGCACTACAGGGATCGGAATTCGGTCGAGTATCTTCTGCAGCAGCAGATCGGCAGTCACGTTGTCCGAAAGCGCCTCGTACGAAAGCACGAGCCGGTGGCGCATCACGTCCAGAACCATATCCAATACGTCTTGCGGCAGAACGTAATCGCGTCCCCGCACGAAAGCGAGGGCCCGCGCGGTGAGGATCAGGTTGATGGAAGCGCGCGGGCTTGCGCCAAACAGGATGTATTTTCCCAATTCGCTCAAGCCCACTTCTCCCGGCTTGCGGGTCGCGTTCACCGTGCGCACGGCAAACTCAATGAGCGCAGGGTCAACATACACTCGGTCCGCTTCCTGCTGGAGCTGCAACAGTTGCGCGCCGGTCAGGACCTTCTGCAGGGCCTGTAAGGTGCCGGTCATCCGCTCGACGATAACAAATTCCTCCGTTGTGCTCGGATAGCCGACCAGCACCTTGAGCATGAAGCGGTCCACCTGCGCCTCGGGCAAGGGGTAGGTTCCCTCCGTCTCGATGGGATTCTGCGTGGCCAGCACCAGGAAGGGATCGGGCACCTTGTGGGTCTCGCGACCGATCGTCACCTGCCGCTCCTGCATGACCTCCAGCAGAGCGCTCTGCACCTTCGCCGCCGCCCGGTTGATTTCATCCGCAAGCAGCAGGTTGGTGAAGACCGGCCCTAGCGAGGTGTTGAATTCGCCCGTCTTTTGGTTGTAGATGCGCGTGCCGATCAAATCGGCGGGCACCAGATCCGGCGTGAACTGGATGCGCTTGAATTCGACTCCAATCGCTTCCGCCAGAGTCTTGATGGCCATCGTCTTCGCCAGCCCCGGAACCCCCTCCACGAGGATATGTCCGCGTGCCAGCAGGGCGACCGCCAAACGCTCCAGCAAGTGATCCTGCCCGACGATCACTTTCTTCACCTCGTACAGGACGCGTTCCATCGGGGTTCTGTTTTCAGGATCCATTTTCCCTTCCACCGAGGTTCTCCTTGAGAATGGGACGATCGCGCCGCCCGCCAAGGCGGGAAGCCGCCAGCTGGGCCCTGCGGCGCGGGGTCACCCTTCTCCTAGTCCGGCGGCGAGCCGAAGGCCGAGCCGGCGACGTTGATCGGCACGGCGAAACCGATGCCGATGAACACATCCTGACCCGTCGGGTTGACAATCCCCTCGACAATGCCGATGACTTGTCCGTCCCGATTGAGCAGCGGGCCTCCCGAGTTGCCGGGATTCACGGCGGAGTCGATTTGAATGAGCCCTTGCAGCACCAGATTGCTGTTGGGGGGTTGGAAAGAACGATCGAAACCGGAAATTACTCCTGCCGTCATCGATCCGTACAGGCCAAACGGATTGCCGACCACATACGCCTCGTCGCCGACGCGCATGGCGTTCGGATTGCCAATCGTGGCCGGGTAAAGCTGCGCCGGAGGGTGGCTCGCCTGGAGGATGGCGATGTCAATCGAAGGTTGCTGGGTCGTCACCTGCGCACTCGACTGCGTGCCATCCGCGAAGGTCACCCGAATATCGCTGGCCTGAGCGACCACGTGCAGGCTCGTCAGGATATCGCCGCTATCGTCAATGACGACACCACTCCCCAAGCCGGTCTCTGAGTCGCCGCCTGCGGCGAGGGCTTTGGTTTGGATCAAAACGAGCGAGGGTTGAATGATCTCGTACACGCGCTCAGAGAAGGCTGGCGGAGGCGTCGCCGAGGCGAGGGCTTGGGCGACGGCGTCGTTCACGTCGCGCTCGGTCAGCGGATGGGGCCCCGGAAAGAGAAGGCTGTAGAGCAGGAGCGCCACCAGCGCCGCCGCTGTCCCGAGAGCAAACGGAAGCGCGCTGCGCAGGCGGGCTCTCAGCCGCTGCAGGCGGGCCCGCCAAAGCGGGCGGTGCGAAACGGGTGCTTCGTTCATTCTCGATTCCACCAATAAGGAAAGGGGACCTTGCCAACATGAACGGCGCCGGGCGCCCGCGCACCAGAACCCCGACGATCTTCAGGGAATTTGGAAACTATAGAGCCGCAGGATGAGACGAAAATGAATGACCCCTTTGGAATGCCCGGAGAACACGGCACCTCGGCCCTGGCCAGCCTTCCGTTTCCGCAAGACGGGGATTGTGACATGTGGGCCAATCGGGACGACGCGCGACCATGCCAATCCTTATGATACCAAACAGAGGATTTGGGATTTGGGATTTGGGATTTGGCAGGTGGGAGGCTCAGGCCGGATCAGGCTAACCTGAAACCTAACCCCGGGACGGTCAAGTTCGGCCGATCCAACCCCTGCCTGGACAGCCCGGTTTCGGGGTTTCTCCCGATCCAGAAGGGCTGCATCCGAGCCACTAGACCCTCGTCTTGCTCCTCGCGGCCAGAGGTTCCTTTCCTGCTCCTGCCTTCTGCAGATACAATTGCGCCACCTCCAGCTCGCAGGCCTTGGTGGTATTTCGCGCGAACGGCTTGCCGAACACAGGCCTCTGGGCAGGTCAGCCGAGCGGGACGGTCACTCCGGCAAGGTGAAGCGGCGCCTGATGCGCGGCGATGCGGGTGCCGCATGAATCGGCCCACTTGGTCTTGGCGGGCGGCCCGCCAGGCCGCGAGTTCGCTGCTCCTTTGGTTTCGCCGATGAAACAGACCTCCGGCGGAATGCGACCGGGCGCTGAAGGGATGACGTTGGCTTTTCCTCTTGTTCTCCCCAGCCTGGAAGTCCGGACGCTCCGGAGGGACTAGCAGATGCCTGCCCCTTCCCGTACCCCTTGGCGCGAGTTCGCAGCCGGTGCCCGTGACCAGCTGCCGATCCTGGCCGGCGTCGTGCCGTTCGGTTTGATCTTCGGGGCGCTTGCTGTTGGTTCGGGGCTTTCCGCCCTCGTCGCACAGGGGTTCTCGCTCATCCTCTTTGCGGGCAGCGCCCAACTCGTGGCCGTAAGCCTGATCGCGGGCGGCGCGCCGGCGGCCGTTGTCATTGGCACGATTTGGATCGTCAACTTGCGACATCTGCTCTACAGTGCGAGCCTGGCGCCACAGTTCTCCTCCCTTTCCGCCCGCTGGAAAATGCTGCTCGCCTGGCTGCTGACGGACGAGGCCTTCGCCGTTGCCTCCGCTCGATATCAGCGGGGGGAATTGCGCTTCGCTCACTGGTACTTCTTGGGGACCGGTTTGACACTGTGGTCCGCCTGGCAGGCCTGTACCGCCGCGGGAATCCTGCTGGGAGCTCGCGTTCCGACCGGCTGGCAGCTCGACTTCGCTCTGCCTCTCACCTTCCTTGCCCTTCTCGTCCCGATGCTGCGGGATCGCCCGGCGATTGCCGCTGCGGCCAGCGCCGGTGGCCTGGCGGTGATCCTCGGGGGGCTGCCCGATCGCACCGGGCTCTTGATTGCTGTCGTGGCGGGAGTAGGAGCAGGGATGCTGCTCGAGGGGCGCCGCAGGTTGCCCGGGAGGAGCTCCCCGTGAGCAGTCTCGCCCTGTGGACCATCATCATGGCCGGGGCGCTCGGTACCTATGCGCTGCGGCTGTCTTTTATCGGACTTCTGCCCCCTGACCGACTCCCCGCACGCCTGTATCAATCTCTGCGATTCGTGCCGCCTGCAGTGTTGGCCGCACTGATCCTTCCCGGACTCGTCAGTTCGGGCGCGACCCTCAACCTGAGCCCGACCAACCCGCGCCTGATTGCCGGCCTCCTGGCCGGCGCGATCGCCTGGCGCACGCACAACGCCTGGCTGGCGATCGCAGCAGGGATGGCGACCCTCTGGATCCTCTCAGCTGTTTTCTGATCTTGGGTTCCTTGGCGTGCCAGGTCGACTGAGTAGAGGGATCCTGCGCGACGCGGCGCTTTCTTCTCTGGGTCCGATGGCATACAATGCCTGGGAGGGCCAGCCTCTTGACGGGCCCTTTTCACGCCTGGCTGGGAGCGCGGAAGAGGAGATCAAGAGTCCCAGGCCCAACGATCCGCGGAACCTGCCCTCCTCCCCCTGCCCATCCGGAAAACGGGATCCAATCCGGGTTGGATTGGAGGACCTGGAGCAGCCTTTTGGGCTGGGCCTGAAGGAGTTCCCTCGGGACCGTCCCCTCTGGTCCCTTTGCCGAAGCCGCTTCTTCCGGCCGGGGTTTGTCCCTTGCCCCCATGGGGATGAGCGGCCGGCTGAGGGGGCCTCCCCAATAGGATGCGACCTGGTGCCTCCCAGATCACGCAAAGCCTCGAGAGGAGAGGAATTCGAATGGCAAGCGAAATTGTGGTTACCGTGAACGGCCGGGCGCATCGCGTCGAAGCCTCGCCCGACACCCCCCTGCTCTATGTGCTGCGCAATGAACTTGGACTGAACGGCCCGCAGTTCGGTTGCGGCCTGGAACAGTGTGGTTCTTGCATGGTGCTCCTGGGTGCCAAGGCGGTGCAGTCGTGCAAGCTGCCCGTCTCCGAAGCCACTGGCGGTGCGATCACGACCCTGGAAGGACTGGGGACAGCGCAGGAATTGCATCCTGTGCAGCGTGCCTTCCTCGAGGAACAGGCCGCGCAATGCGGCTACTGCACCAACGGGATGATGATCGCCGCCGCCGCATTGCTGGGAAGGACCCGGCATCCCACCGATCAGCAGATCCGGGAGGCGCTCGAAGGAAACCTGTGCCGCTGCGGCGCGCACTTGCGCATTCTCCGCGCCGTCAAGCGAGCTGCGGATTTGCTGGCTCAGGAATGGGGTTGAAGGCGATGGATGCGCAGGGATCTTCATGGGGCGGTTCGTCGGAGTGGAGCGAAACGGGTGCGCTGGAAAAGGCCAACCAGGTCGACAACTGGCTGGCCATCGGACCGGACGGCATGGTCACGGCCTTCAGCGGCAGGGTTGAACTGGGTACGGGGGTCCGCACGGCGCTGGCCCAGATCGTGGCGGAAGAGCTCAACGTCCCCTTTGACCGGGTCCAGATGGTCATGGGGGACACGGCCCTCACTCCTGACGAGGGCTACACCGCGGGCAGTATGACCATCCAGTACGGCGGATTCGCGCTACGCCACGCCAGTGCGGAGGCTCGCCAAGCCCTGTTGGAGCAGGCCTCGGACTCCCTGGATGCTTCCCTGGACGAGCTGGTCATCCGGGAAGGGATCATCTCCGTGCGAGACGACCCCGCGCGCTCCATTTCCTATGCGCAGTTGATGGGCGGGAAGCGATTCAACCGCAGGATTACCCTGCAGGCCCCCCTCAAACGGCCGGAGGAGTACACCATCGTCGGGCAGCCCGTCCGGCGAGTGGACCTTCCCAGGAAGGTGACGGGGGCTCCTGGCTTCATCCAGGACATGCGCCTTCCCGGTATGCTGCACGCCCGCGTCGTCCGCCCTCCCAGTCCCCAGGCCAAGCTGGCCATGCTGGAGGCGAGCTCGGTCCAGGACGCGCAAGTGGTGCGTCTGGGCGACTTCGTCGGTGTAGTTGCATCTCGCGAGGAACAGGCCGTTCGCGCGGCCAAACAAGTACGGATCCAGTGGGACGAAACGGCCCGCCTGCCTCGAATGGAGAATCTGTATGAGGAGTTGCGCAGCCAGCCTGCGACTGAGGAGGTCGTGGAGGACCAGGGGGACATCCGCTCGGCTCTGCGGCGTGCCGCACAACGATTGAGCGCGACTTACTACCAGCCCTTCCAGGCCCATGCCTCCATCGGCCCATCCTGCGCGGTTGCGTATTTCCACGACGATCAGGTCGAGGTTTGGTGCAACACCCGGGGGGCCTATCCCCTGCGCCGGGCGCTGGCGGATCTCTTGAATCTGCCCGTGTCGAAGGTGCGGGTGACCCATGTCGAGGGCGCCGGCAGCTACGGACAAAACGGCACCGACGACGCCGCGGCCGACGCGGCCCTGCTCTCGCGTGCGGTCGGCAAACCGGTCCGCGTTCAATGGACGCGCGAGGACGAATTCCGGTGGGAACCGTATGCTCCTGCCATGGTTATGGAAGTCCATGCTGGCCTGAACACGAAGGGAAAGGTGATCGCTTGGGACTATCATGCCTGGTCCCCGACCCACGTGGCAGGCGCGCAGAATGGGGCCTCTCTGCTGGCCGGGCAATTGATCTCCGGAAAGGCGCCGCCAGCCATCCGGTTCTTCTTCGGTGGCGCCCGCAATGCGCCGACAAACTACTCCTTCCCCCACCAGCGGGTGACCATGCACTGGCTCTCCAACTCGATCCTGCGCGTCTCGTCTTTCCGCAGCCTGGGCGGTTCCGCCAACACCTTCGCCAACGAGTCGTTCATGGACGAGCTTGCCAACGCAGCCGGGGTTGATCCCCTGGAGTTCCGCCTGCGCCACCTGCCGGATCCGCGCGGGGTCGAGGTCCTGAAGGGTGCCGCCCAACATGCCGGCTGGGGCACGCCGCTCGCGCCCGGCGAAGGACGCGGGATCGCATTCGCACAGTACGAGAACGAGGAGGCCTACGTGGCCACCGCGGCGCTGGTTGAGGTGGAGCGCGCGACCGGCAGGGTGCTTGTGAAACGTCTTGTGGTTGCTCACGACTGCGGATTGGTCATCAACCCCGACGGGCTGAGGAATCAGATCGAAGGCAACGTCATTCAGTCCACCAGCCGGGCTCTCAAGGAACAGGTGACTTTCGACGACCAGCACATCACAAGTCTTGACTGGGAAACCTATCCCACCCTCAAATTCTCAGAGGTCCCACAGGTAGAGGTGGTCCTGATCAATCGGCCGGATCAGCCCGCCCTGGGCGCCGGGGAGCCAGCCAGCATAACCACGGCGGCCGCCCTGGCCAACGCTATCTTCAGCGCAACCGGGGGCCGAGTGCGGCAAGTCCCCTTTACGCCAGAGCGCGTGCGCGCAGCGATCGGATGAGACCTCCAAGAGCATGGAGTGGACGCGCAGGTTGAGAAGCGCTGGGGTCTTCAGATCCGGGCACTGGGCCTCGGAGCGATTCCTTCCGCGTCTCGTTCCCCATTCGGGCCCACAAGCGTTTGGGGCAGGCGAGCACCCGGGACTCGGGAGGAGGGCGCCTTTTCATTCCACCCCAGGCCCTGTTTTCCCCTTCCCCTCTGCCTTGCCCGGCCAGGAATTAGTCCGGGGCCCATCTTTCAAGGAAGAGGGTGTCACACCCAGACGGTCAACCGGGCCCGCTGCCGGGCAGCTGCGAGAGGGTGATTCTCAGCGCGTCCAGATTCCCCTCGGCCCGGATCCACTTCGTAAAGTTGACGCTGTGGCGCAAGTAGATCAGGTACTCCTGGGGGTCGGCCGTCTTGTTGAAGTAATCCTCGACGGTCCAGTAGAGGATATACAGGTTCCCGGCATTGATCAGGTACGGCAGATAGACTCTCTCCTGGGCGGAGAGGGGTCCAAGGCCTGGGCGACCAAACATGTACTGTTGATAAGCTCCCAGATAGATGGCCACATCCTCCAGCCTCAGCTCGCCGTCGTGGTCCCCATCCCAGGAAGTGTAGAAATACCACAGGGCCAGGCCGACATCGAAGGCCCGCAGGTCCATCTTGGACCAGTCAAAGTCGAACACCCCGGTCACTTCTGAGCCGCGGAACTTCAGATTGCCCGGGTGATAGTCGCAGTGGATCACCACCTGCGGCAATTCCCGTGCCGGGGGTTCCTGCAGGACCTCGAGTGTCTCCCTCAGGTCCTGCTGCAAGAGCTCCTGGTTTTCCGCCAGGCACGCGTCGAAGACGGTGTGCTTAGACAGTCCCGAGGCCGCCGCCAGCCGCGAGGCAATGAGCGGGAGAAGATCAAGGATCCTGGGCTCCTTCCTTCGGCCCTCCGGCTGGAAACCCGCCATCGCCTGATGGAACTGGGCCTGCATGATGGCCGCGCTGCGGGACTCCTTGGGCAGGCAGCGAGGGCCGACCCAGGTGTAGCGGTCCTCGTCAGGCAGGAAATCGAAGATGGCGAAAAAATCCCCCTGGGGGTCCACGCTTGAAACGCGATGCACGTAGGTCCGGCCGTCGCGGGTGAGGTGCAGAGCTGCCACGGGCGGGCTGCCGGCAGCCACGAGGCGATTGATCACCGAGTGCTCAAACCGCACGTCAGACTCGCCGACTCCCTTCTTGTACTTTCGAACAAAATAGCGCGCCGCTGATCGATCCACGTCACACACAAAACTGGCATTGACGTACCCACGTTCGTTTCTCTCCAGCGCGACCAGCCGCCCCAGATCGTAATGCTGGAAGACCTCATCGAGTTCGACCGCGGGGTCTGTGGCCATCCTCCTCCTCATCCGACGATCGTCCTGCCGCCGACCTGATGCCGGACAGCTTTGCCGGGCGAGGCCCGATCTCCTCGCCGGCTCCCCAAGGCAGTGGATTTCGGACGGGTTTCTGCATTCCCCGTCCGAAGAGGACCCAGTCAAGCGGCCTCTGGATTCCCTCGAGCGCCGCGCGGGCGGACCTGGCCCCGCGCAATGCCTTTCGGAGACCCAGACCCCACCGAACGGATCAGGATGATGCCCCTCCGGAAACCAAGATGCGGACATCAACGACCGGTGGGTGCTCCAGTTGCTTTTTCACCTTGCATTGCTGTGCGGCACGGATCACGGCCGCCTTGTAGCTCTCGGGGAAGTCCGGAGGAAGTTGAATATCCAAATGGATCCTGCTGACCAGTCCGCTCGACGGGTCCTCTTCCATGTGCTGGTACAGCCGTATTCCCGCCGCAGCCATCCCGCGCTGGCGGCAGAACTCCAAGACATAGAAGCCGGCGCACGTCCCCAGCGACGCGAGAAAAACCTCGAACGGGGTGGGAGCCGAGCCAGGACCACCTCCCTGCGTCGGCTGATCTGTGGCCACGATAAAAGGGCCAAAGTGAGCATCCACCCGCGCCCCCCCGGGGAAGTCAATCATCAGATCCATGCTAGCATCCTTTCGACACGACGGACCACCCTGCGACGCCAAGCCCTCTTCCGCGTCTCGGTACGCCATCTTACCCGATCGGAATCCTAACCAGGCTAAGCGGATCCCCCGCCGGCTCCCTCAAGCTTACGGTCAGCACCACCCCGCAAAAATGGCACCGCTCAACGCGCAGAAACATAGCCGATGGGCGACCGGGGCACAGACTCCAGCGGCAGCACATCGACCAGCTCGTACGAGCGGGACCCTAGGCCGAGGGCCTGCGCATATTCCACAACTCGATACGGGTCCTTGAGCGGGCCATGCAACTGGCGGAAGGGATGGCCCTCCCTGAAGAACACTTCCATGGAAGAAGGGATATTCTCCTCAATCAGCCGGCAGGTCGAGGTCAGGTCAAGGGTCGCCTGCTCGAGCGCCACCAGGTCATCGCCTCCAAAGAGGCCCACATCCGGGAGGATGGGGAGCGTGGTGAAACCGAAGCAATCGCAGAGCGGCGTGATGTCGGTCGCAAGATTGAGATGGACGCTCTTGCCCGGAGCAAAAGTGGAAAGGGTGACCCCGGCGCTGATGGCACAAGCTTCCTGAAAAGAATCGAAGTTGACGCGGTCAATCCGCAGGCTACCCGCCGGGGCCAGCTTCAGGCAACGGCCGCACTGATTGCACTGCTCGAAGTGCAGGTGCAGCTCCTCAGGTCGATCCTTGTCTTCAACAAGTGCCCCGAAGGGACAGGCGGCGGCGATCTTCCTCCGCGTCTCCGCGTCCGGGCACATTTCAGAGAACCAATATCGATCAAAGTGGCAACTGTCATGCATCGCGCTGCGGGTCTCGGTGACCATGCATCCCAGTGCCAGATTCTTGATCCCTCCGCCAAATCCGCACGAAGGGTGTCCCTTGACATGGGCGAAGTTGATCAGGAAGGTCGCATCATTCACCATCCCGGCGACTTTCCACTCCTTCAGGTTCTTGAAGGGTCGAACATAGGGGTAGAAATACTTCTCGTCAATTCCCGCCGCCAGGTAAACGGGGCATCCAACCATTTCCTGGGAGTAGCCCCGCTTCTCGGCCCCCTCGACGTCCCAGTCCACGTCTGCGATAAACGGCTTGCCGCCCCCTTGCTTGACAACCTCGACCACCTTGCGCACAAAAAGCGGCGCAATGGTGGAGTAGTTGATGTTGTTCCCCGTGTGCATCTTGATCAGCACAGTTTCCCCCTTCACCCGCTCCCTGAGGCCCAGCCGCTCAAGAATCAGGTCGAGCTTGGCCGGAAGGGTCTCCTTGGCTTCCATGCGCGTTTGATGGGCCGATCCGAAAAAGACTGAACTGCTCATGGGCCTTTCCCTCCAAGAGACGCAACAGGGATTCAAGAATAGCCAATATTAGACCGACTTGCCCGAGCCAATTCAGAATACGCTTCCGCTAAACCAGGCGGGACTGGGACAGAGTGAGGCCTGCCTGGCCCGCCAGCGCAGCGATACCCACAGCCAAGCAGACCCTCGCGCTCAGCCGCCTTCTCCTCACGACGAGGAGGCCCGCCGGCCCGAGAGCAGCCGCCTCGGGAAAACAGAGGAACTCAATGCTGAGCGACGCCAAGACCGCAAAGCAGCCGTGGCCCCAAAGGCGGTCCAGACAATTCCACCCTCACTTGGGGATTCCACAAGCACGGCGGACGCGGCCGCCAGGGTGAGCATGGGAATCTCGATCCGATAGATGCCCGGGAGAGGAGACAAGGGCTGCCCGGAAGCGATCAGGGACCAAAGGATCCCCGTCACCAACACGCAGGCGAGCGCCGCCCCGATTGCAAGGACACTCTCTGCTGAACTTAGTCTTAGCATGGACGTGAGGCCCTGGTCAGTGAGCTCACCCTGCTCACACAGATTCGGTCGGGTGGACTTGTCCCACGCAGCGGCTCCACCTTGGCGCAAGAGGCGCGTTTGTCCACCGTTGCTCGCGAGGGACCGCTTTCTGCTCAAGTCCTAATCCGGTCTCCCTGCCAGCCAATTCCTGATTTCCTTTGTGTGCTGGCGGTAATCCCCAAGCAGGGCCTCCACGATTCTACCCGCGGTGGCCGGCCCGCCTCGATGGTGCGCCACACCGTGGTCTGCATCCCACTCGCTCGGATCAAGGGTCCCCAGATAGTTCAGAAACTCCTGTCGAGAAGTGATCAGCTCTTTCAGCAACTCCTCCTTCGAACAGGACATGAACTGGGCGACCGAGGCGGCATTGAGGTTGGCGTAGTCGTTGGCCGCATCGGCATAATAGCCTGGAGCCTGACCTCGGCGAATCTCCTGGCAAGCCTGGATCATGCGGTAGTGCCAGCCTATCAAGTGCGCCACCACCTCACGCGGTGACCAGCCATTCATTGGTTCCAAGAACCGACGATCCGGCACAGACCGAATGCAATCGCAGAACTCCAAAAAAGCGTTGTCGAAGGGCACCAGTTTGCCTGGGTTTCCCATGACGGTCTCTCCCTAACGACCTCTGTCCCTGCAGATGGCCCCTCACTCAAACCATCGCCGCGGGCGGGGCCCCAGGATTGGCCTGCGAGGTGTGCCGAGCCAGCGGATGGCCGGACGAGCCTCCTGTCAAGCGGACGTCCCGGAATACTGGCGCAGTCCAACCTGCCAGAAGAGACGGGAAACGGCGAGCAACACCACGGCTAAGACCACCCCACTCAGCAAGGTCCCCCCGGTAAGGCGACCAGTGAGAGCTTCGGCCGGCACCGTCGTGGCAAATGCAACCGGGACGATGAAGGTCAGCGCGAAACGCAGCCACCCGGGGTACAGGCTCACCGGCCAACGGCCGGCCTCATACATGCTCTGGAAGATCTCGAGGATATTCTCCACCCGCACGAACCAGAACGAAAGAGTGGCCAGGATGAGCCAAAAGCTGTAGATGATGGCTGCGCCAGCGGTCACCATGACCGCGAAATATGCCGCTTGGCCGGCGCCCACCTTCTCTCCCAATCGAATGATTGCCGTGACCAGCACTCCCAGGCCCAGGGCGACATCAATCAGCTTCCAGATCTCTACCCGGTGGACACTGACAAGAAGTTGCGCGTCCTCCGGCTTGGTGAGCAGGAAGTCGAGTGATCCGTCACGAACGGACGATATCAAATCCTCCATGCCGGGCTGGATTACCAGCCCAATCATTCCCCCCACCAGGAAGTACACCCCGACCAGCGCCAGCACCTCGTCGGGCCGCCAGCCGCCCAGCGTGGCGGTGAAAGAGAAGATCACGGCCAGGCCCGCCAAGGCAGTCGCCAATTCCAGAAACGACTGGAACAACTGGACGAAAAAGTTGACCCGATAGGCGAGTTCGTCCAGGACGCTGACGCGGAAGAAGACGCCCAGGAGACGCAGGTAGTTCATCATGCGCCCACCGCCGAATAGATCCGGACACCTGCCCGCCAGACTATCCGCACCAGGACGATGCTCAAGGCCAGCCATGCGGCCTGGGCGGCCAAGCCGATCAGTCCTTGCAACGGGCTGAGCTGTCCAGTCAGAAGTTCGACCGGAAAACCGATCATCCAGCGGAATGGAAGGACGGAGGCCAGGACCTGGATCGGAACGGGGAAGAGCGAAAGGGGCGCGATCTGGCCTGAGAGGAACAGGAGCGGGACAAAGTAGGTCTGGTTGATCGCGCTGACGCGTGTGGTCCAGAAGGCGGACTGGGCCAGGGTCCATTCCACCAGAAACCGGATCAGGAAGGCCAGCACCAGGGCCGGCACAGCCGCGGCCAGGGACCACAGGGCCGGGGAGGCGGAAGGTCGGAAGATCAGCGCCAGACCCGCCGCGGCGGCCAGCATCATGGGCAGGGTGATGAGTTTGGAGGAAACGTTATCGGCGATGTCGGAGTGGATGGGGTGCACAGGTTTCAATAGAGCAAACGACAAGCTGCCCTCCCGGACCCGATACTCGTATTCGAACATGATCCAGGTGTAAGTAACGTGGTTGACGAGCATCAGCACAATGTAGTAGGCGGCAAAGCCTCGGGTCGTGATGTCGCCGACACTCCCCCCGTTCGTGTTCGAGACCGTCGACCACACGATCAGGTACACCAGCGGTTCCAGGATGTGGGCAATCATCCAAATGACCAGCGAGGCACGGTACTGGAGCGTGGAGGCGAGGGTGGTTTTGAACTGCTGCACGTACAAATCGGCCAGGGCCCTCACGTCTCCCCCTGCGAAAAAACGTTGTCAATTACCTCCTCAATGGGAGGATCCTCCACCAGGAGATCGATCACCGGGAGGTCCGCGAGCAACCGTTCGGTGACCTGGGCCGTTTCCGCCTTGGGGACCCGCAGGGTGAAGCTCCCATCGGAGCAGGAAACCACTTCGCCGTAGGACCGCAGGTCGGCCCGGCAGTCCTCCAACTGCACCACGATCGTCTTATGCGCCGTGAATTGCTGCACGAGATCCGCCAACTCCCCGTCGAAGAGGAGCCGGCCGTGGTGGATCACGACCACCCGGCGACAAAGCGCTTCGACATCCGCCATGTAGTGGCTGGTGAGCAGGACGGTCGCCCCGAAGCGGCGATTGTACTCGCCGATGAAGGCGCGAATCCGTCGCTGCATGGTGACGTCGAGCCCGATGGTCGGCTCGTCGAGAAACACCACCTGAGGTCGGTGGAGCAGGGCCGCTGCGATTTCACATTTCATCCGTTCCCCCAGGGAAAGGTTACGGACGGGCTTGCGCAGCAGGGGCCCGAGATCCAGCAGTTCGGTCAGTTCGTTAAGCGTCTGCACATAGTCGAGCGTTGGAATGCGATAGATTGCCCGGTTCAACTCGAACGAATCGATGGCGGGGATATCCCAAACCAACTGGTTCCGCTGCCCCATCACCAAAGTGATCTGACGCAGGAACGCCCTGTCGCGCCTCCAGGGGACGTAACCGAGCACGGTCACCTCGCCCGCCGTTGGATGCAACAGGCCGGAGAGCATCTTGAGCGTCGTGGTCTTCCCGGCTCCATTGGGACCCAGGAAACCAACCACCTCGCCCGGGACGAGGTCAAAGGAGATCCCGTCCACGGCCGGGACCTCCTGCCTCTTGCGGTGAATGAGGCTTTGAAGTGCGGCCAGGACGCCCGCTTCCCGCTCGCTGACCGAGTAGGTCTTGCACAGATCCTGGATGTGAATCGCCGGAGGTGTCAAAGTCAGATCCGATCGGGCCAGCGGGAAGGCCTTACCCTCCCACCCTCACCACTCGAAAAGCTATTGCCCCGTTCAGCCTGCCTCTCCCATAGTCCCCATCCGTCCTCAAACGCGTGCAGACACCCGCGAGAGGGTCCCCGAGATTCTAACGGCCCAATGCCGCCCGCGCATTCCCTTGCCTCGCCCCGGGATCACCCGATCCTGGTGAAATGGGGAACTCAATCACCACGCGAATCGGGCGCCCAACCGAGTGGGTGGGTACTCAGGTCTGCTCCCGGTGGACCAAATCTATCATAATCGGACCTCTCCCCCAATCGGCCTCCTTCCACACGGGTCGTCACAAGGAAGGGACACCCCCTCACCGGCGCTGCCGATCTCCCGATCAGGGCCGTCCACCCCCCTGCCGGTCGCTTCGAAGGCTGAAGGGATCGGCGCTTTGGTCCCTCCCGCCGCTTGGCGCGATCCATGCCCTTGTTTCCTCCAGGGACTGGAACCGAGCCCGGGCGACCCCGTTCCAAGGAAATGAGGGGAATCGCCTGGAATTGCCCCAAGTCCTCCCCAAAGAAAAGCGGACCGAAGGATGGGCCGCCGCGCGGCCGCTCACAGGCAGGCGGACACTCAGGCGCTCCCCCCGGCTCGAGAATGGCGGCCTGCCCCCGTTGTAGAATTAAGCGGGGACACCAGTCGACCCGGCGTTTGCGATTGGGGGAATCCGGGTTGCCTGGCGAGGCGGCCGCCCGGCATGCGCCCGTCCTGATCGCGGGGACCGGAGAGTTGGCTCCTCCTCCATACTTGATGCCCTCTCCGCAGTGTCGACCGGACCCTGGAATCCGGTCCCGTGATCCCGTGACCGTGAGGAGACATCATGAACAGGGCTGCAGAATCAGGATCACACTTGCCAGGCTTCCTGGCGCTTATTGGCAACACCCCGGTGGTGGAGATCCGCCACTTGAATCCCAATCCCCAGGTCAGGATCTATGCCAAGCTCGAGGGGCACAACCCGGGAGGGTCGGTAAAAGACCGAATCTGCAAGGCCATGATCGAGGCTGCCGAAGCCCAGGGCTTGCTCCGCCCGGGAGGCAAGAGAATCCTGCTCGAAGCGACAAGTGGCAACACCGGCATCGGTCTGGCGATGCTCGCTGCCGTTCGCGGCTATCCATTCGTCGCCGTCCTTCCTGAGAGCACCAGCCTCGAACGCCGCAAGATCATGGCCGCCTTCGGGGCAAAGTTCATTCTGACCGACGGAACGAAGGGAACCAACTGGGCGATTGAAGTGGCCTCACGCCTTGCACGGGAGGACGATCGCTATCTCATGCTTGACCAGTTCAACAATCACGCTAACCCCGAGGCCCACTATCTGACCACCGCGCCGGAAATCCTGAAGGACGTGCCCGAGGTCACCCACTTTGTGGCGGGCATGGGGACCGGGGGCACCTTGATGGGAGTGGCTCGCTACATGCGGGAGCACAAGCCCGAGGTCGCCATTGTCGGGCTCGAACCCGTGGCGGGCAGTGCCATCCAGGGACTGCGTAACATGGCGGCTTACGTGCCCAGCATCTACCAGGAATCCTTCCTGGACGAGAAGATCAGGCTCGATGATGAGGAGGCCTTCAGGGTAGCCAGGGAACTGGCGCGTGCCGAAGGGCTCTTCGTGGGAATCTCTTCCGGGGCCGCCCTGTGGGGGGCGATGCAGTTGGCGCAAAGGATTCGAACCGGGACCATTGTCGTACTCTTCCCGGACGGTGGCGAGAAGTACCTGAGCACGCCTCTCTTCGATCTGCCCGTCGCCTCGATCTCTGACCGCATTCTTTGAAGCCCGTGCGGGAGGCCGCTGACGAAACCTGGCGGGGTGGCGGTGCCTGAGATCTCCTCCCGCGGCCGCCCCCGGGTGCGCCGTGCAGGCCTTCGCGATGGCCAGCCGCAGAAGGGGGATGAAAAGGTCACCGGCAACCCACATCCTTTCGGTGATTGCCGCCGGGAAACGCGGATACTCAACTCCAGAGCGATGCCAGGATTCTCATCTTCTCTTCGTTTTGATAGGATTCTCCCCCCTCGTGCTCATTGAATTCCCAAACGCGGATTTCCTTTGGACCCGCATAGTGGTTGTATGCCGCGAACACGGTTGAGGGCGGGCAGACCTCATCCATCAATGCCACGGAAAAGAATGCCCGATTCCTTGAGCGGGCCGCAAAATTCATCCCATCAAAATACGCGAGAGTGTTGAAGACGGCCTCCACCTTGTCGCGATGGGTGCGGCAATAGACAACGATCTCCCGATAGGGCTCAGAATCGGTGATTTCCACCGCCCGGCGGAAATTGCAGAGAAATGGAACATCCGGCATGACTGCCTCCAGATCGGCGACCAAGCCGCCTGCCGCCAACGCCAAGCCGCCTCCCTGGCTGGCGCCGCTGACCACAATGCGTTGCGCATCCACCGCGGGATGCGACCGAGCGGCTTCCACGGCACGCACCGCATCGGTGATCAAGCGCCGATAGTAGTAGGTCAGGGGGTTCAGGACCCCTCGCATCAAGAAGCCAGGATGCTGAGGAGCGGACCCTTCTGGCTCTACGTCGGGGGTATCGCCGTGCCTCCAGACGCTCCCCTGGCCACGGGTGTCCATTACCAGATGGGCATAGCCCACGTTGCTCTACAGCAACCAGTCGATCGGATGACCGCGACCCCCTCCGTAGCCGGTAAATTCCACGATGCAAGGGACTGGCTCGCCCCGCTTTCGTGGCAGTTGTAGCCATCCCTTGATCGGCTGACCGCCAAAACCACTGAACGTGAGGTCGTAGCTCTCTACCAGACTCAGTCCGTTCTCAACAGGCTCGAAACGTGCGTTGAGGGGAAAGCTGCGGGCCTGTGCCAGGGTTTGACTCCAGAAGGCATCGAAATCTGCGGGCTCCAGGCGCGGGGGGCAGTACTCCTTGAGTTCCGCCAGGGGCATGTCGAAGTACATGATGGCCTCCTAGCCAGTCTGGGACCGGTTCCAAGATCTCCGTTTCCTGCGATGTCAAATCACAGGCCTTGCCCCGGGCGAGAGGGGAACGGCCTCGGGCAATAGACAAGCAGTCGGGACGGACCCGAAACAGGCGGCCAGCCACGAACGGATCGCAATCCGGTCGTCCATGTTGCGCGGCGGCTCCGGCAATTCATCGGGCGAAGTTCCCCCTTGCCAAGGACATCCACAGTTTCAATCCGATCGGCGCGAGGCCGAGAACGGCGAAAGAACTTCGACCGCAAGACTCCGGGAAAAACGATCGAAGCGTGTCACCACCGGTTGAATAATGACCCAGGTACCAACGGTTGAAAATTGACCCCCCTCCCTAGGGCTAGGATGAGCCTCCGAGGCGCCGGAAAGAGCGGGACTCAGGAGGCTGGGAGGATGGTCAAC